>Ga0066684_10000411_pt1 | contig 14491 bp, 12 predicted proteins | sample GraSoiAngelo_133_FD_62301 | JGI IMG/M metagenome (GOLD analysis project Ga0066684, IMG submission 62301) | Grasslands soil microbial communities from the Angelo Coastal Reserve, California, USA - 14_0929_05_20cm | ecosystem: Environmental > Terrestrial > Soil > Grasslands | place: USA... | reverse complement strand
CAGTTCATCCGTCAGCTGCATGGCGAGCGGAAAGTCGAAACTGAGTTCCGGCTCGGATTTTTGCAGCGCTTCAAACAATCGGCTCATGTTTCCTCACTTCCGAGAAATCTTGCAGGGAGGCTTGTTCCTGGCTCTGTCTTACGCTCTGAAGCTGGTTGTGCAGCTCGACCAAAGTTTTCACCGCGTGCCAGAGTTCTTTCCCATCTTTCCCATCTTTTCCTGAGGTTTCTTCGGCGCGGCTTTTGGCTCCCACGTTGAGGCGGAAATCGCTGGCCACCTCATTGATGATCTCGGGAGGAACCGATTGCAATTGCCGTGCGTAGGTGCTGATCAAGGCATTCTCGCAGATGGTGTTGATCAGGCGGGGTATGCCTCGGGAAATCCGGTACACTGCCGCAATGGTTTCAGGGGGGAATAATATATTGCCGTTAGAGTCTGCTCCGGACAACTGCAGGCGCCGCAGGATGTAGCCTCGTGTTTCCTCTAAATCGAGCGGCTGCAGTTGTGAGCGCAGCGCAATTCTTTGCTTGAGCTGCCGCAATTCAGTGGAATCCAGCTTCTCATCCAGTTCGGGCTGCCCCACCAGCAGAATCTGCAGCAGTTTGCCCTGGGGTGTTTCCAGGTTTGTCAACAGCCGAATCTCTTCCAGAACCTCCGCCGAAAGATGGTGGGCTTCGTCCGCCACCAATACCGTGGTCAGCTTTTGCTGGTGCCGTCCTACAAGAAAGCTTCCCAGTTGCAGCAGAAGTTCACTCTTGTTCTTGCCCGCTGCCGGAAGGCCGAAATCGCCGGTCACATACTGGAGAAATTCCACTGGGGACAATCGGCTATTAAACAAGTAGGCATATGCGACGTTGCTACCTTGCAGCAGTTGCAGCAAGCACCGCACCAGTAGCGTTTTCCCGGTCCCGACCTCCCCGGTCATCACCACGAAGCCTTTATGCCGGCGCACACCATAATAGAGAGCCGCCAGCGCCTCATTGTGCCTTCGTGTTGGAAACAAAAACGACGGATCCGGCGTGATCTCGAATGGATTTCGTCGCAGCTTGAAAAAAGTCTTGTACATCGGTCGCCTATTTATCCTCGGAAATAACTCAACGCCGAGCCGGCCAAAATCGAGACCACCATCAGGCTGGCCGTGGCCCAAACCAGCCAGCCATCCCTGCGCTCGGCTCTCTTCTCCTTGTCCGTTGAGACGCTCGGAATCTCAGAAAGCACGGGTATTTGAATCAGCTTCTTCAATGTCTTCTCGTCATGAATGCGGTCATCCACCAGTTCTGCCCCGGCAGTCATCACGCCGCTTAAGAGCAATCCCACTACCAAACCGATAGCGCAGAGCTGAAGACGCTTAGGCGAGAATGGCTTTACCGGCAGGCTGGGAGGATCAAGCACGCGGAAATGTTCGCCTTGCTGTTGCAACTCGAGGCTAGTGGCCAACTCAGAGTCATTCTTCTTCTTCAGCAATGAGTCATAATTGGATTTCGACTGATCATAGCCGCGAGTCAGATCCGCCAGTTGCTGTTCCATCACCGGCGAGCGGTTCAGGCGAGCTTGATAGTCGGGGATTTTCGACTTTATGTCATCGATCGCCTTCTGCCGGCTCGCTATCTCAATCTTGTTGACTTTCAACTGACTCTCGAGCTCCAGGATCGGCCCGGCATCCCGCAGTGGAATACCATCGGACGCCGTCGAACCACTTTTTTCCGGGTCTGCGATCTTAGACTTCAGACTGGCAGCCAATTGGTCCCGCACTTTTTCTGTGCGGGCAATCTGCTCCTTCAGTTTGCGGACGTCGGGGTGGCGGTCAGTATAGTGAGCTGTCAGATCGGCAAGCTGCGCCCTCAGCCTTTGCAGCTCTTGGTCCAGTTCCGGCAAGCCCATCGAAATGTTACCCCCCGCTTTGGGCGACTCGGGAAGGTTCCGATACTGGCCGAGCAGCGACTCCAAATAAACGTTCTGCTGTTTCGCGTGATTCAGAGCTTCCTCTTCGGTCTGCAATTGGGTCTGCAAGCCACTCAGAATCTGAAGATTGCTTTGCGTCTGCCCCGGCAGTTCTCCTAAATGTCTGTCCTTAAACTCCCGGACCTTTTCTTCCTGCTCAGACAAACTCTTGCGCGCTTCTTCGAGTTCGCTTTCCAGGAACTTGGTCGTACTCTGCGATTGCGCCTGCCTGGCTTCCAGGTTTTCGCTGATGAATAGATTACTAAGCTCGCTGGTTACTCGCTGTGCAACCTGCGGGTCGCGCGAAGAGTAGTAGATGTTGAACGCCGTCAGTGCATTGTTTTTGTCGCGCACCAGCTCTATCTCGATATCCTTGCGCATCCGCTCCACCACTTCATCTGGCGTGCGCCGCTGGCGCTCCTTGGCATACAGATTCAAGCCTTCAATGATATGCAGCAGCCGGGTGCGGCTGAGAATTTGCTGCGTAATGCTTTGCAAGCGTTCCTGCAGATCACCTCCAATATTGGGCACGACGAATTGCTGCGGTACCGTCGGCTGTTCCACCAGAATGAGAGTCCCGGAACGATAAATCGAGGGCAGCCACCAGCTCACCATCCAGACGGCCAGCCATCCCGCAAAGAACGGCAACAATACCAGCCATCTCCGCCGCCGCAAAATCTCCAGGTGAGAACGCCAGTCGAATGGTTGCTGATCCTGATCGTGAGCTTCTTCCAGCATAGTCGCGTTTACCTTCCTAGGGGCCGTTCAAACCGGTAAGAAATCGAAACCAAAACGTGATCGACGTCCGGCGCTCGAGAAATCGCCGCGATATTGTTGTAACTCTGATGCAACCGCGTGTACGCCATATCAAAACCGAAGTGTGCTCCTAGCCGGCGTTCAAACGATATGGTTCCGGAAACCAAGTGCCCGTTCGAGGTCGAGGGTAGCAGTCGAAGAGCTTCATTCAGCGAGTAGTTCGTGCTCAGACCTACCGTCGTACTCGGGCTCAACTGCTGTCGCACTGAGGCATTGCCGTCAAGCGAGTGAACCGCATTGGCTAAGCCTCCACCTCCACTGACTCGTCTGGAAACATTCATCTCCAGGCTGGTGTGCGCTCTTCGCCAGCCAAAGCTGCCGCCTGCTGCGGGAGACCATTGCGGGGGTGTTGACACCGCCCCGCTGCTCTCCCAACGTTCCGGTCCTGCAAACACGGAGAATGAAGTCGCAGAACTCAGGTAGAGCGTATAGAAGCCGCGAATGCCGTGAGTTTCGGTTCTAGAATCGCTTTGCTGAACGCAATTCGCTGGCGGCGCTGACGATGTGGGCACCGTGGCACATCCCGAGGAGAGCAAATTGTTGTAATCGTAAGCCGCGCCAACATAGTGCTTTCCTGAAAGCCGATGCGTGTAGAAGAACTCGCCCGTGGTTGAGGTGGAATTGAAGAGGCCGGGGACCTGACTCCGATCGGGATAATTCAAGTCCGAGAATGTGCCCGTCGCCCCAATTAAACTGTTGGGACTGAACTGGTAACTGAGTTGAACTGAACTGAGGTCGCGCAATTGATCGGCAATGGGAACCACCAACGCAACATTGGGAGGCAAACCCGTCGTGGGCTCTGCGGCCAGGTTCTGATTCTGATTCAAGAAATTCGAAGTTTTGGAAAAATGATTCTCTACTTTGAACGTGACGTGCGGGCTTAGCCGGTATTTCAGGGCAAGGGCCACATTATGATCTGATTCATTGAATGCGGTCGTCTTTTGATAAAAAGTAAATCCCGGAGTATAGAAAAGATTCCAGCTAAGCCTGGATCTCACCTGATCCAAAGCGATAAAGGGCGAAACCGAGTAGCTAACGTCGCTGATCGCTCGGCCCACACTGGGCGACACGTTATCGGAATACGAACTGCCAAACTTTAATCCTCCTCGAAGGTAATTGGAGCGCTCTCCTTCTGAGGTGAAGTTCATCGAATATCCCTCGATGTTCACCGGCTCGGGCGTGGCCATGCGGCCGCCAGCATCGTTGGGCTGCAGGGAATCTGTCTCAGAAGCCTCATTGCTCTGACCGGCCAGCTCCGGTCCTTGCACCGCCGGCACAGCGCCTTGGGATGGCTCTTGGGAATTTTGTCCCAGCGCGCACACCACCGTCCCCGCGATCAAGACCGATAATGTCAGCAGTTTAAGCATCACGCTTTCTGATTTACGGAACATACACCGTATCGTGGGGCTGCAGCTTTACATTCTGCGCTGCGTTCTTGCCTTGGATCACATCTTTGTAATTGAAGGGGAGCCGGATACTTGTGCCATCGGGGTTCTGCCGCAACACATACATTGATTTCTTCTTGGCAAAATCGCGGAAGCCCCCGGCCATGGCGATGGCATCCAGAACAGTCGGAGAATTAGCCAGCGAGTAAAAACCTGGTTTTACCACTTGCCCAAGAATATTGAATTTCTGACTGTTGATCTGTTGGACGATCACCGTAACTTCCGGCTCCGAAATGTAACTCTGGAGCCGCTTCGCGATTGCCAGTTCGAGCTGATGCGGAGTTTCCCCGGCAGCCTGTACTTCCCCTACTAACGGTAATGAGATTTTTCCGTCAGAGCGGACCGGGACGGACCGCGAAACTTCGGCTTCCTTCCAAACGTTAACCGCAAGCACATCATCCACGCCAATAATGAAGGTGTCGTCATGCTGCTTGGCGGGTGCCGCTGCAGCTTCGGCATTTTTGTTCGTTTCTTGATTGGTGTCGGGGGGCGCAGCCTGAGCGGGCTTGTCTGGGCTGCCCGCTTGGCCCCACAAGCAACCGGAAAGCACAAGGCCAACCAACATTGCGACAACCCGTGTGCGATGCTCGCGAACTATCCTTCTTAGCATGAGATCAGCGTACTTGCCCGTTCTTAATCAAGCCGGTTCCAACCGGCGGGACGTAGTCCGGTGGACTCATATGATACTGCTGAATCTTGTAAAGCAATGTCCGATAGCTCACTTTCAGCAGGCGGGCTGCCGCTTTGCGGTTCCACCTGGTTTGCTCTAGCGCAGTCGAAATGGCATTTCTCTCGGTTTCCCCTTTCACGCTCTGCAGGAGTGATTTGAGACCAGAGGTCGAACCATCATTAGGAGAAGCTTCCGTGCTCGAAATATTGTTGCCCGGTAACTGTCGCAAATCCTCCGCCGCAATGCCATCCTGCTCGGGCGCGCCCGGCGCGGCGCCATCCTCTCCCATGAGCAAATGACGCTTCACAAATTGTTCCAATTCGCGAAGATTGCCAGGCCAATCATAATCTTGGCAAGCGGCCAACATAGCCGGTGAAAACATTCGCGCCGGAAGCCCATACCGCCGTGCCAACTGGTTCATGAAGTGTCCAAGCAGAAGCGGAATTTCTGCTTTGCGTTCGCGTAACGGAGGCACGTGAACCGTGAACGCGCTCAGGCGATAATAGAGATCTTCCCGCAACTTGCCTTCCGCCATCGCTTGTTCCAAATTGCCGCTGGCGGCAGCCAGAATACGGACGTCCATTTCGACTCTACTCTGCCCATCCGCCTTGATAAAATACCCATCCTGCAAAACCGTCAGCAGCTTGAGCTGCAAACTCGCCGGCATTTCTGTGATTTCATCCAGGAATAGCGTTCCTCTCTGGCACAGTTCGAATTTGCTGAGCCGGCTCCAGCCATTTCCGGGAACGGTACGATAGCCGAACAGTTCATTCTCCAGCACGTCGCCGGGCAAGGCAGCGCAGTTCAATTTGAAAAATCGGGACCCGGACCGCACGGATAACCGGTGAACCAATCGCGCCGCAAGCTCCTTGCCGGTGCCATTCTCACCTACAATTAGCAGCGGCGTGCTGACCTGAGCCAGTAGTTCCAGTTGGGCCCGCAGTTTCCGCATCGAAATGCCCACGGCGACAAAAAAAAGGTCATCAGCAATCTGCTCAATTTCTTCGCCAACTTCGCCGTTTTCCTCGGAGCTCAACGATCGCCGGATTGCAGCTTCGAGCTGTTGTTCTTTCAGTGGGCGCACCAGGTATTCTTCCGCCCCAAGTCGCATCGCTTCCATCTTCTGCTCAGCATTTCCGGAGTGCGAAAGCAGAAGCACGTGCGTATCAGGGCGCACTCGGCGCAGCCAGCGCAGAGTGTGCAGCCCGTCGCTTTCGCCTTGCGCCACATCCAGGACGATTGCGTCTGGCGCAGTACCCGCCTGCACTCGCTCCAAGGCTTCCCAGCCGCTGTTGGCCGTTTCCAACTGCCAGCCATTGGCCTTGCCAATGCCTGAGAGCAAGTTGAGTGCAGAAGTTTCCCTGCTTACGACAAGAATTCGTGATGATTCCACTGGGTGATCTGACACGGGGGCTCCTTCACGGCAGGAAATGGGAGAGGCACATCGGGGCCAGAAGGGACTTACACTGCTTCGACGTCGTAGCCTTCAATGCGAACTGCTAATGATCGCTGGATGGCATCGATGGAGATGACCAGCGTGCGATCGCCGTTTCGTGCAACTAGGACACCTTCGATTCCATCCATCGACCCACCGCGAACCCGCACACGCTGTCCGATTTTCAAGAAAGGATGGAACGACCACGGGAACTGCTCTGCAATGAGGGTGCGGACCGCTTGAATTTGGTCGTCGGGGATGGGGATGCCTTCGCCACGCACGCCCACGATTCCGAAAACTCCGTTTACGCGATAGACTCGGAGGCGCTCTTCATTATCGGCAAGCATTCTCACGAATACGTAGCAACTAAACAGCGGAAGCTCCACTTTCTTTTGCCGATCGCTCCAGCGGTGCACTTCCGCGATCAATGGAAGAAAAGTGGTCAGCCCCTGTTCCTGCAGCCGTTCTGACACGACCTTCTCGTGCCGCGAGCGCGTCTGCACTGCGTACCATTTCGACTGCGCCGCTTCTCCGACTGGAACCGGAGAGGGCACTTGCCAAACTTGTTCGGTGCTACTCATAGCTTCGCCCTCTGAGTCCCATCCAGAGACTCTGCTGGTGCGGTCCGTAGATGCGCAGCGCCCACGTAACAGTTGGCTGCCGGGCAACCCACATTCGAGCGTCAGCATCGCGCCCGTGAGGCTACAGGTGATCTCTTGGGGGCACAGGACAACAGGGGGGATTACATCGTCATATGGCCTGCGCTTGGGGCAGAGTAAGGGAGCATGCAAGTGACTGCAAGAGGTACAAACACCCGGTGAAAGATGTCTCTTGTAGACAAGGGTCGCTATTCCGCAGCCTGTAGCCCGAGGATAGTAGAGAAGAATTTCTCTATTCACGACCAGTATCAGCCATTCAGCTCGGATATGATAACTTTGCGCGTTCAGGTCGAAGGACTTCTCGTAATCACAAGAAATTAAAGTGACTGTATCAACTACAGTCATACTCGGATGCCGGTTCAAATCGGTCGCACAGCGCGACCGCATTCGAGCGTCGAAAATCCGGGTGCCGCTCGTAACCGACGTGCAAACCAAGGTTGCAAACACTTTCACAGTGCCATTGCATACTCGGGAAACTTGCGATAGACTCCTTCGCGTTGTACCCGTGGCGCCATTATCATCTTGGCGTCAGTTAACGTTAGCCTCCCCTGAAAGAACAAAGTTCTGCTCCACTTTCTGGCTCCAGGAAATCTGGGGTGGTAGCGAACTTATTCTTTCTTCCGACGTCTGACCAGTTCGCATCGAACTTGCGGGGACCTGCGCCACTGGAGGGCCTATGCAGTACGTTCCTGGTTCTGGGGAGGAAACGATTCGGGTATTAGTCGCTGATGACACTCGCATTCACACTCAATTGCTAGCTGATGCGTTGCGGCGGGATCCTCTTCTGGAAGTAATCAGCTCACCTTCCCATTCGCGTGATCTGGTGGAAGCTGCCCGCGCCCAAAAAGTTGATGTGGTAATCATCAGCGCAAGTCTGGACGAAGATCCGCAGCGCGGCTTCGAAGTCTTACGTGAGCTGCGCGCTTCTGATCCGCAGATTCACGCCATTATGCTTCTGGATTCTTCCAAGCGCGAATCGATTCTCCAGGCTTTCCGCGTCGGAGCGAGAGGAATTTTCAGCCGCCACGAGTCCGTCGAGAGTCTTTCGAAGTGTGTTCGCAGTGTGCATCACGGTCAGATTTGGGCGAATAGCCAGCAGATGTCGTTTGCGGTGGAAGCTCTGGCTTCTTCCCCAGTGATTCGTGCCGTGGACGCGAAAGGCTTAAGTCTGCTGTCCAAGCGGGAATTAGAGGTGGTCCGCAGCCTGGCTGAAGGTTTGAGCAACCGCGAGATCGCGGAGCACCTCGGCCTAAGTCAACACACCATCAAGAATTATCTATTTCGCGTGTTTGACAAACTGGGCGTATCCAGCCGGCTGGAGCTTCTGTTCATGACTCTCAGTCACACGGCCTACTTCGCAGCAGGCACGGTCGAGAAGTCGAATGGGAATGGCAGTCGCTCTCGCGCGAAGGGCAACACCGTCAAGCCCGCAAATGGAGGCTCTTCTGAGCCGCATCTTCAGAAGGAACCTGCGATGGATCACGTTGCACGGTTACATGTAGTGCCTGCTGCGGCGCCGGAGCAGCGCCGTAGCCCTGAAAAAGTTTCTGGAAATCAACCGCATCAGAACATTGCGTCCGCAGGCAGGGCTGATCTGTAATTGTGCATCTTCTACGAACTCTGTCGCATGCGCCGCAGAGTAAACAAAGTGACTTCTGGGGGACAGCAGAAGCGCACCGGCAGACGAATGGTGCCGATCCCGACATTCGTGTAGAGAGTCAACCCACGGATTCGGTGCAATCCTCGGGGATATTTCTTTCCCAATGGCGGCAAATAAGGAGCACCGATCAGAGGAAACCGAACCTGCCCTCCATGTGAGTGCCCTGACAATTGAAGATCCACCGGATAATGTGACACGAAATTGGCGTAATCAGGCTCATGGGCGAGCAGGATCACCGGCTCACTCTTCGGAACCGGACGTAAAGTCAAATCCAAATCAGACCGTTCTTCGAGCACGTCATCCAGTCCCGCCAGCCAAAGTCGTTGACCAGCCTCCTCGAACGGAATGGAACGATTTCGCAGAACCGTAATTCCCTTCGCCTGTAAAGCCTCAGTGATTCGGTTAGGATCGGACCCGGCATCATGGTTCCCGAGAATAGGCCAGCACACCGCGTCGAGCGCGCACTTGCGCCAACAGATTCGCGCAAGGCTCGATGAATCTGGCAGCTCTCTTGCGCCCTCCAAGATATTTCTTGAATAGTGGCACCGTCACGAAATCGCCGGTCAACACCACCAGGTCCGCATCCAATCCATTGACCATGTCCACCGCTTTGCGAATCGGCATTACCGGAAAATATTCGCCGTAATGGAGATCGCTCAGTTGCGCGATTTTGAGGCCATCCCACGCCTCGGGCAGACGCGCGAGCGGAAGTTCAATCCGCACCAGCTTTGGATGGTTGGGTTCAAGAATTGCACTCTCGACCGCTATGGCCAGAGCGCCCGTCGCGAGGGCGGCTTTAAGAAAGTTCCTTCGATTGACGAATTGTGACAAACGCGGTGCCTTCTCCTGGCGAACTCGAAGCAAATCGACGCCATATCATGGTTATACAGGCGGCGGGAAAACTCAAAGCGCCGATCGTTTTGAAAGGGCTCGGCTTCAAGCCGAGCCGCTAAGTCCCTTTGAAGTTATACATTCCGAGGCGTCCGCAGCCGCATTGCGCGGTGAGAGCCTGCCCTGAGCGGAGTCGAAGGGACGGCGAGGAATCTTCCATCCTACGGACTTTTCCCGCAGCCTGTATAGCTGACGAAATCAGGACGAAACACGATCCCCGCGTACATCTGATGAACGCCGTCTGCGCTCAATCACCTGTGCGGAGTCGGCGCAGAACTATGCGATGGCGAAGTCGAATGTGGCGCCGTAGTCGAATGCGACGGTGCTGACATCCGTGGACCTGCTCCCCGGCCCATCGGCGTTGCCCCAGGCCCAGTCGACCGTACGCCCGGAGACATTGTGGAGATGCTCGAGCCTACCGAGTTGTGCACCCGGGCTTGAGCAAAACCGTTCTGCTTCACCTGCTCGGAGACGTTGGCCAGGTTGCGTACGCTGCCGCGCGGAATTCCCAAACCTGCCGAGTCATTGCGCACGACCACCCGCCGCGGGTTGCCCGGGCCTGCAACAGGTCCGCGATTCACAACCACCGTCTGTCCCGGCGCGGCCGGCGGTTGCGGCGCCACAAACTGCCGCGGAGGACTTACCACGCGCGGAAGCGGTTGCCATCCCCTCCAGTAGCCGGGCTGCCACGCCCATCCGTACGCTGGCAGAAACACCCACGAACCGTAGCGATATGGCATCCATCCCCACGGATAACCTGAAACCCACGTGTAACCGAATCCCGGATACCACATCCATGCGCCATTCATGAACGGGTCCCAACCCAGCCCAGTGAAATAGGGCTGCCAGCACATCCCATACCCCGGCGCGTTAATAAAATTGCCGTAGTATGCGAGATCGCTCACGCCATATGAATAAGGCGAGTAGCTGTTGGAGGCCGTGTATCGCTGATGATATTGCTCCTGCTGCTTGTCCCATTCATCGTATGGATCCGGCTCCAGATTCTTCGCCAGCGCGTAACGATCCTGGTCAGCAAGATCGAATGTAGCTGTCCGCTTCTTATCGACATTCACCGCGCCAGATGGACCTTCCACCCGCACGTCGCCTTTGAACACTGCCAGCGTCGCATCGGTATCACCCAGTTCAATACGAATGTGAGCAGGCTTGGTAAGCGCAACTTTCTCATGCGCGAAATTCAACGTGAACTCGTCATCTTTTTTTCCTGTGAAATTCAGATACGCAGTACCGTCCTTAACGTTTACCGCCGACACCTTCGCGCCCGAATCGCGCAAAGCGAGTTCCGGAAAGGCGACGTTCGTGTGGGGCACCATTCGCAGCGTTGACCCATCTTCAAATTCAATTTCAGCGCGTCCATCGGCATTGGTGCGCAGCTTCATCCCCTGAGTCACAGGCATGTTCAAGAATGCCTTCTCAAATCCCTGGCCAGTGTTGCGGTCGGCCTGCACGTCGCCGTCTACCTGGCTCAAACGCACGATCCGCGCCTGCGAATCCGCGACTGCGGGGATCGCCAGCAGCAAGGCCGCGAGCGCAAGCAGCGCAATCTTCATAATCTTATTGAACATGGGAGACCTCCGACACGACCCCTTAAACAATTAGAACCCTAAGTGCGGCAGTTAGTTGCTTGTCGAGATCCGCAGCGACGTTCCCTTCTATTTTAGTCCTTCCGCCACATACAGTGTTCCAGCCGGGGAAGTGGCCGTAGGCGTAAGTTTTCCTTGATCGCCACCCCGCGATTCAATCGCCCGTCGGACAGGTGGCCCACTCAAGCCCGCTTTTGGCTTGAGTGGGGATGTCCAGATGTCCCCAACTCTGTCATCCCGACCGGAGCAGATTATCGCGAAGGCGATGATCTGCGGAGTGGAGGGACCTTGTGTTTTTTTGGGGCGAGGGACGCGTTAGAGATCGAGTCAGAATGGACGGCACGAAAACGCGAGCAAGCGGCGGGAACACTCTGCCCAGCCGTCGAACTGCCCCACTCAAGCCAAAATCGGGCTTGAGTCGGCCACCTGCCAGGCCACCAGTTTGGCGGATCACTGGGGGTGCTTGGGACATGTAGCAGAAGATGAAGCCCAGGATGTGGAAAAAACATTGAATGGATATGCAGGAAAACGGCGGCATGGGAAGGAGTGTATGATCGATGGAACCGAGATTTGATAGATTAGTGCCTTGCGGAGGAGCACAAATCCATGTTTGACATAGCGAAAACGCCACAGAATAGCGGGATTCCTGCTCAGGGTGGGAGATACTTCAAATTGCAAATCCGGGCGTGGACAGACTTCGACCCCATGGATAAGAACCTTTCGGAAATCACGGAAGCAATTGAACAGGGCGGCGGATTGTTGACCGCGATCGAAGTCCTAACGGTTGAGGAGGATCTGGCCGCAATCAGCGATAACGAAGTGAGGGAAGGCTTCCAGAACATCCTCGCTGCCAGGAGAGTCTTACGGAGCGTAGGTGAGCTGCCGAAAAAGTTAGTGGAGGACCTTCGCGCGGCGTTGAAGGCGCAGGAGGAAGTTGCCGAACGAAAGCCTGTCAGCTCCGCAGGCTCGCAACCTGCCCCAGTGTTCAGACAGGCTTAGGCAGGCGCAGATTCCCGCGGGCGCATGCATACGACCTTCTCTTCGGGCTCCCGAGGGGCTTTATCGAAAACAGAAGTGTGCGACTTTGGGCGGGTGAAATTGCGGGCAATGCTGACGATCCACCTATGTTCGGTGTCAGGCAGGCAAACACTTCGACCATCAGTTGTGATGCCTTCTAAGCCATTGCGAGGCGCGAGCATTGGCTTCGGATCTCTCATCATCTGTCATGGTGGACGCTAAGTGAGACCTTGCTACGCTGCTACGAGTTTCACCAGCAGATTCCGCCAGAAGGTGCCACATATAGGCTGTAACCTTGTCCGAGTGGACGCCAACCCCGTTCGCATACATCTCGCCTAAATTCCATCTGATACGTGCGATTTCAGATTGATTCAGTTTTCGCGTCAGGTCTCGGATCAAAGTTTCAGCCTCTTGGTCGCCATTTGCGAATGCCAAGGTGAGCCACGTGTAACCTGTAACAGGATCGGCTGGAACCCCACGTCCGAGCGCGTAAGCAGTTCCGAGTTGAAGCTGAGCCTTCGGATCACCCGAAAGCGCCGCTTGTTGGAACGACTTCGTGGCTTCGCCGGCGTTCGGCCGTGCTCCATCCTCCTGCGGGACCCTGCTCCCCAATGAGGCTTGTGCACTGGCGCTAACTGGCGGAACGGCTTCACCATGAATGGATTCCTGACTTTTTCGCTTCACCACCGGACCATAGGTTCGCCCCAGCCCGATAGCGAGCGCTACGAGCGCGATTAATAGCGCAAGAACGGCCCAGCGAGATCCGAAGCCTCGTGTCTCAACACTGTGTTGCAGGGAGTTGTTGGCGCGTAGCAGATCCAGCGCCTGGTCGCCGGGAGAAACGGAAACCGTTTCTGCTGGCGCATTGTCGGTCTGCACCTTCTCAATAAGCCCATTGGTTGGTTGGCCGTGACTGGGCGGGTTCTCCGCAGGCCAGCCGCTGGCGACGAAGTCCTGACGCGTATCCATCCCCGATTCAGGCAGCCTCGGCGCAGTGTCTGCTTCTTCAGCACTGGTCTGTTTTGGTTCTTCAAGTCTGCGCAGCGAAACCGATCGCGTCCGCCCAACCGTCTCGCACACAGATACGGCAATTCCGAAACTCCGCAGAATCTCGGAGTCGGCATGCAACGCCTGCACCACTTCAGTTTCTGGTCGATCCAGCGCCGCTGCAAGCTCTCCTACAGTTCCGAACCACGCCACTCGGTGCTTGCCAAACCACTGGCGGATGCTATCCGGTACCGCGGCTATGGCTTCATCGCCGACCCATGCCTCATCTGCAACCACGTTTCCGGAGGTCTCGCCAAACGCGGAATCTGTGGCCGAGAGATCCTGCTGCCCAGACCCGGAGGTTTGGTGATCCGGTGTGGCGTCCTGGGCTATTGGAAGATCAGCTGACGAAGCAATCGCGTCTTGCGTAGTCTCTTCCATAGGCAACCAACCTTCCCGCTGCGCGACAGCTTCCATGAGCATCGCCGAGTCGATCACAGTACACGCTCGCTTTTCAGCTAAACAGAGGGTCGCCAAGCAGATAGTGTTGATGATACGCGGTATGCCTTCAGCCAACCCGGCGATGCTGGCCATGGCTTCAGATGTAAAAGGAACATCACCTCGGTATCCGAAAACCTCCAACCTGCGGTTGATGTACGAAGCCGTCTCTTCAGGCGTCAACGGACGCAGTGAGGCAACCCCTGAAATTCGGTCCCGGATTCCTTGCAGTTCTGGGGATGCAAGTTTGGCAGCCAACCGTGGAAATCCCACTAGGATGACCTGCAGCTTTCTACTTCGCGCGAGATTACAATCCAGAAGTTCAGCCAGCCCCCGCAGCGCAGGAACTTCCAAGTCGTGCGCTTCGTCGATCGCCACAACCACTCCTCGGCCGTTCGAGAATTCCCGTTCCAACACTCTGGTTAACTGTTTTCGTGCTTGGGCGACGTCCGCATCGGGCTGTGAGACTCCCAGTTCGTGCAGAAAATAGTGCAGGAATTCGCCGCGTCCTAGCTGGGTCCAGAATAAATGCGCAGTGAAAGCGCAGGGCTGCAATCGACCGAGAAGATGCAGCAGCAGTATTGTTTTGCCCGTGCCTGGCTCGCCAGTCAACACGCGAATGTTGCCGCTTTCCTCCGTTCCGCCCGATAGGAGACTCAGAGCGTCAGCATGTGTCTGAGATTGGAACAGGTATTGAGGATCGGAGGTGTTGCCAAACGCTTTACTCAATCCGGTCAGATGCGAAGACATAAACCACTTATTTTCGCCACTGCGAACAAACAGCGAGCGGAAGTCGCGCCCGGCGAGCCGTGATGCACAAACTGCGGAATCAGTGCTGGGAGTCTCGCCAGAGCTGTTGTTTGCTCAGGAG
>Ga0066684_10000410_pt1 | contig 14496 bp, 12 predicted proteins | sample GraSoiAngelo_133_FD_62301 | JGI IMG/M metagenome (GOLD analysis project Ga0066684, IMG submission 62301) | Grasslands soil microbial communities from the Angelo Coastal Reserve, California, USA - 14_0929_05_20cm | ecosystem: Environmental > Terrestrial > Soil > Grasslands | place: USA... | reverse complement strand
GGACAGAGAATGGGACAACGCCATCAGCCTGCATCCCGACGCGACGATCTTTCATTCGACGGCCTGGGCTCGGGTGTTGGCTGACACCTATGGTCATCGTCCGTGCTATGTCCAAATGTCGTTGAATGGTAGCCTGCTCGCGCTAGTTCCAATGATGGAAGTCCAGAGCGTGCTGACGAGATCGCGGGGCATTTGCCTGCCATTTAGTGACTATTGTGTTCCGCTTACTTTTAGTACCTTTGGGCACGAGCTGGTAGTGCAAAAGGTACAGCAGATCGCGCGTGAGAGACGATGGAGTTACTTCGAGCTACGAGGCCATTCAATCCTTCCTGTTAATGTACCCGCTTCCGAGTCTTATTACGGCCACTTTCTCGATTTGAGAATCGGCTTGGAGGCGCTCTTTTCGAATTTCTCAAGTTCGGTTCAGCGAGCGGTACGCAAAGCGGAGCGCAGTGGACTAACGGTGAGCATTCAATCTAACCCGGACGCGATGTCTCAGTTTTACAAGTTGCATGTCCGGACCCGCCGCCGCCATGGAGTGCCACCGCAGCCGCGATCTTTTTTTATAAACATTCAACGGCATCTCATTAGCGCCGGTTATGGGTTTATTGTTTTCGTCGAATTTCAAAAAGCCCCCATCGCGGTCGCCATGTTCTTTAAGCTGGGGCGCTGCGCAGTCTATAAATTTGGCGCTTCTGATGAAAGATTTCAGGAACTTCGCCCCAATAATCTCGCCATGTTTGAAGGAATAAAATATTTGGCAAAAGGGGGCGCTGAAACATTGCATTTCGGCAGGACCGACAAAGGAAATGAAGGTCTGCGGCGCTTCAAACTGTCGTGGGGCGCGACTGAAGAAGAAATAGGGTACGCTCGCTTTGAAATGGCGAGCGGGTCTTGGAAACATTCGCGCGACAGTCGCTCCGCACTTCACAAACGCATTTTTCGCGCATTACCGCCCTCGCTTAATAGGCTGGCTGGTGCTATGATATATCCGCATCTCGACTGATGCACTTCCTCCCTTAATATATGACTGAACATCGAACCGAGCCTGAATCTTCCGGTCTTAATTTACGCAGTATCCTGATCGCCATCTTCAAATGGAAGCGAACAATCGTGGGTTTTACCCTCGTAGGGCTCATTGCAGCGGCATGCGTTTATTTCTTCTACCCGAAAGTCTATGAATCGGACGCGCGGCTGCTCGTTCGTTACGTGCTTGAAAGAAGCGGCTATGATCCCGTGGATGCCGTTACAGGAACCTCACCCAAAGGTGGAAGTGGAAGCGGCTTAACGATCGACGCTGTCATCGCAGCGGAGGTTTCTATTATAACGAGTTGGGATCTGTCGGTCCAGGTAGCAGAGGCTTTGGGGCCGAACCGGGTGCTTCCTGATGCCAAAGCGCCGACGGTTGTCGGAGCTGCTGCCGCAATTAATTCCGGCGTTGCTACTACCACAGCCAAGGGAAGCAACATCATCGGCGTCTCTTACCAAAATGGGAGGCCGGAAGTCGCTACCGCAGTTCTGAATGAATTGGTCAGTCGTTACTTCACCAAGCATCTGGAAGTGCACAGATCGGCCGGCGCGTTCGACTTTGTCAGTCAACAATCCGACCAGATCCGCGCGCGGCTTAACCAGACGGAAGATGCACTCAAGGTGCTAAAGGCCAAGGCGGGAGTTATGTCGCTCCAGGATAGTATGACTAGTCTTGGCACGCAGTCCTCGCACCTGGAGGAGCAATTAAGAGCGGCTGAAAACGATCTGGCTGAGCAACAGGCCAGAGTGAAACAGATTGAGCGAGGTGGATTACCGGTGGACTTGACCGAGACGAATGCCACCAAGGACAACACCAAGGACAACACTCCCACACCGCCAGTCCAGGCATCGACTAAGGACACTGGCGACTATCAAGCGCTGGTGACTAATCTAACGAAGCTGCGCGAGACCGAACTGGAGATGTCTGCCAAGTATACTCCTGAAAATGTACTGGTGAAGATGAACCAGGCGCATATTAACGACCTGGAGAATCAAAAACGGAATCTGGAAAAGAAATTTCCGGAGCTCGCAACCCTACGAACCGCATCGGGGCAGTTGGATATACGGACCGAGCGCGCGCGCCTTGCCGGAATGAGATCAAAACTAGACGATCTGCGTCGTCAGAAGATCGAGTTACAGGATCGCGTAAAACAGTTGGCCGACATTGGGCCGCAAATTGCCAGTCTTGAGCGCAACAAGGATCTGGAGGAGCAAAACTACAAGTATTATTCGGGGACATTACAGAAGGCGCGTGTCGACGAAGCCCTTGATCCTTCCAAGATGCCGAACATCAGCGCGATCCAAAAACCTTCTCCGCCGGGAATGGTGACGAAGACTCGAAACAAGATCGCGCTCGGATTGGCCGGCGGTGGACTCGCTTCAGGAATCTGCCTCGCTTTGCTCTTTGAGTTGGTCTTCAATCACAGCTACAAACGCCGATCGGAGGTCGAGCTGCAATTGCGTTCGCCGGTCATGCTTTCGATTCCTTATCAAGGCATCAAAAAAGCCGTTAACGGTCGCCGTCGCTTGCCTTGGAAAAATGGTCAGCGGGCTGCGAAGGAAACCCCCGATCAGAGCAAGGCCAGTCTTGCTCCCTGGGAGGTTGACCATTTCATCCGTCCGTATTCCGAAGCCATTCGAGACCGCCTCGGTTTATATTTCGAGCTGCATGGAGTTACCCATAAACCAAAGTTGATAGGTGTTACTGGCTTTGGCGAAGGCGCGGGAACTTCGACTCTCGCTGCCGGTGTAGCTGCCGCCCTCTCGGAAACCGGTGATGGTAAAGTTCTCCTCGTCGATGTAAATGCTGCCAACGGTGATGTTCATCCATTCTTTGCCGGCCGGCCTGCTGCCGCCCTTACTACGGCTATTAAACCGCAGGCGGCGATCACTTCCACTGCCGATAATCTGTACCTGGCAACAATCACGCGATCGGGTAACAAATCCACCCATCTTGGACTCAAGAAATTTTTCGCTTTGATTCCAAATCTAAAAGCCAGCGACTTCGACTACATCATCTTCGATATGCCCCCAATTAACCAAACCAGTCCAGCTGTCGGCTTGGCCGCGCTGATGGACAAAGTTCTGCTGGTGGTAGAGGCGGAGAAGACGCATCGCGATGTGGTAAAACGCGGTTATCGTGAGCTCGTCGCAGCGCGGGCGGACACGGCGCTAGTCTTAAATAAGACGCGCAGTTACGGTCCGAACTGGCTTGAAGCCGGAAGTTAGGCTATTTCTCAAACCGAAGCTCCAGTCACTTCCTTGCTCATCTCAGAAGAAGCGTGCCTGTTGCAATTCAGTTTGGTAGTTCGTCGTCATGTTACGAAATAGAATCTACTACCAGCTTAAGCCATTCATTCCCCGCGCTCTGCGTGCGGCCGTTCGCCGCAGAATCGCTTTGCGACTCGAGGCGAGAGTGCAGGACGTCTGGCCAATCATGCCCGGCTCGGAGCAGACTCCCCCCGGGTGGCTAGGTTGGCCTGATGACAAAAAGTTTGCCCTGGTGTTGACCCATGATGTCGAGGGTCCAGTAGGTCTGCGGCGCTGCCGTCGCCTCGCTAAGCTTGAATCTGAGCTCGGTTTTCGATCGTGCTTTAATTTTATTCCCGCTGGGCAATACGTCGTCCCGCCGGAGCTACGCGAGGAACTTACATCGAACAGCTTCGAAATTGGCGTGCACGATCTTCATCACGACGGCCGCTTATATCGCACCTGGCGCGGTTTTGTCGGGAAAGCCAAGCAGATCAATGAGTATCTGGCTGATTGGAATGCTGAGGGCTTTAGATCCGGCTTTATGCTGCACAAACTCGATTGGTTGCATCAGTTGGCTATTCGCTACGATATGTCCACCTTCGACACCGATCCGTTCGAGCCTCAGCCAGAGGGACGACATACCATTTTCCCATTTTTTATCGCTCGCCCGCAGACCGATCACCAGACTAATGGCAATGGGGACGGCTATTTGGAGTTGCCATATACCCTGCCACAGGACTCGACTCTTTTCCTGCTCCTGCGTCACGAAACTTCCGAGGTCTGGATTCGTAAACTAGATTGGATCGCCAAGCATGGCGGAATGGCTTTGTTAGATACCCATCCTGATTACATGGCATTTCAGGATCCGATCGATTCCTCGGTTGAATATCCGGTTGAGCGTTATCGCGAATTCTTGCGCTATGTTCGCGAAAAGTATTCAGAGACATGTTGGCACGCCTTACCCCGTGAAGTCACCTCTTACGTGCTCGACATGTGGAACACCCAACTCACGAGCGAACCGGCAGCAGCTATTGACTTAAATGGCTGGCAACCGCAAGCGTCAGCGACGTTAGCCGGCACACAAGAAAGACCGGGCGCGCAGGGTGTTGTGGCGAAGAAGGGCCGTCGATTTCATGGCAAAAGAGTAGGCGTTCTTTTATTTTCAAGTTATCCGGCGGACCCGCGTCCACGACGGGCGGCCGAGGCGCTGACGCGGGAAGGGGCGATCGTTGATTTGTTATGCATGCAGCAAAACGAAAGAGAGCCGCGTCACGAAAACGTTAATGGAGTAAACGTTTCGCGTCTTCCATTTAGGCGATACCGTGGCGGGAAGCTCACCTATGTCGGCCAATATTCGGCTTTCATCCTGATTTCTTTTCTTTACCTGACCATACGCTCGCTGCGTAAGCGTTACGACTTCATCCATGTCCATAACATGCCAGATATCCTGGTTTTCGCCGCCGCCGCAGCCAAGGCGCGCGGCTCGAAACTCATTCTTGATCTCCATGATCCCATGCCTGAATTAATGCAAACGATCTTTAAGCTGCCGCCCGAGAGTCTGAGCGTTCGTGCCTTGAAGATGATGGAGAAAAAGAGCATTGCATTTTCTGATCTGGTGTTGACGGTTAATATTGCCTGCCAGAATCTTTACTCGGCCCGAAGTTGTCGGCGCGATAAAATCCAGGTTGTCCTTAACTCGCCTGACGATTACATATTTCGTTTTCGTCCGGCTAACCTGAACGGATTGGATAGTGGGACGATAGAAAGACCTTACACCATTCTCTATCATGGGTCCCTCGTAGCCCGAAACGGGCTTGATCTCGCGGTGGAAGCGCTTGCGAGCGTGCGTAGATCAATCCCAAATGTTAAACTTGTCGTTTGCGGGGAGAGGACGCCGTTCTTGGACAGAGTGATGGAGATGGCCCGTGACCGGCAGCTCGAAAACAATATTGATTACCTTGGCGTTCAAAACTTAAATGGAATCGTAGAAGCAATTACTGCCTGCGACCTCGGCATTATACCTAACCAAAAAAATATCTTCACTGAGATTAACACGCCAACACGCATCTTTGAGTATCTTGCCTTGGGCAAGCCGGTCATCGCTCCCAGGACCAAAGCTATTCAGGACTATTTCGGCGATCGTGACTTGGTCTTCTTTGAGCTTGGCAATGCCGCAGATCTCGCGCGCAAGATTGAGTATGCCTTCTCGCATCCTAAGGAAGTCACGGAGACAACGCAGCGCGGTCAGCGGGTATATCTCGACCATACCTGGACGCGTGAAAGGTCACAGTTTTTGGATGCCGTAGGTGAGCTTCTGTGAGGCGGGCCCCGTAATAGATTGGAATAGAAACGGTCTTGCTCCCGTCTCGGAAGAAGTCCCAAGCCGGTCTGGACACGGTTCAGGTGAGGGGGGCGACCCCTGGGTATTAAGCGAAGCGCCGTTATTACCGAACGAACATGATCGGCGTTGCGACGACTCCTGAGCATCGGGCTGCCACCAGCGAATTCTTCGAATTGTTCAAGACCGCATGGGAGTTCTACCGCAGTGGTGAAGAATACGACGCGGTTATCTGCTGTGGAATTCTCCCGGCCGAGATTCGGGCAGGTCTTGTTCTGGTGTATGGATCGAACGAGCTTCCATTCGATCAGCAACATCAATTACGGGTACTGCAGCAGGATCATTCAGAGGAGATATCCTCTTATCGTGGATGGCAGCTACCAGTTTATGCCGGCCTTGCCTCAGTCATCGCGAACGGAAAGCGACATGATCTGATCACCGAAAAAACGAAGTATTCCCTTGCTGCGGAAATCAGAATTGGTCGGCAATCGTTCATTCGAATTGGCTATGACCTTTTTGCTGAAGTGCACCATCTACTTTCCAATGGCCAACCGTTTCGGTTTGCCCACGTCCCCTCTATCGAAATTCACACTACTATTCTTCGCGACATCCTTGTTGAGCATCAAATACCATTCGAAGAAGTGCCTCCCGTCCCAGCAGGCTATAACTTCATTGTCTGTTTAACCCACGATGTGGATCATTTTGCCATCGCCAATCATAAGTGCGATCACACCATCTTCGGCTTCCTTTATCGGGCGAGTATCGGATCGATATTCGAGCTTTTCCAGCGGAGAAAGTCGCTACGACAGCTTGCTCGCAATTTGTTGGCGATTTTGTCTCTTCCTCTGGTCTATCTCCGGATACTGCCCGATTTTTGGAATAAGCTTGAGCGCTATTTGGAGCTGGATCTCGCTTCTACCTTCTTCATCATCCCCAAGAAGGGCGAAGCAGGAATGACATCAATCGGCGCGCGATTGCCGCGCCGCGCCGCTCGCTACGACCTTTCGCAACTCCAAACAAGTGTAGGCGAAATTGTGGCACGGCACGGCGAAATTGGCGTTCACGGGATCGACGCTTGGCGTGACAGCGCTGAGGCGAGAAAGGAACGGGAGCAAATCCAAGCGCTTACTCACACTCCAGAGGTTGGAGTGCGAATGCATTGGCTCTTCTTCGACTCCGAATCAGCGGGCAAACTTGACGATGCGGGCTTCTCTTACGATAGCACCGTGGGCTATAACGAAACTGTTGGCTATCGTGCCGGCACGACGCAGGCGTTCAGGCCATTTGGAACAAAGCGCTTGCTCGAACTGCCTTTGCACATAATGGATACAGCTCTCTTCTATCCGGCCTATCTGCATTTGTCTCCGGAACAAGCCATGATGCGAATAGACGCTATGGTGAACGACATGATACGGTTCGGAGGCGTTCTCATGGTTAACTGGCATGATCGAAGTATTGCTCCAGAACGGTTGTGGGACGATTTTTACATCGAGTTAGTCGAGAAGCTCAAATCGGCCGGCGCATGGTTCTGTACCGCTGCCGCAGCGGCGCAGTGGTTTCGGCGCCGGCGGGAAGTGACGTTTGGAAGTGGCGGGAACGAGGCGGCGCTAACTTCAACCAGGAGCGATGCTGGCCTCCCGGGATTACGAATTCGTTCCTACCATGGAGAACAACGATCGCGGTCATGCGCGGCGAAAGATCGTCCCATTGATGTCTCTTTTTCTGAAGTCCTTCTCGACGGTGCAAAGGAAGTTGCGCGAGCAATCTGATTATGTGGCACGTTAACAGAAAGTGGCTTCATTCTCGTTAGGCATGGAATCCAGACCTTTAATATTTGCGCAGATCGGGTGTGGGTATTGGGGCCCAAACTTGCTACGAAACTTTTCCGCTCTACCGAATTGTTCGGTAAAATACGTTGTCGATTCCAGTCCGGAGCGTCGCGCCTTCGTTGAAAATAACTTTCCCCGCACTTCGGCAGTTGATTCCGCCGCTGCTGTTTTTAACGACCCGGAAATTGATGCGATTATTGTCGCTACTCCAGCTGGTTCCCATTTCGCTTTAGCTAGTAATGCGCTTTGCGCCGACAAGCACGTCTTCGTCGAGAAGCCGCTCGCAACCAAAGTATCCGAGGTAGACGAGCTTGCGAGGCAGGCGCACGCCAAGCGCCTCGTTGTCATGGCTGGACATACCTTTGTGTATAACTCGGCGGTGCGCTATGTGAAGCAGTTGCTTAACACAGGAGAATTGGGAGAAGTCCGTTATATCTACAGTCAACGCCTCAATCTCGGCCGCATTCGCGATGACATTGATGCTCTGTGGAACTTCGCCCCACACGACGTCAGCATTATTCAATACTGGCTCGATGATGTCGAACCTGTTGCGGTGCGGCGTCAGGGAATGGCCTATATGCAGGACGGGATTGATGACGTTGTCTTTTTGAACCTGGAATATCCCGGCAAAGTCATTGCCAATGTTCACGTGAGCTGGCTCGATCCACAAAAGGTTCGGAAGATGATAGTCGTTGGCTCGCGCAAGATGGTCGTCTATGACGATGTCGCGGACAATAAAATCGCGATCTACGACAAGGGGATTGATCGTATGGCGGTTTTGGGTGAGAACATGGACTTCGATAATCCGCAGCGTGCTCAGTTCAATTATCGGAGCGGCGATATTGTCCTACCTGAAATTAAGTTCACCGAGCCGTTGCGCGTTGAAGCCGAACATTTCGTTGAATGCATTCGGACCGCGCAAGTACCCCTTACCGGGCTTCATCATGCCCGCAATGTCGTTTCCGTCCTGGAACGCGCGCGTCCGGTCAACGTGAATGGAGAGCTCGTTGCCGCAGGATGACCGGTCCCACCTTGCGATCGGCTGGGATTCGAAACGTTCAATTTGGCGCGAACGTCACTGTTGTCGAGCCTGTTAATATTTACGATTGCACCATCGGCGATGCTACTTTTGTTGGGCCGTTCGTTGAGATTCAGCGTGGTGTGATCATAGGCAAACGCTGCAAGATTCAGTCGCACGCCTTCATCTGCGAACTCGTTAGCATTGGCGATGATTGTTTTATTTCGCATGGCGCAAAGTTTATCAATGACCCGTTTGCAATCGGCGGTCCGGCGCGTGGGAACCATGAATTGTGGCGTCGCACCCGGATTGGAAACAATGTCAGTATTGGCACGAACGCGACTGTTATGCCGGTAACGATTTGCGATCGCGTTGTGATAGGGGCGGGTTCCGTCGTAACTAAGTCAATTAACGAGCCCGGTATCTACGCGGGAAATCCGGCCCGCTTCCTCCGACCGATAAGGCAACATTCATGAAAGTACCGTTCGTTGATCTGCACGCGCAATACTTAGGTATTAAGGCTGAAATTGACTCCGCTATTGCGGAGGTCATCGCACAATCTGCTTTCATTCGAGGCAAGCATGTCGATACTTTCGAACAGGCCTGGGTTCAGACCCTTAAAGTAAAGCATTGTATATCTTGTGCCAATGGCACGGATGCGCTTTACGTCGCGATGCGCGGGCTAGGTTTGAAAGCCGGTGACGAAGTTATTACGACGGCGCACTCGTGGATCGCAACTTCGGAGACGATCACGCAAGCGGGAGGCCGGGTTGTCTTTTGCGACACACAAGCAGATACCTTTAATATCGATCCACCCTTAATCGAAGCCAAGATCACAAAAGCGACTGTCGGAATTATTCCAGTCCATCTTTGCGGCCAACCAGCTGATATGGATGAGATCATGGCGATCGCAAAGAAGCACAATCTCTGGGTCATCGAGGACTGTGCGCAGGCGCATCTAGCGACCTACAAAGGAAAGTTCGTCGGAACTTTTGGTGACGCAGCTACCTTCTCATTTTATCCGGGCAAAAATCTGGGAGCTTATGGTGACGCCGGCTGCATTGTGACGAATGACGATACCCTGGCCGATTGGACAGCAACCTTCGCTCGTCATGGCGGCAAAGGGGAACATGTCATGGAAGGCATCAATAGTCGGATGGATGGCCTGCAAGCGGCGATATTAAATGTCAAGCTGCCTCATCTGCCGGCATGGACGACTGCCCGCCGCAGGGTGGCTGCACGTTACAATGAGTTGCTAAGTGGCATCAATAACCTCACTACTCCCAAGGTAGCAGCTGACAGGAGTCATGTTTATCATCTTTATATTGTTGCTTCGGATCAACGCGACTTGTTGAGAAAGGCCTTGGCAGATTCTGAAATAACCACGTCCCTGAACTATCCGAAAGCTCTGCCATTTTATCCGGCTTACGCTTACCTCGACCACAAGGCGGCGGATTTTCCCGTCGCCTATCGCAATCAATCTCGAATCCTTTCTCTGCCAATCTTTCCGGAAATGACTGATGAAATGATCGAGTACGTCGCTGACAACACCAAGCGGGCTATTGTCAGCGGATGTCTTGTTAGATCGCAGGCGGGAGAACTCGCTAAAATTTAGACTGATTCTGGAGGGATTAGAAATTGTCACAGGTGAACCAAACGGTAATCATCGTCGGCCTTGGCGAAGTAGGGAAACCGTTATTGGAGATCATTAAGAAGCGGCATGAAGTTTTCGGCGTCGATATTGATTTGGCCGCGCCTCTTAAGCGATGCGACGTAATGCACGTTTGTTTTCCTTTTCGCGACGGAAAATTCGTGAGTCAAGTAGTAGGATATATTGGGCGATATCAGCCCGATCTTACGATTATCAACAGTACGGTAGCGCCGGGGACAAGTCGCCGCATTGCCGGCGAATCAGGCGCGTTCGTGGTAAATAGCCCCGTCCGCGGTAAACACGCCCATATGCAGGAGGAGATGCTTCATTATACGAAATTCATCGGCGCGCTCGATTCGGAATCGGGGCTCCGTGCTGCGCAACACTTCGAAAGCGTCGGGATAAAGACGAAAACCCTAAATTCTCCGGAAGCGACCGAAATCGCGAAGCTGACTGAGACCACATATTTTGGGGTCCTGATTGCGTGGGCTCAGGAAGTAGAACGATATTGTCGGGAAGTAGAAGCTTCCTACGACGAAGTTGTATCCTTTTACGATGAGATAAAATTTTTCCCACCAGTCAAATATTTTCCCGGGGTAATTGGGGGTCATTGCGTCATGCCGAATATTGACATTCTCTTGCGGAAATTTCCATCCGGACTTTTAGAGGCTGTGATACAATCAAATAAACTTAAAGACAAAGGGCTTGGCCAGAATGAATGGCGATCATGGAAACCATGAGGGTAGCGTTAAGTCTTCAAGTATGGTATGTGGTAACCGACGAGGTTCATGTATCGATGCTTTTGCTTAGCAGCGGGCTGTAATTTTGGGTGGCGGAACGTTGTTTCACTTTATGCTTAATTCTGAGACAACGAGACTTTTGATCGGGCAAAGCCTTGATCAGGTCGAACAATGGGTCGAGAGGCACAACTATTGCGGCTATGAACCTTTCGACGGTCTCTCATCCTGGTTTCGGCCTCTGGCGTTCGGAAGTTTGCTTGGTGAGCGACTTCTGTTGCAGTGCGTTCGGCAGTGTCCATTAAACCTGAGACCATTGATGGGTGTGACCCCAAAGGACTCAACCAAAGGGCGAGGGTACATGGCTTCCGGCTACGTGATTCGGTACCGAAGTACCGGCAATCCGCAATACCTTCAAAAAGCTGAATCGTGCCTGGACTGGTTGGACAATCATAAGGCCGCGAAGTTCTTGCACCATAGCTGGAGTAATGACTTTGATTTCGCCAGCCGCGGCGGCTCCTATACCAAGGATGATCCGATTATCGTTTGGACCAGCCTTATTGGCTTTGCCTATCTGGACGCTTACGAACAGACAAGCAATTCCCGCTGGCTCGAGATCGCCGATAGTGTTTGCCGCTGGATTATGGATCTACCGCGCGAAAAAACAGATCGCGGAGACTGTCTTAGCTATCTTGCCCATGCGCAAAGCTCAATTCACAATTCGAATATGCTTGGCGCTGCCATGTTGGCTCGAACGGCCAAACATACCGGCAATCGGGAATATATTGAGGTTGCGCGTTCGGCCATGGAATACAGCTGCAGTCGCCAGCGAGCGGATGGTTCCTGGTGGTACGCCGAGGTTCCCAAGTATCATTGGATCGACAATTTTCATACCGGCTATAACTTGGACAGCCTTCGCTCCTACATCGAATACACGGGAGATGAAACCTGGCGGTCGAATCTCATCAAGGGACTGGCCTTTTACAAGGCGCATTTCTTCGAAGAGAATGGGTGCCCGAAGTATTACCATGATCGGCGCTATCCCATTGATAGCCAGTGCGCCGCTCAGTCGATTGAAACGCTTGCCACATTTTCCCAGGACGATCCCGCCTGTGGTGAATTAGCCGTTCGTGCCGCCCGTTGGACGATAGAAAACATGCAAGGTAGCGACGGCCACTTCTTCTATCGCATCTATCCATTGATGAAAGCAAAGACTCCCATGCTTCACTGGGCGCAGGCCACCATGTATAAGGCATTAGCACTGCTTTTAGAGCTGTTTCGCGAAAAGGCTACTTTGCCGAGCGGGAAAGTCGCGTCGTTCGCCAAGGTCATATGAGTAGGTGCGCTCTGCAGTATCTGCTTATTACGCCGGCGAAAAACGAGCAGGCATTCATTGAGCTTACAATCCGCTCAGTTGTGAGTCAGACTGTACGTCCACTACGATGGCTTGTTGTGAGCGATGGTTCCACAGATCGTACCAATGAGATTGTCGCTCACTACGCGCGGCAGTACGATTGGATCGAGCTGCTTAAAATGCCACAGCGGCAGAGCCGCGATTTTGGAGGAAAAGCGGAGTGCGTGAACGCGGGATATGAAAACGCCAGAGGTCTGGGTTGGGATATTATCGGTAGCCTGGATGCGGACATTTCATTTGGAGATGACTATTTTGAATTTCTTCTGGAGAAATTTGCCGATGATCCACAATTGGGGATAGCGGGGACGCCATTTAGTGAAGCGGGCAAGACTTACGATTATCGGTTCAGCAGCACGGATCACGTCTCGGGGGCGTGCCAGTTGTTTCGACGCGAATGTTTCGAAGCAATTGGAGGCTACGTGCCGTTAAAAGGCGGCGGAATCGACGTAATTGCGGTGCTAACGGCACGCCTAAAAGGTTGGCGAACACGCACATTTACCGAAAAGGTGTCTCATCATCACCGTTTGATGGGTTCTGCGCAACAGCGAACGAAAATCCTGGCTGCGTTCGCTCTCGGACAAAAAGATTATCGCCTCGGCTTTCATCCGGTGTGGCAGCTCTTTCGATCTCTCTATCAAATGAGCAGAAGACCTTACGTTATAGGGGGAGCGGCGCTCTTTACCGGATATTGCTGGGCCATGCTGTATCGCTACCAAAGGTCGGTTGATCGCGAGCTGCTCGAGTTTCAGCGGCAAGATCAAATGCGGCGTTTACGAAAGTTTTTCGGTTTCGTAATGCCGACATCGTCGGCCCAAGATAAAACGTGTTAGCTTATCCAAGATGAGCGTGATGGTCGGTAATGATCGCGCAAAATGCGATCTACACCCATCTCCGAAAGCACAGCCATGATGACGCGATTCGGAAATATACCTCCGCGACAGCGGGCTACGGCACAGGTTATCTGCTTGAGCATGATTACGAAGACCTCAGCTAATCCATTTTCGATAAATATTCGTCGGTTGCTTGTTCCCGCGGTCAAGTTCATAAGTGTGCACAATTCTGAACTGTCATCTGCGATGGTGCGGCGTTGGTCAAGTGGCCGGGCGAGCCTATCAATAGCACACGGAAAACGACTTTGCGATTCGGCATAGGCGATGATCACTGAGAAAGAGATCGTCGTTTCTGGTGGTGTGGTTCGAATTGCAAAGTTGCGCCATGAGTGGTTCGACTTTCTTCAAGATCCGCTAAGAGCAATTCGCACCATGCAGCGAGCGAAAGGTGCGGATTTGTTCACCTTTTTAGGGGACCTTAACGATGAGGGAACCGGGTATCCCTTTTACAAGGAAACTGCCGCTGGGGCCGTTCTTCCGGTCACCACTTATCAGATATGGTGGAGTAGCCTTGATTCGAGCGTGCGAAACAAAATTCGAAAGGCCTACAAGAACGGCGTAAAAGTGTGTGACGCTGAGCTAGACGACAGCTTTGTTCGAGGAGTGGAAGTTATCTACAACGAATCACCGCTCAGGCAAGGTCGAAAGTTTTGTCACTACGGACAGAGTGCTGCAGCGATCAAAGAGGAACTGAGCTCTCTTTGGGGTCGATGCTATTTTATCGGAGCCTATTTGCGAGACGAGATGATCGGGTTCGCAAAACTGTTTCATGGGAATGATATTCTGCGAACTGTCCACATTATTTCGAAGTTGTCGCAGCGGGATAAGCCTGTGCAGGATGCCTTGATTGCACGCGCTGTTCAGATGTGCGAAGAAAAGAATATTCATCGCCTTCAATATGGATCGTGGAGCAGGGGAGGACTCGGTACCTTCAAGGAAAAGCGCGGCTTCGTAAAATTGGATTATTCTCGGTACTATGTCCCGCTCAGCTTTCGCGGGAAATGGGTGCTCCAGTTTCGCCTGCACCACGGTTTGAAAGGCCGATTGTCGGAAAAGTGGGTTGAATCCTTGATAGCGCTGAGGACTTCCTGGAACAATCTTCGCTATGGTGGGTCTTTTCCGGCGTCCGACCATTTAGCGAATCGAACTTAAAGCAGAGCCTGTCGCACGATATAAAGTGGAGAGGTGGCTGAGCGGTCTAAGGCAGCATCCCGTAAGGGATGCTATGCGATAAATCGCATCGGAGGTTCGAATCCTTCCCCTCTCCGCCGGTATAAGTAGCTTGTGAAACAATTATCGCAGGAGAGCTTTCCGCTGAGTGACGCCTTTGAACGCGG
>Ga0066684_10000407_pt1 | contig 14516 bp, 13 predicted proteins | sample GraSoiAngelo_133_FD_62301 | JGI IMG/M metagenome (GOLD analysis project Ga0066684, IMG submission 62301) | Grasslands soil microbial communities from the Angelo Coastal Reserve, California, USA - 14_0929_05_20cm | ecosystem: Environmental > Terrestrial > Soil > Grasslands | place: USA... | reverse complement strand
GCCGCGCGCGGCATCGCGTACATCTCCAGGCCGGCCAGGCAGCAGGAGGCCGGCTCGGTCAGCGCGCCGGTGACCGGATCGAGCCCGGCCGGCAACGGATGCACGCAGGCGACGGGCAGCGCGACGCGCTCGGCGAAGCCGCCGACGCGGGTGGCCCGCGGACACTGGCTGACGCGGCCGGCCTGGCACGCGTTGCACGCGCCGCAGCCGTAGGAGGGCTCGCAGGCGACCGCGCGGCCGATCAGCCGGCGGCTCACGCCGCGGCCGACGTCGCGCACGACGCCGGTGTACTCGTGGCCGAGCACGAGCGGCGGCTTCCAGGGGAACAACCCCTGCGTGGCGTGGATGTCGGTCCCGCAGATGCCGGCCGCCTGGACAGTGACGACCACCTGACCGGGGCCGGCGGCCGGATCGGGCGCCTCGTCGAGCGTGAAGCGGGTGTCGCCGCGCCAGGTCGCGACGCGCATCGCCTCAGCGCCCGTGGAACTGCGGCGGCCGCTTCTCGACGAAGGCGCGGATGCCCTCCCGCGCATCCTCCGTCTCGAAGCACGCGTTCTGGGCGAACGTCTCGAACTCCAGCGCCGAGCGGAGATCGGCCTCGGCGTTGCGATAGAGCGCGCGCCGGGCGAGGCGGATCGCAATCGGCGGGCCGGCGGCGATGGTGCGGGCGAGCGCCTGCACGGTCGGCAGCAGCTCCTCCGGGGCGACAACCTGGCTGACGATGCCGAGTCGCAGCGCCTCGGCGGCGTCGATGATGGCGCCGGTGAAGATCAGCTCGCACGCCTTGGCCATGCCGACGATCCGCGGCAGGAAGTAGGTGCCGCCCCAGTCGGGGTGGAGGCCGCGCTTGACGAAGGCCTGCGAGAACTTCGCGGCGCTGGAGGCGACGCGCAGGTCGCAGGCGAGCGCCAGGTTCATGCCGGCGCCGGCCGCGGCGCCGTTGACGGCGGCGATGATCGGCTGCGGCGCATCGCGCATCGCCAGCAGCGTGCGATCGCGCCCCGGCGCGATCTTCTCGGCGAGCGGGCGCGGGCGCTGGCCTTCCTTGGCCTCGTTCATCGCCTTGACGTCGCCGCCGGCACAGAACCCCTTGCCGGCGCCGGTGATGACGATGACGCGGACGTCCGGATCGACCGCGGACCGGGTGATCGCGTCGAACAGGTCGTCGCGCAGCGTCCCGCCGAGGGCGTTGAGCCGCTCGGGACGGTTGAGCGTGAGGGTGGCGATGCCGTCCTTCACCTCGTAGAGCAGGCACTCGTAGCTCATGCATCGCTCCTCAAGCGTTGAACTCGCGCAGCACGCGGCCGGGTCGGCCGCAGTCGGCCAGCACGCCGCGCTCGTCGGCGGTGCGCACGCCGTTGACCCAGACGCCGTGGACGCCGACGGCCGGCGTGTCCAGGCGCGTGGCGCCGGTCGGCAGGTCGTTGACGCGCCGCTTGGGCCCGCGGCCGACGGTGGCCGGGTCGAACAGCAGCAGGTCCGCCCACGCGCCCGGCTCCAGCCGCCCGCGCCCGGGGATGCGATACGCCGAGGCCACGTCGCTCGTGACGCGCTTGACCGCCTCCGGCAGCGTCAGGTCGCCGCGCTCGCGCACCCAGTGGCCGAACAGGTGGAGGCCGAAGCCGGCGTCGCAGAGGAACGACAGATGGGCGCCGGCGTCGGAGAGCGCGACGGCGGCGTGCGGATGCCGCAGCAGCCGGCGCACCTCGTCCTCGTCGGTGTTGAAGAGCTTGCAGTCGAACATCGCGTCCAGCTCGTCGTCCAGACCGAAGTCGAGGAAGACGTCGAACGGGTCGCGCCCCGACTCGGTCGCCAGGGCGCCGATCGTCCGGCCGACGAGCGCGCGATGCTCGGCGCGCCGGACGTCGGCGATGGCCAGGTGCGGGAAGGTCTTGTAGCTGAACCGGTTCGGCACGCCCGGCGTGGCGGCCTCGTCCTTGAGCCGCTTTCGGAAGGAGGCGTCGGCCAGCACGCGGCGGTAAGTGGCCTCGTCGGCCGCCTCGATGGCCGGCCGCCAGGCCAGGAACGCCTCCAGCGGATAGGGATGGCGCAGCGTGAACTCCATGCCGAGGGGAAAGCAGCCGACCTGCGCCCACAGCTCGCGGCCGCGTCCGCGCGCGGCCTCGATCTCGCCGAGCTCGCGGAACACGCGCGTGGGATCGCCGGGATCGACGAACATCGCGGCGATCATCACCGGCCGCCCGCTGGCGGCGGCGACCTTCTCCAGCCACGGAATGCTCGACGTCATGCCCTTGGTGAGCATGAACACGCCGCGCCCGGCCTCGCCCAGCGCGCCGGTCAGCGCCAGCAGCTCAGCCTCGTCGGCCAGGCGCGAGGGCATCGGGATGCCGTTCTCGCCGTTGTGCTGCTCGAGCGTGGAGGTCGCGAAGCCCACGGCGCCCGCGCGCACCGCCTCCAGCACGAGTCGCCGCATCTCGGCGACCTCGGCCGGCGTCGCCGGGCGCCGGGTGGCCTCGGCGCCGAGCACGTAGGTGCGCAGGGAGGAGTGGCCGAGGAACGCGGCGACGTTGGGCACGACGCCGCGACGCTCCATGGCGTCGAGATACTGCGGATAGCTCTCGAAGTCCCAGCGCACGCCGGCCCGCAGGGCCTCCAGCGCCATGCCCTCGACGTGGGTGAGGTTGCGCAGGGTCAGGTCGCGATCGGCCGGCCGGCACGGGGCGATCGTGAAGCCGCAGTTGCCGATGACCACCGTGGTGACGCCGAGCGCGGTGGAGGGCGTCGCGAACGGGTCCCAGGTGAGCTGGGCATCGTAGTGGGTGTGGATGTCGACGATGCCGGGGGCGAGGGCGAGGCCGCGCGCGTCCACGCGCTGGCGGGCGGCGCCGAGATCGTGACCGACGGCGGCGATGCGCCCGCCGGCCACCGCCACGCCGCCCTCGCGCGCAGGGCCGCCGAGGCCGTCCAGGACGACGGCGTTGTCGATCACGAGGTCGTGCATCTGTCTCCAATGGGAGCCCCGAATGGCCCCCATACCCCAAACGCTCGGAGCTCCCCGGCGAAGCCGTGGCGCTCCTCGACGTCCGCGTCAGCCGTGCATGATCAGACCGCCATCGACGCTCAGCGCCTGGCCGGTCATGTAGGCGGCCCGGCTCGAGCAGAGGAAGGCGATCACGTTGGCCACGTCTTCCGGCTTCTCCATCCGGCCCAGCGGCACCTGCTTCTCGCGCTGGCGCGTGAACTCCTCGGGCGTCTGCCCGAGCAGCTTGCCCTGGTCGCGGGCCACCATCGCCCACATGTCGGTCTCGACGAAGCCCGGGCACACGCAGTTCACGCGCACGCCGTCGGCGGCATGGGCGAGGGCCAGGCTCTTCGTGATGCTGATCACGGCGGCCTTGCTGGCGTTGTAGGGCAGGTTCGTCTTGCTGCCGATCTTGCCCGCCATCGAGGCGAGGCTGACGATCGAGCCGCGCTTCTGCGCGACCATCGTGGGCAGCACCGCCTGGCTGGCGAAGAACACCGCCCGGGCGTTGATCGACATGACCGCGTCCCAGTGCTCCTCGGTGACGTCCATCGTGGCCGCCGCCCGGTAGATGCCGGCGTTGTTGACGAGGATGTCGATCCGGCCGAGCTCGGCGCGCGTTCGCTCCACCAGCGCGGCCAGGGACGCCCGCCGGGTGACGTCCGTCGGCACGACGAGGGTGCGGCGTCCGACGTCCTTCAGCAGCGCGGCGGTCGCGTCGGCGCTGGTCGGATCCAGCTCGGCCACGACGATGTCGGCGCCCAGGCGGGCCAGCTCGAGCGCGGTCGCGCGGCCGATCCCACGGCCGGCACCGGTGACGATGGCGACCTGTCCCTTGAGCTCCACGGTGTCCTCCTGGTGTGCGAACGGCGCCGGCGAGTCCGCGGAGGCCGCGGACGGTCCGGCGCCGTTCGGGGAACGGGGCGGCCGCGCCTACTTGCGGGCGGCAGCCGCCTCCAGCACGAGCTTCACCTCGTTGGCGGCCGCGCGCCAGAGCGGCCCGCCCGGCTCGTCGTAGGCGGCCTGCACCTGCTTGCGGAACTCCGCCATGGCGGCGTCCTGCTGCTCCTTCGGCACGCCGTCGAGCGTCTTCGAGCGGATGAGGGCGGCCTTGGTGGTGGCGGCGTGCGCGCGCTCGTACCAGCGGCCGATCTCGTTCCAGTCCTTGTCGAAGAACACCACGACCGGGATCGACTGGTAGCCGTTGTTCAGGAGGCTGTCGCGCAGGTCGGTCTCCTTGTCGCGGAAGAACACGCGCAGCTCGGCGCCCGGCACCGCCTCGACGATGTGGGCGATGAGCGGCGAGTTGCGGTGGACGTCGCCGCACCAGTTCTCGGCGAGCATCATCACGTACTTGACGTTGCTGACGCCGCCGAAGAACTTCCGCTCCTCTGCGGTGAGCTCGGACTTCTTGTAGTTGTCCTCGGTGCGGGCCCGGGTGTCGCCCATCTGGGCCATGTAGTCCTTCCAGGTCAGGCCCTTGGAGAACCGCTGCGCGTCCAGGGGGATCCTCAGCTGAGCCATGTCGTCCTCTCCTTCAAGGTTTTCGACCGCGGGGCTCATTTATACACCCGGTTCACGTCCCGGCGCCAACCGTAGACGAACGTGAAGACGAGGCCCGGCAACTTCTCGCGGGCTGCCGCCTCGAACGTTGCGAAGCGGACGCTCTCCACCAACCGCCAGAACGCCGGCGTCGGAACGTCGAAGAGCACCGATGTGCTTAACTGTCAGGGTGCGTCCGGCCCGCCGGCGGTGGCTGATCGTCCTCGCGCTCTTCGTCGTCACCTACGGGATCTCGACGCCGCTGGCCGCTTACGGCGTCTTCCTGCCGGTGCTGGCGGAGACGTTCGGCTGGAGCCGGGGCGCGCTGGCGACCGCGCTGTCGATCAACCTGATGGTCGGCGGCCTCGCCGGCTTCGGTGTCGGCGCGCTCGCCGACCGTCACGGCCCGCGCCTCCTGCTGGTCATCACCGTCGCGCTGGCCGGCGCCGGCTTCGCGCTCGTCGCCACCGTCGGGGCGCTGTGGCAGCTCTACCTCTTCGTCGGCGTGCTGGGCGGCCTCGGGATGTCGAGCTTCTACGTGCTGGCGGCGGCGACGGTCACGCACTGGTTCGAGGAGCGGCGCGGCCTGGCGCTGGCGCTCGTGCTGGTCGGCTTCAACCTCGGCTACATCTCGGCCGGCCCGCTGGCGGCGTGGCTCATCGCGCACATCGGCTGGCGGGCGGCCTACGCGGCGCTCGGCAGTGGCTGCGCCGTCGTCACGCTGGCGTCGGCGCTCACCGTGCGCCTGCCGCGCCCGGAGGAAACGCCGGGGCTGCTCCGGCGGCACGCCGCGCCGGGCGCGCCCGTCGTCCACGCGCCGGGTGTGACGCTGTGGGCGGCGCTGGCCGATCCGCGCCAGTGGTGCCTGAACGTCGCCTGGCTCCTGCTGGGCGGCGTGGCGCTGATGGTGTCCGTCCACGTGGTGCCGTTCGCGCGCGATCAGGGCATCAGCCTGGCGGCCGCCTCGCTGGCGCTGACGGCGTACGGCGTGGGCACCGTGGGCGGGCGCCTGGCGGCCGGCGCGCTGTCCGATCGTCTCGGCGCGATCACGACCATCCGGCTCGGCTACCTGGCGCAGCTGGTCGCCGCCGCCGGGCTGTCGTGGGCCCCGTCGCGCGACGTGCTGCTGGCGGCGCTGGTCGTCCTCGGCATCGGCTTCGCCGCGTGCGACACGATGATCACCAGCGTCGTGCCCGACCTCTTCGGGGTGCGGGCGCTGGGCGCGATCATGGGGGTGCTGACGCTCGGCTGGCGCAGCGGCGCGGCGGTGGGCCCGGCGGTGGCCGGCTTTCTGTACGATCTCACGGGCTCCTACGCGATCCCGTTCGGCGCGGCGCCGGCGGTCGTGCTGGTCAGCTGGATCCTCTTCGCCCTGGCCTCGTCGGCTCCCGGCCGCTGAGGGCCTCGCGGAATTTTGGCGGGGACTCGGACCCGAGTAAGCGACAATCTTTTCCAGGGAGGGACCAATGAAAGCTCGAGCCAGCCGCACCGGTGCTCGCCTTCGCAGGAGAAAAGCCAAGCTCGACGTCCGGATCGCGCGCGCCAAGCGCACGATCAAGACCCTGCAACGGAAGCTGAGGCGCGAGACGGGGATGCTCAGCAAGAGGCAGGCGGCGCGCCGCAAGATGTAGCCCGCAGCGTCGCGATGGACTGTTGCGCGCACGAGGGCCCCGACCGCGGGGACGCGAAGTTCGAGGTCAAGAAGCTCGCGGACGGGGTGTGGGCGGCGGTAGCGGCGCCGGCCTACAAGGTCAACTGCAACACGGCGATCATCGAGACCGACGACGGCGTGATGGTGGTGGACACGCACTCCAAGCCGTCGGCGGCGCGGGTGGTCGTCGAGCGCCTGCGGCAGTTGACGACGAAGCCGGTGCGCTACGTCGTCAACACGCATTTTCACTGGGACCACTGGCACGGCAACGAGGTCTACCCGCAGGCGTACCCGGGCGCCGAGATCGTCAGCAACCAGATCACGCGCGAGGCGATGCTGCGCAAGGGCCTCAAGCGCCTCCAGGACCACGTGCGTCTGTCGCCGCCGGAAATCGCCCGGCTGAAGGCCGCCATCGCGGCCGCCGGCTCGGCCGCCGAGCGCGCCAGGCTGGAGACCGAGCTGCGCCTGGCCGAAGCGTACTTCGCCGAGGTGCGCGCGCTGAAGCCGGCGCTGCCGACGATCGCCTTCGAGCAGACCATGAAGCTCTACCGCCGCGACCGCGAGATCCACCTGCTGCACCTCGGCCGCGCGCACACCGAGGGCGACGTGTTCGTCTACCTGCCGAAGGAGAAGGTCGTCATCACCGGCGACGCGGTGATCGGCTGGACCCCGTACATGGGTGACGGCTACCCCGAGGACTGGGTGGGCACGCTCGACCGCCTCGCCCAGCTCGACTTCACCCACATCATCATGGGTCACGGCGACCCGGCCGGCCGCGACTGGCTCCGCACCTTCCGCGGCTACGTCCACGACATGGTGGAGGCCGTGCGTCGCGAGGCGGCGGCGGGCGCCACGCTCGACGAGGTGAAGCAGCGCGTGCCGGCCGCGCTGGCCGCCACCTACGAGAAGCCGTTCTCCGCCTATCCCGACTACCGGCCGTGGCGCGCCGGCCTCCTCGCCAACATCGAGCGCACCTACGCGATGGTGAGCTGACGCCCGCTCGCGTCGAGCGGCCGCACCCCCGTGCGGATCGCGCGACGTCGCACGACTGCCGTCGTGAGCGCGAACATCCCGTAGATCACGCAGGCGACCAGCGTGAACGGCGACGCCGGCAGTCGCCCTTCGAGCATCTCGAGGAGGAACACCAGCACCGGCCCGACGGCGAGGACCGCGCGCACCGTCAGCGGCGAGGCCAGCGCGATGCCGATCTGGTTCACGTAGTTCGGCAGCACGATCAGCGCCAGCGAGGCGAGCGCCACGCCGAGCACCAGCTCGGGCGTCACCGCGGCCAGCATGTCGCCGCCCGCGGTCCCCAGCGCGGCGGCGGCCACCGCGGCCAGGGGAAAGCGCAGCCCGATGACGGCCGCCGGGCGCACGCCGGCGTCGTTGACCACGCGGCAGAGCAGCGTGCTCAGCGAAATCGCCAGGCCACCGCCGGCTGTCAGCGCCAGCGCCACGACGACCCGGCCGAGCGGCTGCGGCCCGAGGCCTGACCACCCGCCCAGCATCACGGCGGCGGCCAGGCCCAGCGCCGCCAGCAGGCCGAGGTGCAGCCGCCGCTCGCCGGGCGTGGGCGTCGATGCCGCCGCGCCGGGCACGAGCCGATCCAGCCAGCGCACCGACAGCGGCCCGATCCCGAAGAAGATCACCTGCACGATCGCCGGCTCGGCGAGGCGCAGGGCGTGGAAGAACGAGAGCCAGGCCAGCGCGGTCGTCGCATTGATCCACAGCAGCTCGCGCGGGCGGCGCAGGAGCGCGGTCAGCCCGGCGCGGTCGCGGAAGAGCGCCATCGGCAGGAACACGAGCGGGCAGAGCGCGAACGCGACGACGGCGACGACGAGCGGGTGAACGCGCTGGAACAGACCGCCGAAGTACACGTCGCGCAGCGCGGCCAGGCAGACGAACAGGCTCGAGAGCAGGAACCCGGCGGCCTCGCGGTTTCGAATGACCATCGCCGCACGGGTATACGGCCCGGCGCGGCGATCGGGTGGAGCGCGGGACTACACGACCTTGTCGCGCCGGAGAGCGGCGATGTCCTCCCGGGAGTAGCCGAGCTCGCCGAGGATCTCGTCGGTGTGCTGGCCGAGGTCCGGCGAGGGCGAGACGACCTTGCCCGGCGTACGCGACAGCGTCACCGGCAGGTTCTGGACCTCCTGCTCGCCGAGCCGCGGGTGGCGGATCTCGACGGCCAGCTTCAGGTGCTTCACCTGCTCGTCCTCGAACACTTCCTTCACGTCGAGGATCGGGCCGCACGGCACACCGGCCTTGTTGAGGATCTCGACCCACGCGGCACTGGTGCGGGTGATGGTCGCCTTCTCCAGCTCGGCGTTGCAGGCCTGGCGGTTCTTCGAGCGATCCTGCGGCGTCCGGAAGCGCGGATCGTCGATCAGGTGCCGGACCTCCAGCGCCTCGCAGAGACGGCGGTACATGTGCTGGCCGGAGGCGGCGATGTTCATGTAGCCGTCGGCGGTCTTGAACACGCCGGTCGGAATGCCGGTCGGGTGATCGTTGCCCGCCTGTGGCGGGATCTCCTTGCCGATGAGCCAGCGCGTCGTCTGGAAGTCGAGCATGCGCACCATCGCCTCCAGCAGCGAGGTGTGCACCCACTGGCCCTTGCCGGAGCGCTCGCGCTCGAGCAGCGCCACCAGGACGCCGTGCGCCAGGAACATGCCGGCGGTGAGGTCGGCCACGGGGATGCCGACGCGCACCGGGCCCTGGCCCGGCAGGCCAGTGACCGACATCAGCCCGCCGAGGCCCTGGGCGATCTGATCGTAACCGGGGCGATCGCGATAGGGGCCGCTCTGGCCGAAGCCCGAGATGCTGGCGTAGACGATCCGCGGGTTGATCGCGCTGAGCGCCTCGTAGTCGATGCCGAGGCGGTGCTTGACGTCGGGCCGGAAGTTCTCGACGACGACGTCGGCCCTGGCGGCGAGCTTCTTGAGGACCTCGACGCCGCGCGGGTGCTTGAGGTCGAGCGTCATCGATCGCTTGTTGCGGTGCAGGTTCTGGAAGTCGAACTCGTCGCGGGTGAAGTCGTCCTGCTCCTTCGCCTCGACCTTGATGACGTTGGCGCCCATCTCGGCGAGCTGGCGCACGCAGGTGGGACCGGATCGCGCGCGGGTGAGGTCGATGACGGTGTAGGGCGCCAGCGGGAGGCTCATGGGCTGGATGCTATCACAGCGATGGTATTCGATTCGAACGTGGGGTAGTCTCCCGACGACCCGAGGAGGTGTTTCTATGGACCGCCGACAGTTCCTGCGGCTGGGGGCCGTTGCGAGTGGGGTGTTCGCGCTGGGCGGCATCAGTCGGGCCGCCCGCGGCACCGGAGCCGCGCAGACGCTGGGAGTTCCGACCGTGGACCGCCTCGTCATGACCAACGTTGTCGACAACGTCTACGACGCCTTCGCCAGGGGCGGCAAGCTCGACACCATCACCGTCCAGCGGGCGGCACTCGACCCCAAGGGGCTGCTGTTGTTCGAGCACGGCCTCGCCTACCATCTGGAATCCGTGCGCGGCGGTGAGCGGCGCGAGATCCTCCTCGACTTCGCCGCCACCCAGGGCAGTCTGCTCAACAACTACGGTCTCCTGAAGGTCGATCCGGCGCGGGCCGACGCGCTCATCGTGAGTCACGGCCACTTCGATCACTATGGCGCGCTGCCCGATCTCGCCCGCCTCACGCAGGGCAAGCTCAAGCCCGGCCTCACGCTCTATGCGGGCGGCGAGGATACCTTCTGCCATCGCGTTGTCGTCACCCCGGCCGGCTCCGTCGACTACGGCACGCTCGATCGCCCTGGTCTGGAGGCGCGCGGCCTCAAGGTCGTGCTCGCGACGCAGCCGGCCGTGGTGGCGGGCCACGCCTTCGTCACCGGCGAGATCGCGCGGGTCACCGACTTCGAGAAGCCGCCCGCCGTCGCTCGGCTCGTCGCCGGACCGATGGACTCTGCGTGCGGCGCGAGCCATTTCGGAGCGACGAAGGTCGAAGCGAAGCCGGGCGATCTGGTCGCTGACACCTTCCGGGGCGAGCACGCCACCGTCTACCACGTGCGGGACCGCGGGTTGGTCGTCATCACGTCATGTGGTCATGCGGGTGTGATCAACTCGGTCCGCCAGGCGCAGCAGGCCTCCGGGATCCAGAAGGTGCACGCCATCGTCGGAGGCTTCCATCTCGCGCCGGCGTCGGACGAGATCGTGGCCAGGACCGTGGAGGCCTTCAAGGACATCGACCCCGACTACGTCATCCCCATGCACTGCAGTGGGATGAACACGATCATGGCCGTGCATACGACGATGCCGAGAAAGCTCGTCATGCCGTCCACGGGGACGCGTGTGATCTTCGGCGCCTAGCCAGGCTAGACCTCGAGGCGCGGGTCTAGGACGTCGCGCAGCCCGTCCCCCAGCAGGTTCATGCCGAGCACGGTGAGCATGATGCCGAGGCCCGGGAACGTCGAGATCCACCACGCCTCCCGCAGGTAGTCGCGCCCCTCGCTGAGCATCCGGCCCCATTCGGGCTGCGGCGGCTGGCTGCCGAGCCCGAGAAAGCTCAGCGCGGCGGCCGCCAGGATCGCGGTGCCGAGGCCGAGCGTGGCCGTCACGACCAGCGGCGCCACGACGTTCGGCAGGATGTCGCGGCGGAGGATCGCGGGGTCGCGACTGCCCAGCGCGCGCGCCGCCTCGACGTAGAGGTTCTCGCGCGCCGACAGCACGGTGGCGCGCACGAGCCGCGCGTAGGTCGGCACCGCCGACAGCCCGACCGCGAGCATGACGTTGGTCAGTCCCGGGGTGAGCACGCTCACGATGGCCAGCGCCAGCAGGATCCCGGGAAACGCGAGCAGCACGTCGATGACCCGCATGACGAGCGCGTCGAGGCGACCGCCGTAGAACCCCGAGACGAGCCCGATCGGCGCCCCCAGGCCGACCGCGATCGACACCGAGATCAGCCCCACCGTCAGCGAGATCCGCGCGCCGTGCAGCACGCGGCTGGCGACGTCGCGGCCGAGCTGATCGCTCCCGAGCCAGTACGCCGCGCCCGGCGCCTGCAACGCCGCCCGCGGCGCCGTCCGGATCGGATCCCGCGGGCTCAGCCACGGCGCCGCCACGGCGAGCAGGGCCAGCAGCGCGAGGATCGCGATCCCCACCAGCGCCCCCCGCTGCCGCGTCAACCGCCGTGCCACGCTCACCGCCGTCCCCCCGTCGCGGCTAGCCGAAGCGGATGCGCGGGTCGGCGTAGGCGTAGGCGACGTCGACCAGCACGTTGATCAGCACGTACACCGTGGCGACGAACAGCACGACGCCCTGGACGAGCGGGAAGTCCTTGGACAGGATGCCGCCGACGATGAGCCGCCCGAGGCCGGGCCGGCTGAACACGGTCTCGACGATGACGGCCCCGGCCAGCAGGTTGCCGAACTGCAGCCCGAAGATCGTGATGATCGGAATCAGGGCGTTCTTCAGCGCGTGGCGCACGACCACGGCGAAGCCGCCGAGCCCCTTGGCCCGCGCGGTCCGCACGTAGTCCTGCCCCAGCACCTCCAGCATGCTCGAGCGCGTCAGGCGCGCGATGATCGCCGCCGCGATCGTGCCCAGCGTCACGCTCGGCAGGACCAGGTGCCGCAGGTCGCCGCCGCCGGTGGCCGGGAACCACGCCAGGTGCAGCGAGAAGACGAAGATCAGCAGCAGCCCGAGCCAGAAGCTCGGCATCGACACGCCCAGCAGCGCCGTGCCCATCGATGCGACGTCGAGCCACGTGTTCCGCGCCAGCGCGGCCAGCAGCCCCAGCGGCACGCCGAGCCCGATGGCCACCAGCATGGCGGCCACCGCGAGCTGCGCGGTGCTGCCGACGTTCTCGCCGATCTCCGTCGTCACCGGCCGCCGGCTGCGGATCGAGGTGCCGAGGTCGCCGCGCGCGGCGCTGGCCACGAAGCGTCCGTACTGGCGCAGCACGGGCTCGTCGAGGTGCAGCTGCGCGCGCATCTGCGCGATCTGGTCGGGCGTGGTGACGAACTCGGCGAGCATCATCTTGACCGGGTCGCCGGGCACGAGGAAGAGCATGCTGAAGACGGCCAGGGTCACGCCGAGCAGCACCGGCACGACGGCGAGGACCCGCCGGAGGACCCACGTCAGCACGGGCGGGCCCCGCCGGCCGCGCTACCGGCGCAGGGTGGCGTCGCCCAGGATGGGATAGGCGTTGAAGTTGTACTTGACCGACTGCACGCCGGTCCGGAACGCCCACACCGACAGCTCGTCGACCAGCGGCACCGTCAGCGCCTCGTCGAGCGCCAGCTGGGCGATCGAGAGATAGAGCGCTCGGCGCTTCGCCGCGTCCGACTCGCGCCGGCCCTGCTCGAGCAGACCGTCGAGCTTCGCGCTCTTGACGCACGACCAGTTGAAGTTGGCGCCGACGAGCGAGGAGTGGAACAGCGCGAAGACGCCGTCGGGATCGGTCGCGCGCAGGAACATCACGGGCCCGTGGGTCGCGCAGCGATAGTTGTCCTCGTACCAGGGCGGGCGCGCCTGCGCCTTGATCTTGACGTCGATGCCGACCTCGTGGAGCGAGGACTGGATGAGCTGGGCGGTCGGATCGGGCCCGCCGCCGTACTCGATCGCGTTGAGGACGATCTCCAGACGCTGGCCGGCCCTGGTCCGGACGCCGTCGCCGCCCGCCTGCCACCCTGCCTCGCCGAGCAGCGCCCGCGCCCGGGCCTGGTCGAATGGATAGGCCTGCCGCAGCGAGGGATCGTCGAGCATGACGGCGGTGAGCGGGGAGGACGCCTTGAGCGCGGTGCCCTTGAACACCGTGGCCAGGAACGCCTCCTTGTCGATCGCGAAATTGATCGCGCGGCGCACCTTCACGTCGTCCAGCGGCGGCCGGGTGACGTTCAGCAGCCAGATCCGCGGCACGCCGGGCCACGGCGCCTTCTCGATCCGGATCGCCGGGTTCTTCTCGAGCCGCGGCAGCGACTGGGCGGGGACGGCGTACACGCCCTGCGTCTCGCCGCTCTCGAGCGTGGTCACGCGGGTGCCGGCCTCGGGGATGAACTTCCAGACGACCGCCTCCAGCGGAGGCGGGCCGGCGTGCTCGCTCCACGGCGCCTTCCGCGCGTAGGCGGGATTGCGGACCATGGTGGTGTGGTCCTTGGCGACGTAGTCCTTGATCATGAAGGGGCCGGTGCCGACCGGACGCGTGTGGACCAGATCGCCGGTCTCCCGCACCGCCTTGGGCGACACGAGGCTGAGCGTGCCGGACGCCGCGTAGGTGAGGAACGGCGCGTAGGGCGTCTCGAACGCGACCTGCACCGTGAACTCGTCGAGCACCTTCGAGCCCGCGTAGCCGGCGAGCTGCGCGCGAGCGCCGCCGGCTTTGAACTTGGGATCGACGATGCGGTCGAAGTTGAACTTCACGGCGTCGGCGTTGAACGGCGTGCCGTCGTGGAACTTGACGTCACGCCGCAGCTTGAAGGTCACGCTGCGGCCGTCGCGGGAGGTCGTCCACGACTCGGCCAGCCACGGTGCCAGCTTGCCGTCGGGCCCCTTGAAGAGCAGGTTCTCGGTCACCGAGGCGATGATCTGGTAGGTGACCGCCGACGGCGAGGCGTGCGGGTCGAGCGTCGGCGGCTCCTGATCGAGACCGAGGACGAGCGTGCCGCCCGGCTGGGCGCCGGCCATCCGCAGGCCGGCGCCGGCGAGGACGAGCGCCAGGGTGGCGGCGACGGCGAGCCACAATCGGCCACGGGACGGTCGCATCACGACGCCGCGTCTTCCTCCAGCTCGAGCAGGCGCAGCGTGTCGGCGGTCGGCACGCCGGTGACGGGATCCCAGCCCTGCTCGACGTAGTAGTCGGTGACGACCGTGTCCTGCGCCTCGCGCGTCAGCCCCACGTGCTTGGGCAGCGGATCGCTGAAGCGCGGCGGCAGCCGGTCGGTCTCGCGGCCGAAGCCCTCGCGCAGGTTGAAGAGGCGCGCGAGCGTGAGGCCGCGATGGGCGGCGGTCACCATCTCCTCGGGCGTGACGTCCCAGCCGGTGACCGTCTTGAGAATCGTCAGCGCCTGGTCGTCCTCGTAGGCCAGGAAGTGACAGAGCCCGACCTGGTTGCGCAGCCCGTTGCGGTTGCCGGTCTGGCGCATGTGGTCGCCGCCGGTGGGCGCCAGCAGATACGAGGCGCGCATGACCGGCATGTGCCGCGGGTCGTGCATCGCCATCTCCAGGCCCTTCACCGTCGTCAGGAACGCGTCGGAGCCGCGGCCCACGCGCTGCGAGGCGCGCTGGGAGCCCTCGGCCAGCAGGTCGCCGACGCCGCGGCGATAGGCGATCATCTCGATCAGCTTCACGACGGCGTCGGCGTCGTGG
>Ga0066684_10000405_pt1 | contig 14545 bp, 6 predicted proteins | sample GraSoiAngelo_133_FD_62301 | JGI IMG/M metagenome (GOLD analysis project Ga0066684, IMG submission 62301) | Grasslands soil microbial communities from the Angelo Coastal Reserve, California, USA - 14_0929_05_20cm | ecosystem: Environmental > Terrestrial > Soil > Grasslands | place: USA... | reverse complement strand
GGCGGCAATCCTGCGCACGTAATCAAGAGCCATCACAACGTCGGCGGGCTGCCGGAGAAGATGCACTTTGAGCTGGTCGAACCTGTGCGGCAGTTATTTAAAGACGAGGTTCGGCAGGCCGGGCTTCAACTCGGACTACCTAAGGAAATAGTTTACCGCCAGCCTTTCCCCGGCCCGGGACTTGCCGTTCGTATTTTAGGCGAGGTGACCCTGGAGCGCCTGCGCATCCTGCGCGATGCCGATACCATTGTGCAAAGTGAAATGGAAGCCAGCGACTGGTATTATCGGGTCTGGCAATCCTTCGCCGTCCTCCTTCCCGTGCAAACCGTCGGAGTGATGGGCGATCAGCGCACCTACGATTACACTGTCGCTTTGCGCATCGTCGAAAGCCAGGATGGCATGACCGCCGATTGGGTTCGTTTGCCTTACGAACTACTCGCCCGCATCTCCAACCGTATTGTTAACGAAGTCAAAGGCGTCAACCGCATCGTTTACGATATCTCAACCAAACCACCGAGCACGATCGAGTGGGAGTAAGGGCAGAAGCCAGATTCTGGCAGGGTGCTAAGCCGATCAGGGGCAGTGCGCGATCAGGTATTGGGCATCGGCGATCAAAATACTTGCCGCTTGTGCGGTCACTTTCTTCCCAGTCTGTGCGCGCAGCTCGTTGATGAAGTTCTTGTAAATCGCGTTTGCATCCCTGCAGTCGTGCTTCGCTCGGTAAGAGGCTGCCGCATTTAGCTTCTGTAGAAGTGACGTCGCCTCGTCCTGTGTAATTGCGCCGATCGACCGAAAATACTTTACCTCAGCTATGATGCTTTGGGCCGTGACGATAATGCTGAACGTCACGGTCGCAGTGTCGGAATTCTCCACGTTATCCACCAAATTGACATTGAAGGTGTGCGTGCCCAGCGTGAGTTCCGTAAGCAATTTGACGGGTAACCCGTTTGCCACGGTTACCGTCGTTGTGCCGTCGTGTAACGTGGTTTGGCCGTCAATGTCGGGGACAGCGCTTTTCACTCCCGAGCCGTTTCCATCTGTCACGCTGTAACTAATGATAAAGATGTCGCTGTGCAGATACTGCTTCGCAGCCGGTGCAGTGATGCTTGCTAGAGGCGCTGTGGTATCGAGATACACCGACTGGACATGCGCAGGGGTCTCATCGTTGCCGGCATTGTCGGTCGCGTAGGTATCCACCTCGGACAATCCATCCGCACCGCTTAGGTTGAAGGTGGCAGAGAATCCATCAACTGACGTATATTCTGGCGCGGAACCTCCACCGGGAAAGAAACGATACCAGACATTCCACATGCCTGAACTGTCATCTGTGGCCGTGAGTGTAAATGGAGAAGCTCCCGCTACGAACAGCTGGCCACTGCCCGCCACATACTGAGGTGTGCCGATAGTTAAAGTACTCTGCGGCGCCGTCGTGTCTGCCGGCCCGAATTTGTTGAGGACGTTACGAGTGATCTGTGCAACGGCGTCATTGCGGCAGCTAACGAGACCAGGATGAAACCAGGGGTAGCCACATTGAGCGCGGATGGCGGGTCCATTGTCGGCGCCATCAGCAGTTGTAAGCCCGGTGAAGTAATCATCCAGCCCCCAGCTCCACTCAACCGTACCGGCATTGAAGACATATGCGCCGCTGCTGACCTGGTAGACCGTCATCGCCCAATCCGTCTTGTGGCTTGGATCCTGGGGATAGGGGTTGCTGCAAAGTGAAGCAGGAGGCCGTAAGCCGAAAGGCGAGATGGGATCGTTGTTGCACTTCGTGTCTAACGTCGGGAGACCAGTGAGTGAATCGTACCAAGCGTCAAAGCTCTGACCATCGAAATCGGAAGGGAATGGTCGCCCTGGGGCCTCAAAATCTGGCGCCTGCGTTTTAAGCAAAATCTGCAAACCGCTTGGTGCGGGCGCGCCCGGAATATAGGCGTCGTATTCGTATCCGATAAGGCCAGGGATCACGTCACCTACCTGGAGCCCAGTATTGGCGAAGACCCAGTGGCTGAGCGGAGCATTGGCTGGAACAACAATATCGCCGTTCGCAAGGTGCCCGCTGTCCCATGCCCCACCGACTAGCAATTGCTCCGATTCGCCCTTGCAAGCGAAGTCGCATGTTTTTCGTGCACAGATTAGGTTTGTTGGACAATCGCTGTCGACAGTACATAGCGTCGTCTTGGGTGCCGAGCAGACATTTTCCTGACACGTCAAATTCGTTGGACAGTCACTATTAACGGTGCATGGCATCGAGCATATACCACGTTGGCATGTTAGATTGCTCGGGCAGGGATTGTTATCGTCGCATGGCGTGGAAGGGGCTGCCACGCAAGTGCCACTGTTCGAGCCCAGCGCCAGGGTACGGCTTTGGTGGCCGTTCAAATCTGGAAGCAGTGTGACCGGCCAGTAAACCTAGTTGCCCGAGAAGAATCCAAGATTCACTCCCTGATCGCGCGCCGAGACCACGTTTGTTTTCATTTGCTCCGACCAGTACTCGTCGTGGCCAATTGACAGGAATGCTTTGCCTCGCACGAGGCGGTTTACGTCTTCCTCCGTGTCCACGTTGGTGATGTAGCTCACATCGTAGGCGTGATGCTCAAGCCACCGAACCATCCCAAACTCCCACGCGCTCGCTCCGCCAATGCCGATGTCGAGGTTCGCCTCGGGACTGATATTTGGGCTGAAATCATGGGTAAGGAAATCTCCAGCACCAACGCCGTAGAGTGTATTGGCCGCTGGACCGCGTCCGTAGGGGCGGTTGAAAGACACCTGGCTCACTTGTCCTTGGTTATGAGTTCCAAAGCTGTCGCTTGGGATATTCGCATTCGTTGAGTAACCGTAGAGGGATGCGCCAACATAACCTCCGGTAGGAGTCCAGCCCGGCCATGGATTGTAGGCCTGGTAGGTAGCAACCGATTGCTGGAATACAATGGCAGCGCTTCGAGTGTCGCGGACGGTGAAGGTGATATAGCTCTCGTAACCCGAAGTATTGCCGTGTAGTTTTACCAGATAGATGCCGCTCACCCATGAGCTAGGTACATTGATCCTGAAAGGATCAGTCCAGTTGCACTCGATTAACCCGGTCACCGAATCGGCCGTCGGAGTTACTTGATGCACCCCGGGCCGCGTTTGGGGACCGAGGACTTGCCGGCCGCCTTTACCGCCGTACCAGCCCATGCGATAAACGGTTAAGGAGTAGCTTGAATCCTGCGTGTTAACGAATAGATCAATGTCCCTGCCGACAGGCACACTAGTCAACGATGCATAGCCTTCGATCTGACGATTGTCAGCCGGGCTAGTAAGTTGCCATGCCGTCGTGCCCGCCTGCAGATTCTCATCCTCGATTACATTCGCCCTCGCTCCGCAGATAAACGCAAAACAGCCAAAGCCGATTAACATGAAAAAGAAGTTACGCCGGCGATTGCGGGACGAAGAATTCGTTCTTGCCCTTGGGATGCTATTTGCTGGGTGGAGGTTGAGACTGTTCATGGTGATTTGTTCTGCCTGTTTTGGCCTTTTGGCTTTTCTGCCCGGCAGTTCATTGTGGCCATCAACGGTGTACTGTCCCAAATCCGGCGCGAGGTTACGGGGGAAATGCGAGAATGGTTAAAAAGGTTACGTAGCTACAAAGTTATATTGTTCAGAAGTCGCCGATGGACTGCCCCGAACGCTTTCGGGGTTGAACCCTTAAAGCGGATGGACCGCGGATTACGCGGATGGGTAGGGAGGCTGCCAGCGGAAATGCCTCCGCGGTTACGACGGGTTTTCAACCACAGAGGTCGCAGAGTTCACGGAGGAAACCTTGATTCGCTCCTATTTTGCCTCTGCGATCTCTGTGGTAATCGGACTCTTGGGCTGGCGTCTGACCCAGACGCCCTACAATCAGCGCCCAAATCTGAAGGCTCGGCGGTATAAAAGCGCAGAGCTCGGATCTGCCGCGAATTTCCTACGGGGTATTCACGACTAGACGGCGCGCGGGTTGACGAGTTTCAAGCTGCGTGGCCGCCTTTTGAAGGCCAGACGTCAGGGCCTCAATCTGTTTTTGCTGCTTGGCAATGATCGCGTCCTGTTTCGCGGTGATGGCTCCCTGGTTGGCAACACTCGATTTTAGCTCAACTATCGTTGCCTCTTGTTTCTCCACCTTTTGATGCTCTTTCAGGAACTCATTCAGTAGCATCGCATTCACCGCTTCATAGCGGACGGTAGTTACGGTCCCATCTTCATCGCGTGCGACAAGCTGGGAATCTACCTTCTCCACCTCCTCGGCAATCAGGCCGAATTGCGGAATCTTGTCCGGATCAAGCTCTTCCCTGTAGCGAAACGTTACTGGTTTGAGCTTCAGCACGGCTTCGCTCGCCTTGTCCATCGGTTTAATATCATCTTTGAACCGGGCGGACGATTGCACCGTCCCCAGCTGACCGGCGGAGTTAATGATGACCCCTACGCCACTCGGCACCGTCTTGCCGGAGATGCCGGCAACGAACGTCTTTTGCTGCGTGCCCGATTTGCCGATACGAATCGTGTTCGACTCGCCAGCTACTCCCGCGGCCCCAATGTCAATGTTATTGCTGCCGGTAGTGAGAGTAATCCCGGCGTTGGCCCCAACGGCGATGTTGTTTGAACCGGTGTTGTGGAAAAGCGCGTCGAACCCGTCGGCTGTGTTGTTGAAACCGGCGGTATTAGTATTGAGCGCGCTCCATCCATTGGCCGTGTTGCCGTAGCCTGTCTTATTATAATAAAGCGCACCAACCCCGTTAACCGTGTTCTCGTAGCCGGTAGTATTATTATAGAGCGCCACACAACCATTGACCGTGTTGTCGTGGCCCGTGTTGTTAAAATAAAGCGCACCTTCACCGATGGCAGTGTTACTGTAGCCGCTCGTGTTGCCGTAAAGGGCGCCCCAACCGTGAGCCGTATTAAAGCTACCCAGTGGATAATTCCCGCCGACATTGTTATAGAGAGCTTGATAACCGGTAGCCGTGTTTTCGTAGCCGACGGTGTTACTGTGGAGTGCCCCATAACCATCGGCCGTGTTACCGCTCGCGGTGGTATTGCTATAGAGCGCATTCGCGCCGTTGGCGGTGTTGTAGCCGCCGCTCGTGTTACTATTGAGCGCCTGCAGGCCGTTGGCCGTGTTCAGGGTGCCGGTGCTATTGTTATAGAGCGCGTTAACACCCACCGCCGTGTTCTCCTGGCCGTCTGTATTGGTATAGAGCGTTTGGAACCCGATGGCCGTGTTCAAGCTGGCAACATTGTTGTAGAGTGCTGTAACGCCGACGGCCGTGTTGTCGGAGGTCGTTCGGTTTTTTTGGAGCGCATAATTACCAACGGCCGTGTTGTAGTTGCCAGTTTGGTTGCTAGCAAGCGCAGCCTGACCCATGGCCGTGTTGTAATAGCCGCTTGAGGTGCTCTCGAGCGAAGCAAAACCCATGGCCGTATTGTTATAGCCGGTTGTGAGACTATAGAGCGAATAGGAACCTTCGGCAGTGTTGCCGTTGCCTACATCTCCGTCTTCTGCCCGAGCCGTCGGGACAAGCGCAAACGAGGCGAGCGCGAGTGCGTTAAATAGAAACGCAAGCCAGATTGGCGACCGGCCGATTGAATTTCTGAAGTCAACGTTTGAACTGTTCATAATTTGATTTTCTCCTGTTGTTTTAGCCTTCTTTGACCTGGCTTTTGCAGAGGTCACGTGGGGCCGTTCACAGGTGTACTGTCCCAAATCCAGCGCGAGGTTACGTGGGAGATGCAGAATCCGCTCGAAATCCTCTAACGGCGCCGATTGCCGCGGGAAGCGTGCCGAAATATAAAGATGTTTACTCTTCGCCGGCGGCAACTTGCGGTCCCGCCTTGTTCAGCTCAATCTCAGCACTCACCTTCTGGATTTGCGATGCCTGTCGTTTTACAACTGCACCAAGGGCTTTTATTTCCTTCTCCTGTTGCGCGACGGTTGCCTGAAGATCCTTCTGTTCTTGTGCACTGGCAGCTTGCTGCTGAGTGACGGTGGTTTTCAGTTCCTGTACGGTGCGATACTCTTTGAGAAACTCGTTAAGAAGCATCGCGTTGACCGCGTCATAGCGCACTGTGTAGATTTTACCGTTCTCGTCGCGGACGACCAGGTCTGGGTTTACCTTCTCCACGTCCTCAGCAACTAAGCCGAACTGCGGGATCTTATCGGGGTCGAGCTCTTCTTTGTAATGGAAAGTGACTGGCTTGAGCTTGAGGATTGCTTCGCTCGACTTGTCCATTGGTCTGATCTCCGTCTTGAAGCGCTCGGAGGAGCCTTTCGTGCCGAGGTGACCGCTGGAATCTACAATTACCCCTATCCCTTTTGCCGCAGTCGCCCCGTAAATGCCGGCCATGAAGGTGGCGGTCTGCGTGCTGCTCGTGCCGATGCGGATGGTGTTGGTTTCGGCCGCGACGCCAAGGTTGCCGATGTCGATATTGTTGTCGCCGGTGGTAAGGTTGTAACCGGCCGAACTGCCTATGGCGATATTGCTATTGCCGGTAGTGGTATTAGCACCAGCTTCGAAACCCACTGCGGTATTGCTACTCCCGGTCGTGTTGCCATTAAGAGCAAGAAAGCCGCTGGCCATATTGTACCCGCCGATTGTGTTGCTACCGAGCGCGCCGCCGACGGCAGTGTTGAAGTTGCCGGTGGTGTTGCTATAGAGCGAGCCGATACCGAGCGCTGTGTTCTCGGTGCCAGCGGTGTTGCTGTAGAGAGCAAGGTCACCGCCGGCGGTGTTGAAAGAGCCGATTGTATTGCTATAGAGCGCCTGGTAACCGCTTGCCATGTTCGCAGCACCGGTCGTGTTACTAAAGAGCGCCTGGTACCCGGTCGATGCATTGTCATAACCGCTTGTATTGCTATAGAGCGCCTGGTAACCGCTAGCCGTGTTCGCAGTGCCGTTGTCGTTCGAGCTAAGCGCTCGCCAGCCGGTGGCTGTGTTGTTACTCCCCGTGGTGTTGCTATCCAACGCGTACTCGCCTGTAGCCGTGTTGTAGCTGCCGGTCGTGTTGAAAGAGAGCGCACTAAGACCCGTCGCGGTGTTGAAATTGCCAGTGGTGTTGGAAAAGAGAGCATAAACGCCAGTGGCGGTGTTTTCGCCGCCGGTGTTGTTGGTATTGAGTGCCTGGAACCCGGTCGCCGTATTATAGTTGCCCGTCGTGTTGCTAAAAAGCGCCTGTGAGCCTACTGCCGTGTTGTAGGTGCCGCTGGTGGTATTGTAGAGCGCATTAAAACCAAGCGCGGTGTTGTCGGTGCCGTTGGAGGCGAGGCTAAAAAGCGCGTCAGTGCCTTCCGCGGTGTTGTTATTAGTATAGCCTCCATCCGGCACGGGCGAAAGACCACCCTGCGCTGTCGGCGAAAGCGTAAAGCAGGCGAGCACGAGGGCGATGAGTAGAAATGCAGGCAGCAGAGGCAAGCGGTGAATTAAATTTCTGATGTCAATGTTTGAAGTGTTCATGATTTGGCCTTCTCCTTGTCTTTTGGCCTTTTTGACCTCCATCATAGGAAGTCATTTCTGGCCGTTCACAGGTGTACTGTCCCAAATCTTGCGCGAGGTTACGCTCGAGACGGAGGAATCTCGCGTTTAATGCGCTCCGAACTCGAAAGCGCCAATATCGGTGCCGTCTCCGCCGGTCACGTTGGTGATCGAGGTATTGTCCACAGTGCGGGCAAAACCACGTTGATCTGTGGTTAATGTACCGGTCAGGCCGTTACTCGTGCCTTTGTCAATGGCTGGACTGCCTTGGAGAAGGGCGACAGTCTGAGTAGGCCCGCCGTTACTGCGCAAGCCTTTCCAATCGAGCTTCGGGTTTAGAGGCGACGCAACGGTCCCCTTCTTATCAGTAGCCGCGGCGAATCCGGTGCTTCCGTCCTTCTTACCGATTAGGTTGAAGCCCTTTGAAGTGAAGGTACCAAAAACGTCGGGTCCTAATGTGGTGCTTGTGTTTAGGGCAATAATGCTGCTCTTGATGTTCAAGGGGCCTGTGCCTGGATTGAAAATGCCGCCACCGCTGCTTTCCTGGCCGAACACGGAGTTACTGGCGAGCGTGCTGTTGCTGATGTTAACTGTGCTGGAGGTATCGGTAACGACGCAAATGGCGCCGCCACCAATACTGCCGCCCGGGCTAAAAACACCGTTACCGCTGAGCGTGCTGTTAGTGACATTAAGTGCGCCGAACCTGACGTAAATGCCCCCGCCACCGCCAGGGCCCTGCATTGTGGCGTCATACTGACTAGTGTCAGCAGAGTTACCGCTGATAGTGCTATTAGTAACTGTCACTGTGCCACAACCAAACTGATTTGGAAAGGAGGAGATACCGCCACCAATCATGGAGGAGTTGTTGCTAATCGTGCTGTTGGTGACAGTTACCGTGCCGCAGCTAGTATTGATGCCGCCGCCGTAATAACGGAATCCCGAAGTGTTACTATTCACAATGAAAGAGTTCCCACTGCCGTTATTGTTGGTGATACTTCCTGTGCCGCTGAAATTGTCGATGGCAGCGCCGGCCCCGCCACAACATAGGCCGCCTACTCTGTTGCTGCTGAGCATGCTGTTGGTGAGATTCACTGTTCCCGTACTGAGGTTATCAATGCCGCCGCCACTCACGTGAGCAGTGTTACCGCTAAGCGTACCGTTGGTGACATTCACTATGCCGGTGCCGTTGTTACAAATAGCCCCGCCTCTGCCAGCCAAGCCGCCACCGGTGGCAGAGTTAGCGGTGAGCGTGCTGTTAGTGACATTCACCGTGCCGGTACTGTTGTTGAAAATTCCCCCACCAAACGCGGCGGTACTGCTGCCGTTGCCCACAGCAGAGTTGCCGCTGAGCGTGCAGTTGGTGACATTCACTGTGCCGCCGTTTAGGTTTCGAATACCACCGCCACTATTAAGTTGACCAGTGTTCTCATTGGTGGCGCTTCCGTTGGTCATAGTTATACCCGAGAAATTTACTGTGCCGGCGGTAGTCACATTAAAGATGCGAAAAAGGGGCGTGCCGCTGACCGTACTGCGCTGCACGATCAGCTTGTCTACGCCCGGCCCGGTGATGTTAACGCTGTCGCTTACATTGGGCAGCGCCTTGGTTAAACGAACCGCCCATACCCCATTGCTATAGCCGGGATCAGTTGTCGGAATGCTGAAGCTGATGCCGTCGCCGCCGGCATGGGCGTTCGCCTCTTCAATGGCCGCCCGGAGCGTGCACACACCATTGCCCACTTGGGTCTCGCAATTACCATCACCGGGAAAGGCGTCGTCTCCGTCGCCGGTGCTGTTGACGACGAATATCTCCGGAAACGGCGCCTGCTGCGCGGTGTCAATGCGGGTTGCAGCGCAAAGGGCGAATGTGGCGACAGAGAAGAGAACCACTGCAAACGCGTTTTGGACCGACGCGCCTGAACGACGAACACGACGTGTGGAATGGGCAATTGTTTTCATAATGTGTATTTATCTCTTAGCGTACAGGTTTCATGGCGCGGATCCGATCACAGGGTAGGACGCGATAGTGAGCACGCGTTAATTACCTTTCGTTATGGCAACTTCGTGCCGATCGTCGACTGCACCTGTTGAACATCGGTGCTGTTGATCAAGCCATCGAGTGTTACGTCCTCGCGAAAGGTGGTCTTGCTCACAACCTGACCAACTTTCGATTGGGTCAGAGTCGTATCATTGGAGGCGACCGAGCCATTGTTGTTGGTATCACCAAACAACACTCCCATCGGAACACTCACATCGCCGGTGTTGGTCCCATCGCTGACTCCGGATAGGGTAATGACGATTCTTTGAGCATTGGATACTCCGGTCAGGTTAACTGTCACTAGATGGCCGCTCACGCTCGAGCTGCTTACACTGGCGGTGGCACCCAGTGCCTTCGGATCGGGAGTGACGCTTACGCTTCCTACCGTCACCGCCGTCGGGAAAGTGATGATGACCGTGAAAACATGGGAAGAACCACTTTTGCGGCATTCCACTCCGACCTTTGTTCCGGTAAGGGGAAGAGTAATATCAAACATCCCGGCCGTTCCATGGGTTTTGCGCGAGACTGCCTTAATTTGCGCGCCGAGTTCAAAGGCACCGATGTCGCTGCCATCTCCGCCGATGGCGTTGGCGACAGATTTGTTGATCGTGCGCGCATAGCCTATGCCGCGTTGGTCAGCAGTTAAGTGAAGCCCCGTTATAGTAATGCTAGTCCCCTTATCGATAGCTGGGCTACCAGACAGTAAGGCTACAGTTTCGGTAAGTCCGCCGTTATTTTGCAGACTGCCAGCAAGCTTCGGGTCAAGCGGTGATGCAATCGTTCCAGTCAGGTCAGTAGTTGCATTGAACCCTGCGCTGCCATCGTTCTTACCGACCAAGTTGAAGCCCTGTGAAGTGAAAGATCCAGCAACGTCCGGGTCAGAACCGGTTCCTATATTTTTAGCGATGATGGTACTCTTAACGGTGGCGTTGCCGGTGGCTTGGCTGTCATTGTAAATCCCGCCGCCAGCTGTGTCCGCAGAATTGCCACTGATCGTGCTACTACTGACGTTCAGAGCACCTCTATTGTAAATGCCCCCGCCAGACGCCAAGTTACGTCCGGCCGGAAAAGCTGCAGCGTCATTCCCGTAGATTGTGCTGCTGATGACATTGATGCTGGCGAAGTCGGCATTGTAGATACCGCCACCGTTAGTAACAGCGCGAGCCTGGTATATCGTACTCCGCGTGACAGTCATTGTGCCAGCGTTGTAAATGCCGCCGCCATTGCCGCCAGGGTTTCCGCCGCCATTTGTAAGATCAGCGTCAAATAGATATATCCTGGTGTTGGTGATGGTCATTGTGCCAGCGTTGTAAACGGCGCCGCCATTGCCGGCGCCGGTGACGCCGTTGGCCGAAGCATAACTGTCGCTTAGAGTACTATCGGTGACGTGGATCGTGCCTGTGCCGCTGTTGTAGATACAGCCGCCATTGCCACCATCAGCGGAGGTCGCGGTGAGATCGGAGTTAGTAACATTGATAGTGCCGCCAGCGCGGTTATAGATGCCACCCCCGTTCGTAGCAATAGCTGTGTTGTCGCTCTCTGCTAGTATGGCCCCCAAACTACAGTTCGTAACGTTAAGCGTGCCGGCATTGTAGTTCTGAATACCACCGCCGTTGTCGTCAAGTACTCCGCCGTTTACCAGGGCTAACCCGGACAAGCTTACCGTACCCGAAGTGGTCACGTTGAAGAAACGAAGAAGGCGGCCACCCGCGTTAAGCGCGAGCTTGTCGGCGCCGGGGCCGTTGATGTTGACGCTGTCACTTATATCCGGCAGCACCTTGGTCAAGACAATCGTCCACCTCCCGTTACTGTAACCCGGATCTGTCGTAGGGATGCTAAAGAAGATCCCATCACCACCGGCGTGAGCGTTCGTCTCCTCAATCGCCGCCCGAAGCGTGCACACACCGTTACCCACGGCCGTTTCGCACTGGCCATCCCCGTGGAAGGCGTCGTCCCCGTCACCGGTACTGTTGACGACGAATATCTCTGGAAATGGCGCCTGCGCATAGAGTGTGAATGCTCCTGCACAGAGTAAAGCTGCTTCAATCAAGGAGCGAAATAAGGGTAGTCTTTTCATAAGCCGGTCATCTGATTCTCACACGTGTACTGTCCCAAAACCCACGGGAGGTTACGCTCGGAGTCGAGCAAATCGCTGCGGACGACGAGAAACGCCTTTGGAATTGAAAGTGGGGTGTTGGGCCATAAGCGGATTCTTTCTTCCTCCCTTTCGTCGTGCTGCGGTTTCGCGCTGAAGGCGCGAGTAGGAATTACCGGGAGGAGATCGCCCCGGCCAGCGATTCAGGTTTATCGGTTCTGCATCCTGTGGGAAGCGCGACGGTTCTGTCGAGGCAAAACTCAGTTTTTCGCGACCGCACCAAGCTCTGCTTGCCTGAGCTCGAGCTTGTCGCTCGCCTTCTGTATCGCCGCCGATAGGGCTTCGATCTGCTTCTGCTGTTTTGCATTGCTCGCCTGCTGACTTGCGACAATCGCGTTCAGCTCCTGAACTTGGCGATGCTCCTTCAGGAATTCATTTAGCAGCATCGCGTTTACCGCCTCGTAGCGGACGGTGGTAACCTTCCCATCCTCATCGCGCACGACCAGATCGGGATTCACCTTCTCCACATCTTCAGCCACTAGCCCGAACTGCGGGATCTTGTCCGGGTCGAGCTCTTCCTTGTAACTGAAGGTGACTGGTTTCAGCTTGAGCACCGCTTCGCTCGCCTTGTCCATTGGCTTGATATCATCCTTGAACCGAGCCGAGGACTGGACAGTGCCAAGCTGGCCATTGGAGTTGATGATTACACCTACTCCACTCGCCACCGTCTTAGCGTAAATGCCGGCGACAAATGTCTTCTGCTGCGTTCCCGATTTACCGATTCGGATCGTGTTCGCTTCCCCGGCAACGCCAGCCACGTTGGCTCCGATATCGATGTTGTTGCCGCCAGTCGTGAGATTCTGACCAGCTAAAGCGCCAAGGGCGGTGTTATTGCTGCCGGCAGTATTGTTATTCAGCGCCTGAATACCCATGGCCGTATTCGAGCTGCCAGTATCGTTACGGAGCGCGTTCTCGCCGCTGGCCGTGTTGAAGCTACCCGCTGTGTTGTTGAAGAGGCTGAACGCACCGTTTGCCGTGTTTGAACTGCCGTTAGCGTTTTTCGACAATGCACTAATGCCCATCGCTGTATTGTCTCCTCCAGTGGTATTGCCGACGAGGGCTTGCCAACCGGTGGCGGTATTTTCGGCTCCGCTGCTGTTCGTTTTCAGTGCCTCAAAACCGGTAGCGGTGTTATTACTAGCCGTGTTGTACAGGAGAGCAGAGTAGCCGTTAGCAGTGTTGTCGTTGCCGGTTTGGTTGCTCTCGAGCGCACCGCCGCCAGTGGCTGTATTATAGCTGCCCGTGTTGTTACTAGTGAGCGAAAAGGAACCGTTTGCCGTGTTATAGGCGGCGACGGTGTTGTTCAAGAGTGCTTGGAATCCAGTAGCTGTGTTATTGCTGCCCGTGGTGTTGTCAGAAAGCGCAGCGTCACCAGCGGCCGTGTTGGCGAGGCCGCTCGTATTGCGAAAAAGCGCAAATGCACCTACGCCGGTGTTGTACACGCCATCGGTATCCTTATAGAGTGCTTCATTACCAATCGCCGTGTTCTCTCCGTCCAGTGTCGTGCTTGGCCAGCTGAACAGCGCATCTTGGCCTTCCGCGGTATTGCGGTTGTCATACCCGCCGTCGGGAGCCGGAGTGACCGCGCGAGCCGATGGTGAAAGCGCGAAACAGACGAGCGCGAACGAGACAATTACAACTGCCGGCAGCAGAGGTAAGCGGTCGATCGGAATTTCGTGGTCGATAGTTGAACTGTTCATGATTTGATTTGCTCCTGTTGTTTTGGGCTTTTGAGGTCGTGATTGCAGGTCATTTAGGCCCGTTCACCGGTGTACTGTCCCCAATCGAGCGCGAGGTTACGGAGAAAATTGAAACAACCACGGATGTCGCGGACGACACGAATGGGCCGCCGACCAGCAAAGGACGCCTGAGATCAGCTACCTCTACCTATTTTGGTGCGAGCGAGCCGACCCGCCTCCGCCATCCTCCTTCGCTTACGCTACGGCGCGGTTAGAAGAGGAATCGAGTGCCTTGGGCCAAGCGAATTGACGATTTGTTCGAACCACGGATCACCGCCAAGCGAGTACCACAACGGCAGCAGCTTTAGCCAATCATAACCGACCATTCCTGGAACGTGGACAGCCGCGGCAAGCTGTTCAGATGTTGAGGTCGTCTCGCCCAACTCCGCTCCGGACCCGCGAGCTTATGGAGGGGTTTGCGGAAAAGATTTTGCGACTAGTTTTTGAAAGCGGGGCTCATCCCGCAGCGGATCGAGCAGTGGATCAACCCTTAACCAGTTATCAGAAGATGTCTCCAAATAGTCCATCGCCGTCTCTTTCTGGTCCAGGGCTATGTACATCAAAGCGTAGACATGGTTGCGGACGTAGTGCCTGTGTCCGCATTCGTTTAAGTTTTGCATAAGCTGCGTGACCTCGGCTGTCCTCCCTATTTTGGCGTAGGCTAGGCCGAGCAGGGCCAGCGCGTCGCAACTATCGTTTAAAGTTCTCTCTTTCTCGTATTCGCTGATTGCGCCGTTAACGTCTCCCTTCAGAAACAGGACCGCGCCAAGCATCGTGTGAGCATAAGCAAAATTGCCGTCGAGCGAGAGCGTGGCACGCAGTTGCGCAATTGCTTCATCATAGCGACGGGCCAACATGAGAGTGCTCCCCAGGTCTGCATTGATGATGAGCGAAAAGGGGTCGAGCTCGATCGCCCGTTTTCCCTCTTTAATCGCCTCTTCAAATCGGCCAAGCGATGTCAGCAAAGTGTTCCCGTACCAATGATGAGCGGTCGCATAGTTAGGATCGAGCTCGATCGCCCGCCTAAACTCAGCTTCTGACTCCCGGAACTTGAAATCGTAGCAGAGCAACATCCCGAGCGCGGCATGCCCTTCCGGAGAACTCTCGTCCAACTCAATGGCTCGGGTAGCCGCAG
>Ga0066684_10000403_pt1 | contig 14572 bp, 8 predicted proteins | sample GraSoiAngelo_133_FD_62301 | JGI IMG/M metagenome (GOLD analysis project Ga0066684, IMG submission 62301) | Grasslands soil microbial communities from the Angelo Coastal Reserve, California, USA - 14_0929_05_20cm | ecosystem: Environmental > Terrestrial > Soil > Grasslands | place: USA... | reverse complement strand
CTCTGATCGAGATCAACGTAGGAGGCGAAGCTGCCAAGAGCGGCCTGTCTCCCGGCTCGCGCGAACTGGAGACAATTTTGGAAGCAGCTCCTCGTCTGACTAATCTCGAGTTTCGCGGCCTGATGACTATACCGCCCTTCACAGAAAATCCCGAAGACGCACGCCCCTACTTTCGGCAGCTTCGTTCGCTGCGCGATGCGCTTGCTGCGCGAAAATTGCCGGCGATCAGCACGGATGCGCTTTCCATGGGCATGTCGCACGATTTCGAAATTGCAATTGAAGAAGGCTCGACCTGCGTTCGCGTGGGCACGGCAATCTTCGGGGAAAGACTAACCACATAACCACAGAGGATGCAGAGGAGCACAGACTATTTGTAAAGCATTCATGGTTGTACTCCTCTGCGAACCTCTGTGCCTTCTGTGGTGATGACTTTTTGATGGTCACTATCCACGACACTCCGTCAGGTGCTACCTTCGCCGTCAAAATCCATCCTCGCGCCAAGAAGAACGCCATCACCGGCGAACTCGGCGACGCGCTCAAGCTGTCGCTTACCACCCCTCCAATCGAAGGCCGCGCCAACCAAGCCTGCATAGAATTCATCGCAAATCTTTTGAAGGTGCAGTGTTCCTCCGTTAGTATTGCGTCCGGCCAGAACAGCCGCAGGAAAGTAATTCGGATCATTGGACTTTCCGCCGACGAAACGAGACGGCGATTAGGAATCTAAACGCGACGATCCATTTACCGCTCAGGTGCCACATTTGACCATCTCCGATCGTTTGCACGAGATTCGCACCGGGTTCGAACGCCCCTTCTGGGTCGCGAATATCAGTGAGCTCTTCGAGCGGCTTTCCTACTACGCCGCCTTCGCCTCGCTGGCGCGCTATCTTCATGAGACCTTGAACTTCGGGGTCGAGCGGGCCAGCAGCTTGACCGGGCTCTTTGGAGGATTAGTATGGTTCTTGGCGGCATTCGGCGGAACCCTCGCTGATCGGCTCGGCTTTCGCCGCTCCCTCTCCCTGGCATACTTCATTCTCAGTTGTTCTTATTTCTTGCTTGGATCATTAGGCGCACCCTGGCTCGCTCCTGTGCGCAACGCCATGCCGCTGGTCGTGCTGGTGACGATTGTATTGATGCTCCCCGCGCTCGGCATCGCGCTGGTGAAGCCATGCGTCGTCGGGACCACGGCGCGGGCGTCCAAGGAAAGTGTTCGCTCAATCGGTTACTCAATCTATTACACCCTGGTGAACGTGGGCAGTGCTGCTGGGCCTTATGTCGCTTCCTGGGTTCATCAGCACATCAGCGTGGAGAATGTATTTCGCGTGGCAGCGCTCAGCGTGTTCGCCATGTTCTTCGCTGTTCTGCTGCTCTTCAAAGAGCCACGCCGCTCAGATGAAACACAAACTGTGAGCCTTGGCCAGGCAGCAAAGAATTTCGCAACCGTCATCTCCAATCCGCGGTTTATGATTTTCCTTTTAATCTTCTCGGGATACTGGATTGTTTTCTGGCAGGAATTCATCATCCTGCCACTCTACATTCATAACTACATTGACCCGAAAGCCGACACTGAACTGATTCTCGTAGCCGATCCGCTGACCGTAATCGCCCTGCAGATGGCGGTGAGCTTTCTTACTAAGCGCATGCCGGCGTTCCGCGCAATTACGCTGGGAACACTGATTTCCGCGTTGGCATGGATCATTCTGGCTATCCATCCCACAGTTTTCGTGGCGGTGGTTACACTTATCGCGGTCGCTCTCGGCGAGATCACGCAATCTCCGCGCTACTACGAATACATTTCGCGTCTCGCGCCTTCGGGTCAGCAAGGCACGTATATGGGCTTCGCGTTTCTCCCCATCGGAATCGGCTCACTCATCGGGGGCTGGTTTGGCGGGGTGCTTATCCATCATTTTGGCGAGGTCACTCACCAGCCTGGCCGCATCTGGTGGGCCGTTACTGCTGTGGGCGTAGCTACGGCGGCGCTTCTGTGGATTTACGATCGAGTGGTGACATCAAGAAGCAATGCTCAAGTGTAGGCCGCCTTATTTTCGGATTTGACTTTCGTTCCAAGAGAAAATCATGTCCCAGCTTGCCCTGCTCGGCGGAACTAAAATGAAGCGTAAGCCTTTCCCCTCCTGGCCGCAGTACGACGAAACTGAACGCCGCGCTCTAAACGAAGTACTGGAAAGCCGTCTCTGGTGGCGGACTGAAGGAACGAAGACCTTGGAGTTCGAGCGCGCCTTCGCCCGCTATCACGGCGCGAAACATGGCATCGCGGTGACCAACGGCACGGCGGCCATCGAAGTAGTCATGGCAGCTCTAAACATCGGCGCTGGTGACGAGGTCATCGTCCCCGACTCAACTTTCGTCGCCACGGCCAGCGCGGTGCTATTTGCAGGCGCCATGCCAGTCATGGTGGATGTCCTGCCTGAGACCGATTGTATTGATCCTGCTTTGGCAGAAGCAGCAATTACGCCGCGCACGAAGGCCATTATCGCGGTTCATTTGGGCGGCCATCCTGCCGACCTTGACCGCTTATCTGAGCTTTCAGCACGCCGTGCTATTCCATTGATCGAAGACTGCGCTCACGCGCTCAGCAGCGAGTGGCGCGGAAGGCGTGTGGGGACATTTGGTATTGCCGGCACGTTCAGCTTCCAGGCCAGCAAGCTGATGACCGCCGGCGAGGGAGGGGCAATAATCATTAACGATGATGAGTTAGAGCGCCTGGCCCGCTCTGTACATGATTGCGGACGCATGCCCGGCCAGTGGTTCTACAGCCACTACATTTACGGATCGAATTACCGCCTGAGCGAATGGCAAGGAGCCGTGCTCAATGCCCAGCTTGGACGCCTGGATGAGCAGACGGCACGGCGGCATCGTAATGCTCTGTTGCTGGATAAGCTGTTGGCGGAAATCGATGGCGTCACGCCGCAGAAGCTCGATCCGCGGTGCACCCGCAACGGACATTACGCCTACATCTTTCACTTTGAGCCGAAGGTGTTCGCCGGCGTGCCCGCAGAAAAATTAATGAAGGCCCTGGAGGCTGAAGGCATTCCCTGCGAACCTGGATATCCGCCCGTTCACTCGCTCGATTTATTTACTAGCGGCGCATACCGCCAAAGGCTGGCAGGTGAGCAGCGAACGCGAGAGCACTCATTCTTGAAGCAGTCGTACCCCAACGCTCAACGCGCATTTTCCGAGGCGATCTGGATTCCGCAACCGGCGCTGCTCGGCGATGAAGAGGATATGGGTGAGATCGCAGCAGCGGTAAGAAAGCTGCAGGGGAACGCGAAAGAACTGGCCTAACCCTCAAATAAAAATCCTGGTCTCAATCGAGAGACCAGGACTAAAGATCAACGATGCGATGCGCTAGAAGATGAACTTCGCTCCGAGCTGCAAAATGCGAGGGTTATGCGCATCCGTTACTTGCAGGAACCCGTCACCCGGGTTCAGGCTGAATGTATTGTTGGCTTCACCCAGGTTGGAGGCTGCGGAACCGGAGTCTCCGGCGATTGGTCGCCACTGGGTATGGTTAAATACATTGAACGCCTCTGCACGGAATTCGAAGCTCATTCTCTCGGTAATCTTGAAGTGTTTGAAAAGAGCCATGTCGAAGTTCGTCCAGTGCGTGTTGTTGATGCTGTTGCGGCCGGCGTCTCCGAAGGTCAGGCCACGCGGGAGCGCGAACGCGTTGGGGTTATAAATCTGTGGTCCTAACTGGTCCGGGCTCTGCACAACTCCCGCGCTGGGATCGCCTATCTTGTCAGGACGCGCCGCCGACCCGATTCCATTAGCCACACCGGCGTTGTCAGTGGATACTATCGGGCTAAATGGAGTTCCGGTCTGGAAAGTGGTGATGCCAGAAAACTGCCATCCTCCGAGGACTTTGTTGGCCAAACCCGGGCTCTTAAAGAACGGCAGATCCCAAATATAGGAGATGCTCAGGATATGCCGCTGGTCGAAATTAGAACTGGCACGATTGGAAGAGGGATTGTAGGAGTCAACGAAGCTGCCGTCAAAACGATCAGATGCATCATCTATGGAATGGCTCCATGTGTATGCGCCGCTGACCTGCAGCGAACCTACACTGCGCCGCACTGAAGTCTGAAATGCATGGTAGATAGAAGAAGCTTTGTACTCCAAATGATTAATATCGCCGTAGCCAGCGAATGGACGGAAGGGATCAGGGTTCGTGCCACACTCAACCTGTAGATTTATTGCCGCTTGCCCAGTGACCGGAACTCCACTTGGCGTTATGAGGGTTCCGCAATCATCGTGGAGGGGATTACCGTCGGCGTCTAGACCTCCTCCGATAGGTTCACCTGGCTTGTAAGGATTCTGCGATAGCGGTACTGACCGAAGTTGATTTAGGTCTGTCTGACGGTTCAGGCGCGTCCCCTTGCTGCCGACGTACGAAACGGTGGCAACGGTATTCCTTACAATTTCGTGCTGCACGTCGAAGTGCCATTGCTGAATGTACGGCCACCTGGCCTTAGTAGGAATGGCATTTACGGTCAGCGGCAGCTGCGCTTGCGCTTGCCCGGTACCGGTGTAACCGATGATGTTGTTACGTTGCGATGCGTTCGCCAATGGAGGCGAGTTCTCCAGTGATTCAGTGTTACCTTCATTGCCATTCGCATGCTCGAAAAAGATACCGTATCCGCCGCGAATTGCGGTTTTACCATTTCCTCTCGGATCATAGGCAAAACCGATACGCGGAGCAGGATTGAACAGGTGACCTTGCATACAACTCACGGGCACGCCAGGGGTCACACCACATTGAACAATTCCGTTGGGTAGATCGCTGACTGACGGTACTCCTCCATCAGCTGTCAAAAAATTCACGGTGCCATCGGAATTTACGCTGGTTTGGCCAGCGACATAACGCGCTGGGTCGAAGTTGAAGGCCTGTTTCTGCTTTTCCCGGTACGTCCCGAATAAGCTTAGCCTAAGCCCCAAATTTAGGGTCAAATGGCTGGTGGCGTGCCAGTCATCCTGGAAATAAGGTTCAAGTATCTTGTAGCGGTTATAGTATTTGATGAAACGGTCCTGCTGCCCGAAACTGGAAATCCTCCCCAAAAGCAGATCTGCGAACGCATTCCCAGTCGAAACAGTGGTATTCGAATCGTCAAACGTCAAATAACCGGGGATCGAGCCGGGGCCGAGCTCGCCTCCGAGTTCATTCTTCTGTCCTGTAACCGCATAGGCGCCAAATTGCAAATTGTGCTTGCCTACAATCTTACTAACGTTGTCGCGGTACGTATAAGTGGGATTCGAATTGTAGACTCCGTTGGGGATATATCCGGCATCTTCTCCGAACCCACCGCCGTACGCAGACGTCACCAGATTGATACCAGGCAGAATGCCGTTACCATTACCCGGAAATATATCTGGCACAACAAAATTCGGGAAAGCCGATCGCTTCCAGTTTCCCACGTTATTGAGAATGATGTGATCGGTCGTGTAACTAAACACGAACTCATTCAGCAGTGTGGGTGAAAAAGTAGAGTTCAGGCGAGTGACCAGGGCGACACCCGGTCCCTTGAATGCCGTTTGAATTGTTGGAAAGCTGCCTTGGTTTGTCCAAAGCGGGACAGCCGTGATCGTGTCCCACGAATCATGAATGAAACGAAACGTGAGCCGCTGCTTATCGGTCAGATTGTGATCAACCCTAATCAACTCCTCCCGCCAGTTAGTTGGCTGTACTGGCGAGGCAACAAACACTGAATCGGCCCCGCTGCCTTGGTTCGGAAGCGGAATCTCGCTCAGAAGGCCTTGGATGGTCGGATCATTTGGATCGAAGCCGGCCGCTGTCAGGTCAGAGCCTACGCTTGGGCAGTTTGAGCCAGGACACTGATCGCTAAAATCACCACCACGCTCCGCCACTGAAGGAACCGGTACGTTAAAGTTCTGCCCCGGCACGCGATCTCTGCGCCACTCCTGCGACCAGAAGAAGAATGTGTGATTCTTCCAGATCGGTCCACCAACCGTGTAGCCATAGTCATTCTTTTTATAGGGCGGCACCGTACGTTGAAAGTAATTACTGGCGTTGAAAGCATCATTCCGCACGAACTCGTAAACATTGCCATGAAAACCGTTAGTTCCGGACTTGGTTTCTACCTCGACGGTTCCTGATCCATTGCGCCCATACTGTGCACCATAATTCGAGGTAAGCACTTTGAACTCAGCGATGGCCTCGAGACTGGGATAAACGTTCAGCGTTTCATTGCTGCCGTTATCCATGTTGTCGCCACCGTCGAGTTCCCAGTTGTTGTACTCGGTTCGTCCGCCGTTGACGCTGAAGGCCACGTTGCCGTACACGCCCACTGTTCCTTCATCCTGACCCGTCTGGTTGCTGACACCCGGAACTAGCGTCACCAACTGGGTAAAATTCCGACCGTTCAATTCCAGCTGCGTGATCTGTTTGCCGGTTACTGTGCCGGCGAGATCGGACGACTGAGTCTCTACCTGCGCCACCGCGGCCCCTTCGACCTCTACTACAGTGGTGGTCGCGCCCACCTGCAATGTGATGTCAGTGCGAGCTTTTTGCCCGACGCGCAGGGCCACACCCGTCGCTTCGAATTTCTTGAAGCCGGACGCAGTGACCGCCACGTTCACCGATCCTGGGGGAAGTCCCGCCACTAGGTAGTCGCCGCTGTCATTGGTGGGTACGGTGCGGTCAATGCCTCGGTCGGTGCTGCTGACCCGTACTTGGGCGCCTTTGACGGCGGCACCGCTGGGATCAGTGACGGTGCCGGTGATGGATGCGGTGTCCTGAGCAAGTAAGCTCGCGGAAACGACGAAGACAAATAACGCAATGCTCAACCACACGAGACGGGATTTCATCTGCAACCCCCTTTGATTTCCTTTTCAAAGCAGCCTGATTATCGCTGGAGAGTTTGTAATCCAGCATGTTAGCCGCAATCGGGGACACCGATGCAGCACATCGAAGCCGCGAACCCCACAAGTAAACCGGGGCAGCGGCCGACAGATCATTGGATTGTCCGGTGAATTGATTCATTAAAACGTATCAATAGCAGCAAATACTGAGACTAGCTGCCTGCCATTGTCAAGTGAAAAGTTCCTCCGAATGCCATTAAGGCGATGCCGGCGTAGTCAGGAAACGCTGCGCGTTGACTCCCGTACCGCCAATTCCGGCGCCATCTTGCGATGGATGGCAGAGACCCTTTGCTTCTCAAGTACCCCGTTTATGCCTTCGACGACGATGCTTACCGCCATTGCCCCCATAGCTTCCATGGGCTGGCGCACCGTGGTCAAAGGCGGCGTGTACAAACCGGAAGCCGCCACGTCATCGAAGCCGATAACGGAGCAGTGTTCCGGCACACGTAAACCTGATTTCGCCAATGCACGTATAGCACCAAACGCCGTCATGTCGTCAAATGCCATTAATGCAGTAAATGGGCGCTTTCGTTTGACCAATTCCTCCGTTAATTTGTATCCGGCTTCAAAACTTGAAATCGGGTCGCGGGATTCGGGGAGGTCGAGGATCAACTTAGGATCGAGCTCTAGGTCTTTAGCCTTAGCGAAGTTCTTGATTCCACGCCAGCGTGGGGCACTGTCGGCCAGGGTCTTGGGCCCGCGAATGAAGGCTATCTTTCGATGTCCAAGCGAATGAAGGTGTTCAACAGCGGCGTGCGCGCCAAGTTCGTTGTCGACGATTACGGAACTCACTGAATCAGTCTGGAGCTCACGGCCGATCATTACGGTGGGAATGCTGCTCTTCTCCAGATCGGCAAGTACATCAATCTCAACGAATAACCAGTTGGCTAGGACTACCAGTGCTTCCACGCGGCGGTCGAGCAGCATTTCCAGGTAGCGCTCGAACCGGGCTCTCTCATTGTGAACGTCGGTCAGGATGGGTAGGTAAGAAGCCTGATATAAAGAATTTTCAATGCCGCGCAGAACCAGAGTACAGAAAGGATCGGTCATATCGAAGATCATCACTCCGACCGTGTGGCTGCGCTTGCTGCGCAAAGAGCGCGCAAATAGATTGGGGCGATAGCCGAGCTTTTTTGCCGCCCGCTCAATTCGCTTCTTGGTGGCAGCGGGAATGTAGCGGGCCAGCGGGGCGTTGTTGAGGACAATAGAGACAGTGGTGGAAGAGAAGCCGCTTTCTTTGGCTACGTCGCGAATGGTGACCATTGGTCCGGGTATGGCTGAACTGCGCACTGCACTCACCGGCGGCGCTTGAATTCCCGCGCCATCGCTGGCCGACACTACAGCAGAGTGGCGAAGCGGTGTCAAGCTGTTGTGCTCATGAGAATCGTTTTAATTTCGGTGATTCCTGCTGCTAGCGTTTGAACGGGGCCTGGACGAGCAGGCTTGTGAGTAAAGGAGAGAATTCCTCTGCGCTCTTTGCGGAAACTCAGCGAACTTTGCGGTTTAAGATTTTTCCGCCATCTCGGCAAGATTTTTTTGCCGCTGGCGCTTGTCTCTGTTGCAATGACGCAGCCCGCGCCGCAGACAACCCCTCCGCCGAGCCAGATCGATGTCCGAGCATTGTTCCAACAAGGTGAAAGCGCTTTACGATCTGGGAAGCTAGACGAAGCGGAGCGCGCTTTCCGTTCGGTTCTGGCCGCGAATCCGCAAGTCGCCGGGGCCTATGCGAACCTGGGCGTCATCTATATGCGGCGCAAGCAATGGCAGAGCGCGCTGGAGATGCTGCGCAAAGCTGAGCATCTTGCGCCAACTGTGGCGGGAGTTCGGCTAAACATCGGATTGGTCTACTACCGCCAGGATAATTTTCGCGCGGCCACTTCGCCATTCGAGTCAGTAGTGCGGGACGCACCGGCGTCTTATCAAGCTCGCTATCTCTTGGGCCTCTGCTACTTTTTAACTGAGCGTTACGCTGATGCCGTCAGCGCCCTCAAACCACTTTGGGGTCAGTCTTCAAACCAATTGAATTACTTGTACGTGCTCGGGATCGCAGCAGGAAAAGCTGGGCGCGCCGACCTCGAGCAACAGGCCCTGGGAAGAATGGCTGGAATTGGGCAAGACTCTCCCGAGATGCATTTGCTGATCGGCAAAGCCCATATTAATCACGAAGAATACGACGACGCGGTTAAGGAGCTTGATCTCGCAGTTCGCGGGAATGAGCGGCTTCCCTTTGTTCATTTTTATCTTGGTTGGGCATACCTGAAGAAGCAGGAACTCGATCGCGCCAAGATAGAATTTCTCAAAGATGTAGCAATCGAACCCGATGTCGCGTACAACTACGACCAACTTGGGACGATTAACTACCTGCAGCAGCAGGATCAGGAAGCAGAAAAGAATCTCCGCAAAGCGCTGCGGCTTGATCCTACCCTCGCCAGCTCGCATTACCAGCTGGCACGCGTCCTTCAGCGCGAAGGCAAATTAAAAGAAGCGCTGGTTGAGATCGAGACCGCTGGCAAACTCGATCAGACCAGTTCAAGCATCCACTACCTTCGCGGGCAATTGCTGCAGAGGGTAGGGCGTACGCAGGAAGCTAAAACGGAAATGGAAACCACCACACGCATGATGAACGAACAGCGCAGTAAACGACAGAAAGAGCTTTACAGCAGCCCGCTGCCGAATCCTGAACTCAAGCAGGAACCACAATAAATTCGGCTCCTGATTTGATAAACTTACCTGACCCTTGGCCCCTCGGCGTTCCTACTCCGTCTCGCTTCGCAGGAGAACATCGCCATGAAACGTGCCGCAAAAATCATCGGAATTCTAATTCTGATTTTGTTGGTGGTCGCGATAGCCCTGCCGTTTATCGTGAACGTCAATAGCTTCCGGCCCACGATTGAATTTCAAGCATCGTCGGGGTTAGGGCGAAAAGTTACGATTGGGAATCTGAAGCTTTCCATTCTTACCGGCAGCGTTTCCGCCGATGATCTCGCGATTGCGGATGATCCATCTTTTGGCAAGGCTCCTTTCGTCACCGCCAAAGCGCTCAGTATCGGAGTCGAGGTTATCCCCTTAGTGATGAACAAGACGCTCCATATCACCGAGCTCACGCTGGAACAGCCGCAAATCACTCTCCTCCGTACCTCGGCTGGCAGATGGAACTTTTCCAGCCTGGGTGCCTCGAGTGCGAATTCGGCCAAAGCCAAAGATTCCCCCGCTCCCCAACCGAAGAGCGGCGCGGCCGATCAGTCATTGCAGAACCTATCTGTCGCCAAGCTGAACGTCAGCAAAGGCCGAGTATTAATCGGCGATGTAAACACGCGGACGAAACCGCATGTTTATGACAACGTGAACATCACCGTACACAATTTTTCCTTCATCTCCCAATTTCCGTTCACTGTAACCGCAGACCTTCCCGGCGGAGGCAATCTAAAACTTGACGGCAATGCGGGGCCAATCAACCCGAATGACGCGGCACAAACTCCGCTCAACGCAAAGCTGAATGTAAAAAGGCTTGACCTGGCAGCCTCGGGATTTGTCGATCCGTCCTCCGGAATCTCAGGTCTGGCGGATTTCGATGGCACGCTGAACTCGGATGGACACGTGCTGAAATCAAATGGCACGATGAAAGCTGACAAACTCAAGCTTTCGGCAAAGGGCTCCCCAGCAGGGCGGCCTGTACAAGTGCAATACGCCACCGCGTATAACCTGCAATCAGAATCCGGGACGCTCAGCAGAGCCGATGTGGCAATCGGCAAGGCCTTGGCACAGATCACCGGAAATTATGAAACCAAAGGCGATGCTACGCTCGTCAATATGAAACTCAACGCCCAAAATATGCCGGTCGACGACCTCGAAGCTATGCTGCCTGCGCTGGGCGTGGTGCTTCCTTCGGGATCGTCACTGAAGGGCGGTACGCTCTCGACTGCTCTGGCAGTTTCTGGACCGGTCGCGAAGCCGCTAATCACCGGGCCAATCAAGCTGGTACAGACCAAGCTCGCAGGATTCAATTTAGGCTCGAAGCTCTCGGCTGTCAGTGCGCTCTCAGGAGCGCAGACGGGATCAGACACTTCCATCCAGAATTTCAGCACAGATGCGCACGTCGCGCCCGACGGAGTGCGGACGGAGAACGTGAACCTCATGATCCCCGCGTTAGGTACGCTCACAGGTACCGGAACGATCAGCCCTTCAGGCGCGCTGAACTATCACATGACAGCGAATCTCGCCGGCACCGCCGTCACCGGACTGTCACAGATCGCGGGTTTGGGCGGAAAGGGCGGCAGTATTCCCTTCTTTATCCAGGGCACCACTTCTGATCCGAAGTTTGTTCCGGATGTGCAGGGCATTTTGAATAGCCGGCTGAAATCAGGATTGCAAGGCAACAATCCAAACCCAGGTTCAGCGGTCGATGCGATTACAGGACTCTTCGGCAAAAAGAAGAAGCCCAACCGATAGTTATCAGCCCAAAGCCCTGAGCTTGGCCTGCGGAGTTGAGCGTCCGCTGCCCGATGTCGGGCTTACTTAATTGCCACCAACTTCTCCACCAGTTCCGAGTAGTCTTTCTTCTCCAGCCCGTGTACTTGCTTGTTGTATTCGTCTACTTTGGACGAATAATTCATCGAGCAAAACTTCGGCCCGCACATGGAGCAGAAAGCCGCTTCTTTGTAGTAATCGTCGGGTAGAGTTTCATCGTGCATCGAGCGGGCGGTCTCGGGATCGAGCGAGAGCGCGAACTGCTTCTCCCAATCGAACTTATAGCGGGCGTAACTGAGAGCGTCGTCGCGATCCTGCGCGCCTGGGCGGTGGCGCGCGACGTCCGCCGCATGCGCTGCGATCTTGTACGCGATAATTCCATCCTTCACATCTTTATCATTAGGGAGCCCAAGATGCTCCTTCGGCGTGACGTAGCAGAGCATCGCCGCGCCATGCCATCCGATCATCGCCGCGCCAATAGCCGAGGTAATGTGATCATAGCCAGGAGCAATGTCGGTCACTAGCGGACCCAGCGTGTAGAAGGGCGCTTCGTAGCACATTTCTTTTTCTTTATCCACCTGCTCTTTGATCTTATCGAGAGGGATGTGCCCCGGCCCTTCGATCATCACCTGCACATCGTATTCCCAAGCCTTCTTGGTGAGGTCGCCAAGGGTCTTCAGTTCTGCGAACTGCGCCTCGTCACTGGCATCCGCGATGCATCCCGGACGCAAGCCGTCCCCAAGCGAGAAGCTGACATCATATTTCGCGAAGATCTTGCAGATGTCATCAAATCGCTCGTAGAGAAAATTCTGTTTGTGATGATGGGCCATCCACTGCGCCAGGATTGCTCCGCCGCGGCTCACGATTCCGGTGATGCGTTTCGAGATCATCGGCAAGTACTGGATCAGCACCCCGGCGTGAATTGTCATGTAGTCCACGCCCTGCTCGGCCTGTTCCGCGATGACCTCGAGCATCACGTCCGCATTTAATTCTTCCACGCGCTTCACGCGCGTAATCGCTTCATAAATCGGAACAGTCCCAATCGGTACCGGTGAATGCCGCAAAATAGCTTCGCGAATTTCATGAATGTCACCGCCGGTGGATAGATCCATGACCGTGTCCGCGCCGAAATGCACGGCAGTGTGCAGCTTCTTCAATTCCTCGTCAATGTTTGAAGTGACTGCAGAATTGCCAATGTTCGCGTTGATCTTGCAAAGCGATGCCTCTCCGATACACATGGGCTCAAGCTCCGGATGATTGATGTTCGCGGGGATAATCATCCGTCCACCAGCTACTTCCGAGCGCACCAGTGCTGACGCAAGCTTCTCGCGTCGCGCAATGTAGTCCATCTCTTCGGTGAGTACGCCCTTGCGGGCATAATGCATTTGCGAGAAATTGCCGTCCTGATTTTCAGCCTTGCGCCTCTCGATCCAGTCAGCGCGGCGATGAGGAATACCGCCTACGAGGTTCAGATCACTATGAGTACCGTTATCAGGAGTCATAAAAGGAGCCGCCTTACAAATTTTTCCAAGTCGATTATACGCCGCCCTCGCGCCAGCATCGGCACGGCCTTACGAGGCCTGAGTTGCTGTTGTGCAATCAGTTCCTCGGGCTTGCGTAACCACCACGCCAACAACTTTCGCCCCAATCTGGGTTAATAATTGTTGGTTCCTTAAGAGTTTCAGGAGAGCCTGTCACGGAGCCAAGCAGTGCGCTCCACACCTTCGGCCATGCGTTCAAGACTCCAGTTCGCTCCCGTACTGGCATTAGCGGTGATGGCATGCGTGGGCGCACAAGTAGCTCTCGCCAAAAAAGACAAGCTGATCTCCAACCCCCCGCAGATGCCGGCGCAAAAGCGCACACTACACGCGCTTGGTCGCCTGACCTTCGGCCCTAGAGCGGGCGACATCGATCGGCTGATGGCTCTGGGCGTAGATCAATGGATTGATCAACAACTCCATCCGGAAAAGATTGATGACCGCGCCCTGGAGGCGCGTCTCGGCCCGCTGCGAACACTGCGCATGGACACCCGCGAGATCGTGGAGAATTTTCCGCCGGAGCAAGTGATTAAAGCAGTCGCCGAAGGAAAGCAATCCATCCCATCTGACCCATCCAAACGCGCCGTGTACAAGGCGCAACTGGAACGCTATGAGGAGCGACAAGAGCACAAAGAGAGCGCCGCGGCAACAGACCAAGCTAACGGCAAGCTTACCGATGATGATCGCGCCCGCCGCCGCGAAGACCGGCTCTACGCTGATTTGAAAGCCGAGCAAGTTCTGGACTTTCCGCCCGACCAGCGCATGAGAGAGATTCTCAAAATGTCACCGGAGGAGCAGCGATCTCTGGCCGCCTCCCTCAAGGGCGATAAACGAGATCAGCTCCTTGAGGGCATGGATCCGAAACAGCGTGAAACGCTAATGGCGCTGAACAATCCGCAACAAGTCCTAGCGGATGAACTGGTGCAAGCCAAGCTGCTGCGGGCTATCTACAGCGAACGCCAACTGCACGAAGTGATGACTGATTTCTGGTTCAACCACTTCAACGTGTTTATCGGCAAGGGCGCCGACCGCTATTTGCTGACCAGCTATGAGCGTGACGTGATTCGTCCGCATGCGATGGGAAAATTCGAGGATCTTCTTGTCGCAACCGCGCAAAGCCCCGCTATGCTCTTCTACCTGGACAACTGGCTCAGCGTGGGACCGAACTCAGAGAGTGCGAATGGAATTCCTAAACGCGATCGCAGCCGCCGGAGATTTCGCCCGCCGTTTAGAAAGCAGGCCAAAGGCAAGCGCAACGGGCTGAATGAAAACTACGGGCGCGAACTGATGGAGTTACACACTCTCGGCGTAAACGGCGGTTACACCCAAAACGACGTCACAGAAGTCGCGCGCGTTTTCACCGGCTGGACCCTAAAGCAGCCGGGGCAGGGCGGCGGTTTCACGTTTGAAGAACGCATGCACGAACCAGGCGACAAAATAGTTCTCGGACATCGCATCAAGTCAGCCGGGGAAAAAGAAGGCAGCGAAGTGTTGCACTTGTTGGCTCGGCATCCCTCCACGGCAAAGTTTATTTGCACAAAGTTGGCGACGCGGTTTGTCTCCGACAACCCGCCTCCCGGCTTGATCGACCGCATGTCGCAAACATTTTTAAAGAAAAAAGGTGACATCCGCGAAGTGCTGAAGAGCATGTTGCAGTCACCAGAGTTCTGGGC
>Ga0066684_10000401_pt1 | contig 14598 bp, 10 predicted proteins | sample GraSoiAngelo_133_FD_62301 | JGI IMG/M metagenome (GOLD analysis project Ga0066684, IMG submission 62301) | Grasslands soil microbial communities from the Angelo Coastal Reserve, California, USA - 14_0929_05_20cm | ecosystem: Environmental > Terrestrial > Soil > Grasslands | place: USA... | reverse complement strand
TGAGATTTACTTCGCCAAGCCGATCGACAATTCGCGATTAGTGAAAGTTGAAGACCCAAATCACAGCCGCGAAATGAAGCAGTTCGCCTTCGCGCTCTGCTGCCTGTTTCTTCTGGTCATGACATTTGCCTGGCAGCACTTCAAGGCAATTGAATACGGATACAAGATCGAATCGCTGAGGACACAGCGCGACGGTTTGGTAGAAATGAATCGCGCGCTGCGGCTGGAAGAGGCCTCACTGCGTGATCCGGAACGCATCGATATGCTCGCGCGGCAGTTGGGTCTGCAGTCGCCGCAAGCGGGACAGGTAGTCCGTATTAACGCCGACACTGATGCTGGCGCGCCGGAGTTGGCGAGCGTGACGCCGGTTTCGCTGATTGCGGTTCGATAAGTTCGCACGGGGAGGTCCTCCGGGCGTGTCCGAACATCGTCCGGCAGGGTAAATGGCGGCCGCTATGGCAAAGGCGAGCCGCCATGTTTGTCTGGGCGGCATTGCGATTAATAGTTTTTAAGTCGATGTCATCCTGACCTGAGCGTAGCGAAAGGACGCGAAGGGCGCCAACTCCTCAGGACGACAAGGCTGAAACGTAGAGAGCTGCACCGTGGCAACCAGCACAACCCGCAACGAGACCAACTCTCGCTTATATCTGCTGGGTGGAATCCTTGTGCTTTGGTGCGCAGTCATTTGCGCGCGGCTTGTATATCTTCAAGTCTTTCGCTACGGAGATTTTGAGCAGCGCGCCCAACATCAACAGCAGCGCACGACGGAAGTCTCTGCCAAGCGGGGCATTATCTATGATCGCGCTGGGCGTGAACTGGCCATGTCGGTTTCGGTGGATTCAGTTTTCGCCGTCCCCACAGATATTCCGGATCTGGCGCAAACAATCTCGCTCATCGCGCGAATCACCAAGGCTGATCCTCGCGAGCTGCTGGCCAAGTGCAAAGCTTCTCGAACTTTTTGTTGGGTTGCGCGCAAGGCAGATGCCGAAATCGCCGGGCGCATCCGGTCGCTCAATCTGCGCGGAATCTACTTTCAAAAAGAATCCAAGCGCTTCTATCCGAAGCGCGATCTCGCAGCCCAGGTAATCGGCTATGTTGGAACTGACGACGAAGGCCTGAGCGGAATTGAGCGCGAGTACGAAGACAAGCTGCATGGCAAACCAGGCCAGATGCTGATTTCGGTCGACGCACGCCGCAAATATTTCGGGAGCGTGGAGAAACAGCCCGAGCCGGGTGAAAACGTGGTCCTCACGCTGGATGAGAAAATCCAGTACATCGCCGAGCGTGAACTGGAAGCCGCGATGCAGCAGACCCACGCGGAATCCGGCACGGTGATTGTTGAAAACCCGCATACAGGAGAAATCCTGGCGCTGGCCAACCGGCCAACTTTCAATCCAAATCTTTCGCGTGAAATCACGCCGCAGAAGCTGAAGAACCACGCAGTCAGCGATGTATACGAGCCGGGATCGACTTTCAAGGTAGTGACAATTGCCGGCGCTCTCGAAGAAAAAGTCACTCGGCCGGACGAGGTTTTCGACTGCCAGATGGGTTCGATCGTTTTCAATGGAAGGAGAATCCATGATAGCCGCCCCCACGGACTGCTCACGGTCTCGGATGTTCTAGCTGAGTCGAGCGACGTGGGTTCAATCAAAATTGGCCTCCGCCTCGGCGAAGATCGCTTTTACAAATACATTCGCGGCTTCGGATTCGGCCAGCAGACAGGAATCGAGCTGCCTGGCGAAACGCGGGGCCTAACCAAACCTCCAAGCCGCTGGTCGAAGGTTTCCATCGCGGCAATTTCCATGGGCCAGGAGATCGGCATAACACCATTACAGCTCGTAGGACTTGTGTCAACCATGGCGAATGATGGCATTTACCTCGCGCCCAGAGTCGTGGCTGCGACAAGTCAGCAACGGAATGCGCCGCAAACCATAGCCTTCCATCCAGTGAACGAGCATCGCGTGTTGTCAGCATTTGCCGCGGCGGAAATGCGCCAGATGATGCAAGGCGTCGTCCTGCACGGGACGGGAAAAAAAGCCATTCTCGAAGGCTACAGTTCCGCCGGCAAAACCGGTACGGCGCAGAAAGTTGATCCGACAACTCGCGCCTACTCGCATACGAAGTACGTCGCGTCTTTTGCCGGATTCGCTCCAGTAAACAATCCTGCGGTCACGATTGCCGTAGTGCTCGATTCCGCGGTTGGACTGCATCAGGGCGGCCAGGTCTCCGCGCCGGTATTCAATCGCATTGCGCAGCAGGTGCTTGAGTATCTGCACACTCCCCACGATGTCGATTTGCCCTCAAACCGCGATGTCTTTTTGGCCCAGCGCCGCGTTAAGGATCAGGACCTCGCCGAAGGTTCACCGGACCGTTTAGGAGACAGCCTCGAAGTTGCTGATGCAGCACTTCCTCCGAAGCCAACCGCGATTGTGGCCGCGAAAGCGAGCCCAGCCATCGCGAATGCAGGTGTGGTGCCCGCTGCATTGCGGGAGCATGAGAGTACTCCTTCCGCTTCGAGAGATCTAAAACCAGTTGGTCTCCAGCCTGCTGGAGACATTGCGAATCTGCAGCAAGGCACCGTCGTACTGGATGTCGAGCAGGGTGGAATTGTGGTCCCATCGTTTGCCGGCAAGAGCGTTCGTTCAGCAATCGAGATTGCTGAAGAAACCGGACTCGATCTCGACGCGGTGGGCAGCGGCGTAGCGCGCGAGCAGTCGCCCCCGGCAGGCACGCACGTCGCGGCGGGATCGAGAGTGACCGTAAAATTCGGCCGATGATCGTAGCGCCGGCGTCTGCGGAGGAGCGCCTAGCGTTTTCCTTCGCCCAGGTTAGCGCCCAACACCCGGGCGCGAACCTGGGGCACCGTCTAGTGTTTGGTCCACGGCCTTTCCGGGGCAGCTTGTCGCGTATTTTCCCAGGAGTTGCGCAATTGCCCACCCGTCTCTGCAGGAGTAAGATTCCGCACAAGCAGGCGGCCGAAAGATAGCTGTCTGAAAACCCTTCGGTCCCCGCTTCCTGATCCTTCGCTTCCTAGGATCCCCTATGGCGGAGTTCCAGCCCACGCTGCCGAGTTCGACGCAGACGCCGGATGTCCTTTCCGGATGTGTCGTGGGACGTTTCCGCATCGGTGACCGGCTGGGAGAAGGGGGCATGGGCGAGGTGTATCGCGCCGAGGACACCAAACTCAAACGTCGGGTTGCCCTCAAGCGTCTTGCCCCCCATCTGCGCACCGATTCCACCTACCGGCGCCGTTTCCTCGAAGAAGCCGAGCACGCATCCGGCTTCAGCGATTCTCACGTAGCCGCGGTGTTCGATGTTCTGGAAGAGCAGGGCGAGATATTCCTGGTCTTGGAATACGTGGAAGGCGAGACCCTGCGGCAGCGTCTGCGGCGGCCGATGTCGCTCGAGGAGTTTTTCGGAATCGCGACACAATGTGCGGAGGCGCTGGCGGCTGCGCATGAGCACGGCATCGTTCATTGCGACATCAAGCCGGAAAATATCATGCTCACCAATGCCGGGCAGGTGAAGATCCTGGACTTTGGCGTGGCCAAGCACCTGCCGCGCTCCGACCAGAGTTCGACGATGGACCGTGCCGCTACGATGGCGGGCACGCCTGCGTACATGTCTCCCGAAGTTCTTTTGGAGAAGGTTCCCGACGGCCGCGCGGATGTTTTCTCGCTGGGCGTGGTTTTCTATGAAGTTCTGACTGGCCGTCACCCTTTTCTGGCTGACAGTTTTGTGGCTACTACCGACCGCATCCGCAATGAAACACCTGCGCCGATCCACATCTTCAATCGCGGCGTTCCCGAAGGATTGGAGGCGACCGTCAGCAAAGCGATGGCGAAAGAATCGGGGCAGCGTTACGCAGCCCGCGACCTGCTGGAAGATCTCCGCCGGGTGCAGGCGGGATTGACTCCCAGCAAGCTGTCTCCGGTGCTGCCTCGGCTCCCACAGGCCGTCTCTAGAAGAAGAGGTTGGACTGCGGCAAATGTCGCCGTCATCGCGGTTCTACTTGTCATCGTGGCCTACAGGCAAACGGAGTTGAGGCGCTGGTTGCGGCCACGCATATCTTCTGCTCCGATTCAATTGGCCGTGTTGCCATTTGCTCCCACTGGAGACGATCCGGGCGCCAAGGCATTTTGCGACGGGCTTACGGAAACGCTTGCCGCGAAGCTTACACAGTTGACCAGCAGTTATCCCCTGCAGGTCGTGCCCACCAGCGAAATACGCGCAGAGAGCATTACCAGTGTGGAGCAGGCGCGAAAGGACTTTGGTGTGACTCTGGTTCTGGAAGGAAGCCTGCACACTTCCGGCAGTCAAGTGCGCGTGACCTACAGTTTGGTGGACGCCAAGGCCAGGCGCCAGTTGCACGCGGAGACGGTCGATGCCAATGTAGGCGATGCGTTTGCCGTGGAAGACCGCGTCGTGGATGGTGTCCTGAGAATGCTTGGCTTGGAGATCGCAAGCAACGAACGGGTAGCGTTGGCCACCCACGGAACCGAAGATCCGTCGGCGTATGACCAGTACCTGCGCGGTCGGGGATATTTGCTGGACTACCACAAGCACGAAAACATCGACAGCGCAATTTCTGCGTTCAATCGAGCTCTCACGCTCGATCCCAAGTACGCACAAGCCTACGCTGCCCTCGGAGAAGCGTACTGGCTGGGTTACCAGGAAGGCCAAGGCGGTAGCGACTGGATGCAGAAGGCACGATCGGCCTGTAACCAAGCGGTCGAGGACGCGCCCAATCTATCCGACGGATACGCTTGCCTGGGCGGGGTCTATCGCGGAACCGGGGAGTATGAGAAGGCAGTGGCGCAATTCCAGAAAGCTACGGCCCTTGATCCGACTAGGGACGACGCCTTCCGCGGTCTGGCCGATGCCTATCAAAAGCTGAACAAGCCGGCCGAGGCGGAAGCCACTTATCGTCAAGCCATCCGTCTGCGGCCCCAATACTGGGCTGGATACAGTTGGCTGGGATTCTTTTATTGGCGGCAAGCACGCTACAATGACGCGGCCAGGATGTTCAAGGAGGTCGTGACTCTGGCGCCGGACAACTTCCGTGGCTACTCCGACCTGGGGGCCATGTATGTTGCTCAAGCACGCAATCAGGAGGCTATTGTTCAGCTCGAGAAGTCCGTCTCCCTCCGCCCGACCGTGGAAGCTTATGACAACCTGGGCACAGCCTACTTTACGATGCGGAAGTTCGAAGATGCGGCGCATAACTACGAAGAGGGTGTGAAGTTGGACAAAACCAGCTGGCTCACCTGGGGCAATCTCGGGGACGCGTATTATTGGGCGCCCGGAAAGCGGCCACAGGCAGGCACTGCGTACGGGGAAGCGATTCGTCTTGCAGACGAGAAGCTTCGGGTAAATCCGCGGGATGGATACACATTGGCCCTTCGGGCGACGTACCTGGCAATGATAGACAAGAGGGAAGAGGCTTTGGGGTCTTTGCTTAAGGCACTGTCTTTCTCACCCACGGATCCCGACGTGCAGTTTCGGGCGGCATTGGTGTACAACCATTTCGGGGAAACAGATCGCAGCCTGGAGTGGTTGCAGAAAGCGATGGCAGCCGGCGTTCCGGCAAGTTTGGTGCGCAGCACGCCCGACTTCGATCATCTGCGCAATGATCCGCGGCTACAGGCACTTTTGCGTGGGCAGTAGCAGGAATCTCCTTGTTGTGGAACGCTCGTCAGGTATCTACAATGTGGTCCGATCCAAATATAAGGAGGAGGCAGTATGGCTGCTCGAGAAAAGAAAGCAACCGATTCAAACAAGCAGCTCGGGGTGCATATTCGCCGAGACGGCGAAGTGGACAACGAACTGGTTAATGTAAGCAGGTCCGCGAGAGAGGAAGTGGTTTGGGTTTCAGATAGTGACGAGTTCTCAGTGCACTTTCCCACTACTCCCTTCGACGAGGACACCTTCCACGTACCTGCAGGGGGTAGCACGAGTTCCGGGCCAGTCAGGCTGGATGCGCCCATTGACAAATATCAATACTTTATTACGAACGTCGCATTGGCCAAGAGTGCGGATCCTGGCTTAAACGTGAAGCCCTAAAGCAGCAGCCCCAGGTTCGCGCCCAACAGTAGGGCGCGAACCTGGGCGAAGGAAAACGCTAGGCACTCGTAGCGTCGGCGTCTCGCCGACTGTACTTCCCTATTTCATCAGACCTCGCTGCGCGATCCCAATATTGTCCCGGCTGGTGCTCTTCACTGGCACATCATTTCGTCGGCTCGATGAACGTAGCGCGGGCGTCCTCGCCCGCAAAATGGAGGCACATGTCTTAAAGCCCACCTCCCGGCTGATCAGCCGTCCACAGTTCACCATGCCATATAATTCCATCCAATGACGTTCGAGCATCTCCTTCAAGGGGCCGAAATCCTCTCTCAAAGCGGTAATCCAAGCATCAGCGGGATTGAATACGATTCGCGCCGAGTGAAGCCCGGAGATGTTTTCGTTGCCATGCGGGGAGAATCGAGCGACGGAAATAAGTTCATCGATAAGGCGATCTCCGCGGGAGCAGCGGCGATCATCACTGACTCGGCAAGCGAAAAGCCTCGCGATGGAGTTGCATGGGGGCAAGTACCACACGGCCGGCGTGCCCTGGCCCGGTTAAGCGCAAACTTCTACAAACGGCCTGGGGAACGCCTCTCCGTCACCGGCATCACAGGAACGAACGGTAAGAGCACGACTACGTTCCTGATCGAAGCGATCCTGAAGGCTGCCGGGCGCGCATGCGCTCTGATTGGAACTATTGAGTATCACGTCGCTGGAAACGTTCTGCCCGCCCCACACACAACTCCGGAGGCGCTGGAATTAAACCGCATGTTGGCGGATGCTCTGGGTCACGGCGCGACGGAAGCGGTAATGGAAGTTTCGTCGCACGCGCTCGAGCAGCAGCGCGTGTACGGAATTCCGTTTGACGTCGCGGTGTTCACCAACTTGACGCGCGACCACCTCGATTATCACGGCACCATGGAGCGATACTTTGCTTCTAAGCAGATTTTATTCGAGGGCTGTGGAACCGAGGCCCCGCGGGCTGCCGTCATCAATATCGACGACGAGTACGGACGTAAACTGGTGACAGTCAGCAGGAAGCGGAGTTCTGAGACGTTAACTTATGGGCTTGCAAGTGGAGATTTCCAAGCCGAAAAAGTGGAGATGACCTCGCGGGGAACGCGGTTTGATTTAATCACCCCTGAAGGGACGATCCCCCTCTTCTCTCCTCTCATTGGAAAAGTAAACGTGTACAACATCTTGGCCGCGGCGGGAGCGGCATATGCCAGAGATTGTGACGAGCAGGCGATCGCGCGCGGCGTGGAATCACTGGCTAGTGTCCCCGGCCGATTTGAGCGAGTCGATTGCAAACAGCCGTTTACCGTGGTGGTTGATTACGCGCATACCGACGATGCGCTTAGGAACTTGACGGCCCTTGGCCGCGAGTTTGTCCAGCGGATCGGTCAGAACGGCCATGTGATCACAGTGTTCGGCTGCGGGGGAGACCGGGACCGTGCCAAGCGTCCGCTGATGGGCGAGGCCGCGGGTCGGGGCAGCGATTTCGTAGTGCTGACGTCCGACAATCCGCGCAGTGAAGATCCCCTCGCGATCATCAACGATGCTATGGTGGGCTTGCAGCGCTCGGGCGCGAAATATCGAAGCGAACCGGACCGCAAGGAGGCCATCGCGATCGCGATTCGTCAAGCTCGTCCGGGGGATATCGTGATGATCGCAGGGAAAGGTCACGAAAAGGCGCAGGTGACCCGCAAGGGGCCGATGCCCTTCGATGATGTGCAAGTCGCACAGCAAGTTCTGCGCGAGGCAGGATACGATTGTGAAGCTGCCAACGCCGCCGCGGGAAAGACTTCATGAAGCTGCCGCTCTCGCGAGTCGCGGAGTTTATCTCTGCCGCAGGTGAATTCGATCGCAAGGCTTTTGCGGACCGATATTCGATTGACTCGCGAACCATTCAGCCCGGGGACCTGTTCTTTGCCGTAAAAGGCGAGAGGTTGGATGGACATGATTTTGTGGAGCAGGCATTACGCAGGGGCGCGGTGGCGGCCGTTGTACAAAGCGATGAAGCCGGGCGGTATTCAGATAAAAGCCGTCTTGTTCCGGTTCACGACACTCTTGTCGCCTTACAGACCTTAGCCACCGCCGTTCGCGCCTTGTGGGGCAAGCCGCTAATTGGAGTTACAGGGTCGACGGGCAAAACTACTACGAAAGAGGCCATTGCCCATGTTCTTTCCTCGCGCTTTCGCGTGCTGAAATCTGAAGGAAACTTCAACAACCACTTCGGGTTGCCGCTGACGCTGCTCAGGCTGGAACCGGAGCACGACGCGGCGGTTATTGAGTTGGGCATGTCGCATCCCGGTGAGATCGCGGCGCTGGCAAAGATTGCCCATCCGGAGATTGGGGTGGTCACGAATGTTGCTCCGGTTCATCTGGAGTTCTTTAAATCCATCGCCGATATTGCGCGTGCGAAATATGAGTTGGTCGAAGGCTTGCCCGCTGGAGGAACCGCCGTGCTTAACGCCGATGACGAGTATGTTGCACAGTTTGGGCGTGATTTTCACGGCAAGGTTGTCCTTTACGGATTTCACCCGCCGGCTGATGTGCGCGCAGAGAATGTGAAGCATCACGGCGCCGAGGGCTCCACGTTCGACGTGGTTGTGGGAAGTTGTCGCGAGACGGCCTCATCGCGATTGGTAGGCGCACATAACATCTATAACGCGCTTGCGGCCGTTGCTGTTGGGATCGAGCGCGGCTTAACGCTGTCTGGGGCAGTCGCAGCGCTGGCGACGCTGGCTCCCGCAGATAAACGCGGAGAGGTCGTCAAAGTCGGTAACATCACGATCATCAACGATTGTTACAATTCCAATCCGAAAGCCCTCGATGCAATGGTAGATGCGCTAGCCGCCATGCCGGCTAAGCGGCGCATTGTGATTGCGGGCGAGATGCTGGAATTGGGTGCGGCGGGCGAGGAGATGCATCGCAGCTCTGGCCGGCATATCGCGGAAAAGAGTATTGATGTCCTCTTGGGCGTTCGCGGTCTGGCTCAGGCAATGGTGGACTCGGCGCGGCAGGCAGGAATGCGAGCCGAATTTCTGGCCACACCGCAGGAAGCCGGGGAGTGGCTGGCGCGCGAAGCTTGCGAGGGCGATCTCGTTCTTCTAAAAGCTTCGCGCGGAGTGAAGCTGGAGCAGGCTTTGGAATACTGGGAGTCGCGCCGGGCAAGTGTGTCCAGCGCAGTTGAGAGCGGAAGTCGGCACGGAGGCTGATTGCTTTATTGGCTGTTGTACTTAAAGCTTTACCATTATTTTCCGCCATTCCGTATCTTCCGGTATCTGACCTTCCGCACCGCCTTCGCCAGTCTGACAGCGCTTTTTACCGCGATGATTATCGGGCCGCTGGTCATAAACCGGCTACGCGATTTTCAAATAGGCCAATACATCCGCGAGGAAGGTCCGAAGGCCCATCAGAAAAAAGCTGGCACGCCCACCATGGGCGGACTGCTTATTGCCATCTCTACAGTTATTCCAACCGTGCTCTGGGCTGATCTCAGTAATCGTTTTGTCTGGATTGCCGTGCTCGCAACTTCTGCATTTGCGGCCATCGGCTTTGCTGACGACTACACAAAAGTCGTTCACCGGCGCAATCTGGGCTTGACGGCAAGGGCCAAGCTGGGGGTGCAGATTGCGATCAGCGTGCTGATCGCCGTCACCCTCATCGCAATGCAGACGCGCGGGCTCTATTCCACAAAGTTGATGGTGCCCTTCGTGAAACAATTCCAGCCGGATCTTGTGATTGAACGGCTGGCGCGCAATCCTGAGCTGTGGCCGCTGGCATTTCTTCCGTTCATAGGATTCGTCGTGCTGGTGATCGTGGGCGCAAGCAATGCAGTGAACCTCACCGACGGTCTGGATGGCCTGGCAATAGGCTGTACTGTGATCGCGGCCGGAGCGTTGGCCGTGCTCACGTACGTTAGCGGCCATGCTACGTTCGCTTCCTACCTTGAACTACAGCGCATGCCGCAGGTCGGAGAACTGACGATTTTCTGCGGCGCGATGGTGGGATCGTCGATCGGATTCCTGTGGTACAACGCGCACCCTGCTGAAGTTTTCATGGGGGATGTAGGTTCGCTGGCTTTAGGCGGAGCGATCGGAACCGTTGCCGTGATGATCAAACAGGAATTGCTGCTGCCGTTCATCGGAGGAGTGTTTGTCATCGAGGCAATTTCGGTGATTTTGCAGGTAGCTTCCTACAAATTACGCAAGAAGCGAATTTTTAAGATGGCGCCGCTGCATCATCATTTTGAACTACTGGGGTGGTCAGAGTCGAAAATTATCGTGCGCTTCTGGATCGCATCACTGGTGTTCGCGCTATTCGCATTAACGACACTCAAATTAAGATAATTTTCGCTACGGAGGCGCGGAGCCCCCCTGTGGTGATATTGAACTTTGGATCTCAATAACAAACGCGTACTGGTAGTTGGGCTGGGCAGATCGGGGGTGGCCTCTGCTTTGTTCCTGAAGCAGCGTGGGGCGCAAGTGACGGTCTCAGACTCAAAGCCTCAAGAGCAGCTTGGGGAAGAGATCCCGGTTCTGCTCGACCACGGCATCGCGGTCGAGACCGGCGGACATGGGGAGCGCACATTTCACGGACAAGATCTGATCGTGGTCAGCCCCGGCGTGCCCGTGGACTCGCCGCCTTTGGTTCAAGCACGGGCGCTGGGAGAGCCGGTAATAGGCGAGATCGAACTCGCGGCGCAATTTCTGCCGAAAAACATCGTCGCGATCACGGGGTCGAATGGGAAGACCACAACCACGACCTTGACCGGCGAAATTATTGCGGCGGGTGGATACGCCACTCACGTCGGCGGCAACATTGGAACTCCGGCAGTTTCACTTGTGGACGCGGCTCGGCCTGATTCAATCATCGTTCTGGAGGTCTCGAGCTTCCAGCTTGAGACGATTCAGATCTTCCGGCCCAAGGTGGCCGTCGTGCTCAATGTCACGCCCGACCATCTCGATCGCCATCGCACCTTCGAAACGTATGTCGACGCTAAAGCCCGCATCTTCGAAAACCAACAGGCAGATGATTTTGCAGTCTTGAATGGGGATGACCCGGTCTGCGTGGAACTGGCCGGCAGAACGCCAGCGCAAGTCTTCTGGTTCAGCCGGAAGAAAGAAGTGCAGCAGGGAACATTCGTACGCGATGGGAGAATTCTGTTTCGCGATTCCGCCGGGCAGAAGGAGGTCACGCTGGCTTCCGAAATTCCCTTGAAGGGCGCTCACAATCTGGAAAATAGTCTGGCCGCGGTCTGCGTAGGCGTTCTTATGAAATGCGTGCCGGAGCGAATCCGCGCTGCCGTTCACAAGTTCAAGGCTGTGGAGCACCGGCTGGAATACGTTGCGACAATTCGCGGCGTGGAGTACTACAACGATTCGAAGGCCACGAACGTGGATGCCACCATCAAAGCCCTGGAATCGTTCCCTGCGAACATCCATCTCATTCTGGGAGGAAAAGACAAAGGCAGCGACTACACGGTTCTCAACGATCTTTTACGCGAGCGAGTCAAGTACGTTTATACGATTGGCGCGGCGGCAGCGAAGATCGAATCCCAGATCAAAGAAGCGGCCGAGACGGTTCATGCCGAATCTCTCGACAATGCCGTGCAGCGGGCGAGCGCGAACGCCCAGCCGGGCGATATCGTGCTGCTTGCTCCCGCTTGCGCCAGCTTCGACCAATTTCGTAATTACGAGCATCGGGGCAAGGTGTTCAAAGAACTGGTGCATGGGCTGGCCAGGAAGGAAACTGTTTGATCTCGCTCGAAACATGCACTTATTGAGGAATTTTCCGGTGACGGTCTCTGGCTCTGTCCTGGCCCGCCATTCGCCAGGTGCCATCTATGCATTGCACTTTTGGCATGACATCGGCGGCCATGCCAGTTCCCCAGCGTAATCGTTGGATACGCACCATGGCACGGTCCACAACGCGAGCCAGTTCGGCTCCGTAATCAGGCGAGCGGTCTTCGCGTAAATGCCGCTTCGCCTTCTCCGCAGAAAACCATGTGCGATTTCGATTGAACTCCTGCGGCGGGCCTAGCCGCAAGACCTCACAAAGATGGGCGCTGACTTCAAGCTCAATTGCAGCAGATCTGCCGCGCTTGCGGTGAAAGTAGCGGGTAAACGAAGCCTCCTCCATCCGCCCATGGACTCCGGCCTCCTCGTAAGCTTCCAGGGCGGCTGCCTGAGCGTGCGTCAGCCCCGGCTCGACGCCGCCCTTCGGAAAGGTCCAGCGTCCACCGCGGGTCTGGACCAGCAGGAACTCGACACCACGACTGCGAATCCGATAGCACACCGCGGCCACTTTTTGACACTTCTGCAGCCTGCGAACTTGCGATACTCGGAAAAACTTAGGCGACGGCTTATTTGCCTGCAGCTCTGATGGGCTGATGCTCAATCGGGATTCTCCAGCGCTCATGGCCATAGAGTGCGCGATGCCGCCCGCTTCTGACTAGAGCACAATCTGGTTCTGGCGTCCCTTTCTCAATTTTGTCAAGCTAGCGTTTTTCGGAGGCTTCGATGTCCCGCATGTCCAAAACTATTTATTGGGGCTTCCAATATCTGCGTTCGAGGGGCTAATCCGCCCGCGCGGCGGGAATCTTTCTACCTACTTGCACTAGGGCCGTGAAGACAATATTTTCTCTTCGCGGGAGCTCGCTGCGAGGAAGAAACCTGTGGGAAACCTGCATTGTCTTCGTTGTAATCGGGAACTCGAGGCGGGACACAAATCGGTTGCCGTATATATGTTCGCGCAGACTGTAGGTGTAAGACCGCGACAAAAATCGGCGGCACAGCGAATTTGTTTTTGCCCACAATGCTCAGTTTCTTTGGCTATGGGACCTCCACCGGAAGGCGCGCTCAACATTGTCGCGTGGCAGATGATCCGCGACCTGGTCAGTTCGGATCCGGCACTGAACCAGGCAGCATGGGAAACTTTGCGAGGAGTTGTAGGCTTACTGCCGGCTACAGGCACCGATGATGGCTCGCGTCGCGCCTCTGGAGGATATTTCGAATTTTGAGGAGTTGGAACCAAGGCCTCTCCAGCCATAGTCTGAGACTGCTCTTGTCTTGCGTTCACTGAACGTACACATGAACCACGAGAGTTACCTTTCTGCTTGAATTCGCAGCAAAAAATCTCTGTGGTCTTGTATCTCCGTGGTGGAATGAGTCCTCATGGCAAAGCGTGTTAGCGCGGATCGCTGGCTGTTCACGGTCACGCTGTGCCTGGTGTTTGTCGGGCTGGTCATGGTGTTCAGCGCTTCGGCCGTGATGGCCAAGGAGCGTTACGGCTCCGGCTACACCTTCTTGTTTCGTCAGCTTGCCTGGGCGGTGACGGGAATCGCGGCGATGTTCGTGGCCATGAAGCTCGACTATCGTCGCTATAAGCATCCCGCGGTGGTGTTCTCAGTCCTGGGCGTCACGACATTGATGCTGATTTCGGTCTTTTTCCTAGACCGCACCCACCACACCCATCGCTGGATTCATTGGGGAAGCTTTTCATTCCAGCCTTCTGAAATCGCCAAACCGGCGCTGATTCTTTTTCTGGCATTTTTCCTGGAGAGCCGAACCAGATTCATCGATGACTGGCGCACTACGTTGCTGCCTGCTCTGATCCCTACCGGGGTGTTTCTCGGACTGATCGTTTTTCAGCCCGATCTCGGAACCGCGATTGCATGCGCGGCGATTACTGGCTGCGTGCTGTTCGTCGCCGGGTTAAGCTTGCGTTATCTGGGCTATGCTGTGGTCGCGTCTCTTGTCCCGCTTTATTTCTTGATTTTTCACGTCGCGTACCGGCGTGATCGCATTCTGGCGTTCCTCGATCCATATTCCGACCCGCAGGGTCGCGGCTTTCACATTATTCAATCACTCATCGCCGTCAGCACAGGAGGCATCACCGGCCTGGGACTGATGGAAGGAAAGCAAAAGCTGTTTTATTTGCCTGAGTCGCATACTGATTTCATTTTCGCTGTCACCGCGGAAGAACTGGGGTTGGTAGGGGCACTGGCGATCATCGCGCTGTTCGCCATTTTCCTATGTCGCGGAATGCGAACCGCCCTGCACACCCACGATATGTTCGGACGCCTGCTGGCCGTCGGCATTACCAGCATGGTGGTAGTGCAGGCATTCATTAATGTGAGCGTCGTGCTCGGATTGATGCCTACCAAGGGCATCCCCCTGCCGTTTGTTTCTTACGGCGGTTCATCTTTGTTTATGACCCTGGCATGCGTCGGCGTGCTGCTGAATATCAGCAAGCAGGCAGACTGAAGATTTCAATGTAGGCGCGGGCGTCCTCGCCTCTGCTGTCTGGGCGTGGTTTATAGTCACTCCATGCGAGCCATTCTGGCGGGAGGGGGGACCGGAGGGCATGTCATCCCGGCGCTCGCCATTGCGCAGGAGCTACAGAAACTCTACGGGACTGAGGTGCTGTTCATTGGGACGGCACGCGGCCTTGAGAATAAGCTAGTCCGGGCTGCAGGGTTCCCGCTTCGGCTCGTCGAAGTCGGAGCGCTGAATCGCGTAAGCCTCG
>Ga0066684_10000392_pt1 | contig 14757 bp, 11 predicted proteins | sample GraSoiAngelo_133_FD_62301 | JGI IMG/M metagenome (GOLD analysis project Ga0066684, IMG submission 62301) | Grasslands soil microbial communities from the Angelo Coastal Reserve, California, USA - 14_0929_05_20cm | ecosystem: Environmental > Terrestrial > Soil > Grasslands | place: USA... | reverse complement strand
GAGTTTTCTTGCTCCTTGGGAGAGATCAGCGGAAGCAGGCTCTGGCCTTGGACCTGTTCGGGGATCGGAATATTTAACGCTTGCAAAACTGTAGGCATCAAGTCGGCCAAATTCACCAAGTTGTCAACCGTTCTTGCGTGCACGCCTGCAGGAAGATGGATGATGAGTGGAACGTGCAGCGTTGCGTTGTAAATGAAAAATCCGTGGGTCTTCTCGCCGTGTTCTCCCAGGCTTTCCCCGTGATCGCCACTGAGAATGATTAGCGTGTTGCGGTACAGTCCTTTGTTTTTTAGAAATTCGATCAAACGCCCAAGCTGTGCGTCCGCGAATGCGATCTCGCCATCGTAGAGACGATCTTTGTATTGGTCACTGTATGGAGCCGGTGGGCGATACGGATAGTGCGGGTCGTAAAGGTGCATCCAGAGAAAGAACTTTTTCTGATAATTTTGCGCGAGCCAATCTAAGGTCACGTCGGCAACCACGTTGCCGGGGCGTTCCATCTCATCGAGATTCGATTCCTGCAGACGGTTGAAGTCAAAGTGGTCGTAGTAAAAATCAAAACCATGATTCAGTCCAAAGCGTGAATCGAGCACCGCCGAACCGATGACGGCGCCTGTCGTATATCCGTTCTCCTTTAGAACCGAAGCCAGCGTCGGCTGAGTTGGGCTCAGCCTATTCGCTGCAAAATCGTGCACGCCGCTGAGCATGGGATAAGTCCCGGTGAAAATCACCGTGTGTGACGGCAGCGTCACAGGAACAGCGGTATAGGCGTGGTCGAAGCGAGCACTGTCAGCGGCTAAAGCGTCGATATTCGGCGTATGGATTTGCTTATCGCCGTAGCAACCCAGATGATCTGGGCGCAGAGTGTCAATTGTGATGAACACTACATTGGGAGGTGGAGTGGCCGCGAGTGAGACGTATCCGACGGCGAGAAAGCCTGCCAGGAGCGCGCACCTAAAGCAACGGGAGAATTCCATCAGCTACAAAAATTATATCTCAGCGAAGGACTCTGCTCCCCGGGTGTGGTTCAGCGTGATTGTGCTAGTCTGACTTGTTCATGCGAGTCCTGAAAATTGTTATTTTGTGTTGTGCCGTTATCGGGGCATCACGAGCGCAAGTAGCTTCGCAAAAGCCATCCTCTCCGGATGTCTACTTGGTCACAATCGACACGCTTCGTGCCGACCACGTCCACTGCTACGGTTACGAGCGCGTGCAAACCCCCGCGCTGGATGGCCTAGCGAAAGATGGCGTTCGCTTCGCCGAAGCGTTTACTCCCAGCCCGATCACGAATACTTCTCATACGACAATTCTTACTGGACTGCTTCCCAGTTCGCACGGCGTCACGGATTTCGCTATACCGCTTGCGCCTGCGCACCCGACTTGGGCGGAGCTACTCAAAAAGAAGGGCTACCACACTGCTGCGTTCATCGGGGCTGTCATTCTCGACAGCAAATCCCTCGCGCCGGGGCTTGATCGCGGATTTGATTTCTACGACAACTTCCCGGAGCATCCGCAGACGAAATCGCGGTTTGGGCGGGTCGAGAGGCGAGGCATGGACGTCGTGCAGCATGCAGAAAAATGGATAGCCGCACATCCAGGCGGCTTACATTTTGTCTGGGTTCATCTCTACGATCCCCATGATCCGTATGAGCCTCCGCCGCCCTACTCGCAGACGTACAAAGATCGTCTTTATGACGGCGAGATTGCTTATGCCGACTCGGCGCTGGCAAATTTTCTAACGTACTTAAAGAAGCTAGGGCGGTATGACAATTCCCTAATCGTAGTTGTCGGCGATCACGGCGAGGGCCTCGGGGAGCATCATGAGGATACCCACGGAATTTTTCTCTACGATTCCACGATCCATGTTCCGCTAATCGTGAAACTGCCGAGTCACACCAATGCCTCCAAAGTAGTGGACGCACAGGTGCGCACAACTGACATCCTTCCTACCGTGCTTGATCTTCTGCATGTGCCTGCGCCTGAGAAGCTGGATGGAGAATCTCTCAAGCCATACCTCGGCGGCCCAGAATCCGCTTCCCGCACGGCTTTCGGCGAAACCGATTATCCTCTGCGCTTTGGCTGGGCGCCACTGCGTTCGGTTCGTGCGGAGGGCTTCAAGTTCATCGAAGCGCCCAAACCGGAACTGTACGATCTGCACAAAGATCCTGGTGAGTTGAGCAATCAATATCAGCCGCGGAATGAGGCCGTCCAAAAAGATCGCAAACTGCTGGCGGACTTGCGCGCGAAGTTGCCCGCTGCGGCGCCTTCTCGGGCCACTGTGGGGCAGGGGACTGTCAACGAATTGAAAGCCCTGGGATATCTCGGGCAAGCGGATGTCGGCCGCTCGACCAACGTTCCTGAACCTTCGCTCTTGCCCGATCCCAAGGACAAAATCGAAGAACAGAACTTGTTGCACATCGCCATGATCGCTTCTGAAGGCGAACGTCCGGCAGAAGCGCGAGCCGCGCTCGAAAAGGTCCTGCAACTTGATCCGAAATCGCCGACCGCATTGAAGCAGATCGGCGAGCTAGAGTTGAAGGCAGGAGAGTACGCGAAAGCGGCGCAGTATTTGAAAGCGGCTCGAGAGATTCGTCCTGACGATGCCACCGCCGCTTTCGAGGCCGGGCAGGCGCTGGAGAAAAACGGCGATTTAGCCGGCGCGCGCGATGCGTTGGAAGCTAGCCTGAAACTGCAACCCAGCCAACTTCCCGCACGCTTACTTCTCGGCAGAGTTTATTTGGCTTTGAAAGACCCCAAAGCTGCCGACGACCAGTTCGAAGCCGCTCTACTGCTTGAGCCGAAAAGCGTAGAGGCGCAGCTCGGCGTGGCCAAGGCCCAGATCGCACAGGGCAATTTTGCCGATGCCTTGCAGCAGCTCGAGCCGATTACGAAATCACAGCCGGACAATCCGGAAGTGTTCGAAACCCTGGCGCAAGCATACAGGGGATTGGGGAAAACTCAAGAAGCGCAGCAAGCGGAAAATCGGGCGGAGCGGCTAAGGAAAAACATAGTTCGGACTAAGTGATTCAAGGGCGGGTGCGGAAGCGGCCCTCTCAGCGACGTTCAATTTGAACGATACAGGCTTAACGGGAGAGCAGCAGCGTACCGGCCATCACCACAGTTGCGAAGTGCATCCAATTTCTTGGTGTTGGTTGGATCAGCAGGCTAAACCGCGACAAAAGGCGATGTTGCGGGTTTCAGAAGAGGGAGGTTTCCGTGAGGAGAATTCGGGCGAGAATCTTGCCAGTTGCGCTGCTGGCGATTGGGACTCTATTGCTTGCTGGATGCCCTCCACGGGAGAGCATCGAGAAAATTAACCGCGATCCGGGAAGGTATGCGGGCAAAGAGATTAGCATCGCGGGCCGGGTTACAAATTCGTTTGGATTACTCGGAACCGGCGTCTACGAAGTAAATGATGGGACTGGCTCGATGTGGGTGCTCAGTCATGGCTATGGTGTTCCCGGCAATGGAGCGAAAGTGGCGGTCACAGGAACGCTGGAGCAGGGAGTGAGCCTTGGAGGGCGGACCTTCGCCACGGCTATGCGCGAAACTCGACGTCGCCATTAGTTTCATCGGCACCCGGATCCAGATGGCTATGCGGGAATGGCTTGCTCCACGCGAACCTCCCTTAGGAACTGCGCCGCCTCTTCAGGCAGAACCGGATTAAGCAACATCTTCCCCTCCTGCTCGAGGCCGGGAATTGGCAGATTGGGGACAAGGTGCAAGCACCAGTGGTAGTAGTTGACGCCAGCGTTGGCCACGGGCGAACTGCGCATGTTGTAAGTGAAATCGGGATTCTCCAGCCCGGAGTAGAACTTGCTCAGAATCGTGCGCAGAATCCGAGCGAAATCCAGTAATTCTTCTGCATTAATTTCCCCAAAATTTGCCATGTGCCTTCGCGGATAGATTTGCGTGCAGAATGGGCTCGGTGATGCGAATGGCTCAATGGCGATGAAATGTTGCGTAGCAGCGACAATTCTGCTCTGGGTATCTAGCTCCTCCTGAAGCGCTGCACAAAAAATGCATTCACCTGTTTGCCCATAATGACGGCGAGCTTGCTGCAACCGCCCTGCCACTGGGGGAGGAATGACTTGGCTGGCAATCAAATGGGAGTGGGGGTGCTCGAGGCCGCCGCTACCCTCCACAGTGTGCTTCTTATAAATTGTGGCATACGCGATTCGGGGGTCGAGACAGATTTCGTCGTAGCGCGCCTTTGCGCTGCGCAACAGACTCAGTAATTGCGGCTCTGGCAGTAATGCAGTGCTGAGCGAATGATCTGGCGTTTCGACGATTATTTCGTGGATGCCAAATCCTTCAATTGCAGTGGCGAAATTATGCTCCGGCAGTTCGCTACTCAGCCCGGCGAACTTGCGGGGGATGACTCTGAGCGTCCATCCGCCTTTTGGTGAGGACACCCGCAGAATTTCCGGCGCCGTGCGGGTTTCATGGCCAGGACAGAACGGGCAGTTGGGATCAAACGATGGCACCGATTTGCGTGCGCGTGGCACTACGAGTTCCTGCGGATGCTGGATATTCTCGCTGGCCACAAATACCCATTCTTTCGTGAATCGATCTTGCCGTAGCTCTGGCATGAATTTCACTCCAACGCTTTTTCAATGCTGATGCATTTGGAAGGCCAAGGCGGATGTGCTCTCGATTCAGTGATGCGCGAGATCAATGCGGGTGCGAAGTTCCATTCCGGAAAGTATGCGTCGGACTGATGATCCAATTTGGAATTTCTTTATCGGGAGGACAGCGCCACAAAATATCAGATCATTTACTGAATTCCGCTCTGGCGGAACGAGGAGCTGCGCTACCGCGGCAACGGCTCCAGCAAGCTGGCGATGGCATATCCCATGACAGCCATGGCGGCGGCGTTTTCCCGAAGCTCTTGGGGAGCGATCTTGTCCAGCGTATCCGCGGCGGTGTGGTGAAAATTAAAGTAGGTGCCGCCGTCTGGCATGATGCCGAGCGCCGGCACTCCCGCGTTCGCCATAGGCGTGATATCCGAGCCGGGACTATAGCTGGTCGGTCTGACAATGTTCGCCCCGAAACTTTCCAGAATTTTCTGCACCGGTTTGAGCCAGCCCAGCGTGGTTGCACTGACCTTCGCGTTGAAGCCCAGCGGATGCGCCGCCCCGAGATCGCTTTCCATGACTGCCGCGTAATTCGCAAACTCACTTGCATGTGCTTTCGCATAGGCGTCATGCCCACGGCCGCCGTTTTCTTCATCCATCCAGGCAATCACTCGAATCGTGCGCTTGGGATGCAGGTGCAGGCGCTGGATCAGTTCGGCAGTCTCCATGGCCACCGCAACCCCGGCAGCATCATCGATCGCGCCCGTCCCCAGATCCCAGGAATCAAGGTGCCCTGACACGATTACTACCTGCTCGGGATGCTCCGATCCCTTCAGGTCCGCGATCACGTTGTAGCTCAAGACCTCTGGCCCGTTCTCGGAAGTCAGCGTCAGGCGCATGCGCGCTCTGCCCTGAGCAGCGAGATGAGCAATCAAATCGGCGTCCTCGCTGGTCACCGCTCCCGCCGGAATCCCGGAGGGCGCGCTCCAGCCAGTATGCGGCAGACGATAGTCCGCTCCGCCAACCGATCGCACCAAAGCCGCAATCGCCCCCAACTCGGCTGCGTGCTTCGGCCCTTCTGCACGATAGGCAACAGCTTCTCCGTACGCTTCCAGAGCTAAACCGGCCGCCGCCTTTCTTTTATCGAACAGCTCATTGAAGAGCACAATTTTCCCCGCGACCTTTTGCCTACCCAAGGCGGCGAGCTGATCGAAGTTATCGACGACGACCACTTCCGCCGTGATTCCTCCGGGCGGGGTTGGAACTGTGCCGCCGAGAGCGGTCACCACAATTTTTTGGGTTGTGCCGGCAGCTTGCCCCGGGTAGTCAATCAGTTCGGCGGTTTCTACGCCACGCGTCCAGCGCGGAACACGGACCTCCTCAAGGCGAACTTCGAGATCAAGTTTTCGTAACTCCGCCGCCACGTAATCCACTGCGGCTTGGGCCTGTAGCGACCCCGACGGCCGAGGTCCGATGTTTTCGGTCAGGTGCGCCACTTGGCGGTAAGCGTAATCATCGCTTAGGGCGGCATCGCGGAGAGTAATTAAATCCTTCGTCAACTGGGGGGGGTACAACTTCTCTGCCGGGTTGGGTGACTCCTCCTGCGAGTGCAGGAGAGCTGCGCTGAAAAACACAAAAAGAGCCATCACATGAAGGCGCATTCGAGCCTCTCGTGCTGAGGCGAACCAAAACGGGTTCGGATCTAACAGCTATGACCGCAGGCGGTTGTAAGTGCAAAGTCCGCGCTGCGAGTCTAACAAAAAGCGGCCCCATTTCTGGGGCCACAATTCAAAGAGGCAAATATGGATGGGTAAGTCAGGAAAGGCGATGCAAGGCGCCGCTCCGCCGGGCGGAGCTAGCTAAGAGATGTCGAGAACTAGTGAAGAGAGTGAAGGTCATGCTTTTCAGCGGCCTCTTTAGTGCCCTTCCGAGGTGCACTTGCAGAACCAAAAGTTCTCAGAGTATTCTCCCGCCAACCATTGATGCGGCAACTACATGAAAAGGCAGAGGTTAAATCACGTTTCCCGGCATGCCTGCAAAGAAATTGCCCCGAAATCCGGAAATAAGTCGAATGCAGAATCCTGCACATTCGTTGCATGGGAATACTGTGGCGTTGGGGCGATCGGACTTCAGACCGCTATAGTTCAGAACTTAGCCCTCAGGCCAGGCTTCGGGCCCACGCCCGAATTTCACCCTAGGCTTGCGCTTTCGCCTTCGGCCCGCTACGGCAAAGCAGGGCAGGCGCTCGTTGGCGGCAATTTCGTATCACAATTCCATTCTGCTATCGTCTGCACATGCTCCGTTATTTCGCTGCTCTCTTGTTGCTAGTGTCCGCCGCCTTCGCCAAGGAAAAATTCCAGCATCCCGGCCCCATCCACCTGGACCGCAATGGTGAGAAATGGGCCGAAAAGACTCTACGGAAGCTGTCTCTGGAAGAGAAAGTCGGGCAGCTTTTTATGATTTGGGTGCGGGCGGAATTTCTAAACGCGAACAGCCCCGAATACCTCCAGCTTCGCGACCAGATGCAGAAGTATCATGTCGGGTCATTTGCCATGACGGTGCGCTTTGAGCCCCCGTTTCTGTATAGGAATCAGCCTTACGAAGCCGCTGAGCTGCTGAACCGTCTGCAGAAAGACTCCAAGCTGCCCCTGCTGGTTGCCGCCGACTTCGAGCGCGGCGTCACCATGCGGCTTTATGGGGCTACCGCCTTCCCGCACGCCATGGCCTTCGGCGCGACAGGCAAGCTGGATTACGCAGAGTCCTTCGGCCGCATCACGTCCCAGGAGGCACGCGCGATCGGCGTGCATTGGAATTTTTTCCCCGATGCGGACGTCAATTCCAATCCCGCCAATCCGATCATCAACACGCGGTCATTCGGAGAAGATCCGCAACAGGTTGGCGATTTGGTGGCGGCCTACATCCGCGGCGCCCGCGCAAACGGGATGATGGTCACCATCAAGCATTTTCCCGGCCACGGCGATACGGCGACTGACTCGCATTTGAGTGTCGCCCAAGTCACGGGAGACAGAAGCCGGTTGCAATCGGTCGAACTCCCTCCCTTCCGCAAGGGGATTGAGGCCGGGGTGGATGCGGTTATGGTCGCGCACGTTACTGTGCCTGCGCTCGAGCCCGATCCTAACCGGGTAGCCACAACCTCTTCCGCGATCGTGACTGACTTGCTGAAGAATCAGCTTGGCTTTAAAGGGATTGTGGTCACCGACGCGTTGGATATGGCAGGCCTCACCCGACTTTACGCCACGAATACCGGCCGCGCCGCGGTCGATGTATTCAAGGCCGGCAATGAGCTTTTGATTATCCCCGCCGACATGGATGCTTCTTATAAGGCTATGCTGGACGCCGCTCACAGCGGCGAGATTCCTCAAGCGCAGATCGACGCTGCAGTTCTGAAACTGCTTAAGGCGAAGGCCTCGCTCGGTCTGCATAAAGCTCGATTGGTTGACATAGAGAAGCTTTCGACCGAAGTTGGCAAGCCGGAAAACGTTACGCTCGGCCAGCAGATCTCGGATGATGCCGTTACCTTGGTCCGCGACAATGGCCGGCTACTGCCATTGAAACAAATGGGAACTGTTAAGGGAGGGCTTCCGTATCAAACAGTAGAAGAAGTGCGCAACAATCTCGTTGTGGTTGTCTTTTCTGAGGATGTGCGCACCGAAGCCGGACGCGTGCTGGAGCGCCAGATCAAAGCTCGGGTGCCGGACGCGAATGTCATCTATGTTGATCCGCGGATTGCGGGCGCCATGTCTGACGAAGTTTTGAAAGCTGTGGACCAGGCTCAGGCGGTTGTGGCTGCCGTATACGTTGTGCCGACCGCGGGACGCATCGCCAAGGCGGATGCGGGAGGATTGAAGAATTCTGTTGGCTTGGCGGATGCCAGCGGCGCACTATTGCAGAATATTTTGGATCACGCGGGGCAGAAGACTACCGTGCTCGCCATGGGAAATCCATATCTGGCGCAGGATTTCCCAGCGGTGCAGAATTACATTTGCACGTTTTCCAACGCGACTGTATCCGAGATCAGCGCGGTAAAAGGGCTGTTTGGGGAGATTGCAATTCGCGGCCATCTGCCGGTAAGCATTCCCAACATTGCCCAGCGCGGCGCCGGGATCGAACGCCCATCACAGGTTGCGCAGAAAGGATCGGGAAAATGAGAACTCCTAGCGTGGTAAACGTCGACTCACGAGCTCTGCTCGCGGCCTGCTTGCTTACGCTGCTGACTCTTCCAGCTTGCAGCGTAAATGTTAAGAAGGGCGAGAACGGAGAAGATAAAAAAGTCGACATCGAAACTCCCGTCGGCGGAATTCATGTGGACACAAATGCGAACGCGAAAGACACCGGCTTGCCAGTTTATCCGGGAGCGCGCCTCAAGGAGAAGAAAGAGAACGGAGAGGAGAAGAGCGCCAACGTTAATATTTCCAGCGGCTTGTTCGGGGTGAAAGTTGTGGCGCTGGAGTATGTCTCGAATGATCCGTCAACAAAGCTGGTTGATTATTACCGGAATCAACTGAAAAAGTATGGCGACGTTCTCGAATGCCACACCAGTCATGAGGGCGGCGGCAATTTCGTTGCGCATAGGGGAGGCGAGGATTCCAAGAAGCTAAAGTGTGATGACGATGACGACGGCAAAGTCGTCGAACTTAAGGTTGGGACGAACCAGAATCAGCACATCGTTTCGATCCAACCCGCAGATAGCGGTAAAGGCTCTGATTTCGCGCTGGTATTAGTACAAACGCGAGGCGGGAAAGACACAATCTGAACAAGTGCAGAAGCAGAGTCCAGGGTGCCCCATGTCTCGCTGTTTGTGCGAGACATGGGATTGCTACTTCTTACCTCCGCATTCAGAACCTTTCTTGCCTCTTCAGCTTCCTCTGCGTTAACTTGAAATCCAGTGGAATATCCTTGTCATCAGTGCGGCGCGTCGGTTGAGGAAGGGACGGCGTTTTGCCCGCACTGCAATGCTCCTCAGATTCGAGTGATGCCGGCGGAGCTCGCCCAGCCTGCCATGCAGGTCCCTGTCTCTCAGGAGGGGCCACGGACTGTGACTGCGACTGCCACTTCAATTGACTGGTCGCGGGCCTTAGCGCCGGCAGTCTGGGGCGCTCTGGTAGCGATAGTTCTGATCGTGACTCGGCTGGCGACCTTCGGGATTGCGATGTTGGCAGCTGGGGCGCTTGCGGTGGTTTTCTATCATCGTCGTAACCCGGGCGCGAATCTCACTGCTGGCGCGGGAGCACGTCTGGGAGCCGTGAGTGGAGCACTGGGCTTCGGTATTCTGACCATGGTGTTCGCCTTTGGAACTGCGGTCCTCCACACCGGAGCCGAGCTGCGCCAGAAGATGCTGGATGCCGTGCAGCAGGCGGCATCGCGAAGCTCCGATCCGCAAGCGGCGCAGGTAGTGGAGTTTCTCAAAAGCCCGCAGGGTCTCGCCGTGGCCATGGTCCTGGGGCTAATCCTGACGTTTGTCGCTTTTGTAATCTTTTCCAGCTTGGGCGGAGCAGCCGGTGCAGCATTGCTGCGGCGCAAGGACGCTCGCTGATGCTGGGCTACCACCCTTCCTTCCCAAGATCATGATTCGGAAGCACTTAATGGTCTAGTCGCAACATACCTCCTTGCTCGTCCCTGCTTCGCCCGCGTATGATGCAGCGTTCATGACCGCGAGAGCTACCTCCCGCCAGTCCAGCCTGCGCGAAAAAGCGCAGCTCATGTCGGCTTCGGAAATCGAGCGCACTCTAGTGCGGTTGGTCCACGAAATTATTGAAAAGAATGACGGGGCTGCCGAGCTTGGGTTGGTGGGGATCCGGCGGCGGGGAGTTTTCTTGGCCCAGCGGCTGGGAGCGATGATTCAACGCATTGAGAAGACTCCGGTACCGGTGGGTTCGCTCGACATCACCCTATACCGTGACGACCTTTCCACACTCGGGCCGAAGCCAGTGGTGCAGAAGAGCGAGATTGGGATCCCCATCACGGGAAAGAACATCATCTTGGTTGATGATGTTTTGTATACCGGGCGGACGACGCGCGCCGCCATGGATGCGCTGTTCAGTCATGGGCGTCCAAAGCGGGTGCAACTCTGCGTGCTTATTGATAGAGGTCATCGCGAGTTGCCGGTAGAAGCGCAATTCGTTGGCCGGCGGGTGCAGACCACGCGAGACGAAATCATCGAGGTTCAGTTGCGCGAAGTGGATGAGACGGAAAAAGTTCTGCTGGTTGAGAGGCGGAGCTGAATCTCTCACCAGGCGGCTTTTCGCTCGGATTCTCGCGCTTCACGAGAATTTCTCGGCGTTCTCTGCGAATTCTCTGCGCTCTCTGCGGTTAAGAGCTCTTGACTGCAGAACACGCTGAGAGATCAGCCGCTGAGGATGCAGATACGGAAACGGATGATCAACGCAGCGCGCGGTTCTCTGCTCGGCATTGAACACCTGGGAGCGGAGGCAATCCTGGGCATGCTGAAGCTGGCCCGGAGAATGAATCCGCAGAAGCCCCGTCCTTTGCTGCGCGGCAAAAAAGTGCTGCTTCTTTTCTACGAGCCATCCACCCGCACTCGCAGTTCGTTTGAAATTGCAGCCAAGTCGCTCGGCGCAATCACAACCTTAGTTCAGTCGAGCGGATCGAGCATCGAAAAAGGCGAGTCGCTGCTCGACACAGGTTACACGCTGCGGGCTTTGGGTGCAGATGTGATCGTGATTCGCCATCCCAATGCCGGCGCTCCTCTGCTAATGGCGCAGCATGTGGATATTCCTATCATCAACGCCGGAGATGGCATGCATGAGCATCCGTCACAGGCGCTGCTCGACGCATACACGATCCTGCGGCACAAGAAAACTTTGAAGGGGTTGCACGTCGCGATCATCGGCGACATCTACCACAGCCGGGTCGCGCGATCTGCGATTCATCTGCTCAGCAAGTTTGGAGCGAAGATTACGCTGTGTGGGCCACCAGAGCTCCTGCCGGAAGTCGCGGCAACACTCACTCCGGGGCTGCATATCACTCGCACTATCGAAGACGCCATTCGCGGTGTTGACGTGCTGATGCTGCTTCGTGTGCAGAGAGAACGATTGGTGGGAATGAAGATCAGCCTGCAAGATTACATCCGGCGCTATCAGGTGACGATGCCGCGTCTGAAGCTGGCAAAGAAAGACGCGCTCCTGATGCATCCAGGGCCGATCATCCGCGGGTTGGAGTTGACGGCAGTGGTCGCCGATTGTCCGCAATCAGCCATCGTTGATGAAGTGCGTAACGGTGTGCCCGTTCGCATGGCGATTCTGGCGAGAGCGCTGGGCAGAGCAAGATAGGAATCTTACGATGTAGGCGCGGGCGTCCACGCCCGTGCGTACGGATGGAAATCTTACGATGTAGGCGCGGGCGTCCACGCCCGTGCCTACGAAGGTGGGCACGGGGACCCTTTGTAGCTGATCGAGGAGTTGGGTGAGAAACAAAGAGAATCACAGTCTGTTGATCAAGGGCGGTCAACTCATCGATCCCACCGCGAGGATCAATGCTCCCATGGACGTCCTTCTGCGCGATCGACGTGTGGCAGAGATTGCGCCGACAAACAAGATTCGGGGCGGCGCTGACGAGAAATTCGACGCCCGTGGACTGATTGTTGCGCCTGGGTTCATTGATTTGCATGTTCATCTCCGCGAGCCAGGCCAAAGCTACAAAGAATCGATCGCGACCGGGACAGCAGCCGCAGCGACCGGTGGTTTCACATCAGTGTGCTGTATGCCAAACACGCATCCGGTCGTGGACTCTCCGGATTGGGTTACCTGGCTGCAAGCGCCGGAGCGCGGGGCCGTGGTCAACGTCTTTCCCATCGCGGCCGCGACCAAGGCCAGCAAAGGCGCAACCCTGACCGACTTTCGCGCCCTGCAGCATGCCGGCGCCGTAGCAGTCACCGACGACGGAAAACCCATCCTTGGCGATGCAGTCATGCGCGAGGCGCTACGGCTTGCCGCTGAACTGAACTTCCCCGTCATCCAGCACGCAGAAGACACGCGCATGACGGAGCACTGCTCGATGAACGATGGCCCGACGGCGTTCCGTCTCGGACTCCGAGGGATGAAAGCGGAGGCCGAGGCTTCCATCGTTGAGCGCGACGTACTACTGGCGCAGCAGTTCACGGGAGCGCGGCTGCATGTGGCGCATCTCTCTACCGCTGAGGCTCTCAAAGCCGTTCGCCGCGGCAAGCGTAGCAAGGCGCGCGTCACCTGCGAAGTTACTCCGCACCACTTCACGCTGGTTGATTCTGACATTCGCGATTACGACACGAACTTCAAAATGAATCCACCGTTGCGTTCGGCATCCGATCGCGAGGCGCTTCTCGTAGCTTTGGCTGACGGCACCGTGGACGCCATCGCCACCGATCACGCTCCGCACGCCAGCCACGAAAAGCTGGTCGAATTCGAACGTGCAGCGTTTGGCATCACCGGACTTGAAACTGCGCTCGGCCTCGCGATTACCCGCTTGCATCGCGAGCATAAAATCCCGCTTACCAGGATCGTCGAATTGTTTACTGCAGGCCCAGCCCGCGTGATTGATCTGCGTGGACGCGGCACCCTCGCCCGCGGCAGCCACGCCGATGTAACCATCTTGGATCCTAAGAAGCGTTGGACCTTTGAAGCAGCTAAGTCGCGCTCCAAATCGCGCAACACGCCGTTTGATGGATGGCAGCTTACAGGGAAGGCGGTGGCGACGATTGTGGGGGGACGAGTCGTCTACCGGACCGGTTGACGTTTCAGTGGTCCAGAAAGCTCAGTTCACAATCTCCTCAGCGAAGCGGGCAGCCGCGATGCCAGCGAATATGCTCCGGGACCCGTCAAAATCAGCGCGAGTGCTACCAGCAACTGTGTAAGAGCGTATTCGAAGCCACCCTTTCCGATATCAAAGCCGTTGGGAAGATGTACTAGGAAAATTGCTCCCAGCATCACGAGGATGATGCATGCCGCCCCGAATCGAAACAAAACACCAGTCAGCACGGCCAGCCCTCCGGCAAATTGTGCCAATCCGACCAGATAGCCAAGAATGACGGGCCAGTGATGGTAGGCCGCAAACTGGTGCGGTCCAGGGCCTCCAAAAGCGCCCATGAGGACAGCACTTCCGTGATAGAGAAAGGCCAGGGCGCTGGCAATCCGAAGCATCAGAAGCGCTAGGTCGAGTTTCGAAGCTACGTTCGTTGGGACAAGTGGCATCTTCAACCGTTCTTTTCCATGAAGACGGATAGCTACAGAGAGAAGCTCCTAGTTCACAATTCCTATCCTCCTCCCCACTCTACCAAGCACCTCCAATGCCTGCTGCAATTGTTCCTTCGCGTGCGTGGCCGTCATGATCGTCCGGATGCGGGCTTTGCCTTCAGGGACAGTCGGGAACGCGATCCCCGTGCCCATCACGCCTTCTTTGAACAGCTCGCGGGAGAAGTCCATGGTGAGCTTGCCGTCGCCGATGATGATGGGCGTGATCGGCGTTTCGCTGGCTGGCGTGGTCTTGCCGCCGATGTCGAATCCAAGCAGGCCGAGCTCTTTTTTCCAGAAACGAGTGTTCTCCCAGAGCTTTTCGATGCGCTCGGGTTCTTGCTCCAGAACGTCGAAAGCAGCAATGCAAGTTGCTGCGACTGAGGGCGGATGCGAAGTCGAAAACAGAAACGGCCGCGCGCGATGATAAAGGAAATCGATGAGGTCGCGCGAGCCGCAGACGTATCCGCCGAGTGCGCCGATCGCCTTGGATAAGGTTCCAACCTGAATATCCACGCGCCCGTGGACGTTGAAATGATCGATGGTGCCGCGTCCATTGCGGCCGAGAACGCCGGAGGCGTGGGCGTCATCTACCATCATGATCGCGCCGTATTTTTCAGCCAGGTCGCACAACGCGGGTAGCGGGCCGATGTCGCCGTCCATCGAGAAGACGCCGTCGCTGATCAGGAGCTTCTTGCCGGGGTCGTCTTTGACGCTGGCGAGCTTTTCCTCGGCTTGCGAGATATTCTTGTGTTCGAAAACCAGAATCTTCGCCCGCGACAGCCGTGCACCGTCGATGATCGAAGCGTGGTTGAGCTGGTCGGAGATGATGAAATCATCTTTGCCTAGCACCGCCGAGACCGTGCCCGCGTTGGCGGCAAATCCGGATTGAAAGACCACGCAGGCATCGACATTCTTGAAGCGGGCGATCTTTT
>Ga0066684_10000374_pt1 | contig 15027 bp, 8 predicted proteins | sample GraSoiAngelo_133_FD_62301 | JGI IMG/M metagenome (GOLD analysis project Ga0066684, IMG submission 62301) | Grasslands soil microbial communities from the Angelo Coastal Reserve, California, USA - 14_0929_05_20cm | ecosystem: Environmental > Terrestrial > Soil > Grasslands | place: USA... | reverse complement strand
TTCCAGCACCAGCTCCGTTGGGCACGCACCATCCGCGATGCGCGGCCGCTAGGGCACTTCGGACTCATCCTCACCTTCGGACTGCCGTGGGCATTGATAACACTTGTTTTTTCTCACGGTGCGAGTTGGGCTTGGGCACTGCTGGCTGCGGTCTTCGCTATGAGAATCGGGATCACGTTTGCGGTTGGCAGAGAAGCGCTGCGTGACAGGCAGGCGCTCGCGATGACTCCCTTACTGCCGCTAAGAGACATACTGGCACTATTGGTTTGGATTTCGAGCTTTTGCAGTCGAACCGTGGTTTGGCGAGGGGTTCGGTTCCGGCTTAAGAATGGCAAGCTGCAAGAATTGAGCCGGTAGCGGAATAGCGCGCAGTCACGGTTGATTCACAAATACATCTTCCATCGCGCGCTGTTGGGGCACGATTTTACCGCCGCGGGTGAACTGATAGGTTTCACCCCGCCAGAAGAAGCTGCGGCTGCTGTAGCTGGCCACCCAGGTGACGAAACCCATCAGATCGCGAAGAGGATAGAGCCAGCAAAGATTAAGACCACGGGGATCGCGCGTCACCGACCATCCTATTGCGACCGACTGAATGATTCGATTGAGAATCGAAACGCCGAGCAACACAAGCCCACCAATTGGGTGCCCGAGCACGCTGGCAGAGATCAAGCCGAGCAAACCGAAAGGAACCGCAAACGTGAGGCCGCTTCCGAGATGTCCTTTTGGTCGCGAGAAGCGCGTGCTCTTCATCCAGCGCACCTGATGGCCGAAAGTGCGCAGGAAAGAGCTGGGAATCAGCACGTGATCGACAATGTAATGCGAGAGCACAACGTGGTAGCCGGCTGCCCAAACCAGATTCCCAAGAACAAAATCATCTGAGTAGTAATCCGCGGTAGTGCCAATGCCGCCGATTCTCTCCAGGGCTTCCCGCTTTGTTGCGATGACTGCACCCAGGGCGAAACGCATCCCTTCCAACATGTCGGCAACCAGAACGCCGGACGTCATCTCAACCGACATACCAAGCGCTTCCAGCGAGGACCAGAAGCTTCGGGCAGGAACACCGCGGTAGACACATGTTAAAAGACCATTCTTAGGATCTAGAAGCGGCGGAATGATGTTGCGAAGGAAGTCGGGGCCGACCTCGACATCGCTATCGCTGATCACAAAGTAATCATTTCTTGAGTGCGCAATCATCTTGTCCAGAGAGAAGACTTTCGCGCTTGGCCACGCCGGCGGGCCTGAGAGAACGACTTTGCACCTTACATTCGGGTAAACGGTGCGTAATTCTTCCGCCACAGTGAGAGCGGCGTTATCGGCGGAACGAGCTCCGAAGATGATTTCAAAATCAGGATAATTCTGGCGAAAGAAACTTTCCAGATTCTCGCGCAGCCGCGGCTCCATCCCGTGCACGGGCTTCAGCAAGGTGACCGGAGGCAGTGCGGATTCAGGAACTGCGTTGGCGCTGCGGCTGGCGTTGTCAGCATGACGTCGATACCGACGAGCTGCTACCAGCGCGAGGATCAGGAAAACTGTGGAACTGACTATGCCCAGCAGGGCCAGGGCTAAGAGAGCGTGCCACATGATCTGGACGGATTATAAACGCGTGGATTGCCGATCACTTCGCCGGCTGATTAGTCACGATGGATTTGCCGCCGCTGCTGGCGAGCAGATAGCGCGGGGCGCCGCGCAGTTCCGGCGGGTCCTTGCGGTCGGTCCATAGAAACACGCGCTGCGGCCCAGACCACAGCGAATCGAACGAAGACTGAGTTTCCCAGACCTTCGGTGCGTCAGGAAATTGAGAACCGTACCACAGGATAGCTGCCGGCTCGTGCAGCACTAGCAAATGGACACCTGCATAAAAGTTCAGGCTGGAGGCGGCAGCATAGTCACCGCCCACAACCACGATGTCTCCTGACCGGTAATGCTGCTTTATCGCTAAAGCCAGGGGCTTCGAAGTCAGCACTGGCGAAAAAATCACATATCCGGAATGCACACAGGCGAGCACGGCGACCATCATCAGAGCCAGAGCAACGTTGGCGTGAGCGGGACGTCCGCGGCGCCGCAAGAACCAATTCAGCCCTGTCCCGAGGAAAAATGCGATGGAGAATCCAGCCAAAGGGGCTCGAAACGCGCCGAGAGCTTGCGGCGTGAGATCGAGCAAATGACCAAACGACAGCTGGTATTCATCGGGATTCTTGGTGAGCAGTTCAGAAATATCCGCTCCCGGAGCCGGCGGCTTTGAGTAGGCAACAAAAAACATGCCAACGGCAAAGACGAGTATGCCCAACACAACAAGAACAGTAGAAGAAATTACTCCCGCTCGACGATCATCGCTGTTGGCTGGCGACTCAGCCTCGTTTTTGAGCCATCCTCCAATAAGCAAAGCCAAGGGCGGGATCGCAGGAATCGTGTAGTACTCCTGCCGAGTGGAAAAGCTGAAGAACACCACGATCACCAGCGCCCAAAGAATAAATAGTAGATTGGCACGCTGTTCACGGCCGAGTTGTGATCGGATCTGACGCCAGCGCGCCGGGACTCTTCTCACAGCCTGTGGCAAGAATGCGATCCAGGGGATAAGCCAGACCAAAAGCAAGGCCCAGAATAAAAGCAGCGGCACGGTGTCATAGTCGCGGGGCACACGCTTGTTCAAATAGCGGAGGACGTGTTCATTCACGAAATAGAACCAAAGAAAGCCGCGGATTGGCCCTTGATCTGGATTGCGCAATGCGGCCAGCACATGCCATGGGACAGCAATCGCCAGAAATACCAGCGAACTTGAAACCAAACGCAGCCGCAACAAATGGCGGAGGTTGCTCGTCAGAAGTAAATATAGCCCAATAACGGCTATCGGAAAAACCAGGCCTATCAAGCCCTTCGTAAGCACGTTGAGCGCGCAGCTTGCGGCGAGGCCCCAGCAACTGAACCGCGAAGGCGGATTCTCCTCAAGAGAACGGAGAAAGAAATAGAAAGCCAAAATTAACCATAAACCGACCAGAACGTCAGGGATGAGAAACCGTGTGAAGAGATATGGGCCAAGGGTAGTAGCCAGCACAATCGCTGAATACAATCCGCCACGTTCGCCGTAGGCGTAGCGCCCTAGAATGTACGCGCTTAGTAGCCACGCCAAGATCCCCAACATTAGAGCAAGACGCGTGCTCCATTCATGCACACCGAACAGCACGTAACTGGTGGCCACTCCCCAGTACATGAGAGGCGCTTTTTCAAGATACCGAATTCCATTCACGTAGAGTGTTACCCAATCTTGCCGCTGGACCATTTCTCGCGCGGCCTCGGCGTGAACGGTATCCGCATCGTCGAGCAGCGCCGGGGTAAACATGCCTGCGACGTAAATCGTCGCCCAGAAGAAAAAGATGATGATCCAGGAACTGGCACGAAACGGCTGGACCGGCCGTGATAATGAAATCTGCGATTCGAAATTGGGATGAGGTCGCTGTGACGCGACAGGCAAGCTCATTCGGGTTCCGCTGAACGATTATACGAAATGGCCCGAGAGCTATGGCGCAGACAAGGAGGCCACTGACGCCCGTGTGGGAGTCTCCAGCACTTGGCGGATTTTCTTGGCAAGCATTTTCAAAGAGAATGGCTTCTGCAGGAAGCGGGTGGTCACGTCGATCGCGCCATGCCGTAGGACTGTAGTCTCCGCATAGCCAGAGACAAACAGCACTCTCATTTCCGGCCGTTCCAGAAGTAATCGCTCCGCAAGCTTCGCGCCGTTCATGTGAGGCATGATCACGTCGGTGATCATCATGTCAATGTTTCCATTATATTCCCTGGCAACCGAGATCGCGTCTTCTCCGTCTCTTGCTTCGAGTACGTTATAGCCAGTGAGGGCGAGGAACTCGCGCTCCGATTGGCGCACTGCCGGCTCATCTTCCACCAGCAGGAGTGTCTCGCTGCCAGGCAGCAGCTCCTCAACAAGGTTGAGTGACCGCCTTTGCTCGGTCTGGTCCTGCGCGCATGGCAGATAGATTTTGAAAGTCGTCCCGAGTCCCGGTTCGCTGTAAACCCAAATAAAGCCGGCGTTCTGCTTGACGATTCCATACACAGTGGCCAATCCCAGGCCGGTGCCCTTGCCTTCCGCTTTGGTGGTGTAAAACGGCTCGAAGATGTGTGGGACGTGCTCCGGGGCAATACCTTCGCCGGTGTCGCTGACTGCCAGCAGCACATACTCCCCGGCCGGAACGATGGAGTGACGCTGAGTATAGGACTCGTCCAAGTGAGCGTCAGCCGTCTCGATCGTGAGTTTGCCGCCGTCTGGCATAGCATCGCGCGCATTGACTGCTAAATTCATTACGATTTGTTCAATCTGCACCGGATCGGCTTTGATCTTGCCTACACTTTTGCCGGGAGCAAAGATGAGCTGGATGTCCTCGCCAATCAGCCGCGGCAGCAATTGATTGATTTCGCGAACCACCCAGTTCAAATCGAGAAGCTGGAGAGACTGCATTTGCTTACGTCCAAAGGCAAGCAATTGACGGGTGAGTTCCGCTGCCCGCCGTGATGCCCCCATAATCTCCTGGACGTTGTGGCGAAGAGGATGTTCGTGCCCCAATGAATCGGACATCAATTCCGCATACGCACTGATAACCATGAGGAGATTGTTGAAGTCGTGTGCCACTCCGCCTGCCAAACGGCCGATCGCATCCATTTTTTGGGCTTGCTGGAGCTGTGATTCCAGGCGGCGGCGCTCCGTGATGTCGCGGTCATTGGAAATAAAGTGGGTGATTTCGCCTTCAGAATCTCTTAACGGCGTGATCGTCTTTTCTGCATAAAAGATCTGTCCATTCTTCTTGCGATTCACGAGCACGCCGCGAAACACATTACCGGCAAGAATCGTTTCCCATAATTCCTGATAAAGGTCGGCCGACTGTTGGCCGGATTTCAGGATACGCGGTGTTCTTCCCACGGCCTCTTCGCGCGAGTATCCGGTCAGAGTTTCAAACGCGGGATTTACATACTCAATAACTCCGCCGCGATCGGTAATGATCACCAGATCGGCAGAATGCTCAACCGCGCGCCACAACTTGCGCACAGTATCTTCTGCTTTCTGGCGCTGGCGTTCCTTACAGTAAACATCGATGGCATAGCGGATGGCGCGTGCGATTGCGGACTCATTCAGATTGGAGGTTTGCAGGCAGTCCGACGCGCCCGCATTAATAGCGGCGTCTACAGCGGCTCGATCGATATGATCACTTAGGAAGATGATGGGTGCGCGGGGGCCTTCCTTACGAATTTCGTGAAGAAGCCGCAACGCCATGCCATCGCCAGACTTATAGTCACAGAGCACGAGGTCATAGGTTGTCTGGTTGAGTCGCTGAAGCGCCTCCTCCGGCGAACGGACTCGCTCAAGCCCCACTCCTCCTTCGCCCGAGCGAGTCAAAACATCGCGGACATAGTCGAATCCTTTCTCGTTGTTTCCAACCCAAAGCAGCTGCATCTGGGCGCTGAGGGCCGGGTCCTGGGCACGATCCATGTCTGCTACATCGGAGATGTGGTTAGGAGTATTGATAGTTGTCGGCGGTGCGGCGAGCATTGGCTTGAAAAACGGTATCAATTCAGGAGGGAAGCAATTTGGGAATGAAGACGCGAATCCGGGTGGCTTTCCGTCGGTCTGCGTTAGACGCAGTTGCTAGCTGAGCCTGGAATCCAGCAAGCACACAGCCTCATCCTTTATGCTAGTGGTAAATCTATGGGCGCTTTGACCAAAACTGCGGCGGAAGCCGGTCGCGGCGCTCCGAACGCCGAGCGGGAGCGTGTGTTCGATGCGTTCCGGCGTTGGGGATATCTTGAAGCCGATCTCGATCCTCTGGGGTTCTTCAAGCCTGAGCCGCATCCTGAGCTGCAGATTGACGATGAATTTGCGCGGGAAGCCCGGCGCGTCTATTCCGGAACCATCGGTGTCGAGTTCTCGCACATTGCTGATCTGGAGCGCCGCCGTTGGATTCAGGACCGCATGGAGGGACGGCAGCCAGAGGTCGATCAGGAGCACGTGCTCGATCAGTTGATTCGGGCCGAGTTATTTGAGCAGGTCTTGCAGCAGCGTTACCTCGGCAGCAAGCGATTTTCGCTGGAGGGAATCGCTGCGCTGATCCCGCTGGTAGACGAAATAATCGAGGCAGCGGGCGAGCGTGGCGCGATCGAACTCGTAATGGGCATGAGCCACCGAGGACGGCTGAACGTGATCGTGCAGGTGGCCAAGCGCGCGCCAGAAGAGGTTTTTGCTGGATTCGAAGATGTCGACCCACGCAGCGTGCTCGGCAGTGGCGACGTGAAATATCACATGGGGGCAACCGGGGAGTACGAAACCCGGAGCGGGGCCAAAATCCACATCCATCTGGTTTCGAATCCCAGTCACCTGGAGGCCGTCGATCCGGTAACCGTAGGGCGCACGCGGGCCAAGCAGGACCGTGCCGGAGAGGATGGCCGGCAAAAATATTTGCCCCTGCTTGTTCACGGCGATGCTGCATTTGCTGGACAAGGCATTACCGCAGAGACGCTGAATATGGCGGATTTAAAAGCGTACACCGTCGGCGGCACAGTGCACATCATTGCCAACAACTTGCTTGGATTCACCACGCTCTACAACGAAGAGCATTCATCGCGCTTTTCCGCGCAGCTTGCCTGCCGGCAGTCGATTCCTATCTTTCATGTGAATGCCGAGGATGTGGACGCCGTAATCCGCGCCGGCCGAATGGCGTTGGAGTATCGCTACACGTTCGCAAACGATGTGGTGATTGACCTGATCGGTTACAGGCGGCATGGGCACAGCGAAGTGGATGATCCCACGGTAACCCAACCGCTGTTGTATAAGGCAATCAAAGAGCACCGGCCGTTGTGGGAGGTCTATGCCGAGGACATCGGAGCGGAAAATGTTGAGGAGCGGGTCGCGCAGGTGCGCGCCGAGTATGAAGCTGCGCAGAAAAAAGCCGCTTCGTTAACGAAGAAACCAGTCCTGCGCGAGCTGCCAAAGTATTGGGACCAATTCAAGGGCGGGCGCTACAAACCGCAGTATGAAGTTGATACAGGGCTATCGAGCGAAGAGTTGCGAGCGCTGACGGAACGGCTGACCGCGTACCCCGAAAAATTCCACATTCATCCCAAGGTGAAAAAGCTGCTGGAACAGCGCGGAGAAATGGGGACCGGAAAACGTCCCGTTGATTACGGAATGGCCGAAGCGCTGGCGTTTGCAAGTCTGGTGAAGGCGAGGATTCCAGTTCGCCTGACTGGACAGGACACCCGCCGCGGGACATTCAATCAGCGACATTCTGTGCTGGTCGATATCGAAGACGAACACGAGTATGTGCCGTTGGAGCACATTTCCGAAGGACAGTCCCGATGCGAGATCTACAATTCGCCTCTGTCAGAGGCAGGCGTGCTCGGGTTTGAGTACGGCTACAGCCGAGACTATCCCGAGGCGCTGGTATTGTGGGAAGCGCAATTCGGAGATTTCGCGAATGTGGCGCAGGCAGTAATTGATCAGTTCGTCAGCGCGGGTGAAGACAAATGGAACTTGCTCTCCGGCCTGGTACTTTTGCTGCCTCACGGCTACGAAGGCCAGGGGCCGGAGCATTCGAGCGCGCGCATCGAACGATTTCTGCAACTGGCGGCCCGCGACAACTTCCAGATTTGCCAGCCATCGAATGCGGCCCAGTACTTCCATTTGTTACGCCGGCAAGCACTGCGTCATTGGCGCAAGCCGTTGGTAGTATTCACGCCAAAAAGCATGTTGCGGCATCCGGATGCAAACTCACCGATTGAAGACTTCACGCACAAACGATTTTTGCCAGTGTTGCCGGATACCGAAGTAAACGATGCCCAGCGCATTTTGATCTGTACGGGGAAGATCGGGCACGAGCTACGGATGGAGCGGCAGAAGAGAAAAGATCGCTCGACGGCTGTCCTGTTTTTGGAACAGTTATATCCGTTCCCGGAGCACGAGTTGACAGAAGCAATCCAGCAGCATGCTTCAGCGCGGGACATCGTTTGGGTGCAGGAAGAGCCTGCGAATATGGGCGCTCTCTTTTACCTGCTGCCGCGCTTGCGCCATCTTTCGGGAAGCCGATCGGTCCTTTCGGTCAAGCGCTCGGCGAGCGCGAGCCCATCAACGGGATCCGCGAAAGCGCATGAAGTCGAGCAGAAGACATTGCTGACGCTGGCGTTTACGACAAAGATCTGAAGAGGCTATTAAAATTCCTGAGACGAGGAACTCCGTCCATCAACCAGTTGAGGTTGCCGTAGTCTGGCTTGACGGAGGCAATTTAATGCCGAAGACACAGGAACAAGTTGAGCTGGCGCAGAATGCGGCGGGGCGAATGGTGCCTGCCGTGGTGAATGGGCATGCGCAGGTGCCTTATCTGGGCGTCGGCAAGTACGGACCAAATGGACGGAAGGGGGCGCCTCCGGTGCGCTCCAGCAGAGATTATCGGAAGGATGGCGATAAACGCGTGGTTGACCTCGAAACTGCGCTGCGCGAATGCGGGCTGCGCGATGGAATGGTGATTTCGAATCATCACCATTTACGCGATGGAGATCGCGTTGCTCTGATGGCGCTTGAAGCTGCGGCGAGAATTGGGGTCAAAGATCTGACGTGGTTTCCCAGCGCGTCTTTTCCATCACAGAAGGGTGCGATCGAACTCATGGAAAGAGGGGTAATCCATCACATCGAAGGCTCAATGAACGGGCCGCTGGGTGACTACTGCACGCAGGGCAAGATGCGCGGCATGGGTGTTCTGCGCTCGCACGGCGGTCGCTGGCAGGCGGTGCAGGACGGCGAAGTGCACATTGATATTGCGGCAATCGCCGCTCCCGCGGCTGATCCGTTCGGAAATGCAGATGGCTCCCACGGCAGGTCGGCATGCGGTTCCCTTGGCTTTGCTCTGGCAGATTCCATGTACGCGGATCACGTAATCGTTGTGACCGACAATCTGGTTCCGTTCCCTTGCGTTCCGTGGCAGATTCAGGGCAACAACGTGGATTTTGTGGTCGAAGTGGGTTCGATTGGCGATCCGGCAAAAATTGTTTCTGGAACGACGCAGATTACGCGATCACCAGACCGAATTCGTATTGCGGAGTTCGTGGCGCGCTTTCTACGGGAGTCGGGGATCATGCGTAATGGGTTTTCGTTTCAGGCGGGCGCGGGTGGCATTGCGCTGGCATTTGTGGATTACTTGCGGCGCATGATGAAAGAAGATGGAGTGAAGGCGCGATTCGTGCGCGGCGGATCGACGAAATATCTGGTTGATCTTTTACAGGAAGGCCTGACGGATTACATCCTCGATGGCCAGACGTTCGATCTGGATGGCGTAAGGTCGATTGCCAGCGATCCGCGACACGTGGCGACCTCACCATTCACGTCATACAACTACCACGGCAAAGGAAATTTCGCCTCGATGGTTGACGCCGTAGTGCTGGGGGCGACGGAAGTGGACGTAAATTTCAATGCCAACGTGGTCACGCACTCCGATGGCCGGCTGCTGCATGGAATAGGTGGGTGGCAGAACTGCCTCGAAGCGGGCTGCACGATTCTTGCGCTACCCTCGTTTCGCGATCGCATTCCTGTGATCGTGGATGAGGTAACCACGCTGACTGGCCCGGGCGAATTGATCGATGTAGTAGCCACCGAGCGAGGGATCGCCATTAATCCCCAGCGGCAAGATTTGCTAGATGCCATGAAGGGCTCAAACCTGCCGATCCGGCCGATTCGGGAGATAAAAGCTGAGGTTGAAAAAATCTGCGGCGGCAAGCCGGCGCGTCCGAAAATGGGAGACCGCCCGGTGGCAGTCGTCAAGTGGGTAGATGGGACCGTGTTGGACACAGTTTGGCAAGTAAGCTAACGACGAGTGCCTGCTGGGGTGGGGAGAAAACTACGGCTGCTTGCTGGCTACACCGCTGATCTCCACTCCTGTGTCATTTTCCAGAATGTAAGCATCGTTGCCGGAGACCAGGTAAAACACGAAATCATTATTAGTCAACGAAACGTTGCTTATTGTTGCCGTGGCGCGTCCATTGCTCGCGACTGAATAGCTTGCGGAAAAAAATCCCAGAAGTCGAGTGCCACTCAAGCCACTGTTGACAGCTTCGTAGAACGTCATATTGCCGTTGCCATCCCAGTTCATGGTGCCGACGCGATCGATGAAGTCAGGACTAGTGTCGAACCCGTCGTTGACAAACGCGAACTGGCCACTGAGAGTTGAATTGGAGAACGACGACGTTTGTTGCAGATCTAGAGTTCCATCTTCCACTTTGTTGGGATCGTTTATCAAGAAAAACCCTCGCGATGGACTCACGACGTAGACGACTTCGGTAATGCTGGTAAAGCCGCTCAAAGTAAGGACTGTACGGCCTCTTATGTCTACCGAAGAGAAGCTGCCGCTGAAATTGCCAGCGAGAGTTTGGTTGCCATCCTGTACAGAATCCATCACGCCGCCTGTAATGGCGTTCGCACCATCGGAGGTGAAGCGGCCAACGGTGTTAACGCCGCCGATCCCAAAATTATTCGTATCGCCCTTGCTGCCGAAGGCGTAGCTCCCGGAGAGAGCCAGCGTGCCATTTTGTTTTTCCGCGCTCCCGCTGCCTACAAAACCCGAGTCGCTGGCGAGGAACCGAATGTTGTTGGCGTCTACGATGTAGTACTTGAAATTCACCGATCCAGAGCCGTCGTCAAGGTTCGCATCTCCGCGTCCAGCAGATGGGATATTGAAAAAGCCACTCTTGATCGTTGGCGTGGTGAAAGTCCCGTTAGTGTTCAGATCTTCTTCACTGTTCGTCACTGAAGCATTTGTGACGGTCATCACACCTACGCGCGCCGAGGGAACAAGGGATGCATTCGATGCATTCAACGTATGAATGTGAAACGCAAATGTGCCGCTGGGGATGCTTGTAATCGCGGTCGTGTCCTGCTTTTCAACCAGTCCGCTGGCGTTTAAACCGGCGTCCGCTTCGATCAGATAAGCCTTAGACGAACTGACCAGGGTGATAGAGAATTTCAAGCCATTGCTGAGTGACACGGTTCCAATCCCGTCGTTGCCAATCGAATAGGTTCCCGTGATGCCGGTTTTGGTAGGACCGCCGGTTCCTTCAACGAAGTCGTCTGTACCCGTCGTAATGTGCCCGTTACCGTCGGCAGTAAAAACCCCGGACTCTCGATACGGCGAACCGTTGCTCGTGGCAAAGTCCCTGCCCGCGATTTGGTAAACGTAGCTCCCACTCAGGCTGGCGTTGGAAAAATTCCCCTTGGGAACGACAATCTGGCCACGGTTTCCAGAACTACATCCCACAGACAACGCAATCCCCAAAATTCCCAAGGCGAAAAACAGTTGTCTCATAACAAATGTTGCAGCAAGTCTGCAATCTCCCCCGAGATGAATGATTACACCCTTTTAACACAGATCGTAACGGGAAGTTCTGAGGATTACGGTTGTATACACCCTGGCTAGTGTGCTGTCCCGTAAGTTTGCAACATAAGCTCAGATTGTCATCCTGAGCGAAGCGAAGGATCTATGTATTGCGAAGTATTGCGAATCCAAATGCATAGGTCTTTCGCGGCCTGAAGGCCACTCAGGATGACAATTTGAAAAGTATGCAACGAATTTATGGGACTGGGGCTACTTAATCGCTTGCGATGTTGGCTGGCTGTGCTCGTCCAAGAATTGCTCCATATACTGGCGGTCGGTGAACGCTTCAGTTCCTCCCGGACGCGTCGCGGAGAGAGCGCCAGCAGCGTTACCTGCGGCGAGGCAGGAGGGCAAATCAGCGCCACGCACGTATTTCGAGAGGAATCCGGCATTAAAGCTGTCTCCCGCGCCGACTGCATCCACGACGGGAACATCGATGGCCGGGCTGCGAAAAGTTTCATGGCCGCGCCGTGCAAGCGCACCATCAGCTCCGAGCTTCACAACAACCACCGGAACGATTGATGTAAGTTTTTGGACGGCTGCGTCCAGATCATCGGTGCCAGCGATCTTGCGCGCCTCGCGCTCATTGGGAAGGAAGACATCTACAAACTGCAGAGCGTCGAGAATCCCGCCCTGCCAGCAGTCGAGAGGATCGTCGTTAGTATCGAGAGAAATCGTTAGGCCAGCGGATTTGAGCCTGCGAAAAAGCTCAGGCACGCGTGGCTGCAATCCACCTTGCAAGTAGAAAGAAGAAAGATGGAAATGGCGCGAATCGGCAAGATAATCGAGATCAAGATCCTCAAAAGTAAGCTCGCAAATGGTGCCGAGATAGCTGACCATGTTGCGCCAATTCTCGCGTTGAAGAACTACGGTGATTCCGGTTTTTGTGGCACCCGAAACGCTCTTTACGCGGGAGACGTCCACACCAATGTTGGCGAGACGCTGCATCGCGATACGGCCAAGTGGATCATCTCCGATGCGAGCGATAAAGCCAACGCTGCAGCCGAGCGCTGCCAGGTTGTGGGCGGCGTTGGTGGATGAGCCGCCAAGGGTCAGCATCATCCCGTCTGCAACCAGTTCACGCTCACGGGGAAGTTCTTCGGGAACACCGTAAAGGATCAGGTCAAGTTGGAGTTCACCAGCCAGGGTAACGTCGAAATGGGGCATGGGGCGCAACCAGAATACAAGGTTGTGGACGATAAGTAAATCGTTTTAATAGGGCACTCTAGCCCTGGGGTACGGTCCCTGCCGGCAGCGATGCCACTTTCTGCGCCTTCAGCTTCGGCAACGCCCAGTTCACAGCACGATAACCAAGCAGGACAGTCAGAACCAGCCCGTACTGCAGCGGCTTGCGGATATCAGCTTTCACCAGCCACAGGTAGTGGATCACTCCACAGATGGCGCTGGCGTAGATAAGGCGATGTAGCATTTGCCACGGCTTGCCACCCAAGCGGCGAATCCAGCCTTTGGTGGAGGTGATAGCTAGAGGAATGAGAAGGACGAATCCTGTGAAGCCGACCGTGATGAACTTACGTTTGGCAATATCGGCGAGCATTTCGTGCCCATCGAAAGATTTGTCGAGCCAAATATAGGTGAGAAAGTGCAACGTTACGTAGAAGAACGCGAAGAGGCCAAACATGCGCCGGTAGCGGATCAACCAGAGCTGCCCGCTGAGCTTCCGGAGCGGCGTAACGGCGAGCGTAATCAATAGGAAGATTAACGTCCAGTCGCCGGTCGAATGGGTGATGACTTCAATGGGATTGGCGCCCAGCAAGCCCATGTAGGCTTTCCATCCCAGGCGGGCCAGGGGCAGCAGGCAAGCAAGGAACACGAATGGTTTGAAAGGGCGCACCATACTTCTATAGATGCGTGGATTGATTCAATGTGACAGATCAGCTCGCACTACTTGGTGTTCGGATCTTCCTTCGCCAGCTTGACTTTGGCTGATTCGAGCTTCTTCTGCACTTTGGCTACATCAGCTGAATCAACTTCAGCGGAGACGGCTTTATTCCATTCCTGCAGCGCGCGCTCCCAGTGCACGGCTGCCAGCTTCAGGCGTCCGGTTTTCTGGTACAGATCGCCAAGATGATCCTGAACGGTGGGATCGGTTCCAATGTGCTGCGAAGCCTTAAGCAGGTTATCTTCGGCGAGCTCGTATTTTCCCAGCTTGAAATACGCCCAGCCAAGCGAATCCAGATAAGCGCCGTTCGCGGGATCGAGGTCGACAGCTTTCTTTATGAACTTCAGACCTTCTTCCAGCTTCACGCCGCGATCGGCAAGCATGTAGCCGAGATAGTTCAGCGCTGTGGCATTATCGGGATCAGCGCTGAGCACCTTGCGGAACATCTCTTCCGCCTGATCGTATTTTTTCTGGCGCTCAAACATGGAGCCGCGGAGGAAGTAAACGTACTGCTTGTCCTCCGGTTTGCTGGAGAACTGCTCGGCTTTGTCGAGAGATTCTTCCGCATCGGACCAGCGCTTCAAGCGGCTGTACATCTGCGCCAGAGTGATATAGACCTCGCGGTCCTCTGGTTTGCCTTTCAGCAGAGCTTTTACCTGCTGCAAACCGGTATCGGCCTGACCCATGTCGGCGAGCTGTGACGCATAGACCATCTTTAGCCCACGGTCGTTCGGCAGCTTCTGTACTGCCTCTTTGGCGACGTCAGTAGCCTGCTGCCACTGTCTGGCTTCGCGGTAAGTATCAATGATCTGCTGGTATCCCCGCTGGGCGTTCTCGTCGCCCAGACCGAGCATTTTGCGGAAAGTTTCAATCGCAAGCTGGCTGTTGTTGTTGTCGCGATAAACGGTGCCGAGCAGCTCAATAAAAATCGAGCGATTGCTCTTCTCTGCCTGCGTGTAATTGTTGTCCGGCTTCTCGGTCTTCTTTAGCAGATCTTGCAGAATCTGAGCGGCATCGTCGTAGCGTCCCTGCGCCTGGTATACCCGCGCCAGATTGTAGGGGACATCAATCGAATCGGGCACCATCGATTGCGCTTTTTTCAGATTTTCCAGTGCCAGATCGAATTTGCCGCTTCGGCGGTAGATCTCTGCAATGCGCACGTACGTCTGCGCATCTTCCGGGTTCGCATCGGCAATGACTTTATACTGCTCGAGCGCGGCGTCGGCCTGGCCATCGTTCATCAAATTTTCTGCAAGACCACGAATAGCATCGAGATTGTCACGGTCGAGCGCAATTGCTTTGCGGTAGGCTTCGATCGCTTTCTTGTATTCCTTCTGCTGCTCGTACGTATAGCCTAGGACCGAATAAAGCTTCGCGGAGCGCGATGCATCCGGGACGGAACTTAAAACCTGCGCAGCGCGGGTGGAATCTCCTTCCTCGGTATAGAGCAGTGCCAGTGTGGTCACTGCCTCTTCCGAATCGGGCTGCAATTTGAGGGCGGTCTTGAACTCACTCTCCGCCTTCTGCAGACCATTATTGACTTTGTAAAGCCGGCCCAGCAGAAGATGATTGTCTATGCTGTCAGGCTCGATTTTGATGATCTGTTCATATTGCTCAATGGCCAATTTCAGGACGTTCTGGGAACCATTACCTGACTGAATATCGCCAAGCGACCGTAAGTAGATGCGGCCCAGCAGCTTATGGGCCTCAAGG
>Ga0066684_10000370_pt1 | contig 15047 bp, 14 predicted proteins | sample GraSoiAngelo_133_FD_62301 | JGI IMG/M metagenome (GOLD analysis project Ga0066684, IMG submission 62301) | Grasslands soil microbial communities from the Angelo Coastal Reserve, California, USA - 14_0929_05_20cm | ecosystem: Environmental > Terrestrial > Soil > Grasslands | place: USA... | reverse complement strand
ATTCCGGGCGCGACTGTCACGCTCAAAAATACGGCAACCGGAGCCAAGCGTACCGATGTCACCGAATCGCACGGCCTATCAGTGATTCCTGGTCTTCCTCCTGGAAGCTACGAACTCACGGCTGAGGCAAAGGGATTCACTGCGCGGGAACTTCCCGTCTCCCTCTCGGTGGGGCAAACGGCTTCTCTGGTAGTCACTTTGGGCGTCACGGTCCTGCAGCAAGTGCAGGTGCAGGATGTCGTGCAGGGAATCGACACAGAAAAATCTGACGTCAGTCAGGTGATTGATACTCCCAAGATCAACGACCTGCCCGTTTCTGGGCGCGACTTTATTGACTTTGTTTTGCTGACGCCTTCTGTGAACGTGGGACGCAGCACCGCGGTGGGCGCTCAGTCACCTTTTACGGAAACGGTTCTGAAACTCAGTTTCGGCGGCGTCCGCGAGAGCCACACTTCGTTCTTCGCTCTGGACGGAATTGACTACACCACCAGCATCTCAGGGGTGCAGCGCATCAGCCCGTCGCAAGACTGGGTGCAGGAGTTCCGCGTGGTGGACAGTCCGTATGCGGCAGACACCGGACGCAACCTCGGCTCGGTGGTGAACACGATCACCAAATCGGGGACGAACGATGTGCATGGCTCGGCCTACGAATTCTTCCGCAATAACAATCTCGATGCTAAGAACCTGCTCTCCGCGCCAGGTTTCAACACGTTGCGATTCAATCAGTTCGGCGGCACCTTGGGCGGCCCGATTCGCAAAGAGAAAAACTTTTATTTTCTCGGATACGAAGGGCAGAGGCGAGCGGAGTCACCGCTGTATTCATCTTTTATCCTGCACTGCATTAACACAGAGGGGTGTCTGGGGCCTCGGGGCGACGGCACGCTTACGCCCAGTATTAACGAGGTCAAGCAGACGCTTGGCCTCCAGCCAGAAAACCTCGGATCGATCCTGCAAATTGATGATTACGACAAGACCATCGTCAAGAGCAGCAATATCCTAGGCGAAAAGACTTCATTGAACATCTCGTATTTGTTCAACGATTCACGCAAGCAGAATGCGCGCGGAGCCGCGCCAGGCGAAGGACTGCCATCTTCTTACCGTGACAATCCCGTGCGGGATCAGACTATCCATGGCAACCTGATTCACGTTTTCACCCACAATTTGACCTCGGAAACGCTGCTTCAGTATGGCAGGCGAAACTTCAACCTGAATCCCAAGGGGCTGGGGTTCGAACCGGCGCTCGGGATTCCTGACTTAATGTCTTCCGGCGGCTTTGTGGGCAGTGTTCACTTCTACAAAGAACAGCACTTCCAGGCGGGGGATAACCTGACCTACATCCGCGGTAACCATACCTTCAAGTTTGGCGGTGAGGTCCAGCCGGTCTGGACCGACACACAGGTGACACTGTTCAGCCCCGGCTTCGGGGTGTTTGCCCCGCAGAGTTTCTTCGGCGTTTTCCCATTCGATCCTACCGCGCCTAGCGGCATCCCTGGCACGGGTCCCGGCACGCCAGTGGCCTTTCTATTCCTGGAGCCGCGGTCACTTTTCGGCCAGCAGATTCCGCCGCGCGATCCCAATTTCCAGAACGGCCTCTACGCTGGGCCCAGTGAGCAAATATTCAACGACGCAACTTCCGTTTCGTACCGGCACATACTATGGTCGACTTACATTCAGGATCAGTGGAAGGCCAGATCGAACCTCACTTTCACCGTCGGCGTTCACTATGACGTGGATCAGTTCCCATCGGGCTCGGAACTCAAGCAGCAAGGCGGATTCCATCCAACTCAATATGGCAACGTCCAGCCGCGCGCCAGTTTTGCTTACGCGTTCAACGGGGGCAAGGGCGTTGTGCGGGGTGGCGCCGGCGTGTTCGTCGCGCCGTTCGTGTACAGCGATATTCTAGTGAGTTGGGTAGGCGCTTCAGAATTCAGCTATATGACTCAGCCGTTTCTGCCGGAGTTCGCGAATCCGAGCCAGAATTTGATCGGGTTCGGGCCTTCCGGCGCGGTGGGAGAAGCTCCGATCCCGCCGCTATTAAGGGCAGATTTCATCAATTTCGCGACAACCGGGACATATCCTTCGCCGAACGTACTGGCGCAGGTGCCGCTGGGCTATGCCAAAAAAAATTTCCCATTCCCCTTTTCAGAGCAGGCTAGCCTCGAGGTGGAACACCAATTCGGGAATGACTGGTATATTTCTCTGGGATATCAATGGATGCACGCCTCGCGTTTGCCGGTGTATTCCAGCATTAATGGCGCTCCGCAACCCGGTTGCGACCCACTCATCACCAGTGGTTGCAAACAGCGCTTTTTGCCGATCCCTCAGTTGCCGCCGTTCGGCTTCGTCTTGTACGTGAAGCCCATAGGTTTTTCGCTCTACAACGCCGGGACCGCCAGCCTGCGCAAATCCTTTTCGCGCCACTTCAATTTCTTGGCGAACTACACCTATTCGAAGTCCATCGATATCTCGACGACGATCAACCTTCCCAATACCCCGGAGAACTATCTGCACCCGGAATTTGACCGGGCCGTCGGTGACAACGATGTCCGCCACCGCTTCACGCTGGCCTTCTTGACAGAATCGCCGAAGGAATGGCCGATTCTTGTGCGTGATTTCAAATTCTCTCTGCTCAGTAGCCTGCAAAGTGCGCGCTTTTTCTCCATGAATGCCGGATTCGATACAAACGGCGATTCGTTCCCGTTCAACGACCGCGTAGGAGTGAGCGCGCGCAATAGCTACAAAGGCGATCCATTCTACGACGTCGATCTGCGCCTGCAGCGAGTAATTCCTTTTACCGAGCGCGTTAAGGGAGAAGCGAGCATAGAGGTGTTCAACCTATTCAATCGGCCTAACGTGGAAGACGTGGACCACGTGTACGGTCTGCCCGATTTCGTAGGGCCGGTACCCAAGGAGTTCGGAGACCATATTGCGCCTTCCCCTCCGGGCAATACCGGTTTTGGCTCGCCGAAATTCGTGTCGCCGGCGCGTCAGCTTCAGCTTTCGTTTCGGATCAAGTTTTAATCGTTTGCGAACGAGGAGTTCAGAGCCTTTTTGGATCCCCGCCTTGCAGCGCTGCCGGTCGGCCAGCGCTATGCAGCGATGGAGAGAATCTTGGTGAAACCATATACCGCTGTCGGACTCATTCCCGCAGTTCGTGGGATTCGCCGCCGCAAAGACATCAAGATCAATCTCGATCATCTGCAGCATCTTGTAAAAGCCGCCAGCTGGCTTTCGGCGCTTGATATTCCCGTGCGGCTGATTGCCTTTCCGGAAGGTGCGCTACAGGCCTTCAACGACGAAGTGCTTGATCTCGACCACGTGAAGTTCGCGCGTGAGTGCGCGATCAACATTCCTGGCGAGGAAACGGAAGAACTGGGCAAGATTGCGCGCGAGTACGACGCATTTGTCATGGCGCAGGCGAAGGCACGTCATCCAGACTTGAAGGATCGTTTTTTCAACGTAGGCTTTGTCATCAATCCTCGCGGGAAAGTCATCCTCAAGCACTACAAGGTCTCGCCCCTCTTTCCGGTAGAGCACTCGGTTTGCCCCCACGATGTCTACGATTGGTGGATCGAAAGATATGGCCGCAATCTCGACGCCTTCTGGCCCGTGGTGGACACGGAAATCGGCCGCCTGGGCATCATGATGGCCAACGAGGGATCGTACCCAGAGAATGCGCGGGCGCTGGCCCTCAATGGAGCTGAAGTCGTCTATCGAGCATCTTATCCGCACCCCGCTACGGGAAACGAAATCTTCGAAATCCAGAGCCGGGCACGCGCACTGGACAACAACATGTACATCGTCGCCCCCAACCTCGGGACTTATTACCTGTTCCCCGAGGAGACCATCCCGATCGATACTTTCGGCGGACGTTCCTTCATCATTAACTACAAAGGCCAGATTGTGGGCCGCCAGGACTACGGAGGGGGCTCAACCTACGTGGCCGGAGTTATCGATATCGAGGCTCTGCGCGACCATCGGGCACGGGCTCAATGGGACAACTGGCTAAAGGACTTGCGGACCGAACTCTATCAGATGCTTTATGAGGAGCCGATCTATCCCAAAAACCTTTATCTCAAGCGAGAGCCAATGAAACATGCCGAATACCGCCAAAAAGTAACTAAGCGTCAAATTCGGCTTATGCACGATCGGGGCATTTGGAAAAAGCCGCAACGCTAACCTACGATCGTATAAATAGGGCATCACTGGTCGGTATCTCTGTTTTCTTCTCGCCTTACAACTCCAAGCCAGCGAAAGCGAAATTATGTTTGAGATATTTCGACGGTTTGTTACGGCTGGAAAATACGCGCTGCACGCGTTCAAATAGCTCTAGAGAGATCAGTGGGCGGTGCGTCTCTTTGTACTCGACACCTCTCGACACAAAGCGGTCAATGTAGAACGGAGGCATATGCAGGTTTCTGAACTACCTACAACGGCAACAGGGAAATCGTGCTACCCGCCGAATCGACCCTCAGCTTCAAACTGTCAGAGGCTCTGACTGTGAAGATGTAAACGAAGCACGGTGCGTACTAAAGTTGCGGAAACCAAGGCTGTCCTGCGGACAGCTGGTATTCGGGCCTGCTCGCCAGCCTGAGAAGCGAAACGCGGACGGAGCTATCTTCGAATCCCCAAGTGCGATGTTGTGGCGCAGAAACTAAGGTAAGGAGCGATCATCATGGTTCCGGTTCTTGCTTTAATGCTCGTTTGTGCCGGACTGTTGGCCACAGCCTTCTTCGCTCCTTCATCTTCATCGAATGCCGTGCTGCTAGTCGCCAACAAAGGCGAACAGACTCTCGGTCTCATTGACCCGGATGCAGGACGCCAGATTGCGACCGCAGCCGAGCCGAACAGCGAGCAACCTCATGCGAATGTGTGATTCACTTTGGCTTTGACCTCTTGGCTGCGATTGGGTTTCAGATAGCGTAAAGTCGATTCCATATCCGTATGACCCATCCAATTTTGTACTGTCCGTAAATCCACACCAGCCCAGAGATGCCATGTCGCAAAAGTTGCCCTGAACTTATGAAGCCAGAAATGCTGAGCGTCTAATCCCGCCCGCTCTGCAACAGCCTTGAGGTCATCGAGAAAGTTCATCTTGGGATTGCAGCCTGAAGTGGGGAACACCAGCCCACACGTCCTGTCAGATTTTGCCTTCCACGCTTTCAATTGTCGTACCAGCTTTTCAGGAATGGGAATTTCCCGTTCTTTATAGGCTTTCGGAGTCCAGCCACGATCAGGCTTATGCGTCACACGTGCCGCCGCATGTGCGAGATTGAGATCAGTCCAGTACACATACATGACTTCCTGCTCTCGCATTCCCGTCATTAAAAAGAATTCGTACCAGAGCCGTTCTTCCTCATCGCAAGCAGCAAAAAATCTATCCAAATCGTCTTTATCGTAAATCTCGGGTTCTTCTTCAACATATCGAGGCCAGTCGTTCTTGCGGACAAGACCGCGAACGCCCTGCGCTTTCAGAAACGCCATCACGGTTTCAAATTTGTTGTAGACGCTGCGAGGGGATTGCTCCTTCTCATCTCGCAGGAAGGCGGCGAACTTGAGCAAATCTGTACGCTCGACATCTTGAACATTCAGTTTGTGGCAGGACTCTTGGAAATAGCGAAGCGCCGTGCTATATGCCGAGTACGTTTTTGGCTTTTTTGTGAGTTTCGTTTCTTCAAGGAATTGCTCGACTGCTCCCACCAAGGAAGTTCCATTGGTATTTACAATCGCCACGCCGTTGTTGTGGGCGGCAAGTTCTGCTTCCTTGCGGTCGGCAGCATTTTGGGCTTCTTGAGCATCTTTGCCGACCGACAGACGCACCCGCTTTCCGCCGATCCGCCATTCGATATAGTACGAGCCTTCCGGGTGCCTCTCCTCCCTTTCGTTCACGATTACGAGGTCGGGCTTGATTCGACCACGGACACCTTCAACAACAGGGCAGTAACGCAGGCCATCAGCCGTCTCGATTCTTTTGGTGAGATTGACTTTTCTCGATTGTGTGTTTGCCACTAATATCCCTGCTTGCGAAAGGAGTATCAGTATGAGGTATCACTGTTTGTTTGTCAATTGCAAACAAAGGGAATTATAGGTTTATGGCGGAGAGGGAGGGATTCGAACCCCCGATACCCGTTAAGGTATGTCCGCTTTCGAGGCGGATCGTTTCAACCGCTCACGCACCTCTCCGCGTCAAAACAGCCGTCAGCACTCAGCCATCGGCAAAAGCAGATTCCTCGCGGCGCTCGGAATGACTTAAGTTTTCAACCGATCTGCCAACTCCAAAACGAACTGGCGACTACCGGCGGCCCTTGAAGAACGTTTGCAGCAATTCTGCGCTGCGACTGCCCAGAACACCCGATCGAACTTCCATGTGATGGTTCAGACTCGGATGATTAAGCACCCGCATCACGGACCGAACTGCACCCGCTTTCGGATCGTCCGCGCCGTAGACCAGGCGCTTGATTCGCGCGTGCACCATAGCGCCGGCGCACATTGCGCACGGTTCAATTGTAGCAAACAGCTCGCAGTCGCCCAGACGATGGTTACCTGCCGCGGCACCCGCCTCGCGCAGAGCGATGACCTCGGCATGCGCGGTTGGGTCATAGTCTGTGATGTTTCGATTCCATCCTCGCCCGACGATCTTGTCGTCGCACACGACGACAGCTCCCACCGGAACTTCTCCGGCCTCAAGCGCGTGCTGGGCATAGCGGAGAGCTTCCTCCATCCAGAGTTCGTCCATCGAAAGTTCGTCAGAGGCCGCCATTAGGTGTCGCCGGACAGAGCTGCTGTTCCTGCGATCGCGCCTTCTGTCGCACGAAGCTTGATGTTATCCTAAACTCTGTATGGGGATGCCGAACCTGCTGCGCAAGATCTTCATGGTTGACCTGATCAAAGGCCTAAGTGTCACCTTCCGCTATCAGGATCCCAAAGAGATCTACACCGAGCAGTATCCGCTACAGCGGCCGCAGGTTGCTGAGCGTTACCGCGGAGCGCCTCGTCTGAACGTTAATCCCGATACGAATGAGACCATGTGCATTGCCTGCGATTTGTGCGCGCTGGCGTGTCCCGAGAACCTGATCGTGGTCTCGAGCGAACGCAACGAGAAGACCCGCCGCAAAGAGCTCACCCACTTTACCTATGATCTCAGCCGCTGCATGTTCTGCGGTCTCTGCGAGGACGCGTGTCCCACCGACGCTCTTGAGCTCACCCAGGATTTCGAGCTCGCCAGCTACACCCGCGAAGGCGCCATCTGGAACCGCGAGATGCTGGAAAAAGGCCCCCAGCCGACGCAATACCGGAAGTAGCTGACAGCTACAACGGTTGCTGCTGCGTCATGCAGTGCATCGCTCCGAATCCCCAAATTAAATCACCAGAATAGATACCGACAACTTCCCGATCGGGAAAAAGGTCGGCCAGAATATCGAGCGCGATTCGGTCGTTGGGGTCGTTGAAAACCGGCACCAGCACAAGTCCATTCGCGATGTAAAAATTCGCGTAGCTGGCGGGCAGGCGTCGCTTTTCGAAAATCACAGGTCCGGGCATAGGCAGCTCAACAATCGCCAGCGGCTTTCCATTGTGGTCCGTGGCTTCCCGTAGACGGCGGGCGTTCTCGCGCAGAGGCTCGTAGTTCGGGTCATCGGAATTCGATTCGACGGCAGTTACGACCGTATCGGGGGCGACAAACCGGGTAACGTCGTCAACATGCCCGTGTGTGTCGTCGCCCGCGATGCCCGAGCCGAGCCAGATCACGTTTTTGATCCCGAGGAATTTCGAAAAAAGTTTTTCGTAATCCTCGCGTTTCATTCCAGCATTACGCTGCTGGACTTTGCTGAGCAAGCATTCTTCTGTTGTCAGCAGTGTGCCATGTCCATTCGAATCGATTGAACCGCCTTCAAGAACGACTTGTCGTTTGCCAAAAATCGGCTGTAGAACTTGCGCGTCTGCCGATTTTGCCATGAGCCCGCCGATTTTTCCGTCCTGCTTGTAATTTTGATATTTCGCCCATGCGTTGAAACGCCAGTGGATGGCGAGCCTGGTGTCCGGTGTTGAACTCCCTTTCTTCTTGATAACTGCATCGGCACGACTGGAGTCGTGCCCTTTCCAGTTCTCGCGGGCGGGGGCGCCCGCGCCGCATTTCACAAATGTGCACCCCGAATCACGCATCCAGACCCGATCGGTCGGCCAGTGATGGAATCGAACATTCCCGCTCAGCGCGTTCGCTCGATCGAGCACTTTGCGCGCGTTGCGTTCGTTGGTCGCATTATTGACGATCAGCTCGACGCGCTCATGCCTCGCAAGATGGCGAATGATTTCCGCGTAGACCCACGGGATCGGCTCGAACTTGCCGGGCCAGTCATCGCGATAATGAGGCCACGCCAGCCAGGTGGCCCTGTGCGACTCCCATTCGGCAGGGAAGCGCACCGTGGGATGAGTTCTTCGCGAAGGAGTAAGAGTCATGATCTAAAGCGCGAAGCTGGCGAGCCGCGCTCGCGACGGGTCAGACGTTCCTGCACGTCCTGATGCACACTCTAATCAATCAGGCGATTAGTGATAGCGGCATAGCTATCAATCCTGCGGTCGCGCAGAAAGGGCCAATTCCGCCGCACATCTTCGAGCGCTTTCAAGTCCACTTCGCCAACCAGAATTTCTTCTTTATCGTGCGACGCCTCCGCAATCACTCGGCCAAAGGGATCACAAATGAACGACCCTCCCCAGAACTCAAGTCCCGCGCCAGAAGCGGATTGGCCGCGAATGTTTCCGGTCTCATGCCCCACTCGATTTACAACCGCAACGTATACGCCGTTCGCAATCGCGTGGGCGCGCTGAATGGTTCGCCAGGCATCGTGCTGCGCCTGGCCGAACTCGGCCTTCTCGGATGGATGCCAGCCGATCGCCGTGGGATAAAACAACACGTGGGCACCCTGCAATGCCGTAAGCCGCGCGCCCTCCGGATACCACTGATCCCAGCAAACCAGTGTGCCGACGCGTCCGGCGGCAGTATCAAAAGCGCGGAACCCGAGATCGCCCGGCGTGAAATAAAATTTTTCGTAGTAAAGCGGATCGTCAGGGATGTGCATCTTGCGGTAAAGCCCGCGCAGCGCGCCATCCGCGTCGAAGATCGCGGCGGTATTGTGATACACGCCGGGAGCGCGCTTCTCAAATAACGACGCAATCAGAACAATGCGGAGCTGCTTCGCCAGATCGGATAACTTCGCGGTCGTTGGCCCGGGAATCGGTTCTGCAAGATCGAATAGAGCTGCGTCCTCGCGCTGGCAGAAATACTGGGTCTGAAAAAGTTCGGGCAGGCAGATGATTTGCGCGCCTTGTCCGGCTGCTTCGCGAACCTGGTCGATGGCGTGGTGGAGGTTCTTCTCCGGATCGGGCGTGGCCGACACCTGCACCAACCCCACGCGAAATTTCTCAGGCGGCAAGAAGAAATCCCTCCAGGCCGCCATAGAATATCAGTTCCCAGTTTTCAGTTCTCGGTTCTCAGTTTACGTGCCATTTAGTAAAGTAGTGCTTCGCAACTGGCGTATCTGGAGGTGCGACCTTGAAACATGGCAACCACGATGGAACCGGAGTTGACCGTCATCTGCATGATCCTCTCCAAGACCGGCTCATTCCCCTGGAGCCGCTCGACCTGAACCGTGTCCGCTCAATCGACGATCTGGTACGCGCCATGGCGAAGACTGCCTTCACTGGTCGCCAGCTTGGTGAAGCCGCCGACGTGCTCGAGGCCATGGCTCGCGACAAGGATTGCTTCGTGGTGATGACTTTGGCCGGCGCGATGACGGTCGCGAAGCAAGGTCTGATCATTGCTGAGTTGATTGACCGCGGCGTGGTTAACGCGATCGTTTCTACTGGCGCCCTTATGGCGCACGGACTGGTCGAAGCCACGGGCCGCGCCCACTTCCGCTACAACCCCGATGTGTCCGATACCGAGCTTTACGAGCAGGGCTACAACCGTGTATACGACACGCTGGAGCCGGAGAAGAATCTCGATGATGTGGAGCAGGTCATGTTTCATGTGCTCGAAGATTGGGACCCTAACGAGGTGCTCTGTTCCTACAAGCTGAACCGGCAAATTGGTGAGCACTTATCCAAAAATGCGAAAGGCCAGCGGGGGATTCTGAAGTCGGCTTTCGAGAAGGGCGTGCCGATTTTTGTTCCGGCGTTCACTGACTCAGAACTTGGGCTCGACGTGGCCCTCTCAAACCGGCTGCGTGAAGGCTCTGGCCGCCACAAGCTGCGCTTTGATCCATTTGAAGACCTCGAACATTTCGCCTCTACCCTGCTCCGCCAAAAGCGGCTCGGGATTTTTACTATTGGCGGAGGCGTTCCCCGCAACTGGTCCCAGCAATTCGGCCCCTTCATCGAATTGCGGCATCGTCGCATGGGCGAGAATGTTCCGCTCAAGCGCTATCACTACGGCGTGCGGATTTGTCCGGAACCAGTGTATTGGGGCGGGCTTTCAGGAAGCCCCTACAGCGAGGCGATCTCGTGGGGAAAGTTTGTGCCTCCGGCCGAAGGTGGCAGATTTGGCGAAGTTTTCGTGGATGCGACAGTCGGATTGCCGCTGATCGTAGCCGCCGTGCTGGAGCGGCTGGAAAAAAATAAAGAGATACCTTCCGAGAAGGCCATCAGGCAAAAAGTGGCAGTACGAAAATAGGGTGTATATACATTGTCACTACATTGGTATATACTCTGTATTTTGGAGCTTGCGGATGCCTACAGCGCAGATCGTAAAGTGGGGGAATAGCCTGGCGGTCCGACTCCCCAAACCGGTTGCGGAACAGGCTGGCGTTGAAGAGGGAGACCCGGTCACCGTAGAGGCTGAGCGCGGCCAGATCAGACTCAGTCGCGCCGAACGCATTCCTAACTTGAAGCAGCTTGTTGCCGAGATCACTGCCGGCAATCGTTATCGCGAAGTCTCTCTCGGGCCAGCACGAGGGAAGGAACAAGTCGAGTGGTGACGCGATATGTGCCGCGAGCCGGGGATTTCGTCTGGTTGGATTTCGATCCGCAAGCCGGACGCGAACAGGCAAAACGTCGTCCCGCTCTAGTTATCACAGATCAAATCTACAATCGCGCAAGTGGCCTAGCGATTGTCTGCCCGCTAACGAGCCAGCGAAAGCCGTATCCATTCGCACTGCCGGTTGACCTCGATAGGGTAGAAGGGGCAGTGTTGGTGGATCAAATTAAGAGCCTCGATTGGATGGCACGTAAAGCAGCATTTCACTCTAAGGCCGACCCAAAGTTCCTTAACAAAGTGCGTGCGTATCTGGAGGTGCTGCTCGGGATCCGATAACACCGTTTGTTTTAGACCTAGCAGGGAGAGCCACCAAAGCCTACTCTGTTTTTGCCGAAGCCCGGAGCCGCGCGATGAGGAAGTCGAAGTTCTCTGGGCCGGCTGCCTGTTCTTAGAGCTAACGACGGGCGGAGACGCCCGTCCTCCATGGAAAATCAGTCAAAAATAAAAATTGCCGACGCGATCACCGTCGTCCACAACCCACGCTTATCGCCCACGGCCGACTGAGTCACGTTGGCGGTACGCACAATCTTGTTGGAGATGCGGTAAATTTCTTTTTTCTCATCCCAGGACCGGTCGGGGTCAAATTCCACATTCAACGTGGTCGCCAGCATCTCTGCCGCTAGCTCTTCCGCGTAATCACCGGCTGCATCTTCCGTTTCCCCGAACGAGTGGTGCTCACTCAAATAGCCATACGTATTACGGTCTGCCGGAATAGCAACCCCAATGCTCGCCGCCAGCAGACGGTGCGGTTCATGAGTGGAATTTTCAGCGACCACAGCAAACACCACCTCGCCCGGATCCATGTACTTCAATCCTTGCGAGCGCGCAATCAGCTTGCACTGCGGCGGAAAAATTGAAGAGACGCGAACCAGATTCTGTGCGGCGATGCCGGCGTCTCGCAACGCCAGCTCGAACGAAGTGAGGCGCTCACGATGCTTGCCGACCCCCTTTGTGAAAAAAATCCGCTTGGGGACCATGTCTCTGGACAATTCGAGTTTCCTCCGCTGATCTCAAGTAAATTGGGTCAAACATAACATAGCGAGTCCGCTGGACAATATGAAATTTGGGTTACCTGGATTAGAAAGGCGGAACCCCGGAGCTGGAGTTCCGCGCTGCCCGCGCGTCGCCGATGTCCGATTTCACTTGCCGGCTGGCGCCACTGATTTCACCTGGATGCTGTCGCCGTTCGCCTCACCTGTGACCTTGGCATTCTGATCTGCAAGCTTATCGAGCTGATCGAGAGTCGCTTTGTCGCTGCTCTCCAGGGTGTAGACCTTATCACCGACGACGAGGGCGTATTTCGACCCCTTGGCCACGCATGACCGCAGGCAGCCTGCGGGATCGCCCTCCATCATGTGGTGGGCGCTGCACATGGCGTCGCTGACTTTTCCGGTGAACGTCTGCGGCTTGGCAGCGGAGGCCGATAGGGTAAACAGCGCGATCAAGAAAAACAGGGAAGTGGCGGTTCTCCGCAAAAGCGATTTCATCGGTAAGCTCTCCTTGGAATGGCTGGAAATGAAACTAACATCATATAGACGACACAACAGGAGGCAAAGTTACAAGCGGCAGGTACTAACCACGAAGGAGCATGCAGGAAATCAGTAAAAGTGCCCTTCGTGTACCTTCGCGCCCTTCGTGGTTATGAGGCCCTAGCGCTTTGGGTCGAACCGTAAAGTGACATCTACCAGCTTGTCTTTGTCCTCGAGGGTGGTGTGCATGGCAACAGTCCACTCGCCCATTCGCGACAGCTCCTTCATCCACTCTTTCACAAATTCCGCAGGATAGCTGGAGTCGTATACGTCGCCGCCGCGTAGCTTCCATGCATCAACCATCCGGGCTGTGGTGCGGGTGTCAAGACCCTGGATTTCCAGATCTCCCATTTTGTAAACGTCACCTTCATGAAAATCCAGCACGTAACGGACGCTGGAGTTTGCATCATCAAATTCCGGTTCCGGTTTGATCGATGCGGCCATGTATCCCCGGGTGCCATAGAGTTTCTTGATCTCATCGAGATCTTTGCCGAGTTGAGCGGCATTCGCAGGCTGCCCGGGTTGCTGGTGGATCAAACTTCGAAGCTTCTCAGCGTCGAAAGCTTTGTTGCCCGAAAGCTGCAGCTCAGATATCTTGTACTGCAGGCCTGGCGTAACGCCCAGAGTTACGTCAACCAGCGTCCTTTCTGAGCTTTCCTGCACGATTTTCGGCTGCGCATCGGCGAAGGCCGCTTTCAAGTAGCCGCGTTCAAGATAGACTGGCAGAAAATCCTTGTCCTCATACACACGAATCATGGAGCGCAGGTACTCGCGTCCCTGAAGAGCCTTTGCCGCGACTTGCAGCAGCGGAAGCTCAGGCGCCGCTGCCCCGGCGAACTCAACGTTGCGAATATGAACCGCAGGGCCGCTAATCGTGAAAGCAAAGGCAATGATCGGTCCATCCCGCTGAGCTTGTGCGACGCGCAGGTAGTCCGCTTTCCCTGGAAGATTGCGCTCGATAATCAGAGCTTGCAAAGCATCCGAAACCTGGTCGGCAAGATTACCCGCGACTGGCAACTGTCCATCGAAAAGTGGCACACGTACTTGTAGCTTTTGCAGCAGCTCCTGATCTGAGAGCCAGACAAAATTGTCAAATCGTGCGGGGACGAATTGAGTTGCGTCTGCTATTTGGAGATCCAGCTTTGCGCCTTCCGACGAATATTGGAATGCATAAGCAACATCGCTAAAGGCCCCAGTCTCTCCAAGGCGCCGGCTGACTGCCTTGAAATCATCCTCGCTGACGGTTTGGCCCAGTTGCAGACAGGTTGCTGCTTTGACCTGATCCGGCGTGTATCGCTTTGTGCCGGTCACGTGGATGGAGACCAGCTTGAAAGCAGATGGCGGCAGCGGACGAGTTTTTCTGGGAGCCTGAGCCGGGGCAGAACAGATGAAAGATAGAAACAACCCTACTGAGGAAAATTTGCGGAGTCTCACGTCGCCGAGATTTTAACCCAAAACTGCGGTGAGCAATGCACGGAAGTGCCTCACCGCTTCGCGCGAGAAATCGCCTCGGGATTCTTGATCTTCACCGTCGTATCGATGAACGCCAGCGCCGCGCGGCTCAGCGCTTTGTCTTTGCGGAACACGAGCGCTAGGTCGCGACGAATTTGAGCATCGGCAATCGGGATCGCTGCCAGCACCTTGGCCTGCACGTCTTCTTGAACATGGGAGAGGGGAATGAATCCCACGCCCACATCCGCGGCCACAAATCGCTTCAGCAGTTCGCTCGAATCGAGCTCCATGGCGTAATGCGGCTTGAGCCTTTGCTCATTAAACAAATCCTCGAGCGCATCGCGCGTGTGGCCGGCTTTGGGTACTAGAAGATAATACTTCGCGACCTCCGCAATCGTCACAGATTTCATTTTGGACAGCGGATGCTGTGGCGGTGCGATGATCACGAGTTCGTCGCGATGAATAAGCACCACCGTCAATCGCGGGTCGGTAACTGGCAAGGAAACAACTCCAAAGTCCACAGAATTGTCGATCACCGACTCCAGAATCTTGGCGTAATCTGCCCGCTTGATGTTCACCGCGACATCGGGATATTGCCGTTTAAATTCAGCGAAGACTTCGGGAAGGATGTGAAGGCAAGTGCCCTCATTGGCTCCTACGATGATCTCGCCACGGGGGACGCGCTCGGTTTCGGCAATGGCTGTAAGAACGGCCTTGCGAGCCTCAAGTGTTTCTTCAGCAAATTTCTGGAACAGCTTGCCAGATTGGGTGATCGAAACCCTTCCGCCGGAACGATCGAGCAGCTTGGCTCCGACGTCTTCCTCTAACGCGCGAATCTGGGCGGATATCGCCGGTTGCGTGCGGAAGCGTTTCTCCGCCGCGCGAGAGAAGGAACTCAGGCGCGCTACTTCCAGAAATGTTTCGAGCTGGTCAAAGTCCATACGATCAGCTTTCAGCTAGCGGGCGCTTTTAGCCATTCGCAAGGCGGGGAAATGTGAGTCAGAACAAAATCGGGAAGGGCACGAATTTATTCGTGC
>Ga0066684_10000367_pt1 | contig 15122 bp, 18 predicted proteins | sample GraSoiAngelo_133_FD_62301 | JGI IMG/M metagenome (GOLD analysis project Ga0066684, IMG submission 62301) | Grasslands soil microbial communities from the Angelo Coastal Reserve, California, USA - 14_0929_05_20cm | ecosystem: Environmental > Terrestrial > Soil > Grasslands | place: USA... | reverse complement strand
GCTTCCTTACAAACAGCACCCATATCGAGTGCCCGCGATTGTGAAAGCTCCCCGATCTCACGCATCCACGAAAGTTGTGTCCAGGCATGTTTGGCGGCGTGAACGCACAGTACCAATATTAGGTCTTCTGAGCACAACGTTCGCACGGAACGTCCACATAGCTCGATGGTGACGGCTCGCTTGAAGAAGCGCTCGACATCGAAATCGATCGCATAAAATCGGGGCAAAATTCGCCATTGAATCTCAAGAAGATTCCGCTGCTCACCAAGATCAAAAACCCATTCATAGCCCTCGGCGACGTAGGCCCGCTCTTCGGGCGGGGAGAGTCTGAGGCTTGCTTCGTAGCCCAGCTCCGCGAGAGCGTCTTTGATTTTGGGCAGATCGTCTGGCCGCACCAAGAGATCGAGATCGGCAAACTGTCGCGACGTGACATTGCCGTAAAGAATTTGCGCCAGAACGGGTCCCTTGTATGGCAGTGCTCCAATGCCACAATCTTCGAGGTGCTCAAGAATCCGCAGCAGCTCGCGGGTAAGCCACAGGGCCTGATGGATGCTGCGGTCATACCTCTGGCGAACCGGTAACATTTCGCTGAGCAGTACACCGTCGACTCGAGCTACAGCCGTATAAACCTGTGCAATGACTCCGTGATGCTCTGCCAGTCGCGCCACTCGCTCCCAATCCACCGCAGACCGCAATGCATACTGAACCCGCTCCCTTGTCTGATCGTGAGCGCAGCATGCCAGCAATAACTCAAGCTCGGGATCGCCGCTGAAACTCGATGCGTACTCCCGCTGGACCAAAACCTGTGGCACGCTATTTGGCAGAACGGCAGACGGCACGCTACATCCTTGTCGTTGAATTATTCATGTGCATGGAACTCGCCTTAGCGGACACTATAATACGAGCGCTTCCGGTTACAACTTCCGGCGCAACTCAACAGTCAACGGACAGTGTTGTTCTCGAATCTGTCACAAAACACTTTCGCCATCGTCCTGCTTTTTTCAATTGGATCAGCCGCGAGCAAAGCGGAGAGACACACGCCCTAAAAGAAGTCACACTTCACGTTGAAAGAGGCAAGGTTCTGGTTTTGCTCGGGCCGAACGGCAGTGGTAAGACGACAACTCTGAAGCTGATCTCAAGTATGCTTCTGCCTGATTCTGGCCGTGTTCTGGTTGAAGGCGCAGATACATCTTCACAAGCCGCCAAGGCGCGCAAGCATGTGGGCTTCGCGGTCGCGAATGAGCGATCATTTTTTCCGCGGCTCTCTGCCCGCGAAAACCTGGATTTTTTTGCCACACTCGAAGATGTTCCTCGCAAACTTCGCCCGGAACGCATCGAAGCGCTGCTCGAGCAAACTGGACTTATTGACGCCGCCCATATGCTAGCCATGAAGTTTTCCAGTGGCATGTACCAGCGGCTCGGGATAGCCCGCGCACTGATCAAGCAGCCTGCTGTGATTCTGCTCGATGAGCCGACGCGCAGTCTTGATCCCGCCGCGACCTCGCGTCTTTGGGATTTAGGTCGAGGTTTGGCCGCGCAGGGCGCAACCGTAATCCTGGCCACACACAACTTCCAGGAGGCCGCCGCCGTCGGAGACTTCGTCGCTGTGTTGCGTTGTGGCCAGCTAGTTGCCTATCGCAGAATTGGAAAAGCGTATACCGAAGAGCTGAGGTCGCTCTACTTTCAAACGACCGGTGAGCCGGACGCTGAGCAGATGGCGAGGAGCCACGGATGACCCTGCTCAGATTGTTCGACAAAACAGCCGTTATCCTGAAGCGTGATCTCCTCACCGCGCTCCGTTATCGAAACGGCTTTCTCCTGACCGGCTTCGGTACCGCTGCCGAACTGGCAGCGTTCTATTTTCTTGCGCGAGCCATCGGGCCAGGATTCCGGCCGGAGGGAGTCGATTATTTTCCATTTCTGCTCATAGGTACGGGTTTCTATACATTTCTCGTGATGGGCATCCATTCATTTTTGCAGGTCGTCCAGGAGGCGCAACAGACAGGCACTCTGGAAGTATTGATGACGACCTCCACTCCCGCTCCAGTACTGCTTTTTCTGAGCGCAATGTCGGCCTTCGCCGGACACTTGATTCAGCTTGTCATCTACATCGGTGGTGGACTCTTGCTCTATCGTGTTCCGCTTGAAAATCCCAACCTCCTCGGCGGTGCAGTCGTAATGCTGCTTTCGTTAGCAATTGCGGCGGCACTGGGAATTTTCGCTGCCGCGCTGCAACTTGCAATTCAGAAAGGCTCTGCTCTGCTGTGGCTGTTCGGGTCGGGGACATGGTTTTTAACCGGCACTCTTTTTCCAGTCGAGACCCTTCCGAAGCCGCTGTATTTTCTTGCCGAAATGGTTCCCGTAACACACTCGCTCAACGGAATGAGACTCGCTCTCTTGCAAGGGGCCAAGTTTGGCGCGCTACGAGGAGAAATTCTGAGTCTGGCGGTTTTTGCTGCAGTCATGCTGCCTCTGAGCCTTATGGTCTTCTCCCATACGCTCCGTCACGCGCGGCTCAATGGCACGCTTTCTTTTTACTGAGACCCACATTTCGTTAGCGTTTTGTCTGGCCTTGATTTAAACTGCGTCGTCCACAACAGCTCAGTGGTTCTGCAACACGAAATCGCCATAGAAATCGGCAACGTGCCAATATTGCTCCGCACGGTCGATGAGAATTTCCGCGATCTTCTGGCATCACATTACGCGGGATTCATCGCTAATCCCACAAATCCACAAATTGAATTCGATGTGGACGTAGTTCCACTCACGCCGAAAATCAGCGAGGAGATCCCGGATACCGACGACAATGACGTCAAAGTCAGCATCACCGATGGCGAATGGTGCTTTCGGCGCAGCGACTTTGTTGCGCGGTGGGATCCTAGGCAACGCCATGGGCGTGTCCGACAGCCCGCGACTCCGTACTCAGTTGATGCCTTTTTGCGCATCATGCACACTCTGATTTTGGCGCAGCAAGGCGGATTTCTCCTGCACGCTGCCAGCGCCGTGCGCAATGGTAGGGCGTTTATATTCTCTGGGGTTTCGGGCGCTGGCAAGACAACGATTTCGCGGCTCGCTCCGCCAGACGTTCGCTTGTTGACCGACGAGATTTCTTACATTCGCCGGGAGGGGGAAGATTACGTAGCCTGCGGTACTCCGTTTTCCGGAGAGCTCGAACGGCCTGGCACGAATTGTGTCTCCCCCATACATTCTGTATTCTTACTGGCGAAGGGCACAGAAAACAGAATTGATCCTCTGCCAGCCTCGGAAGCCCTTCGATGTTTGTTGCGCAATATTCTCTTCTTCGCTGAGGATACGGACTTAGTAAATGGTGTTTTCCGTTCAGCGTGGCATTTCGTGCAGAAAGTCTCCGTGCGGCGGCTTACTTTCTTACCCGACGACCGCGTTTGGAGCATGATCGCCTGACCGAAAAGTACATCGCGCGAAGTTCAGCCATTGCCGCCCGCATGCTGGGTGGTGAAATGATGGTCATGTCCGCAACGGACTCTACATTTTTTACTCTGAATGAAGTGGCGACTGCGATTTGGCAGGCCGCCGACGGCCGTACACCGCTTTCAGAAATCGTTACTCGCAAGGTCTGTGCCGAATTCGAAATCGACTCCGAAACAGCGCAGCATGACGCTGAGCATTTTGTCGAGGAACTCTCGCGCCATGGCATTTTGCTGGTTTCCGACCATCCTTTCGAGCCACCGGCGCTTTCTTGAGGTTAACCCTAGCTTCACGATAATCTGTGCGGCATATTTGTGTGGTTACTTTAGTGTGCTCCTGGTCGTGACCGAGTTCCAATTCAGCAGCATTCCCGACGTAAAATTCTGAATCAATGGAATCCAATGCCAAATCATACGAAGCAGAACGCCGCAGCACGCGCATTCGGGCACAGATTCCCTTGCGGGTCACCAGTCTCAATCCTGCCATTCAGTTTTCTGAGCAGTGCCACACGCTGGTGGTAAACACGGAAGGTTGCGGAGTGCGGCTGTCGCGCCCCTTGGAGGCGGGAGTTCCCGTCCGGCTGGAAGAACTTCCTGGTGGGCACACTGCAACTGCGTTAGTGGCAAATTGCGTACCGCTTGGAGCTAAATTCTGGATCGTGGGCTTGGCACTGGACGAGCCGGGCAATATTTGGGGCATTCATCCAGTTCCTGCGAATTGGGGCGAACAGGCGAAGCTAGCCACTCCAACCATGCCTACGCCATTAGCTGTGAAGAAAGACGAATGGCCCTTCACACAGTTCTCCAGCAGAGGAGAATTTCATCCCGGCCGGAAGTAACTCAAAATGCCGCGCGTAGATCGGTGCGCGGCCGAACCAGATCGTCATCGCAGGTTTAAATAAGCGGTTCTGTGATGCAGGCGCGGACTATCGGTTCAGCAGCTTGGAAAAATACCGATTGTCATAAAACATCGTGGTGTTGTGGACGAATTCCAGCACCCGGTGCATCTTTTCCCTTTCGTCACGTCCCATATCATTGAACCGGATGGCGACGCCGCACCCGGGGTCGATACGAACCACACTCCCCTCGGCCTGCATTCTGCCGTCGTCGATGGAGAAAACCAGTCTCACTTTGGCGCCTGGGGTCAGAATAGCGCTGGTTTCGACGAAGCACCCGCCCAAGCTGATGTCGGTTAAATTTCCAAACACCGGGCTATCCCCATCTTCGGGCCGTAGTTCGATTGTGACCCGGCATTTCATGCGCGGATACGTTCTGCGATTTTTGCGCGAAGGCTGCTCCTGTTTTTCGATGTACATACGACGATCAGCTTCAGCCAACAGCGATTCCGCGTCTTTTCCATCCCCGGGGTAAACTGCCTGGCCCACGCTGAGAGAAAGAATATCTTCTCCGCAAACCTCCACACCTGCTTGCTTCGCCAGTTCGCGAAGCGAGTCGGCTTTCTTGGTGGCAGTTTCCGCGGTCAAGCCCGGCGCGACGATTACGAATTCATCTCCGCCCATCCGAGCGACGTAGTCGTACTCGCGGCAAGTGTCTTTGAGAGCTTGCGCAAACAGGCGCAGGACCCGGTTGCCCTCCAAATGGCCAAAGCGGTCATTGATCTGCTTGAAGCCATCCATATCGCTGACCATCACGATGAGCGAGGAATTGTCACGCTTGCAGCGTGCTAGTTCCCGGTCGAGTTGCAGGAAAAGCGAGCGCGCATTCGGCAAACCGGTCAGATAATCTGTGACGGCCGAATTCTCCGCCTGTTGATATTTCAGAGCATTCTCGACCGCGAGCGCCATCTTGGAGCTAATCGCCAGCAGAATGCGCAGGTGATCGGAAGTGAAGGCATCGTGATCGGCGTGATATACAGTAAGCACGCCGACCACTCCGGCCAGCCCCTCCAGCGGAACTGCCAGTGCGGAACGCAAGGTGCTGAACTTAGTAGGATCGTTCAAATATCCGGGCTCGACGGAAGGGTTGCCGTTGACAATCGGTTTGCGATTCTGCGCCACCCAGCCGGAAAGGCCATGCCCGAGCGGAATTCGCAGAGAAGAGAACAAACGGAAGTTGTCTCCGTTCACGTACTCGGGAATCAGCTCCACTCCCCGTTTTACATAGATGGCGATGGCGTCATAAGGAACCAGCCGTTTCAGTTTCATCGAGAACACTGACAAAGTTTCACCCAGACTGAGGGATGCTCCCAAGTCTTGACTGAGCTCGAACAGTGTCTGCGCTTCTTGCCGCGCTGCGGCGATAGAAAAAAGGAATGTGGCCTCGTTGGCGGCGGGGTCCTTCACGGTTGTATCTTCGAAACCAGCGGCCGGTGCTTCCCCTCGTTCCACCTTCAGATCGGTTGAGAGGGTTGAGCCGCCTTCGCCATCGGAGCCGGGTTCTACGAGTTTTTCCAAATGCCGGTGCCGCTTCTGCAAGACTTCCACAACTTTGGGATCGAACGACTTGCCCGATTCCGCAGCCATGCGTTGCAAGACTTCGTGCATCGGCAATGCCCGCCGATATTGACGATCGGATGCCATGGCATCAAGAAAATCGACCGCCGATAGAATTCGTGCTCCGATGGGGATATCCGTCCCCTTTAGGCCGGAAGGATAGCCCGAGCCGTCCCACTTCTCGTGATGCGCCCTGACAATCGGCACGACGGGATATGGGAAACGCACCCGCTCCAGAATCTCCGCCCCGACGACCGGGTGAATTTTCATTTTCTCGAATTCTTCCGGCGTTAGCCGGCCCGGTTTGGAAATGATGTGTTCAGGGATCGCCAATTTGCCAATGTCATGCAATAGCGCAGCGGCGTGCAACGCCTCCATTTCCGACGGGCTGATTTTCAGTTCCTTCGCGACTTCAATGGCATACACGCGAACCCGCTGTAAATGGTCATGGGTAGTGTGATCTTTGGCTTCAATCGCCAGCGCCAGCGCCTCGATAGTCCGTAAGTGGAGGTTGGCCATATCCTCCACATGGCGCTTCTCGTCTTCGAGTTTGCCAAGATAGAGGCGGTAGGACCGGTAGATGAGGTAAATGACAGGAACCACCAGCAACGAAGTTTCCCATCCAAATGCCCGGTTGAACCAGCCGAGCATGCCGGCGAATGCAGCTCCCACCAGATAGTACGGGAAAGACCAGAAGTAGCAATCCACCCAAATTTTGTTAAGCGCCTTGCGTTCTGTCAGGGAGATGACAGTAGCAGTGGAACCCGTGTTGGCGAGGAAGTAAGTTGAAGCGGCCAAACCCAGCAATAAAGGATGACTTCTGAACCATCCTGCACCTACTGCGAGGTGGTAAACGTCATAAGCCACTGCGGTCGCGAATGCGCTCGCGCAGAGGTTAAACGTGACTTGAATCGCGCTGGGCCGGTCACGATAGAAACACTGGACCACAATGGCGGCGCTGCCAAGTATCAGAGTCTCTGTAAGACTGAGCTCCAACACCCCCAAAAGAATGAATAGGAAGTTCACCGACATGGTGCCGGTGATCCCGGGGAGATGCACCTTCAGCCGCGCAGCCAAAATCGCGATCAGCAGATAACAGATGAACTGGGCAATATTTTTGCTTGTAGGGTTGATGGCTGCATCGAGCAGCACACCTGTACCAACCGCGACAACAAGGCTGATAAACGCCTTGGCGCGGAGGTCCAGATCCCTCCAAGACTGAGACTGGGCAGCCAAGTTTCTCCCTGCGACTCGAGTTCGCGTGTACCAGGGGAATGAACGTGCGTATGGTTCATTTCCTTGATATCAGCTAAGCGGCTTTCGCTGCAACAACTTGCGAGATCTATGGGAAACTTTCGTAACGTGTATGGTGACCCGCTCGGAGACCCGGAACCCGAGGAAATGCTTCGAACCCGACAGTTTAGGGTGGCCGAGTGGTAAGAGCGATAAGGGGAGGTGATGGTTACTGTATTCGAGGTGAGAAAGCAGCTTGGCGAGCACGACTTCTGTTTAGCCCTCTCCCCGGCAGCCCTGATGACTTCCGCTGCAAAGCGAGAACTTCACCCTCACGGTAATCCAAGACTTTCGACAACAGGCTGCGTCTGCCTAACATTCGGACATCGGCAATGGCCTGTGTTTGAGTTTGCTGCCAGGTTCCACCTAAGTTTCCAAAGTCGAGCACAAGGTGAACCTTCTTCAACCACCAGGAGGGAGTTTTGGACATCTCACCTTCGATCCGAGGGATGAGATAAGAGCCTTTATCAACCCAGATCTGGCCGTCGATGAGACTAATATCCTTATGCTTAGGGGAGACTCTGAGCTTGTAGCATGCCCGGTCGTTCAACTCCTCTTCGCCGAGGTAGGCGAAATTGTAATTCTGGGAAGATATGGCCCGCAGAGATGCCTCGGGATCCTGGGCAGTCATCGAGGATTCTTTGTCGAGGATCCGCCGAACCACATCTGCCCCCCGGCTGCTGCCGGTGTGGTTCTGAATCGAGTACGTCTTTATATTCGGAGGTATGAACGTGACGCGTGCCACTACTTCGGCGCTCGTGCGTGATGCATCCGCTTCAAAGAGGCGGTAGTCGCGAACGGATTCGTAGGGAACCTGTGGGCGATTGGCCTCCTGCGCCGCCTCAATATTCCGAATGATTATTTCGAGGTCCGGGATTCTTGATTGGGAAGCTTGTTCAGAAGGAAATGTTCCGCGAACTTGTTGGCCCTGAGTCGCCGAAAGGAAGGTCAACGAAACCAATGCGCACTGAAGAAGAGCACTTTGTGCTTGCATAAACCGACGACCCCGATTTCATTTGTTCGTTATGCCGTCCAGTTCTTGGTTCTCAATCCTCAGGCAGCGATTGAGTATTGATGGTTATCGCGGTTAATAAGCGCCATGACTTCGGGCACAGAGGCGATCTCGACTTCGCAAATCGAACCGGCACGCTCGAGTTTCTCGCGAACTTGATGGGAAGGGTTGAACAACTTGAATTGGATGCCGTGGTCGTGTGCCCATCGCCGCAGAAATACCAGCATGCCTAATCCGCCGCCCTCCACCTTTTGTATCTCGGTCATGTCCAGGACAATGGCACGGGAGTCCAGTTCTGAGGCAACTGCGTTGCGTAACTGGTAAGCGGCGCCGCTCTGAACAATACGGCCTGAGCAGCGTATCACAGAAACGCCAGCCACGTTTTCAATCGATAAGTTGAGCATATCTTGACTCCCAAATCATTGCGCAGTACGAAAGAGCACGAAAAAGGCCAAAGTTTAGACGCCTGTTTTGTGCTGGATAGATGCCAGGAAAGCAGCTACATGAGAAATTTCGCGACGGTGAGCCAGAATTAATGATCTACATGAAAGACGGTACTTTCTAATACATGGAAGGCGCGAACGCCTAGATCACTTCCGCAGCTCTGGTCACGGTTCCTGACCTTTAGGGCGGAACTACTCGGCTTCAAATACCTCTCTCCCCGGTGCTTGATAAAGACTGAAAACGATCACCACACGAATAATGATTTCGAGGCCGCTCCACACCAACGTGGCGATGCGGAGAGCGACCACAGCGCCCGAAACTCTGGGGACCAAGAGCACGATTCCGATCAATGCAAGCACAGCCGCAACCCGCCGTGCGCAGTTGTGAAGCCGGAGCAATCCGATTCCTACAGCAATCCCAGCACTACCCGCCAGTAAGAACATGTAGGGGCCGGCAGTCTCAAGTCCGCTGAGCACATCTGCGCCGGCGGCCATTGAGACAAGACCGGGACGGGCGAGCATCGTCAAGCCAATCCCAAGCAGGTAGACTGCCGATAGAAGAAACAGCGCGGCAATCGCAGTAACAATTGTGGGACGTTCCCGGCTCACTTCTTTTCTTCTGGCTTCTTTTCCTCTGCTTTGGCTTTTTGCGCAGATGGCGGGAGCAATCCATTCAGCCGGAGGTACATCGCTGCCGTCCCATAGTGATCGGCCCAACTGCTGGCAAGCGCCACAAAGGCCCACGCGCGAGCTCGCGGCTTTCCGTCGAACCAGGTGATATTGTCGTTCAGCTTGGAGTCGGTGGCTTTCGCGAGCGCAGTGCTGCAGAAATCAAAGGAAGCTTTGACGGCCGCCATTAGCTTGTCCTTGCCTTCCGTTCCCTGCAGCTCTTCCGTCTTCGGACGGGGCACATCGCCGACATTGGAGCAGAAGAAATAATTGCCGTCGGTGATGTGGGCTGCGAGATGGCCGAACGTCATTTGCTCGGGAGTAGGTTTGTAGTTGAACTTGTCGGCAGGCATTTCCTCGATGGCGCCGACCGTGTTCTTGGCGCGGCTTGGGAGCATTTCGCGCAAGATGTTGGAGATGGGATTCTTGGCTTCCTGGGCGAACGCCGCGGTAGAGAGGAGCAGTATCAGTGCAACGGGTTTCATGCATGCCTCCGCAACTTAGCAAGCAGGATAATCCTTGGCGCGGGGAATTGTCGATTGAAGGGTATACGTAGGGGGCGGATGTCCTCGTTCCTCAAGGCGAAGTTCCGCAGTTGTCGCCGACCTTCTCTCGCGGAGGCGGATCTAGGCGGTCAGCTCGATTTCCGGCGTGGCTTGCAGCAGGCTGCGTGTATAGGCGTGGGTGGGCTGCGTTGTGATTTGCTCCGTCGGGCCAACTTCGACCAGCTTCCCGCGATACATCACTGCGATTCGCGTTGCCAAATACCGGACCACCGGCATGGAATGCGAGATGAATAAATAGGTCAACCCGAACTCGCGCTGAAGCTGCGCGAGCAGGTTGACGATCTGCGCGCCCACGCTGACGTCGAGGGCCGAAACCGGCTCGTCAGCAACGATAAATTTCGGGCGCAGCGCAAGCGCGCGAGCGATGCCGATGCGTTGCCGTTGGCCGCCGCTGAATTCGTGCGGATAACGTTGGAGGGCGGATTCATCGAGACCCACCGCCCGTAGCAACTCGGCAACGCGTTTGCGACGGGCAGTCGATGCCGTACCCTTCGCCGGTTTTGCGGAAGGCGAAACCATAAGAGCATGTTCGTGAATAATCAGCGGCTCGGCGATGATATGTTCAACCCGCATGCGCGGATCGAGCGAGCCGAAGGGATCCTGAAAGATGATCTGCATATCCCGCCGGCGTTGCCGCATTTCGCGGCGGCTGGCTGAGAGCAGATCGCGGCCATCGAATCGAATGCTGCCGGAAGTCGGCTCCATGAGCCTCAGGACCAAACGACCGAGCGTGCTCTTGCCCGAACCTGATTCGCCCACCAGCCCCAAGGTTTCGCCGGACTCGATATTCAGCGAGACATCGTCCACCGCGCGAACTTCGCCTTCAGCGCTGCCGCCAAAGATCGACTCACCGAGCGGGAAGACTTTCGTCAGATTTTGAACTTCGATGAGGCTCACAGTGGTTCACTCCCGTGATTAACGACTTGATTCACTCCTACGCACACTTTTTCGACATATTTCTGAAGCTTAAATACTGTTCCATATTCCGGGAATATGGAACAAATCACGCGGCCCCGATCAACGCTACGGCCGCCAGCGCCACCACCATTCCAACTAATTTCGAGCGGGTCAGGTGCTCATGCAAAACAAATCGCGCCAGCAGGACGGTTATCGCCGGATAAAGCGATGAGATCACGACTGCCGAGTCCAATCGTCCGCTTTGGCTGGCACGAATGAACAGCGCAGTGCCGGAAGAGTCCAGACATCCGGCGATCGCCCCCATCACGGCGGAGCGCAGGTTGATTTCGCGCGGCTGGCGTCCGACTAAAACAATGGCGGCGGTCAGCAGCAGAGAGGCAGTTCGTGAGATCGCTGCCAGCCACAGTGCGGAGCCGTTTCCAGCCTGCTTGGCGCAGAGAAAGAATCCTGCAAAACCTATCGCTGCGAGGACAGCCAGTCCCAAGCCTTCAGGTCGAGCGTGATCCTCGGGACGCGAGATCAGCCATATGCTGACTCCAGCGAGAACGAAGCCGGCAATCTGAGGCTTGCTGGGCGAGCCTTCGGTAATCATGCCGAACAACGTAGGAATGACAGCGGCGATTATGGCTGTAAGCGGCGCGGCTAATCCCATCTTTCCGATTGCCAGCGCGCGATAGAAAATTGCCAGCGCAGCACCGCCGCACAGTCCAGCTGCGATCCCCCAGCAGAGGCTCGCCCGCGATGGAAAAGCAGAGTGGTTCAGCAAAGCCAGCACCAGCATCAGCGATGCGCCGCCAAAATGAGTGATTGTCGTAAGGAAGAACGCACTCGCCCGGCGAGCGGCGACTCCGCCCAAAAAATCGCTTGTGCCCCAGGAGAAGACAGCGCCGAGGCTAAAACCCGCAGGGACGAGTTGGGCGGACATGGAGAAACGAGAGTAGCATGACGAATCCGAAATTGACTTACTATGACAGCACCCGGCGGGAATCATTCATCGTGATGTGAAGCCCGCGAATTTGTTTATCAAGTCGCGAAAATCCCGCATCCTGCGCCGCCTCCAGCGTGTCTGATAACTTGTGGCTCACAACCCTCCAAACCGCTTTACGATAGTTCTCTCGTTCGCGCTTGTGTATTTATTCTGGGGCTCAACCTATCTCGGAATCGACATTGCCGTTGAGCGCATTCCTCCTGCACTGATGTGCGGCACGCGCTTCACTATCGCAGGCGTGTTCATGCTGGCCTATTGCGGGCTACGCGGGAAGAATATCCTCTACCCTTCGCGTCAACTCTGGCAAATGGCCGCCGTCGGGGTACTGCTGCTCATGGGAGGCAATCTCACGCTTGCCTATGCTGAAACGCGAGTCGCATCCGGATTGGCCGCTCTGATCATTGCCGTCACGCCTTTGTGGTTCCTGGTGCTCGATTCCTTGCTGCTCGGCGACCATCACATTGCGCCGCGCGGAAAAGCCGGCCTTGGCTTGGGAGTGGTTGGCCTGGTAGTTCTGCTTTGGCCTGACCTAATGGCGACCGGCTCGTTCGGACGCTCGCAGCTATGGGCTTCGCTGAGCTTGATTTTCTCTTCTTTCAGTTGGGCGCTGGGCTCGGTGCTGGCGAAAAAGTGGAAGTCGCCTGAAGTCGACCCGTTTTCCGCCACAGCCTGGCAGATGATTGCCGCTGGAGTGGCCAATCTCCTGTTTGCGGTAGTTCTACGTGATCCCTCGCGCGTGAACTGGACCCCACGCGGGCTGGCGGCAATCGCCTATCTGGTGGTTTGCGGGTCGTGGATCGGCTACACCGCTTATATCTGGCTTCTCGGCCATGTCCCCACTTCAAAGGTCTCGACGTATGCGTACGTCAATCCAGTGGTCGCCGTTTTTCTGGGATGGCTGATCCTGCGCGAGCCGATCACGCCATATATTCTTGCGGGCAGCGCGGTCGTGGTCGCGTCTGTGGCACTGGTAACCAGCGCCGAAGTTAAAACCAGATCTTCTACGGAACAGATACCCGCCGTTGAAGCCGCCGGAGATTGAACTGGCATTCGACCAGGAATGCTTATTACTCGCGTAACAGCGCCTCAGCCGCAAGCTCGGAAACGCCCATGCAGATAAGCGAAGAGCAGGGCTTCAGAGGCTGCGGAAAAACTCACGAAGGCCTGCAGCACTTGTGGTAGAGCGGCGCAGAAGCGCCGCGCAAGTTGTTTGTTCTCGATCTACGGTGCGGCTGGAAGCCGCACCCTTTCAAATCTCAACCCGGGCTGTCGAGCTTTTCCACGGTCTGTGAAGCCGCGCCCTTCCAGATTTCTTCCGCCTTCGTCAAGCCCTCGTAATGAATGATGCAGCCTGAGCTTGCTGCTTCTACATTGTGAACCCACTTCTCGTGACCGACCACATCAAGTTGTCCGAGCGCGATCCCGCCCATCTTTACTTCGCTTCCATCCACGCATCCGATCCCGTCACCTTAACCGCCACATCCGAGATCCAAAGGCGTAGGGGCTTGCCGTCAGCGTTGCCGCGGTGCTCGGTTGAGACCACAAGAGGACCAGCCTTCTTGTAACCCGTCCACGTCGCGGTAACCAGTTTCGGTTTCTTGTCCCCGCCGCGGTGATAGACAAATTGCACAACGCGGTTATCTTTGCCGACGTAGAGGTCCCAAGTATCGCCGGGCGTATAACCGCCGGCTTCCGCGGGATACTTCACCGAAACCAGCGTGGCCGAGCCGGCGCCTATGGGCAGCTTCTTTGTACCTTCATTGGTGATCGTGGCGCTCTTGTCCCAATAAGCATGGAACGGGAATATAAGCCAGTAATTATCGTTGACGAAAGCCGGTTCGACTTCGTTCTTTACCTGGTCGGGCTGGCTGTTGAGCTGAGAGCTGTCGTAGCTCACCTTCACGGGCTTGCCCTCTTTATCGGTACTCTCAAAGGAAATTTTGCCGGTCTTCGGCTCCCATTCCCATTTGTGTGTGGCTTTAAACAATCCAGGAATGTCTATATTCCATGTGTAGCGGATCGCTTCAATCTTGTCATAAGAATCAAGGCCATAAGCTTTGGCGATCTTTTCGATGATTGGATCGCGTTGTTGCGCCCAGGAAAAAGACGTTGCAGCAAGAATCACTACCACGGAACCCAGAAGACAAATCAGCTTTGCGCGGATATTTGTCATGGCGGTCGCTCCTCAGTGAATTTGAATTGACCCAGTGTAGATGATGCGCAAAGATTTGCGGATACAGAATTGCGGTGGGCGCAGTACACTACGCTACCACTGACCCCATAAATATCCCATCTGGCCATCAATTAAATGGGATCAACAGCGGGAGACTGGGAAATTGCGTCGTCATATAATTCTGAAGTCCTTGTCAGGAGAAATCATGAGTCATGAATCAAGACAGCTTTATTCCGGTCGAAATGAATGCCAGGTCTCGAAACGACCTGGTCGAGCGCGGGTTTAGTCGTCAGCCGCTCAGAGTGGACGTAGAGATAGCGCGCACACTCGAAGCGTTATCTCATGCTGCCTGGTCCGTTCCGAGAGACAAATACTATGCTGGTGGCGACAGGTATCGTTCCTTAAATCGTCTGCGGGCGGAAATTGTTGAGGGCGGGGCAAAAGTTTGGCCCACCGATGAGAGCGCGCCTTATGTCCAACTGGAAAAATACAACACCACACTGGGCGGCCAGCCGCGAGAGTACGCTCCGCTGCCCCAGGCGATCACCGGCGACACTAATATCGACATAGGCATTCGCAAGCTGATTGCCTACCATCTGCGATACCTGCCGCTCTCGAAGGTGGGTACGAAGTATCTGGTCAACCTGCATGTAATCCGATTCACGGCCACGCCGGGCCGCCCCTGTGACACCAGCCCTCCGGGTCTGCACAAAGACGGAGAAAAGTACATCGCCACGCATCTGCTAAGCCGGTGCGGCGTTCAGGGCGGCGAAGTCATCATCACCGACAATGACAAATGCGAAATAGATCGCTTCACCATGCGCGAATTGGGTGAGTGCTACATCTTCGACGATGAGCGCATCTGGCATATGCTGACGCCCGTGGCAGTACTGGAAGGCAATGAGTACGCTTACCGTGACACGCTGGCATTCGATATGTTGCCCGAGGGTTGGGAGCCGAGAAAGTGATCTGGGAAGCTATGGCGGAGGCTGGGGCCCTCAGCCCCGATTTGTTAATGAGTTCAATAGCGGTGCGGGTAAGAAAGGTCTCCTGATCTCGGCAACGGGAATGCCCACGCTTCGAACACCGCGAAGCGTGGGCCAGCCTCATTCGTGGTGATCGGCGGCAAAGCTGGGCCAGCCCGCCCTCGGCTGCATCGGA
>Ga0066684_10000365_pt1 | contig 15148 bp, 19 predicted proteins | sample GraSoiAngelo_133_FD_62301 | JGI IMG/M metagenome (GOLD analysis project Ga0066684, IMG submission 62301) | Grasslands soil microbial communities from the Angelo Coastal Reserve, California, USA - 14_0929_05_20cm | ecosystem: Environmental > Terrestrial > Soil > Grasslands | place: USA... | reverse complement strand
TGTTAATCCTAAAAATGGGTACCCACTTGGCGCAAAGCCGGGCGAGCGTTCGGTCATTCATGGGTGCAGATGGTCGCGCCGATTCTCACAAAAACACCCATTTGGCCGCGATGACTCGAAAGCGATTGATGAAGCGCCCCGCAGAAAATAACTCTATGCGCGCGATGGGCTCGCGGCCGGCTGGTCTATTGCTCGGACTACAGAAGCAGCCATTCGATCGGTGGCTCATAACGAAATGGTCGACCATCCATCGGCAGCAGCCGATTTTTGCAACAAGATCTGGCTGAACCGATCACCCCGATCGTCCTGGCCATCGCCGAGACTACCTCGAAGTGTCGAATTTCGATTTCGACATCAAGAATGATCCCTAAAATTCGACGTTCCACTGCATTAGCGGCTCGCGATAGTTTCCGATTATCGCAGATCATGCGGACCTGATCTGCGCGCGGCTTCGCACGCGATGTCATTGGAACTGTGATACCGAGCGCCCTGGCGGTCTTGAGATTGATGACAACTCGAACTTGACTGGCTGCTGCACCGGCAGGTCTTTGGGGTTGGCACCGTTGAGGATACGAACAACCAACGTTCCGACCTGACGAAACGAGTCGGAAAGACTGGCCGCATAGCTCATCAAACCGCCGGCTAGGAACGCGATCGGCCCCCGCCCCTTTCGCGCAGGCTTGCAAGATGGGATCAGGGGATCCTATCGAAGTGCCAGGAAAGTAGTTACAAAGCCGGTCTCTTTCGGGCCAAAGAAGTTGATTGGTGATGCCTGCCGACTCCTTCATGCCGCGAAAAGTTCACGACGCTGCACTCAGCCGCGAAGAGCCACGCGAGGGAGTATTTCGAGCGATATCCAAAAGACCGCTACCAAACTGAAGTCCATTCGCATTTTTCAAGCTCCGGGCCTATCTAGCTTGTTCAGTCATAAATTAAAAAGCCGACCGTTGCATTTGGGACGCGCAATTTTGAGGCCCGATCGTTTAACATCCAAGGCGTGGCGACTCAGCGCCCGAGTGGAGAATTAGATGAATAGGTTTTTGTTGGCCACGGTCGGCCTAATGGGATTAGGCATAACCGTTCCGGCCTCAGCTGCTGATCTGGCGGCACATCCGTATACCAAAGCGCCGCCTCCGATCATGGCTGCACTTTACGACTGGAGCGGACTCTATATCGGCGCGAACGGCGGATATGCCTGGAGCAATCGGTGTATCGAACTCACCGCGGTGAACGTCATCGACCGTGTTAGCGCCGATCCGTGCAGTAACGCCAGCGGTGGCGTGGTTGGTGGCCAAATTGGCTATCGTTGGCAGGCTTCCAACTTTGTGTTCGGCCTGGAAGCTCAAGGCGATTGGGCCAATCTGCGGAGTTCCGCCGCGAGCGTGTTTTTCCCGGGAGATACTTGGAAATCGAGAACCGATGCATTGGGTCTCTTCACGGGTCAGGTCGGCTACGCTTGGAACAACGTTCTCTGGTATGTGAAGGGCGGCGCTGCGGTCGTGAATCAGCGCTGGGACCTCAACGATCCCGTCACCGGCGTCAATTTTGCTCACGCAGACCGGACGCGTTGGGGCGGGACAATCGGAACGGGTATTGAATACGGCTTCGCACCAAATTGGTCGTTCGCCGTCGAATACGACTATATCTTTAGGGCGACCGACAACCAGACTTTATTGACGCCCAACCTGCCGGGTGTCACCTCGATCACAGTCAATACCAGGTCAGACGTTAATATGATCACCGGCCGCATCAACTATAAGTTTGGCTGGGGTGGTGCTCCGGTCGTCTCAAGATACTGATCTGACTTCTTTCAAAACTCGAAGCCCCGGACAGTGACGGGGCTTTTGCGCGCTGGTGATTGGTGCAAGCCGCGAACCGGTGGGCTTTGGGTCAGTCTATGCACTTCGTAACTCTCTCACGACCTTGTTACCCGAATGAACAACCCGCCGGCGTGAACCGGCGGGCACATAGATGGGCCATCTTTTAGCTAGCGTTTTATCTTCAATAAATACTCGCGCGCCACTTCGTCTATGAGTGGCACGACGTGTCTAGTAGCGTCTGTTTCTCACCTTGCGGCGTGGGCGTTTCCTCAAGATAGTCCTTGTTCCCCTTGATCGCAGCTCGGGGCCAATTCCGCGCACGGTTGTCAGTTTCCAAAGCAACTACGCGCCCGGAACCGTGTACATCGACACAAGCGAACGGCGACTTTACCTCGTGATTCGTCCCGGCCTAGCTATTCGTTACGGCATTGGTGTCGGTCGGGATGGATACGGCTGGTCAGGCGTTCACCGCGTCAGCGCCAAGCGCGAGTGGCGCCTTGTATCTCGGATCGATACTTTATCGCATTCACGGCTGGAACGAGCCCGAAACAATTGGGCAGGCCGTCTCTTCAGGCTGTTTTCGCATGATCAACGATGACGTTATCGATCTTTACGACCGCGTTTCGGTGGGCGCGACCGTGATTGTCAAGTAAGAGGACTGGGCACGAAGTACGAAACGCGAAAGTCCCAATGGCAGCAAAAAGCCGCCCAGGTTAGCGGGGTAACGGCCTTCGACATCAATTCCTGTTAGTCGCAGACCTGGACCCGGCGCAAACGCCAACCGTATGGCGTCATCACTCGCTGCCGGACCAAATAGCATCCACCGTCATCGTAACCGTAGCCGCCGTAGCCATAAGGATAACCGTAGCCATAGGGGTAGCCATACGCTCCAGCAGCGGCTAATCCGAGACCTAGACCAATGCCAAGTCCCGCGCCGCGGAAACCACCACCACGGAATCCGCCGCCGTGAAAGCCTCCGCCCCCGCCATGAAATCCACCACCGCCGCCGTGGCCGCCTCCGCGAGCCGACGCTAGTGTCGGCGAAACCAATCCAGCAGCGGCAACTGCGAATAGGGCGATCATCGTCTTTCTGAACATGTTCGTCTCCTCGAGTGGATGCTCACTCTGAATGACCACTGGTTTAGATCAAGATTTCGGTTACCACCACCCCGAACCTTACTGCCAATTGCCGGTCCCGATCGGCGACTGAGGCACTCGCATTCTGCCCGATTTCGAACTATTTAGCGGCCATGTTGCGCAAGCTTGAGTATCGGCCGTGCGTCTCGATGCGCAGCACCGAAGTGTCGCGAAAAAGAGGGCAATGGAGAGGGTCAAGGAGGCGTTATCGTGAAGACAGATCGCGATCTGATCATTGAGGCCGTCGAAGAGGCCCAGCGTGTTCTGGCCGAATACCTCGAACCGGGCGCGCTGCGCAGTGCCGCTGGTACGATCCATCGGCTTGTAACCGTGCTTGATCGGCCGGAACTGGTCGGCGCAATAGAGCGCATGAAGGCCAGTCGCGGCTTACGGTTGGTGAAGTGACACGCGAACGGAAGATCACCCTAGCCGAAATGCGCGAGATGGGTGTTCGCGGCGTGCTGGTCTATTGCTCGGACTACAGATACATCTGGGCGAAGTTCTTCTAGCCGAAAAAGAAGGCGTTCGTTGTTGGTTATGTCAGAGGTTGCGGTGGATGCTTCACGACTGCGCCGGACCCGCAGTCACAGTGACGATGTTTAACATCTCGTAAGTCGTCCCGGCGAGCCCGCAAAAAAAGCCCTATCCGGGGCACCGGACAGGGCTTTAGGGACACGCTCATGGCTGAGCAATGCACACGAAAGCTAATGACGATGGCGGCAACAAGGCTCACATTTGTCTCTCTCGCGTTCTTTTAAGCGCCGTTACTTCGGCGGTCTGATCGAATCGGCTTCAACGAGGGCCTTGCATCGCTTCACAGCCTCACCGTTGATAGCGCCTTGGCGAGATCACCAGCAGCCGGCAGATGCTCGGCGCGACTGGCAGTATTAGCAACATTCACAATATCGAACTGCTGATAACTTGTTGACCAATTCAGCAACGTCATTGCAGACGGTCATCGAACCTCGCGTAACCGGCGGACTTTTCATTGCACGATCCCGTGGACCCTAGCGCAGTTGCGGCTTGCTAGGCCTCGTTTGCGGCCTTACAAAGGACACGCGTTACCACGGGAGGACGCACGCTTTCTTTGCATCAACAAGAGGGGCAATAGATGCTGACCGCAAGCGAATCTGGGCGGTGTCGAGTTGGACGGCCGAAGTTAAAAACAGGCCCCTACAGAACGATCACTGTCGCGCCCTCGATACCAAATTTCGGCAACTTATCCGCCGTTTGGCGGCGACGATGTCGGTCTATGCGGTCCGAGCCACGATGAATTCGTGGCGACCGATGGTCTAAGGGAAAGCCCGCCAGCGTGAACCGGCGGGCGGATTTCGATGCCCGGCGTTTAGCCTACCCTTAGATTTTCCGCGGAAGTTTTGCCTCGGTTTTCCTGTTCCTCGTAGCTAACCTTGGCACCCTCGTTGAGGTTGCTCAGGCCCGCTCTTTCCACGGCCGAGATGTGTACGAACACGTCTTTGCCGCCGTTGTCAGGTTGAATAAATCCATACCCCTTCGTAGCGTTAAACCACTTTACAGTACCTTTCGTCACGCGTCAGCACTCCCCGTTTGAGATCACGGCAACAACGTAGATCGGTGCACAGCATACAGCAAGGGGTTACACGGCCCCGCCGTGACAGTCGGCTTCGCCTTGCGGTCCCCCCCACGCCACCACTGGACAGGCGTGCCTCGACAACGAAAGCCCGCGCACCAACAAAAAAAGGCCCGTCCGGAGCGGGGGGCACTGGACGAGGCTTTCGAGGAGAAGCGCCAATGAAGATCGGTGCATCGCGAAATTACGTCTAGTGGCCTCGCCAAGTCTGTTCGCTCTGACTTACTCTTCCGCCAAACCGCCGTTTACTTCGGCGGCCTGAGTTCGCTCGACAGCCAACCCTTGGCCTTTTCAAGTGGATCGGTGGGACGCGTTCGATGACGACGTGATCGCATTTCGGGCACTCAAACGAGCGCACTTCAAAGCCCGGTCATCCGGGGCGATGCGCGTGAGCATCGTGCCAATGCCGCAGCATTTGCAGATCGAACGCTCTATGGCTGCTGAAAACTGTTTCATCACGCCACCGCCACATAGGCTAATGCGGAACTCAGCCCGAGCAGCTCGGCCTCCACGCACAGGGAGCCCCTCAGAATGAGACGTTCGGCTGAAACGGCGTTGGGTAAGGTTAGGCCTTGGTTGCGATTACCAGCCTCTACATCTGCTCGCGATAGCCGTGGCTATAGTCTTCCTCTAGCGCCACGCGGCCCGAAAACATCCTGCAGCATTCCAGCAGCTAGAAGGCCGGTCCGCGCGCCAGAAAATCACTTTCGGCGAAATGCGCGAAATGGGGATTCGCGGCCTGCTGGTCTATTGCTCGGATTACAAGTGCAACCATTGAACGTCCCTTAATTTGTTGGCAAGTTTTTGTCCGGTGATCTCGCTGCCGATCGGGTGCTGCGCGTTTCCGATATCGGAGATGTGAGCTGCATACGCTCTGCCATCAGTATCGTTGCCGAATATCGAACGAGAGGCCCGCTGAATTACGCGTGATCGAGACAAAAGCTCCCGTTGGTGGAGCTAGATGCGGGCTTAACCAAGCGAGGTGTAAGGTCCATCCTGTTTTCTGCCGGACGAGACCATAGGCATCCCGAATGCTGGATAGTTAAGGTTAATACATACAAATTTAGACGGCCGATGACCTTTCGACCATACTTTGGACATGCAGTTGAACTCGGGCCGTTCAAATAGACCCGAGCGGAAGGTTGGCGGAGCAGGCGGCCATGGTCGTAACTCTCAAACCCCCAGGAGCGCCCGACAGGGATAGACGCCCACGCGCAACCAGCAATCTCGCCGAAAGCTATCGCCAACTGCAGAGGCTCAGGAGTTTAGTGAAGCAAGCGGAACAGCAACCAGCCCGGGAACCTCGCCTGTTTCTGATGAACGAAACGAAAAGGCCGTTCGAAACAATGCATCGAGGTACCCAGCTGGCTGCCTTTTTACATTCCAAGCGCCCGCGCTCACGTCATCGTCGTAACCCGCGTTGAGAACAGCCCTACGTTTGACATCTCCCACGAGCCGGCTCATCCGCAACATAGTTGTCCGATCAGCTTGGACAACAAAACGAAAGGGGCCGGCAACTGGCGCGGCCTATTCTCGGATCGCGCGCTCGATCTCTTCCGGTACGGGTGCGCTTTTGGATCAGGGGCAACTTTCGGGTCCTTCGCCTGCATCTCGCGAAGGGTCCGCGCGGCGCCAACGGCGGCGATCTCAGGCCGGACTTCAACTGCGCCAAGAAGCCGCGGCACGAAAAAGCCCCGTCCAGAGCGGGGGGCACTGGACGAGGCTTTCGAGGAAGCGCCCATGAAGATTCGCGCATCGCAAAATTAGATCTACGGCCTCGGCAAGTCTGTTCGCTATCTGACTCACTCTCTCACGAACCCGCCGCCTTGCTTCCGTGGCCTGAGTTCGCCCGACAGCCAGCCCTTGTGGCACCTGGTCAAACTAGCCGTCCGTTGATATCGCTGATCAACTTCTCCGCTTGCCGGTTTTGGACCGGGGGACTCACGCCCCGAACTTTGCAGTACTATTCTTTTGTTCATGGTGCCAACGCCTGTTGGCGATAGTGGATGTACGTGCTGCGGGCTCATCTTGCTTTGTTAACTGTCCTTTTACCATAAAAGTTCAAAATTTACTCACGTCATCGCAAGGGATCGAACCGCGATGTTGCGGAGAGCTGCAGTCGGCGGAAGGGAAACGTTTTGAGCGTAGCTCCGGCGTCGACAGTTATTGATCTTGTGCACCAAGCGGCCGAACTCTTAAGCGGCTTGGAAAATCGTGCCCGAGAGACCGAAGCCCGCGCCCACTCACTGTGCCAAAACGCGCTTGAAAGACTAGAGCTGGCAGAAAAGCGAATTGAAATCGTTGAGCGTGAGCGAAACGAAACAATCAATGAGGCCGATGGCAAGCTGCGGGATGCATCCAGCGCTTTAGAGCAAGCCCGATTGCGCCTAGCAGCTGCTGAAGATCAGGTAAGGGCCGCAGAGTTCCGTGCGCAAGCAGCCGAGGCGAAGGCCCGCGAAGCCAAGCACGCGCTTGCACTCGTTGAGGAAGCCATTCGCAGCCGTTTCCTCTCCGCCAGCCCAGAAGCTGTTACTATTTGAAACGCAGTGATTGAAAAGCCCGCTATCGGCGGGCATTTCTCCTACTATTGGGTGATTTCTCTCGGCGCCGCGCGACGACCCCTCTCCCCTATTCGCGCGATCAGGGGTCGCCGGCCTCGGCGTGGCTCTTGCTGGATAAAACACCCTTATCCTGATCGGGCTGTTCCTTGTATTCAGTAGCTAAAAAGCGGCCCCGCTCCATCGGGTTCCCAGTTCGGCTGCGAAAAGAGTCCAAGTAGTTTTCCATTTCCCAGCGCTGGCCACGGGGCTACTGTGGAAACTGCGCGACTTGGCAACAAGGGAGATGCCCCATGGCTCCCGACGAGCAGTTAAAACGATAGACTTCCCAGTTCACGCGGAGCCAACCAACAACGACGGTAAAGCGATCGCTAAAGCGCGCACAAAAACTGCAGAAGACCTTGCGGAGCGGTTGAACGCGGAAGAGGACCGTCGCGAAGAAGATCGTTGGTCGGCATAAATTTCCAGCACCGACCTTCGCCCGCATGCACCCAGGCATGTACCAGCCGTGCATCCCGAAGCGCGGCACCGTAGTTCCAACTGGCCCGGGATTGGTTTCATGACGACAATGAGGACACCACTTATCCTTGCCGCGATCGTCGGCCTTTCGGCATCCGCCTTGGCTCAAACTGTAACGCCCAACACTAGTGGCAAGTTGAAGCAGGCAAAGCCGGAGGCGCCGATGGGATGCAAGCTCGTCGGAACTGTCAAAGGGACCAAGCTTTGGGCCGGCGACTGTGCGGCGGCGTCAGAACTTCGTGGTACCACATCCCCGGTCGAACCCACCGCGCCGCCTATCCTCGAAGCAAATCCCCCAGCTGCAAAACAGTAGAACTGAGTGTTGCCCTCGGTCCGCCGCACACAGGCCGCTGAACCGGCCGCAGAAAATAATGCTTCGTGAAAATGCGCGACATGGGAGTGCGCTGCCCGCTGGTTTATTGCTCGGACTATTAGTCTGATTGCAATCAATCGTCAGGGGCGTGGCTTCTATCAGTTCTTGTCTCTATTGCCACGCTCGAAAAGCCTGCCTTCTCCAACTGATCCTGGATCACCGCGGTCTCGTGCGTACGAACCAAAAAACGTGGTGGATCGCTCGGAAATATTTCCGCGAGCGCATTCGTTACTGATGACGCGCCCGCAGAAAATCACGGTTGAAATGCGTGAAATGGGCATTCACGGCCGGCGGGTCTAGCTCAGATTACCACTGCAGCTTTTCCCCATTTTGCCGCCACAATTGAAACCCGGCCGTTGCAGTTCGGCCACGGGATTTCGGGTCCGAATCAGCTAGGCAGTATGTGACTAAGGGCACTTACTGATTCACTGGCGGATGTATGCAAAGGTCGCGCTAGCAATGGTTTTGGTCATCGGCTCCATGACCCCGGGGGGCTGTTTCGTAGGTAAGGGCAAGGCGCCGCCGCCTCCTCCGATCGTTCGCAGGGGCTGATGTGTAGAATAGCGGCATCAGCTTACGCATGCGTTATCTTCCTTGCCGCCACGGCAGTTGGATCTGCTCCGGCCGAAGCGGGGGAGGCAGTCTCGTTTCGGGCTAATTATTCGGCCGGCACGATCGTGGTGAAGACAGGCGAGCGGCGGCTTTATTATGTGACTGGTGATGGTCAAGCGTTGCGCTATCGGGTGGGGGTTGGCAAGGCGGGCATGCAGTGGGCCGGCACGGCGCAAATCGACGGCAAGTACATCAAGCCGGCCTGGGCATCTCCGTCCGACACTACCCGGGTGATTCCCGGAGGATCGCCGAGCAATCCGATGGGGGTTGCTGCCTTGACGCTGTCGGGCGGGCAATATGCGATCCACGGAACGAATCGGCCAGACTCGATCGGCGGCTTCGTATCCCTTGGCTGCATCCGCATGTACAATCAGGATGTGATGGACCTTTTTCAGCGCGTCAGCGTGGGAACGCCTGTCGTGGTCACCCGCTGAACGCCCGATCCATTTTGCTCCTACTTTCTTCGAACCCGCAGTAGTTAAGCCTCCGATCGACGGGAAAGTGCGGTGGCGAAGCAGGCAAAATCATTGCTTACCGGACTAAATCTTTACCCGGTTTTGCGCTGCCTGCCTCATCAAAAACGCCATCAAGATCATCGCCGATGATCGTCAAGAGCGGCTGGATCGCCCAACATCATCCGTTCGCTGAAGCCGCGCCCAATCGCGGCGTGTAAACGTGCGGAGCAGGAAGGATGGAAGTGCGACTAAACCTCCGTGCACAGTGCCTGCGTCTTACCACAAGCCCCGCTGCATCTGACGATCGTATTGGCCGCCGCGTCGGCGCGTGTTGCCGGCTTGGGAGTCCAGATCGCGCTCGAAACCGAAGTACTCGAACTTGAGTTCTTCGTCGCTCGGGACAAGAAGGTCATCCGTAGGCCGGCGCGTCACAAACCCGCCCTGGGGTTGGTTGTTCAGCACCGCGACGAACTCGGTTCGGTAGTTGGTTTCGCCGCTCAACGGCTCGTCCGAGACGATGATCGAGGATCGCGGCAATGCGGTCGGCGCGATGCGATCGAGCACATCCTGCGGGATGCTGATACGGTCGAGCGCGTCCTTGGCCTCGCTCCCGTTGTCGATCGTGACCGCGGTCCAGCGCAAGCCCGCGCCATTGCGCGCCATCGCCGTGAACACATGCGTGCCGATCCGCTTGTCGGGATTGCGGATCGTGATCGGAGCCTCAAGGGTGGCATCGAACACCTCGCCGCCGTCCGCCCACGGCTTATGAGTATTGCGTCGTACGTAAAGCTTCTGCGTCGCCCGGCTGATGTAGATCGAGACCGGCTCGAGCGCGAGCTTCGCCTCGCTCGCGGCTTTGGCGGTTTCGGCCTTCTTCTTCTCGGCCGCCTTGACGGCGCCCTTTGCGGCGGCAGCTGCGTCGGGTTTCGATTTCGCGTCGGCGTTGGCGGTGTCGAGCTGCGCCCTCAGCTCCGCGGCTTTGGCGGCGGCTTTTTGGTTGAGGTTATCGGCTCTTCCTTTGGCCTCGTCCGTCTTGGCGGCGGCGAGCGCCTTGTCGGTGAAGGCAAGCTCGGCGTCGGCGCGGGTCTTGAGTGCCTCCAGCTTCCGCAGCGAGGCCGTCAGCGACTCCGTCTCGCGCTTCGCTGTCGCGGCGGCTTTCTTCGCCTCATCGGCCGTCCTGGCGGCCTCGGCCGCCTCGCGGGCGAGGGTCTCTGCCTTGACCGCCGCGGCCGCAATGGCCTCCCGGTTCGGCACGAACAGCGCTGGATGAGAGAACTCGACTGGCTCGGCCTCGTTCGGCGAGATGATCACCCGCATCCCAATCCACGTCTTCTCGAACAGCTTCTCGGCAAAGCCGTAGGGCATCCGCACGCAGCCGTGCGAGGCCGCATATCCGGGCAGCGGCCCGCCGTGCAGCGCGATGCCGTTCCATGTGATGCGTTGCATGTTCGGCATCCAGGCATCGTCATAGAGGGTCGAGTGGTGGTCCTTGTCTTTCTCGAGGACGGCGAAGACGCCGGCTGGCGTCTCGCGTCCCGTGGTGCCGGTCGATACCGGCGCGCGCAGGATCCAGCCGTCAGCGTCGTAAAAAGTGACCTGCTGGGTCTTGATGGACACGATCGCCATGATCGGCTCGCCTGCATGGCGCGGCGCCATCGCCTCTGTCAGTGACGCGGGCCGCGCCTGTCTCGCCGGGGCGTCGGCGGTCAGCACCGTCAGTGCGGCCATCGCCGTGAGCGTCACAATGACGGGAGGCCCCCAGCGGCGCATCGCAGCGTTGGATTGCGCGGTCGCCAATCGATTTATCATGCCATGCCCCGGTTGAAATACCAGTCCGTGCTTGCGCCGATCAAATCTCAGATTCACGATTCAATTTGCTCCCGGAGACTGTCGGCACGTCGCAGTGAAAGCGCTTTGCTATATGACAGCCCGCGTAAGTGGAAAGATGGGTGCGATTCTGAACATGCCACGATTTCGACTGAAAGCGCTGCACCGGAGTAGGCTCCGATCTCGAGCTAATACAGAGCGAGCCAAAGCCTACCAGATCATCCGCTAAGGGCCTCCATGCCGTAGTCGCCGTGTACGGTTCCGGAATTAACCCGCAAGAACGATATCAAGCTTAACGCCCGAGTGTCGTCGCGACGTCATCCGCATTCACTCTATCACTGCCGAGCCGGACAATTACTTCTCGTCCGGGACTACCCTAAAGGCAAGCCGTCAAGCGATCATACTCCGCTTGGCGGCTTGTTCCGCATGACGCTTTATTTGGAGAACGGAACACCGGGACAGACAAGCCATTCACCCCAAACTTGGCAAAGTCTAAGCAGAAGTGAATTGGGCCCAAGCAAAACTGTCCCGACGTTTGCGTTTGGTTGTTCAACTTTAACCAGATGGCCGGCGATCCCAAAAGCGGAGTCTGAAAGCGATGGCGCAGCAAACAACAAGATCATGCGTTTCGATGATAAAGACGCTGATGAGCTCGACGGAGTGCGACGGGACGACAGAGCCTCCTACCGAACCCCCCGATCCATGGGCCATGGTGACACGCGACCAGAAAATCATCGTCGGCGAAGTTCCCTTGCATTACGCCGCTCACGCTCCGGTGCCTAGCTCCGCTTAACGCCTTCTGATGCGGAGCAGGTCGAGCCCCCAGAATGCAACGAGAATTAGCGCGCAAGTCGCCAAACTCAGCAACAGCACAATTGCTTCCAGCATGATCGATTCGTCCCTGCCGTACCGGGCGCCCCGAGGCGCGGTGAGTTGGGACGACACGCATCTCCCCGCCATCCCTTCGCCCGCTAGCTATGGCCAAAGTCGAACGTACGGACGATTCGTGGCGAAAAACCCGCTGCACAACATGCACAGACTTGCGCGGTGATCTGGACTCCACTGATTACGTTGAGAATCTATCCCCGTTGGGGAAAGCGCCACAGCTGCGCCGCGACTCAGGTTCGGTGTCTTCCTCGGGCGTGGGAGGCTTTGGCTTTCAAAGCGAGGACGCTTTGGCTATGGGATTTAACGAAAAACGCAGATTTGGCAGGATGAGTCAATGCCCGCTCACACGATAGCCTACAACGTTACGTTTCGGGATTTTCAAATTTTGCAAGGATATATGGCGCGAAGGATATTCGCGAGAAACCGGCAGAAATATGGGCCAGCGCTGCTTTGCGTGGTTTTCTGTGCGTTTTTTTTGGTGCTGGCGATGTTGTTAAATGTGAATCCTTATCGAGCCGTGGCATTCGGCATTCGCTATCCGCTGTCTTTCTATTTATTGGTCATTGTGTGCTTGGTGGCAGCAATCGTGTGTCTGATCCCTGCGATCAAGCTCCGCTTGGGTTCACTTCGAATGCAACTATCGGAGAACGGTCCGCTCCTGGGGTCAACTGAATTGACTATCGAACCGGATGGCCTGGTCATCGAACGAAGGCTTGTTAAATCGAAGTACCTTTGGGCAGCCTTTCAGGGCATTGAGATACAGACAAATGCTGTAATCCTGCCGATCGATAACGGTATAGGAATCATCATTCCAGGGTCTGCATTCTCGAGCGACGCCGAGCGGCACGATTTCGCAGCTGTGATAGCACAGCGCTTGGAGGGGAACGTTAGTCGGGAACGGCAACATTCCACATGAAGTCTCATTCTGTTGAACATAGATTTTTCGATAATATTTGGGGCTGGATTCCTCGAGATGCCGAACTGGCGTGGCGCTCGTTGATGGGCGAAGTTCTTCGTTCGTCAGGCCTGCCGGCGGCAGATGTTGCGAAGTTGCGGCCCGCAGCGTTCAGCAATCGGCGTACCAACCATCGGGAAAAGGAAATAAACCGCCACGCCCGGTCGTTATCATTCGCCCCCGGAGGCGCCCGCGCGTTTGAGGATGGCGAGAGGCCCAGGTGCAGGCTTTGTTGCGGGCTCGAAAACCCCGTCGCGCAATCCGTGGAACTCCACTTGCACAAGAACACTCTTTCGGTTGCCACAGCATTTGCCCGCCGCGTGCTGGCGTCGCTCGGTCGCCTTCAAGATCGCGCCACAGCCTTGGCCGCGCGCACGTTGTCTCGAAGGTCTCCGATGCTGCGCGCTAACGAGTTTCTTGCTGTCCCCCTCCCCAGTGCCGCTCGGGCGAGCGGCACTGGGGAGATTCAACTCGCGCGGCTTGCAGGTAACGCCGGCAGCGCAGTGCCCCTTCTGCGCGCCACACCCGCGACGCTGCATGCCGGGCCGCCGTTCGCGAAGAAGGCGTCGTCTCATTGGCCCGTTTCAAGCCATGCGAGGGCGTGCTCTTTTTCGCTGAGGTCAAAGTGCCTGATGCGCGCCTGAACAAAGTGACTGGCGATGCGCGGGACGATCTTCAAGAACCCGCTATTGGTGACGGCCGCTATGCGTTCGATTTGTCGATGATGATCCGCGACGAACTTGAGATGCGATACCAGGGCACCGAAGCTCTTCCATCCGGGAAACGATTCCGCATGGATCATAACGCCGACAAGTTTTCCGTTCGCTGCGATGAACGGGTCGATCTCTTTTGCGAGTCGCTCGAAGTCCGCTCTTTGAAGCGGGCCTTCGGGGGTAATGAGAAGAATACGACGGTCTCGCAGCAACTCAAATCTGACCATTTATCTACTCACTCGCAATTAGATCACACCCATTCGACCGGAATGCGAATGGAACGTTCTACTCCGGTCGGGGGGACCCCTTCCTTTGTGTTTCGGCATACCCGCTACGTTTGGTGCTGAACAGAGGTTCCTCTGTTGCAATATTGAACTGAATTACGCTGCGGGTTTAGGCCATTGCTCCTGCTCTGGGGGCGGTGAAGAAAAGCGGCAGGAAACCCCAAGTGTTCATTGTGCAGTGTAACGTCGCCGCGACTGCGAGCGAACGGCCAATAGCGCCACCATCCGCGTGGCGAATTCCACCTCTCGAAGACACAATCGCAAGTGTCGCCGAGGTTGGAAGGTCAGTACAACAACCCCGTCCGGGTAATCGGTTTTGATGCTGCGCGGCGAACGTCGCGTGACGTTTCAGAGGACGTAGCTCGGGAGCTGCGGCAACGCTGCATAGATCGAAGGCGCGAGCCACCAGACTTCCTGCAGGAATTTCTTCTCGGTATGAGAGCGCCGCGTCACTGAGGCGGTCATGAGCAACACTGAAGCACGAACCCGATGGACAGAACTGGTGGAAGCTCGAAGAAATGCTCAGTCAGCTAATGGTGAGCGCCCTCAAACTCCCGCCGGGAGCGGAAAAGCGTGACAGTCTCATCTTGATTGGTTGCTTCCGTGAACGAATTGCCGCGATGAAGTGGGCCGAGGTAGACAGAGGCAACACACTGCAGAGGACCGCTTGATTGAGCCCCAGAGGGGGAGAACTGAGGCCGTCCATCTCGGGGGCCCCACATCAAAGTCGAAGTCGCCAGCGATGGAAAGCGGCGGGGGCCCGATGATGATTGATATGGCCGGCTGGCTAAGCAGCTGCCGAAGGGATTATGTCAGCTTCGTTAGAGGTTGGTGCCATTAGAGCAAAGAGGAGGGAGCGAACTGATCGGCACTAACACGCCAATCCAAACGAGGGCAATCTTCGACGCCGATCCCGGCTAAAGGCGTCAAATTGCATGCCGAATGGCAGCAGAAGGGGTAAGTTGCCGAAGGGTCCACACGCAAAAGAGCAACAAACTCGAAGAGCAACAACATGACCCGGCACATCACCGAGGAATTTTCCACCAGGTTGACCGACTGCAGTCCCTTCGTGATCATGGGCAAAACGATGCCGCCCCGAGATCCTGAAGATGACGAAGAGGACGAGGACGAAGAGCAAGAGGACCGCGACGACGAACCGCCGGTCGTGCGCGAGCCGGACGAAGACGACTAGAGCATGATCGGTTAGCGTATTTCGATGACAATGGCCGTGATTACGGGCCGGTCACCCTGAGATGCAGGGGCACGCGGCCCTTATCCGAGTCGATAATATAGAGCTGCAGCTTGGGCAAAATCTTCTCCATGGCTTCCAGATACAGCCGTGTCCTGGTGACGTCCGGTGCCTTTTCATACTCCTTCTGCAACGCCAAAAAACGGCTG
>Ga0066684_10000357_pt1 | contig 15228 bp, 9 predicted proteins | sample GraSoiAngelo_133_FD_62301 | JGI IMG/M metagenome (GOLD analysis project Ga0066684, IMG submission 62301) | Grasslands soil microbial communities from the Angelo Coastal Reserve, California, USA - 14_0929_05_20cm | ecosystem: Environmental > Terrestrial > Soil > Grasslands | place: USA... | reverse complement strand
AAACCACGGTAAGGACAGGCATACCCAGGCATCCCTGGCCGTTTCTAAAGGTAGGACAAAAAGTCAGGGTGGAAGCAGGTCCCCTCTGCGGCCTGGAAGGAGTCCTGTTAAATTTCAAGGGACGTTACCGGTTGGTATTGTCGGTTTCCCTGCTTCAGCGGTCTGTTGCAGTAGAAGTTGACGGCGCTTGGGTGACTTCGGTCTTACAGCAATCGGGAAGAACCACTGCTCTAAGCTCTTCCGCTCTTAGCTCCTAATCAGAGGACCCAGACCATCTGCTTGGAGTTTCCGAACCGCGCTGTTTCTTTTATGGGTTGGTCGAAGTGACTCTAGACAGGCAGGATTTATGTGTGGCATAGCAGGCATGATAGGCACTGAGCCGGGTTACTCCGCCGAAGCGGCGGATGTCCACCAAATGTGCCAGACCATCGTGCACCGTGGCCCGGACGATGAAGGAATCTATGTGCATGGCCGCTTGGGCCTAGGCATGCGGCGGCTTAGCATCATTGATTTGTCCACGGGGCATCAGCCCATTCACAACGAAGAGGAGAATCTTTGGGTTGTTTTTAATGGCGAAATCTACAACTTCCCTGAACTTCGCCCCGAGCTTGAAGCGCGCGGCCACCGCTTCTACACCAACTCAGACACGGAAGTAATTGTCCATTTGTATGAAGAATATGGGGCGGAGTGCGTGAAACATCTGCGCGGAATGTTCGCGCTGGCACTCTGGGATCAACGAAAGGAAAAGTTGCTCCTTGCGCGCGATCGCTTCGGGAAGAAACCGTTGTACTACGCTATGGACGGCCGCAGGCTGCTATTTGGCTCGGAGATCAAAGCCATCTTAGCAATTGCACCCGGGCTGGCCGAAATTGCGCCGCAAGGTTTGCTGAGCTTCTTCCACTTTGGCTATATCCCTGATCCTGACACATCCTTCAAACGCATCAAGAAGCTGCCACCCGGACATTATCTCGAATTCTCAAACGGGCAAATCCAAATCCGCAAATACTGGGACTTACCCGCTTACGGAACCTATGATCCCGAATCCGAAGAGCAATGTCTTGAAGAACTCGAACATAGGATGGCGGAAGCGGTCCGGATACGGCTGATCAGCGATGTTCCACTTGGGGCGCTGTTAAGCGGAGGTGTTGATTCCTCGATTGTGGTGGCGATGATGGCGCGGTTCAGTTCGCGCCCCGTCAAGACGTTTTCCATCGGTTTCCCACATGCGGACTTCAATGAGAGCGATCATGCCCGAGCGGTCGCGCGGGAATTCGGGACTGACCACCATGAACTGTACGTTGAGCCGGACATCGAGGAAACTGTACATCTATTGACTAGCTCCCTGGAAGAACCCTTCGGCGACGCTTCCATCGTGCCTACCTACCATGTGTGCCGCTTGGCGAGGCAACACGTCACGGTGGCGCTGGCTGGGGATGGAGGCGATGAGCTTTTCGCCGGATATGAGCGCTACGGTTCTTATCTAGACCGACGGGGAATCCGGTTATTCCCTTTCGGAATGGGACAGTGGTACCGAAAGCGCGTACACCCCCTCATTCCGCCCAACTGGCGCGGACGCCGGTTTGTCTACAACCTTTCTCTGCCTCCACGGGAACGGTATTTAGATGGAATATCGCTACTGCCCACGGGCCACCGGGAGAAGAATATCTTTTCCAAAGATTTCCTGGTTTGGGCCGACAAACAACCGTCGCCTTACGATTCGTTTATGCAGTTTTTGGAAGATGGGCCGGCCTCGGACCCGCTGAGTGAAGTGCAGTATCTCGATGCAAAAACTTATTTGCCGGGCGACATACTGACTAAGGTAGACCGTATGAGCATGGCAAATTCGCTGGAGGTCAGGGCGCCCTTTCTGGACCATTCTTTGGCCGAGTGGGCCGCCATGCTCTCGCCACGGTGGAAGTCGCGATTCGGAGAGCTCAAATACGTGTTGAAGAAGCTGGCGGAGCGGCTGAACATCCCCAAGAAAGTGCTTTACCGCCCCAAGCAGGGTTTTGCAATGCCGCTTCTCCACTGGTTCCGAGATAATCCCGCCCCTGCTCTGCTCGACATTCTGTTGGAACAGAGAACGATGTGGCGGGGATATTTTGACGAGAGTGGAGTTCGACAACTGCTGAATGAGCACCGCAAACGAATTCGAGATCGCTCTTGGGAACTCTGGCACCTGCTAATCTTCGAGCTCTGGCACCGCAATTTTGTGGAAAAGCGGACTACTATCCAATCGACGACTCCGAGCGTGCGCGGTCTATCCCTTTGTGGTGCAACTCTTGGCAAGAGCACGGCCGAGTTTGCCAACATTTAGCTCGGCCCTGGGGAATAAATCCCCGATTGAGCGAACAGAGGCGTTCTCCATGCAGGACAGGAAGATGAACCGAATATGAATAGCGCTATCTCTTCAGAACAGAACGGCACACGAGTATTGATGTTCATCCAGTCGCTGGACTTGGGCGGATCCGAAACACAGTGTGTCGAAATGGCCCGGCAGCTCAAATGGGAAGGATACAGAGTAACCGTCGGCTGCTTGCGGGCCGACGGCCCTTTGAAGGCAAGGTTGAACGAAGCTGAGCTTGAGTGTGTGGAGTTTCCCGTGCATACAAGTTTGCTTCGGCTTAATGCGTTTTTGCAGATGTTGAAGCTAGTAGCCTTCCTTCGCAAGAGACAATTCAAAGTCGTTCACGCCAGCGATCTGTACTCAAATTTGTTTGCTGTTCCTGCGGCATGGCTGGCAAGAGTCCCGGTCGTCATTTCGAGTCAAAGAGATTTGGGGCGGTGGTGGTGGTACACACCCGTAAGGAGAAAAATTCTTCGGAGGGTTCAGGAGCTTTCAACACAGGTTCTAGTGAACTCGGAGGCCGTTCGCCAAGAATTGCTAATAAAAGACGGCTTTCGTCCTGAGAAGATCCACGTGGTTTACAACGGAATTGACGCACAGAAATACGTCCAAGCGACTGGCGACCGGAAGAATTTGCTTCCAGGTGTCTCTTCGATTCACAAACTGATCATAACCGTTGCGAACATGCACACCGGCGCGAAGGGCCACGGCGATTTGATTGAAGCGGCGCGAACAATACGCAAAGAGCACCCAGAGGCAAGGTTCGTCCTTGCGGGCGATGGCGAAATGCGCCAATTCTTTGAGAACCAGGTCCGTGCTGCGGGGCTACAAGAAATGTTTGCCTTTCTGGGACACCGCATGGACATCCCTGCATTGTTGGCCAGCTGTGATATCGGGGTCCTTGCCTCAAGGACGGAGGGACTACCAAACGCGGTCCTGGAGTATATGGCCGCTGGTCTACCGGTTGTAGCCACTACAGTCGGCGGCGTGCCCGAAATCATAGAAAACGAAACCAATGGCCTTCTGATTCCAGCAGAGAACCCAACCGCTCTTTCCGGCGCCCTTCTACGTCTGCTGAAAGACGAGCAGCTGCGCAAGCGACTGGGACACGCCGGTCGAAAAAGAATCCTGGCGCAATTCAATTTTGCAAGCGTTATGGCAAGGCTGAAGCAGCTTTATAGGGATCCACAGCATCCCGCTGAGCTTCGCCGCACCTTTCCAGCGAATTCTCTCAGCCAGGCGAACAGAGGCAGCGAGAATCTCTAGTCGCTGCCGTCGGAAAGAGCCGCCTGAAAATCTTGCCAATATCAACAGTATGGAGTTCTAAACCATGGCTCGCGTAAGCGTATTCGGATTGGGTTATGTGGGGGCGGTGACCGCGGCTTGCCTGGCACACAAGGGCCACGAGGTCGTCGGTGTAGACGTTAATCCGCTGAAAGTAGAAATGATGGAATCAGGCCAGGCACCGGTACTGGAGCCTAGGCTCAAGGAACTGATTGAGGAAGGTCACAGGTCCGCAAGGCTGCGCGCTACGACGGATACGCATTCCGCCGTGCACCAATCCGATGTCTCCTTCGTCTGCGTAGGCACACCAAGCCTTAGGAACGGCTGCTTGGACCTAAACAGTGTGAAACGCAGTTGCCAAGACATTGGCGAGGCGCTGCGATCGAAGAAGGGTTTCCATACAGTCGTGATTCGCAGCACCATTTTGCCGGGAACAGCCATGTCTGTGATCATCCCCGCAATTGAAGAAGCAAGCGGCAAACGGAGCGGGATCGATTTCGCCGTGTGCTCGAACCCGGAATTTACGCGCGAGGGTTGCGCGGTCTCCGATTTCTTGAATCCCACAATCACGGTTTTAGGGGCCGATAACTATTCGCATTTGGACGCGCTGCGTGATCTCTATCGTGATGCGCCAGGACAAATCTTCGAGACCTCCCTGGGCGAAGCAGAAATGGTTAAGTATGTTTGCAACGCTTTTCACGCGCTGAAGGTAACCTTCGCAAACGAAATCGGTTCTCTGTGCACTCAGCTGAATCTGGATGTGCGCAGGGTGACAGAGATCTTCGCGGCGGACAAGAAACTTAACATCTCTAAAGCGTATCTGGATCCAGGCTTTGCTTTTGGAGGCTCTTGCTTGCCAAAGGACCTTCGGGCCCTCACCCATCGCGCAAAGCAACTCGATCTGGATCTGCCTTTGCTGCGAGCAGTGCTGCCCAGCAACAAGGCACACCTCGATCGCGCGATTGAAGCAGTTTTGGAAACAAAGTGCAAGAAAATCAGTGTTCTGGGACTAAGTTTCAAATCTGGCACCGATGATCTCCGCGAAAGCCCTTCCGTGCAGCTGATCAAGCGGCTCTTGGGCGAAGGCTGCGACGTTCAAGTGTGGGACAAGGACGTTTCCATGGGCCGGCTGACCGGATCCAATCGGCAATACATTCAGGAGGAGATTCCTCACATCGGTGCTCGTCTCTCAACAGAACTAGAAGATGTGATCGCCCAGGCAGAAGTCGTCGTTATAGGAACGGACACGATCGACAATGAAACGTTGCAGGCGGCTATCCGACCGGAGCAACAGGTCGTCGATCTGCGCTCTTCCCGTCATCGATGCAATTTTCAGGGAATTCCGGCAAACGCTGAGTCTAGCATGAATCACACTGCGGCTGCTGTGAGCCAGTAAGGGGTTTCGGGGACGCTCTAGAAACGTTGAAGACAAATGAAACCGCTTTACAAACGATCGCTACTTGTTGCGGTGAGAAACCTGCTTCAGAGGATTCCGTTCAAGCCAGTGGATATCAACTGCCTTCATTTCCTGGAGTATACGGGCATCCCACACCTTGGCACGGCTTTGCCTCGAACAAATTGTGCGGTTAGGCGTGCGAGTTTGAAGGATTTGCCAGGTATGACCGAATGTCAAAGAACACCCGAAGTGTTCCTGAAACGATTCGAAATGAAGGATCATTGCGCCGTTGCGATCATCGAAAGCCGGATTGTCGGATATGAGTGGTTCTGTGAGAAGCCCTCGCATTTGGAAGAGCGTTACGCTTACAAGATCGAGATTCCTCCCGATGCGATTTATGCATACGACGCTTTCATCCTTCCCGAACATCGCCTCTCGGGAATTTGGGTCAGATTTAAGACCACGTATCTTCGGAAATTGATGGAGACGCTAAGCAAACGCAAGATCATTGCCATGATCGACCGGGGAAATTACTTGTCGATGAATACGCACCTAAGATTTGGGTTCCGGCCAATTCGGACAGTTTTCGTCTGCAAATTGTTTGGCAAGTCTTTTTTTATAAACAGGAATGCCCACAACAACAAATTCCCTTTTTCTTTTCGAGCATCGTTTGCGGATGCGTTGGGGCGTGCGGAGCAGAAAGAGTCCTGGCCTTCAAAATCCGCCACTTGCTAGGCAAACGACAATGTCTTGATGGACGTGCGCACTCGCTATAGCGCGACAAGACCTAACGATGGCAACTTCCCTAACTCATTTGAATCCATTCGCAGACGCAGCTCCTATGCATTCGCCCGTGGCTGAATCGCTCCGGAAACTCAAGGGAATTGAGGGGCAAACGATTCGCGTGTCAACTTACAATACCTGGAAGCAACTCGAGGAACAGATTCCAGCTTGGGAAACGATTTTGCGCGATAACAAGTCCCTGTCGATTTTTTCTACGCCCGAATGGCTCGGTTCCTGGTGGAAGGCATTCGGCCAGAACAAGCAAGTAATGGCGTTGGCGCTTTCCAACCAAGACGACTCGCTCGTCGGCCTGGTTCCCTGCTATCTCGAAGAACGCAAGAGCCCGTTTCTTGGCAAATTGGCATGGTTGTGTTTTGTTGGAGATGGCTCTGGAGACTCAGACAATCTTGACTTAATCATTCGGCCGGGCTTCGAAAGAGAGTGTGCACAAGCTCTCATGCGTTGGCTAAAGGACCATCAAGATTGGGACATCTGCTCTCTCAACACTATGCCTGACAATTCGAAGGCAGCCGCAGCTCTAATAGAAGAGCTCAAGCGCGCTAACTGGACCTTGGTGGCAGAAGATTCTCCTTGTTCAGCAATTCAGTTACCAAGCTCCTGGCCACTTTATTTGGAAAGTCTCTCGCCCGCTTTTCGGCCTTTGGTAACGCGCTACCCGCGAAAGTTGGCGCAGCGATACCAGGTCATGATTCATCGCTGTGACAATCCAGACGTCCTATCGAAGAGGCTGGAGATTCTTTTTTCGCTTCACGAGAAGCGCTGGAATCTGGTGAACCAGCCAGGAAGCTTTGGCTCTCGCGAGCGCAGAGAATTTTACCGTTCGATGGGAGAATCCTTTCTCCGCAAAGATTGGCTGGAGTTCTGGCTCATGGAATTGAGCGGCGCGCCCGCAGCTACTCAATATTGTTTTCGCTATCGGGACACGGTCTACATCCTACAGGAAGGATTCGATCCAAGATTTGCGGCTGACAAAGCTGGCTATGCCCTGCGGGGAGATATGCTGAAACACTTTATTGAGACCGGTGTAAAACGGTACGACTTTCTTGGAGGATTTGCGCCGCACAAGCAGAACTGGGGAGCGAAACCAGGTGTCTACTTGAACTTGAGTTTTGCGCGGCCTGGGAGCAGTGGAAGCGTGTATCTCTCATGCACGAATTCGCTTGCACAAAGTAAGGAATGGCTTCGCGGCAAACTGCCCGCGCCTGCGTGGAACTTCCTCCATTGGGTAAAGCTCAAAACGGGCGGCCAGGCAGAGGCCGCCGCGATCTAACTCAAGCGACAAAGATCAAATCACCAGCGAGGCGCCACGTGAAGATCCTCGAGATTGGCAACTACCCTCCCCCGGCGTGCGGCTGGGCCATGCAAACGAAATTACTCGTCGAAGAAATTCGGCACCGGGGGCATGTATGTCAGGTTTTGAATATCAACGAGAACCGTAAACGAAAAACAAACGATTACGTCGACGTTCAAAACGGCTTTGACTACGTCTATAAGCTGATTCGGTTTGCCTGGAAAGGTTATCAGTTTCAGATGCATGTCAACGGCCAGTCAAAAACGGGATATGTTCTGGCCTTGCTGGCCGCGCTGGTTGGCAGACTCAGTGGCCGCCCCGTAGCGCTGAGCTGGCAAGGCGGCTTGCAACAAAAATACTTTCCAAGACCGCAAGGGACATTCTTGCGGGAAGTGTACAAGCTTCTCTTTGTGCTGTGCGGGAGGATCGCTTGCAACGATGCCAAGATTAAGCAGGCGATTGAAAGCTATGGCATTAAACCTGATCGCGTTAGGGCAATTCCAGCATTCTCCAGGCAAAATTTGGAATTCGAACGGATTCCGCTGGGCCCGAAAATCGAGTCATTTCTGAGAGGGCATCATCCGGTCTTTTTTTGTTACGTGTCCTTCCGCCCCGAGTACCAACTCGGAATGCTGCGCGAAGCCATGAAAAAGTTCCGCGAACACCACACACAAGCGGGATACATCTGGCTTGGATTTCCCTCAAAGGAATTACGTGCTGTACAGGAATTCGTTGTCCAGTGGCCGACCCACGAGATAGAGAGTCTACTGTTGCTCGGTAACCTGTGTCACGACGCGTTTTCAACATTGCTCGAACGTTGTTTCGCCTATATACGCACACCGGCATGTGATGGCGTGGCCGCTTCAGTTTTGGAGTCACTGGCGCTGGGAGTTCCCGTCATTGCCAGTGAGAATTACAGTCGCCCTCCCCAGGTAACTACGTACCGCGAAAACGATGCAAGCGACTTATACGACAAGCTTGTTTTAGTGACCGAGCGTTACCAGCGGGTGAAGGAACAGACGCAATTCCACGGTGCGGAAGACAACATCGCGCGAACTGCGGATTGGCTGCTGGAAGAATCTTCCCTAAAAACAAAGGAACTCGCCCAGGACTTCGCCAGTGCCGACTAAGAATCAATGGATCAGACGCTGTAAGCGCCTGACCGAAATGGGCTGGGACGAGATTCGAGTGCGAACGCTGCAGGCCTTGGCAAAGGGCTGTGATTTTACTTTGTATCAAATGGGCATCTCCACAGTGAACGGTGACCACAGGAATGGTCTGGAACGCTGCGGTCATTTTTTCTTTAGAAAAGAAGAATTGCCAGAAATCTTCGCGTCACTTTGGGAGCTGTTTCCCGAGGCAGCGGAACAGATTGTCGAGCGAGCCGAGCAAATTTGCCGGCATCGTTTTGACTTGCTCGGATACCAGGGACTGAACTACGGCCCGGAAATCGACTGGCACCTGGATGCCGTGCACGGCAAACGCGCGCCGGTTCGTCCATGGTTTCGCATTCCATATCTGGACTTCGATCAGGTCGGTGATTCGAAGGTGGTTTGGGAACTAAACCGCCACCAACACCTGGTGACTCTTGCCAAAGCCTATCGCCTGACCGAAGAAAATGCCTACGTACGAGAGCTGTTCCAACAGTGGTATCAATGGCGCGAGAAGAATCCGTATCCAATGGGAATTAATTGGGCAAGCAGCTTGGAAGTTGCGTTTAGAAGCTTGTCCTGGCTGTGGGTGTGGCATTTGCTCGATGGTTGCTCTGTCGTTCCCAAGGAGTTCTCTGCCGACCTCTCTCACGCCCTGGCTTTGAATGCGCGGCATATCAAGAGATTCCTTTCGACTTACTTCTCTCCGAATACTCACTTGCTAGGGGAGGGAGTCGGTCTCTTTTTCATCGGCCTATTGTGTCCTGGGCTTTCCGCAGCTCGGTACTGGCGGGATTGCGGTTGGAACATTATTTTGAAGGAGGCCCAGCGCCAAGTCCGTCCGGACGGCATGCACTTTGAGCAGTCAATGTATTACCACACTTATGCTCTGGACTTTCTCCTTCATTCGCGGATTCTTGCGGAACTAAACCACATTCCAGTCCCTCAAAGCTTTGACCAGATCATTGAAAAGATGCTCGAAACCACGGCTGAGTTTGCCGATGCCGGGCTCGCGCCTCAGTTTGGGGATGATGATGGCGGCCGCGTTTTTGACCCTAGCCGCAATCAGCGGGAGCACATGCTCGATCCTTTAGTCATAGGTTCTGCGTTGTATGACCGGCCCGATTTCAAAACTGAGGCTAGTCGCGGAACAGAAGAGCTGCTTTGGCTATTGGGCACAGAAGGCGTGCGACGGTTCAAGGGGCTGCCACCGCAGAGGCTGGAACATAATTCCTTAGCGAAGGAAGCTGGTGGACTTTATGTGATGCGAAGCTCTGGTTCTACATCGTACCAGCTTGTGGTAGACGCTGGCCCACAAGGAGCGGGCCGAAGTGGTCATGGTCACGCCGACGCGCTGAGTGTGCAACTAACTGCAAATGGAAAACCGCTGCTGATTGATCCAGGCACGTTTACCTATGCAGATCCTTGCGGCGAACGCGACTGGTTTCGCGGAACATCCGCCCACAACACCATTCAGGTGGACGACACTAGTCAAGCCGACCCCGCAGGACCTTTCGAATGGAAAGGAAGAGCCAATGGCGCGTTGGGCTCCTGGATAAACGGCAAAACGTTTGACTTTTTTCTCGGCACGCACACCGGTTATTCGCAACTGCCTTCGCCAGTTCAGCATCGCCGGTTTATTTTTCACTTGAAATCGCGCTTCTGGGTCATACGCGATGTCCTCGAAGGAACGGGATTACACAAACTGACAGCTTCGTGGCATTTTGCGCCGGGCTCTCTGTATGCAATCCCAGATGGCGCCATGTTCGTTGGAGATGACGTCGCTCCTCTCGCCCTGTTGTGCACAGCCAGTAGCAGCTGCCGGAAGGAGATTTCCCGAGGCTGGCATTCGCCGGTTTACGGAAAAAAGGAGGTATCTCCCACCTTCCGAGTGACAACTCATGCGCCGTTGCCTGTTGAATTGACGACCATGCTGATTCCGCATTCGGAGGTTACAGCCCACCTCGGGTTACTCCGCCCCGTGGAGTCAGGACACAGGGGAGCTCCGGTGAACGCGTTTCGCTATTCCACGGCAATCTCGCAAGACCATTTATTTTTCGCCGACAAGCCGGGGAATTGGCAAGTTGGACCATTCGCAAGCAACGCCACGTTTTTATACTGTTCGACGGACGCTAACAGAGCGGTAATGCAGTTCGTCATTTGTGGGGGCAGCTACTTCGCATTCAGTGGCCGCCGGCTATTTGACGCAAGTTTGCCGGTAAAACATAGCGAATGGAGTAGAAGTGCTGACGAGCGTTCAACCTCGCGGCCGTTTGATCTACCCACAAAGCACGAATCGAATCCACAAGCCAACGAGCATTTCGAAGGGCCCAGCAGCATGAGGCAGTATCTTGAACAAATCTGAGCTGACACTTCATCTTTAGTAGAAATGAACTCCTCTCGACTCGAGAAAGATTAAGTCTTCGGTCACAAAAAAAACACTATGTGCGGAATTTGCGGAATTCTCGACCTGCGTGGAAGCGGGTTTCTCGGTGAAGAGTTGGAGGCTATGTCCAATGTTCTTCGTCATCGCGGCCCCGATGATCGAGGAAGCTTTCACTCCGGCCCAGTTGCTTTCGGTTTCCAAAGATTGAGTATCGTGGATCTGTCAGGCGGCCATCAACCGATGTGCAACGAAGACCGGAGCGTTTGGATTGTCTTTAACGGGGAAATCTACAACCACGCGGAGCTTCGCCCCCGTTTGGAAAAGCTTGGCCACCGGTTCGCTTCCAACAGCGATACGGAAACGATCGTTCATTTATATGAGGAATACGGCAACGATTGTGTCTCTCACCTCCGAGGCATGTTTGCCTTTGCAATTTGGGACGCGCGGCGCAACAGGCTCTTCTGTGCGAGAGACCGACTGGGAATCAAGCCTTTTTACTTTGCGATGACAAGCGAGCGATTCGCATTTGCTTCGGAAATCAAAGCTCTCTTCGAGCTACGAGATTTCAAAGCCAGCCTCAACCGGCGAGCGCTTCCTGAATTCTTTACCTTTGGTTATCTCGCGGCGCAGGAGACTCTCTATCAGAATGTACACAAACTTCTGCCCGGAAATCGCCTCTGCATTGATCTAACCGCAGAGAATCCGCAACCGCAAGTCACTGAGTATTGGGACTTGAATAATGTGCCGCCGGAAAATCCTCTCGGTGAGGCTCAATGCATCTCACAGTTTCGCGAGCTTTTCACGGAAACCGTTCGCTCCCACCTGATGAGCGATGTCCCACTGGGGGTTTTCTTAAGCGGTGGGCTCGATTCGAGCGCCATAGCTGCGGTAATGGCTTCGTTGAAAAAAGAGCCCATTCAAACTTTCTCGGTGGGTTATGCCGAAAACCAATATAGCGAATTGCCTTACGGCCGGGCGGTCGCCAAGCATATCGGAGCGGAATACAACGAGGTCATCCTCGGCCCGGAAGATTTCTTCGCAACCCTGCCTCGCCTGATTTGGCACGAAGATGAACCTCTTGTGTGGCCATCCAGTGTTGCCCTCTTCTTTGTGTCGCGCTTGGCGAGCGAGAAGGTAAAGGTTGTCCTAACAGGTGAGGGTGGCGACGAACTTTTCGCCGGTTACTTGAAGTATCGAGTTGCACTTTGGAATTTGCGTGGCGGCCCGTTGTATCGGGCGATTGTCCCGCAATTTGTCCGGCAGACCGTGCGCAAAGCATTGTCTTCGGAGGTTGGCCCGGACTGGATGCTACGCAAATTGCGGCATTCCTTCCTGTACGATCCAGAGAGTTTCGAACAAGTTTACTTTGACAACTTCTACGCCGCGTTTCCTCAACAACAACAGCCACAGCTATTTGACAATGCATTGAACGACGAACTCTGCGATGTGAATGCCTATGCGAACTCCATGCAGTATTTCCCAGCCAGCGGATTGAACGGAAACGCTTTGAACGATCTGTTGTACCTGGATATCAAGACTTATCTGGTCGAGCTGCTCATGAAACAAGACCAAATGAGTATGGCTGCGTCTATCGAGAGCCGCGTCCCCTTCCTGGATCACAAGGTTGTGGAGTTCGCGGCCGGCCTTCCGGCGCGGTACAAGCTGCGCTTTTCATCCGGAAAATATCTGCTCCGCAAAGCAATGACTCGCGATTTGCCCCCGGAAGTTCTCAAGCGAAACAAGAAAGGATTCCCTACTCCCATTCGACCCTGGTTGAGGAATCAGCTTTTCGAGAAGCTCAAAGTGATTCTTACAGACGGACGGCTTGCCGAACGACGTCTTGTTAAGCCAGGCTACGTTGAATATCTCTTGAACGCTCACCGCCAAGGCAGTTCGTCCGCCACGGAAGGCTGTTGGCGATTGCTGAATTTTGAGTTGTGGTGCCGCATCTTCCTCGACCGCGACGATACTGTCCGATCATCGCAGCCGACTCGCGAGCATTTCGCTTTTTGCGGACCAGGTTCGGGCAAATATTCCGAGGTGGTTCTGCCTTCCTGAGACGGCACCTGCCCATGAAGATTCTGCTCACACTTCGGCAACCGCTCTACCCCACTGACACCGGCGGAAAGGTGCGTTCGCTCAATATTTTTTCGCGGCTTGGGAAGCGCGCTTCCATTCACGCCGTCTCGTTCGCGGATCCTGTTGCAGATGCTGAATCCATTCATAAGATGCAAGAAGTGTTCGAGAGCTATACGCAGGTACCCTGGCAGGAAACGAGAAAGTACTCCGGCAGGTTTTACAAGGAACTCGTCACCAGTCAATTCAGCGCGTTGCCCTATTTTCTCGCGAAATGTTGCTTGCCTCATTTTCGATCCACAGTCGAAGACCTATTGGCAAGAGAGCATTTTGACCTCCTTTTTTGTGACTTCTTGCATACAGCCGCTCCTCTGCTCCAGTGCTCCTTCAGGCCCAAAATCGTGTTTGAGCACAATGTTGAATTCCAGCTAAGAAAGCGGAAATGGCAAGTCGAGAAGCACCCTCTGCGCAAAATCGTATTTGGGAGTGAATGGGAAAAAACGCGACCGTTGGAGGCTCAGGTGTGCCGCTCGTTCGATCATGTGCTCACAGTGTCCGACGAGGATCAACAAGCAATCCGGCGCGAGTTTGGAGTGGATCACATTTCCACGCTTCCGACTGGGGTGGATACGGATTTCTTTTGCCTGTCCGAGAATCAATCCGTACCGGGAAGAATGGTCTTCGTTGGCTCCATGGATTGGGATCCAAATGAGGACGGAATCGTGTGGTTTCTGGAGAGCGTTTACCCGCTAATCCGGCAAGCAGCACCCCATGCGAGTTTCATTGTTGTCGGGCGAAATCCATCCGCGCGACTGCGGGCGATAGCTGCCAAAGCGCCTTCCGTGGAAGTTACCGGGGCGGTTCCTGATGTTCGGCCATATCTCTCTCAAGCCGAGGCCGTCGTGGTTCCCCTGCGGGTTGGCGGCGGCACACGTATCAAGATCCCGGAAGCTATGGCCATGGCCAAAGCGGTGGTCTCCACGCCGATTGGCGCGGAAGGACTGCCATTTCGAGATGGAAGACAGATTCTCCTAGCAGGACAACCACGGGACTTCGCCAGTGCGGTCATTGAGATCCTTAAAAAGTCCGCTCTCCGGAAAGCCATCGAAAACGCAGCGCGCAAAGAGGTTGTAGCGAATCATGGTTGGGAAGCGGTGGTGGACAAGGTCGAAGACGTGCTCGACCGAGTGGTATCAAACGCCAAAAAACCGATTGCTAAAGAAGTTGTCTCTCATCCTGCACTAGTGACGCCTTGAACTACGCTATTCCATTTGTTGAGAACGACACAAGCGTAACGCCGGACTCTGCTCCCTCAAATTTGAATAAACAGAGTGCCGGCGTGAGTTTCTTTTTCGTAGTGCTTTTCACTATCGCCATATATGCCCGGCCAGAAGACATCTTCCCCGTGCTTGGTCAACTGCACCTTACTTTCATTCTGGGACTCTGCGCGGGATCGGCGTATCTCGGCTCCTTTCTCCTCGGAAGCGTCCGCCTGACTTGGACAAGGGAGCTGCAAATTGTGCTTCTCCTCACTGGTTGTTTTGCAGTGGGCGTGCCATTCGCTTATTGGAGAGGCGGAAGCTTTCAAGTTCTAACTCAAGTGTGGCTTAAAACGCTCATCGTATTCTTTCTGCTCACGCAGACCCTGGTGTCAATCGAACGCGTCCGCAAAATTCTTTGGGCCATTATCCTGAGTGAGCTTGTCGTTTGCGCCTACTCAATCGTTCAATCCTCTCACGTCGTTTGGGTGGATCAACGTCTCTCAGGGATCAGCATGGGGATCCTCGGGTGGAACTTCCTGGGTCTTGCCGTCGCACTCACTATTCCCTACATCGCCGCCATTTGCATTCTTCAACCCGGCTTTTTCAAGACGAGCCTGCTCATCTCGTCCGTCCTCTTTCTCATGTGGATGTTGGTGCTAACCGCATCGCGCAGTGGCTCGCTGAACGTCCTCTTGTCGATTGCTCTCACGTTTCTGTTCGTTTTGCGTGGCACTCCCCGTGGAAAGCTCATTGGCGTTGGAATTGTCCTGATCGCACTGGCGGCTATTAGCCTGGCGCCCGGTGTGTTTTGGCAAAGAATGGCAACCGTCTGGTCGGGGTCAGAGAATTCACAGAACGAGATTGCTGCGTCCGCAGAGGTGTCCAAGGAAGAGCGTCTGGGCGTTCTGGAGCGGGCTATTCATTACAGCCTGGAGAATCCTCTTTTTGGCTTGGGGCTCGGAAACTTTGAGATCGCCAGCGGCACGGAGATTGGGAAACCTGAGGCATGGCTTGGAGTTCATAACACGTTTGCCGAAATCTCTTCTGAAGCCGGAGTCCCTGCTCTCGGTCTCTTTGTCGCTCTTCTCTGGACTGCGATCCAACATATGCGGATGCTGGGAAAGAAAACGATCGCCGGCCCACAAGGTCTGGAACTCAAATTCATGGCGCGTGCCACTTTGGTCAGCCTGCTGTCATTCATTTTTGGAGCATTCTTCGCCCACATCGGCTA
>Ga0066684_10000353_pt1 | contig 15299 bp, 15 predicted proteins | sample GraSoiAngelo_133_FD_62301 | JGI IMG/M metagenome (GOLD analysis project Ga0066684, IMG submission 62301) | Grasslands soil microbial communities from the Angelo Coastal Reserve, California, USA - 14_0929_05_20cm | ecosystem: Environmental > Terrestrial > Soil > Grasslands | place: USA... | reverse complement strand
AGCGGGTTGAACATGGCGGTGAGCAGCTCGAGCAGATCCGTGCCGATTCGAGTCGCGGTGGCGAAGGCGGTGAGGATGGCCGCGAAGAAGAGGCCCGCCGCGTACCCCTGCGCCAGCACCTGCAGCGAATGCAGGGTGCGCTGCGGGATGACCCCGCTGGCGATGGCGCTCCCGAACGCCTCCAAGGTCGCGCCGAAGGTGGGGAAGAGGAGCGGATTGTCGAGCTTGCGCGCGTACAGCTCCCAGAAGAGCGCGAGGAGGACCAGCAGCGCCGTCTTGCGCAGGGCGGAGTTGCCCGAGATGCGCTCCCAGGCGGTGAGCGGTTTTACGACGACGACGTGCGTCGCGGCCTGCTCAGCCATCGGTGGCCTCCTCCACCTTCTCGGAAAAGAGCATCTCGTGGATGCGCTGCGAGAGCCGCTCCTCGTCCCGCCCGCTGCTCTGCATCTCCGCCTTGACCTGGCCGGGATGTGGCGAGAGCAGGAGGATCCGGTTCCCCACCCGCACCGCCTCCGGGATGGAATGGGTGACGAAGAGGACGGTGAAGCGGGTGTCCTCCCAGAGGCGCAACAGCTCCTCCTGCATCTTCCGCCGGGTGAGCGCATCGAGGGCGGCGAAGGGCTCGTCCATGAGCAGGATGTCCGGCTCGACCGCCATGGCGCGGGCGATGGCGACCCGCTGCTTCATGCCGCCCGAGAGCTGGTGCGGGAGCGTGTCGGCGAACTTGGTGAGACCGACCTTCTCGATGGTCGCCAGCGCCTTTTCGTCGGCGGCGTGGCCCTTCAGCTTCCCGCTCGCACGCAGCGCGAAGACGACGTTCTCCTTCACCGTCTTCCAGGGGAGGAGCTGATCGAATTCCTGGAAGACCATCACCCGGTCGGGGCCCGGCTTGTCGATGACGCGGCCGTTGAGGCGGATCTCGCCCTCGACCGGTGCGAGATAGCCGCCGACCGCCTTGAGCAGCGTGGACTTGCCGCACCCCGAAGGGCCGAGCATCACGAAGCGGTCCGAGCGCGAGACCTCGAACCCCACCCGGTAGGTGGCGGTGACGAGGTGCTCGCGCGTCTTGTACTGGAGCGTGACGCCCCGCACTTCGAGGAGCGCGGGCGCTCGCTCAGCTGCCGGGTCGGCCATGGAGATTCTGGAAGTAGAGGTCGTCCCACCTCGCCGGCTTGATCTTGATACGGCCGATCTTGTGCATGAACTGGGCGGTGACCAGGGTCTTGTGCGGGGTGAGCGTGAACTCCACTTGCGGATCCTTGATCTCCTTCAGCAGCTCGTCGATCGACTCGGCCGTCCTGCTCATCCGCTTGTAGGTCTCCGCCGCCGCCTTGGGATCCTTGTTGATCGAATCGGTCGCCTCGGAGAGCGCGGCCACGAAGGCCTGGTAGGCCTTGGGGTTGTCCTTCTGGAATCTGGTCGTCGACCAGACCACGTTGAAGGTCGCCTTGCCGCCGAGGATGTCGTAGTTGCTGGTGATGGCGCGCATGCCCTTCGCCTTCTCCTGGTACTCGAAAGGCGGAGAGGAGAAGTGGGCCGTGATCCCGCTTCCGGAAAGCAGCGCGGTCAGCGCGTCCGGGTGCGGCATGGACACCGTGAGCGAGTCGAGCTTCTCGTAGCTTTCGTCGCCCCATTCCTTGGCGGCGGCCATCTCCAAGAGGAGCGCCTGGGTCGAGATCTTCACGGTGGTGACGGCGATCTTGTCCTGCGGACCGAAGTCCTTGATCGACTTGATCTTGGGATTCGCGACGATCAGCTCGACCGGCATGTCGTTGAGTGCGCCCACGCCGCGCACCTCGAGGCCGGAGCCCTTCGTCTTCGCCCACAAGGTGATGAGCGATGGGACGCCGCCGGTTCCGAAGTCGAGCCCGCCGGAGAGCAGGGCGTCGTTCATCGCTCCAGGCCCGCCCAGCTTGGCCCAGGTTGCCTTCACCTCTCCGAGGCCCAGACGCTGGGCGTGCTTCTCCACCAGGTGCCCGTCCTCCATCATCATCAGGGGCAGGTAGCTGAGCCCGTACTGCTGCGCGCAGCGGATCTCCTTCGTCTCCGCGCGCGCCGCGAAGCCCACGAGGATCGCTCCCCACATTACGTATCGTTTCATGTCGTTGCGTCCTCCTGGATGGCCTTCTGCACCGCCCGCGTGACGTCGGCGGTCCTTGCGGTTCCCTTCAGATCGGGCGTGCGCACGCCGCTCGCCGTGGTCTTCTCGATCGCCCGCATGAGGCGCGCGGCTGCCGATTCCTGTCCGAGGTGCTCGAGCATCATCGCCGCGGTCCAGAAAGTGGCGATGGGGTTCGCGACGCCCTTGCCGGCGATGTCGAACGCCGACCCGTGGATCGGCTCGAACATCGACGGGAAGGTCCGCTCGGGATTGAGGTTGGCGGTGGGCGCGATGCCGAGGCTGCCGGAGAGCGCGGCGGCGAGGTCGGAAAGGATGTCGGCGTGCAGGTTGGTCGCGACGATGACGTCGAGGGAGCGCGGCTTCAGCACCATGCGCGTCGTCACCGCGTCGACCAGCTCGCGGTCGGTGCGCACCTCGGGGTATTTCTTCGCGACCTCGGCGAAGATCTCGTCCCACAGCACCATCCCGTGCCGCTGGGCGTTCGACTTGGTGACGAGGGTCAAGAGCCTCTTCGGCCGCTTGCGCGCCAGCTCGAAGGCGAAACGGTGGATGCGCTCGACGCCATGCCGGGTGAACACCGACGTCTCGGTGGCGATTTCCTCGGGCAGCCCGCGGTGCACGCGGCCGCCGTTTCCCGAGTACTCGCCCTCGGTGTTCTCGCGCACGACGATCCAGTCGATGTCCTGACCGTCGCGGAGGGGGCTCGTGACGCCGGGGAAGATGCGGCTCGGGCGGACGTTCGCATACTGGTCGAAGCCCTGGCAGATGGGGAGCCTGAGGCCCCAGAGCGAGATGTGATCGGGCACCTTCTGGCTGCCGACGGCTCCGAAGAAGATGGCGTCGAAGCGCCGCAGCTTCTCCAGGCCTCCTTCGGGGATGTAGTTGCCCTCGCGCAGGTACCGGTCCGAGCTCCAGTCGAACGACTCCACCTGCAAGTCGAAGCCGCGGTCCTTGCGCGCAAGCGTGTCGAGCACTTCGAGCCCGGCGGCGATCACTTCCACGCCGATCCCATCTCCGGGGATGGCAGCGATGCGGTAGGTGGGCATGCGCGCGGCATCCTCGATCAGGCTGGGCCCTGCTGTCACGCGGAGCCGGTTGACAAAAGGGATGCAAAGGGAGAGGACAAACACGGTGCGTCGCGGAACGCGGCGCTGCCGGCGCGCGACGTTCGCCCACCTTGAGTGACGCGCCTTACAAATATCACCCTAAGCCGCTGGGTTGCGGCGCCTCCGTCGGCAAGAACGGAAGCGCCGCTCGGCTTCGCGGTGGGCGGGAAGGGTGCCCGCGATGGCCGGCCGGATCGAGACGATCGCAGTCCGCGGAGGTGAGCCGCGCAAGAGCGCTTACGACGCGGTGACGACGCCCATCGTCTGCGCCGCCACCTACGCCTTCGAGGACACGGCAGAGATCGTCGACTACTTCGAAGGCCGCAAGGAGCGCGAGGAGTACGGTCGCTACGGCAATCCGACCGTGCGCGCGGCCGAGCGCAAGATCGCCGCCCTCGAAGGAGCCGAAGACTGCGCCCTCTTCGCGAGCGGCATGGCCGCGGTGACGACCGCGATGCTCGAGCTGCTCAAGACCGGCGACCATGTGGTCATGACGAGCGATTGCTACCGGCGCACGCGCCAGTTCGTGCGGCAGTTCCTCGGACGCTTCGGCGTGGAGGTGACGCTCGTCGATCCCGGCGACACGGAGAAGGTCGCCGCAGCCGTCCGGCCGGGCCATACCAGGCTCATCGTCTCGGAATCGCCGACCAACCCGTATCTACGCATCGCCGATCTGCGCGCGCTCGTCCGGGTGCGCGACCTGTTCGAAGGCGTGAACCTGCTCGTCGACTCGACCTTCGCCACGCCGGCGAACCAGCGCGCTCTCGATTTCGGGGTCGATCTCTCGCTGCAGTCCGGGACCAAGTACCTCGGCGGCCACAACGACCTGCTCGCCGGATCCATTTCGGGGCGCGCCTCGCTGGTCTCGGCGATCCGCGATTTGCGCGGAGTCCTGGGCGGCATGCTCGATCCGCATCCGGCGTACCTGCTCCTGCGCGGCATGAAGACGCTCCCCTTGCGCGTCGAGCGGCAAAATCAGAGCGCGTTGCAAATCGCCCGTTTCCTCGAAGCCGATCGCCGCGTACGCCGCGTCTGGTATCCGGGCCTTGCGAGCCATCCCGATCATGCCGTCGCGCGGGAGCAGATGAAGGGGTTCGGCGGGGTGGTCACTTTCCAGCTCGACGCAGACGCCGCGCGGACCTCGCGCTTCGTCGACGCCTGCAAGCTCGCCACCATCGCGCCGTCGCTCGGAGCCGTGGAAACGCTCATCGAGCAGCCCGCGCTCATGTCCTACTTCGAGCTGACCACGCAGCAACGGGAAGCCATCGGGATCTCCGATTCGCTCGTCCGCCTCTCCGTGGGGATCGAAGCGTGCGAGGACCTCATGGAGGACCTGGGCCAGGCGCTCGACGCGGCCTTCCGCTGACCGACTGACAACCGCATCGCGAAGTGACATATCGGCGGAATGGCCCATCCACTCGCCGGGAAGCCGGCCCCGCGGGAGATGCTCGTCAACGTGCAGCGGCTGCTTGCGGCCTATTTCGAAAAGCCCGACCCGAAGGATCCCGCGCAGCGGGTCAGCTTCGGCACCTCAGGTCATCGCGGCTCTTCGCTCAAGCACGCATTCAACGAGGCGCACATCGCGGCGGTCACGCAGGCGACCTGCGAGTTCCGCAAGCAGCAGGGTACGACAGGGCCGCTCTACCTCGGGATCGACACCCATGCCTTGAGCGGACCGGCCCGCACGACCGCCATCGAGGTCCTGGCGGTGAACGGCGTCGAGGTCTTTTGCGCGCGCGAAGGGGAGTGGACGCCAACGCCCGTCGTCTCGCACGCGATCCTCACCTACAACCGCGGCCGCAACGATGCGCTCGCCGACGGAATCGTCGTCACCCCGTCGCACAATCCGCCGGAGGACGGCGGCATCAAATACAACCCTCCCAGCGGCGGGCCCGCCGATACTTCGGCGACCGGTTGGATCGAGAAGCGGGCCAACGAGGTTCTCGGCACCGAGGTGAAGCGCATGCCGTACGCGCAGGCGATTCGCGCGAGCAACGTGAAGACGCACGATTTCGTCTCCGCGTACGTGCGCGATCTGCGCAACGTGGTGGACCTCGAGGCGGTGAAGGCCGCACGACTGAGGCTAGGTGCCGATCCAATGGGCGGCGCCAACATCAGCTACTGGGATCCGATCGCCGCCGAATACGGACTGAACATCGAGGTGGTGAACCGCAAGGTCGATCCGACCTTCTCCTTCATGCCCCTCGATCACGACGGCAAGATCCGGATGGATTGCTCGTCGCCGTATGCGATGGCGAACCTGCTCGCGCTGAAAGACCGCTTCGATCTCGCCTTCGGCAACGACACCGACTCCGACCGGCACGGCATCGTCACTCCAAGCGGCGGGCTGATGAACCCGAATCATTACCTCGCCGTCGCCGTGTCCTTCCTCTTTCCCAACCGGCCCGGCTGGAGCGCGAAGGCCGCGGTGGGAAAGACGCTCGTCTCCTCGAGCCTCATCGATCGTGTCGCGCAGAAGATCGGACGGCCACTCCGCGAAGTTCCCGTCGGGTTCAAGTGGTTCGTCGATGGGCTTCTCGACGGATCGCTCGGTTTCGGAGGCGAGGAGAGCGCCGGAGCATCGTTCCTGCGCAAGGACGGGACGGCTTGGACCACCGACAAAGACGGCATCCTGCTCGACCTGCTCGCGGCTGAGGTCCTGGCGCGGACTGGGAAGGACCCAGGCGTTCACGCTCGCGAGTTGATGGCCGAGCTTGGCACGCCGCACTACACGCGCATCGACGCTCCCGCGACGCCGCAAGAGAAGTCGATCCTGAAGAAGCTGTCCCCCGATCAGGTGGCCGCGAAGACGCTCGCCGGCGAGCCGATCCGCGCCCGGCTCACCAAAGCGCCGGGAAACGGCGCGGAGATCGGCGGCCTCAAGGTGGTCGCCGAGAACGGCTGGTTCGCCGCGCGGCCCTCCGGTACCGAGGACGTCTACAAGATCTACGCGGAGAGCTTCCGGGGCGAGGAGCATCTGGCGCGGATCGTGGAGGAGGCGCGGGCGATCGTGTCGGCAGCGCTTCAAAGCTAGTGGATCCGGTCGCTCCCCCGTCGAGACGCCGACGGCGGCGGCTCGTTCGCGCGCTCGTCATCACCGCTCTGCTCGTGACAATCGGGCCGCTGTTAGCGCTGGAGCTTGGGTACCAGGTCGAGATCGCTCGCATTCCCGAGCGGCCACCTGATCCGCCACCGTCGCTCCCGCCTCTCGTGGTTCGCTCGCTCGGTGTGCAACTGTTCGACACGCCCGATCCGCGGATGACGCCCATCTATCCGTGGACTCCGTTCATCGGGCTCGCAAGGTTCTATCTTGGCGCAAGGCCGCATCTCATCCCCGAGGAGCTGGCTGCGAGGCAGGTCATGAGGTCCGCGGGCCGGCCGCAACCGCCCACGAAGCTGCAGCGATTGATCGAGGTAGCCGCCCTCGCGACCTGGATCTCGCGGCACCTGTCCGCTCGCGAGGCGATCTCCGTCGCGCTCTCGCAGGCGCACTTCGCGCCGGATGTCGTCGGCATCGCCGCCGCGGCTCGCCGTTTCTTCGACAAGTCCTTGGAGGAGCTCGACGCGGGCGAGATCGCGGCGCTCATCGCCGGCTCCGCGGGCCCTTCGATGTACCCCGATCGGCCGGAGCGATTGCGAGCGCCGCGAGACGCGTTGCTCCGCAAGCTGCACGACCACGGTCTCATCGACGAGCCGACCATGCAGGCGGCGATGGAGCGGGATGTCCGCCGATTCAAATGACCGCGCGCGGACTTGCTAGACTGACCCGATGATCCGCCCCCCCGTCGAGCCCATGCTCGCCAAGCTCGCCGAGGACCTCCCCGGCGGCGACGGCTTCCTCTACGAGCCCAAGTGGGACGGCTTCCGCTGCCTCGTCTTCCGCGACGGCAAGGAGATTTTCTTACAGTCTCGCGAGCTGAAGCCGCTCGACCGGTACTTTCCGGAGCTGCTCGAGCCGCTGGCCCGCGAGATCCCCGAGCGCTGCGTGCTCGACGGCGAGATCGTCATCGCCGGACCGGACGGCCTGGAGTTCGAGGCGCTCCTCTTGCGCATCCACCCCGCGGCATCGCGAGTGAAGCTGCTCGCCTCGCAGACGCCCGCCTCCTATGTGGCCTTCGACCTCCTTTCCCTGGACGACCAGGATCTCCTCGACCATCCTTTTGCCGAGCGGCGCGAGAAGCTCGAGCGCGCGCTCTCCAAGGCGAAGCCGCCCATCCGCCTCACGCCGGCGACGCGCGACCTCTCCGTCGCCCGCGACTGGTTCTCCCGGTTCGAAGGGGCGGGCCTCGACGGCGTCGTCGCCAAGCGCCTCGAGAGCCACTATCTCCCCGGCAAGCGCGAGATGGTGAAGGTCAAGCACGCGCGCACCGCCGACTGCGTGGTCGGGGGCTTCCGCTGGCACAAGAACGGCCCGGGCACGATGATCGGTTCGCTCCTCCTCGGCCTCTTCGACGACGAGGGCACCCTCCACCACGTCGGTATCACCTCGTCCTTCACCACGGCACGGCGCAAGGAGCTGGTGCAGGAGCTAGCGTCGCTGCGGGAGCGGGCCTTCGACGACCATCCCTGGAAGGAGTGGGGCGGGGCGGACGAGAAAGAGCAGCGAATGCCAGGCGCCACCAGCCGCTGGAACCGCGGCAAGGACCTGAGCTGGGAGCCGCTCCGGCCCGAGCGCGTCTGCGAAGTCGCCTACGATCACTTGCAGGGCGACAGGTTCCGGCACGCCACGCACTTCTTGCGATGGCGGCCGGACAAGGACCCGCGCTCATGCCGCTACGATCAGCTCGAGGAAACGCCGGCGTACGAGCTCGCGCGGATCTTCGGCGCTTCCGCCGGGTGAGACGCGTTACGGCACGAAGTACTCGCGCTTGAACTCCTCGATCGCGGCCTTCGTCTCGGGCAGCGGGTCGGGAATCGCTTCCAGCTCCTTGACGATCGCGAGCGCCTGCTTGCGACGCGCCTCCTTGCGGGCGCTCTCGGCGATCGAGGTCATTGCCAGCCGCTCGATGATCGCCGCCGAGACTCGCGGCATGCGGGCCACCCACCTTTCGACGTTCTCGAGAAAGAGCGCCTCGAGAGCAACCCCCGTAGCGCGGGCAACCTGCTCGCGCTCCGCCCTGGTGAACCGGCTACGCGTTCCGCACCGGCGGGCCGCCGCGAGCGACCGGTCGAGCGAGCGTCCCATCTCCAGGATCTGGTTGGCCCCTTCCTGGATGCGGCGGGCAATGTCCTGGATTCTCTCGACGTCTTGCTCGTGGGCGAGCTCTCTAGCCAGATCCTCGAGCTCGGCTTCGGTGCGCAGAATCTCCTCGAGCGTTGACATCATCCCCCCCGGGATCGCGGCGACAGCCGCTAGATACTAACTGCATTATTTCAGTGATACTGCATGCTCCTTTTCCTCACCACACCCGGGGCGCAAAATACGGGACATGAATCCGACCAAGGGCGGGGATCGCGGCGAGGCGGAGCGCGTCATCGCGCTCATGGTCCTTGCCGCCTGGGCCGACGGAAGGGTCGAAGGCAGCGAGGCTTTTGCCATCCAGCGACTCGTCTCCGCCAATCCTCTCCTCGCCCATCTGCGGCCGATCAGCGCGATCGCCGACGAGACCCGGGAGCGGCTGCGCGAGAAGGGGATGGACGCCTGCCTCGCCGAGGCCTGCGCGGCGCTCCCCGACCGCACCTACCGCGAGCTGGCTTTCCAGTGCTGCGCGAAGGTGATGGGGGCCGACCGCGTCTTTCCGGTCGAGGAGGAGAGCGTGCTGCGCAAGCTCCAGGGCCTGCTCGGGCTGGAATCGGGCGAGGCGGAGCGGCTCCTGGTCCTCGCGACAAGATGAGGAGGCGGCATGACGACCATCGGCATCGTGATCTTCGACGACGTGGAAGAGCTCGATTTCGTCGGTCCCTGGGAAGTGTTCGGAGCGGCCCGGGCGATGATCGAAAAGGGCGAAGCGCCTGGCGTCGCGCCCTGGCGGGTACATCTGCTGGCCGAGACAGGCGGCCCGATCCGCTGTGCGAAGGGAATGCGCGTCCTTCCCGACGCCACCCTGGCAGAATCGTCCGCCCTCGACGTGGTCCTCGTTCCGGGCGGCATGGGCACGCGCCGCGAGGCGAACAACCAGGGACTGCTCGCCTGGCTCCGCGAGGTGGCGCCCCGCTGCACCTTCGTGACCAGCGTCTGCACCGGCGCGCTGCTCCTCCACGAAGCGGGCATCTCGCGCGGCCGCCGCGTGGCGACCCACTTCAACTTCGTCGAGCCGCTCCGCGCGCGGGGAGCGAACGTCGCGGAGAACGTGCGCTACGTGCAGGACGGAAACCTGATCTCCGCCGCCGGCGTGTCGGCCGGGATCGACATGTCGCTGTGGCTCGTCGGCCAGCTGGTGGACCCGCGATTCGCGCGCAAGGTCCAGCGGTGGATCGAGTACGACCCCAAACCGCCTTACGCCGACGTAGCGATCTGAATCACCGGCTCAGCGGCGGCGATACGCTTCGCCGCTGCCTTCCCGAGGCGCGCGATCCCTTCCGCGATGAGCTCGGAAGACCGGTTGGAGAAGTTGAGCCGCAGCGACGACCGGTCGGGCGTGCGCGCGAAGAAGGGCGCGCCCGGCACGAACGCGACCCGCTCGCGCACCGCGTCGAGGAGAAGCTCGTCCGCGTCGATGCCGGGAATCGTGGCCCACAGGAACAGGCCGCCGGCCGGATCGGTGCAGCGCGTTCCCTTGGGGAACGATGCCAGGACCGCGGCGCGCATCGCCCGGCAGCGCTCGCCGTAGAGCGCACGGATCTCGCCGAGGTGGCCTTCGTAGTCGAAGGTCTCGAGCATCCGCGCCACGGCGCGCTGGGTGAGCGTGTTGGTGTGCAGATCGGCAGCCTGCTTGGCGACGGTCAGCGCGTGGATGGTGTCCGGCGCCGCCACGGCCCAGGCGATTCGCAGCCCCGGCGCGAGCGTCTTCGAGAAGGTGCCGAGATGGATCACGGGCGCCTCGTGGTCGAGCGCCGCGAGCGAGGGTACCTCGGTTCCGGAGTACCGCAGCTCGGCGTAGGGCTCGTCCTCGAGGATGGCGATGTTCTTCTCCCGGGCGATGCGCACGAGCTCGAGCCGGCGCTCGAGCGAGAGGGTGGTGCCCTTCGGGTTCTGGAAGGTCGGGTTCACGTAGATGAGCTTGGCGCCCGTCTGATCGATGACCCGCTCGAGCTCCGAGGTCCGCATTCCCTCGTCGTCGCTGCCGACGGTGGCGATGCGAGCCTCGTATCCCGAGAAGACCTGCAGCGCTGCGAGGTAGGAGGGGTTTTCGACGATGACCGTATCGCCCGCGTCGAGGAGGATCTTGGCGGTGAGGTCGATTCCCTGCTGGGACCCGCTCGTCACGATCACGTTTTCCGGACCGCAGGCAATCCCGCGGCGGCGCAGCCGCTCGGCGATCCACGCCCGCAAGGGTCCGAAGCCCTCGGTCGTCCCGTACTGCAGCGCCGCCTTCGCCTCCTCGGCGAAGACGCGCTCGTGGGCGCGGGCGATGGCCTCGACCGGAAACGACTCTGGCGCGGGAAGCCCGCCGGCGAAGGAGAGGATGTCCGGCCGTTCCGTGACCTTGAGGATCTCCCGGATGGCCGATGCCTTCACGCGCGACATGCGCGCCGACAGTCCAAGCTTCATGCCGCCACCTCCTTCTTGCGCCTGCGCCGGGACTCGGTCTCCGGCTGCTGCTGCAATGGAACGCGCGTCTCTTCTTTCACCGCCGAAAGGACGACCGTGGTGTGCGTGCGGGTGACGCCGGCGATGCGACGCAGGGAATCGCTGATGAGCCGATCGAGCGATTCGGTGTCCCGCGTGACGACCTTGAGCAGATAGGAATCGAGCCCTGCCACCCGGTGGCACTCGAGCACCTCGGGCAGATCGAGGATCCGCCGCGCGAACGGCTCGTGGTGCCGCGGATGGGAAATGCGCACGCCGACGAAGGCGCGGATGTCGTTGCCCATCGCCCGCGGATCGACGCGGGCGACGTAGCGGACGATGGCTCCCGACTCCTCCAGCTTGCGCACGCGGTCGGCGACGGCAGGCTGGGAGAGTCCAACCTTGGCGGCGATGTCCATCTGCGTCGTCTGCGCGTCCGTCTGCAGCAGATCCAGGATCTGATAATCTATCGGATCGAACGCCATCGGACCTTCCGGAAATAGGCAAAACAGTCCTAAGCCGCATGGAAGATAGACCCATGCAGAAAATCCGGCAAGCAGGCCCCGCGAGCGCCGCCCGCTAGTCGGCGATGTTGCCGTAGGTCGCGACCTGGTCCTTCACGACCTTCAGGTCGCCCACCACCACGATGGCCGCACGGCCGTCCTGGATGTACTTCGCCGCCATCTGCTGCACGTCCTCGGGGGTGACCGCGTTGACGCGCTGCACGTAGGTCGACAGGTAGTCTTCGGGTAGCCCGTTGAGATCGACGAAGCGGAACTGGTTGACGATTCCGCGCCGGCTCGAGGTCTGCAGGACGAAGACGCCGGCCGCGTACTTCGCGATGCCCTTCAGCTCTTCCGCGGAGGGCGGTTCCTTCTGGAGCCGGGAGATCTCGCCGAAGATCTCCTTGAGAGAGGCGCCGGTATCCTTGGTCGTGACGTCGGCGGTCTCCGCCCAGTAGGCGTCCCGGCGGTGGGTCGCGACGGAGCTGCTCGGTGAATACGTGTAGCCCTTCTGCTCGCGGATGTTGGAGGTGATGCGGGACATGAACGATCCGCCGAGGAGCGAATTGGTGACGACCAGCTTGACGTAGTCGGGGCTGGAGGGGTCGGCCCCGACGGGCATCCCGACGTAGAGGGTGCTTTGCACGGCGCCCGGTCGATCGACCAGGTACACGGCGCGCTGCGCGCGGGGCGAAGGCTTCGCATCCGGAGCCGGGGCGCCTTTCTTCCAGTCGGAAAACGCCGTTCGGACCGCGGCTTCGACCTGCTTCTCGTCGAACTTCCCGACTACGTAGAGGTGCGACCGCGCCGCGGAGAAATTCTTTTCGTGGAAGGCGCGCGCCTGATCGACGGTGAGCGCGTTCAGGTCCTCCTGCTTGGGGAGGATCCGGCCGTAAGGGTGATCGGGATAGAGGGCGGAGAGAAACTTCTCCATGGCGAGCTGGCGCGGCTGGGCGCGGGCGATGGCCAGATCGCGCATCCGGTCGGCCTTGCGGTGGTCGAAGTCGGCCTCCGGAAAGGACGGGTTCCGGGCTACGTCGGCGACCAGCCGGACGGCCTCGGCTGCGGACTCGCTCAAGACGTCGGCGGCGAGCTCGGCCAGATCGGACGACACCGCCACGTTCAGCGAGCCGCCCATGTTGGCTGCCTGCTCGGCGATCTGCGCGGCGGTGCGGGTCCTGGTGCCCTCGACGAGCATGTCGCCGGTCAAATCGGCGAGCCACACTTGATTCGGCGCCTCTTCGACGTTGCCTGCGCGCACCTCCAGCGCCACCGTCGTCTTGGGCGTCGAGCCGTATTGCACGAAGGTGACCGCGAGCCCGTTGTCGAGCGTCAGCTTGTGGGCGGCGGGAACCCGGAAGTCCTTCGGCGGACCCGCTTCGGGTGGCGTCTGCTTGGGCGCGCCGGCAGCCGGCGCGGGCGCGGCCTGGGCGACGAGGAGCGCTGCAAACAACGCGGTCATTGCGCACCTCCTGCGCTCGCGGACTTCGCCGGCGCGCCGGGATTGACGACGAGGATGGTCCGGTTGGTCTTGCGCAGCCACTCCTGCGCGGTCTTCTGCAAGAGCTCCGGCGTCACCTTCTGGAACTCGTCGAGGATGCCATTGATCTTCTGCGGGGCATCGTCGAAGAGCGCGTAGGCGGCGAGCAGATCCGCCTTGCCGAATCCGGAGAAAGCGTCGAGCTGATCGTAGAAGCGGGCGCGGATCTTCACCTTGGCGCGGGAAAGCGTGGCGGCGTCGACCGGGGCGGAGCGCAGCTTCTCGATCTGTCCGTCGGCCGCGGCGAGGATGTCGTCCGCCGGCTTGTCCTTGTCGTGGAAGAGATAGAAGTCGAGCAGGGTGGGACCCTGGATGTTGAACTGGTTGCCTAGCTCGTTGATGCCGCCGTCCACCTCGCCGGTGAGACCGCGCTTCTGCACCAGCTCCTGGTAGAGGAGGCTGTCCCGGCCGCCGGCGAGGATCTCGCGCAAGATGCCCATGGCGTACCACTCGGGCGTGTTCCGCGGGGGCACGTGGTAGGCGAACGCCAGCGCCGGCCGGGTGGCGAGCTTGTCGTCTTGCGAGACGCGCTTCTCCTGGTCCTGGCGCGGCTCGGAGATGTCCGGCCGGGCGGGAATCTCCTGGCGCGGGATGGCCTCGAAGTACTGCTTCACCCGGGAAAGCACCTGGGCGGGGTCGATGTCTCCGGCCACTACCAGCACGGCGTTGTTCGGGGCGTAATAGCTGCGGAAGAACTTCTGCACGTCATCGAGGGTGGCGGCGTCGAGATCGGTCAGGTCGCCGTAGAAGTTGTGCGCGTTGTACCAGTTGGTGTTCGCCGCCTGCGGCATGGGCAGCCAGGGAAAGCCGCCGTAGGGCCGGTTCAGCACGTTGACGCGGACCTCGCTCTTCACCACGCCCTGCTGGTTGGTGAGGTTCTCCTGCGTGATGGCGAGGCCCTTCATCCGGTCGGACTCCGCCCAGAGCATGGTCTGGACGGTGTTCGAAGGGACGACCTCGAAGTAATTGGTGAAGTCGAAGCGCGTCGAACCGTTGAGGATGCCGCCGTTCGACTGCACGAGCTTGATGAACTGGAGCTTCCCCAGATTCTGGGAGCCCTGGAACATCATGTGCTCGAAGAGGTGGGCGAAGCCCGTCCGGTCGCGCGGCTCGATGCGGAAGCCGATGCCGTAATAGACGCCGACGACGGCCACGGGCGAAGTGTGATCGGGCGAGAGCACCACCTTGAGCCCGTTCGAGAGCTTCTCGTACTGCACGGGGATCCCCAGCCCGCCTTGCTGCTGCGCCGCCTGATTGCGGTCGGCGGACGGTCTGGACGAGGGCCCGTTGGCGCAGGCGGCGGCGCAGAGGAGCGGGAGCCAAGGCGATGGTTTCATGGATTCGACCTCCCGCCCGTGGACACACCTCGGGCTCGAGCGCGCCCGCCTTTACGCGGGGGGCGCGGAGTCTATTTCAAATTCCCAGGAACGGATCACGCGCTGGCCGGCCGGCCTTCGAAGCGCCGGCGGACGAAGAGGGGGACGAAGAGGGCGATCCCCAGCACGACGGCGACGATCACGCAGATCCACTTGATGTCGTGGGCAAGCTCTTTGGAGGCGCCGAAGTAGTAGCCGAGGCCGACCACGATGCTGACCTCGACCGCCCCCACCGCGGCGTTGATGGCGAAGAACTTCGCGGCGGAGAACTTCGCCGCCCCGATGGCGAGGTAGACCGGCCCGCGCAAGCCGACCAGGAACCGTCCGAGCAGCACGGCGCGGAACCCGTGCCGTTTCACGAAGTCCTCGCCCCACTTGCGCATCTTCCGATTGACCATTCGCTTGCCGAGGCGCGTCTCGAGGAACTTGGGGAGCACGGTCCGGCCCAGAAGGTAGCTGGCGGCGTCGCCGACCATCACTCCGAGGAAGGCGGCGATGGAGGCGAGGACCACGGGGAGGTTCCCGTGCGAGATCCAGCCGGCCCAGAGGAGCGCGAGCTCCTCGGGCAGGGGAACGACGAGCGTGGACAAGACCACGCCGAAAATCGCGAAGAACGTGTACGTGGAGGGCTCCCGCGCGCCGGACACTCATATGGTCTGGTCGGCGGCGGGGCAACCGGCGAAGTTTCCATCGGGGAAAAAAAAGAGCCCGGGCATCGCTGCCCGGGCCCCGATTGCACGAGATCCGACGTTCCTAGTCGTTCTCGGTCTCGGACATCGACGAAGCGGGGGCATCGTCGAGCTTGCCGGGAGCGTCGCTCTCGGCCGAGACGTCATTCTCGTCGCTGTCGCTCATCCGATCCTCGCGGTCGATGCCCGGCTTGCAGGCGGTCGACTCGACCCCTTCGATGGCGATCTGGCAGTTGGCGGCGCTGACCGGTTGGCCGGCGTTGCAGACCGCGACCGCCTTGAAGCCTTCCTGCT
>Ga0066684_10000346_pt1 | contig 15449 bp, 23 predicted proteins | sample GraSoiAngelo_133_FD_62301 | JGI IMG/M metagenome (GOLD analysis project Ga0066684, IMG submission 62301) | Grasslands soil microbial communities from the Angelo Coastal Reserve, California, USA - 14_0929_05_20cm | ecosystem: Environmental > Terrestrial > Soil > Grasslands | place: USA... | reverse complement strand
CCGGGTGGCGGCTTCCGCTTCTGCGAGGCCTGCGGACATCGGCAGCGAGGCACAGATTGGGCGGGACCGTGACCGATTCGACCCCCGCAACCGCCGCTCGCCGGGAGGTTGGCGATCGTGTCCACTTCCACTGGATGCTCCGCGAGCGCACGGGAACCGTCGCGGAGGTACGGCACAGCGGCAGGCGGACCTGGCTGTGGATCGAGTTCGAGCACGACGGTCAGCGGCTACGAATGGCCTACGAGCCCCACGAGGTGACTGATGCCTGATCAGGCTGACCCAACCGCAACCGCCGCCCTAGACGCCCAGGAGGGCGATATGACCACTGCCACCATCGAGGTTGACGAGGACGTAGCTGAGGGGCATCCGCGCCGCGTCGTGCTGTTCACCATCGCCGTCTTGCTGCCCGCCGACTTCAACGACGTGGACGTCGCCGAGATCGTGCCTGAGGCCATCCTGGTCGACGGCGGCCAGAGTCTGACGGACTTCATCGAGACGAGGGTTCAAGATGCTCGGCTGGTGCTGACGTGACGGAGCCCGCAACCGCCGCCACAGGAGGACCAATGCGCATCCGTGCCTACCACCCCGCCAGCGGCAGCATCTTGACCGCGGAGGTGACCGACGTGCTCGGTGAAGCTCCGTTGCGGTCCATGCGGATCATCCCCGACGGCCTGCTCGAATCGGTCATCATCCGCGAGGGCGTCTGGGTGATCACCGATGTCTGAGACCGTGCCCTCCTCCGCCGCTCCGATGAGCGACTTGCAGCCTTGCCGGAACCCAGCATGTCTGCGTTGGGTGCTCGGCACGCTCTACTGCTGCCACGGATGCGACCTTGCCCACGCGGGGCTCTACGACCCGGACGGCTACCACTCGACCCTGTGTGACCGCCGCGCCGTCGGGCGCGGGGAACGGAATCTGCGCGATGACAACTCGACCGCGTGCTTCCGGTCGGTGATTGACGACCTTCGGGATGCCACGGCGCGGCTCGAGGAGGCGACGGCGCGGCTCAATGAGCGGACGGCGGTCATGGATTGGCTCAACCGCCAGCCCTGGTATCGGTTCCTGTGGTTGTCAATGTGCAGACCCGAGACGCAACGCCGGGCGATGCTGCGGCTGAACGCCGCTGGCAGGCCACGGTGACCGGTTGCGTCGGCACCCACCCCGACCAGCCCACCCACGCCGACATCGGCCGGCTCTGCTACGACTGCTGGACCCGCCTCCGCTCCCAGCTCTGCGCTCTCCCCGCTGTCGCCGGCTGGTTGCACGTCTTCCTCGCTGCGGGTGGTGCTGCGGGTGAGCGGGTGTCGGGGAGTCGGGAGGATCCGATCCCGCTCCGCGTCGACATCCTCGACCTCATCGGCCCCGTCGCACCCAACCCATCGCTCCCCGTCATCGCCGAAGCCCGGGTCGGCGGATCAGATCAGGCTGGTGACCCGTCGATCCTCGACGAGCTACGCGCCTGGGCCGAACAGGTCGAGGCTGAGACGGGTGAAGCCTGGGAGGACCGGCGGACCGTCACTGGCGCCGTCACCTACCTCACCGGCCGGCTGTCCTGGATCGTCGAGCAACCCTGGGTGGACGAGTTCGACGCGCGTATCCGGGACCTGTCGACGCGGGCGCACCGGGTCGCACCGTGGCGCGCCGAGATCCGCCGTGACCCGACGCCGTGCGAAACGTGCGGCCGCCGGGCGATCGTCATCCACCTTGCGGAAGGCCATTCGCGGTGTGAGAAGCGGGCGGGTGGCTGTGGCCGGGTGATCGTCTGGGATCACCGCGACGAACGGAGAGCCGGATGAGCGCAAGATGCTCGCAGGTGCTGGTAACGCACGATCATGGCTCGCCGACCGGCTGGTTCGCTGACATGAGCGACGAGGAATATCGCCTCCCCGAGTTTCCTTGGCAGCCGTTCATCCAGACGGCGGGCGGCTGCTTCCCGCTCCCCATCTGGTTCGAGACTGAGGATGCCTGCATTGAGTTCATCCGCAAGGACATCCTGGGCAGGGGGTTGTTGGATTGACATTCGCTGAACTGCCCATCACAGCCGCGCTGACGGAGTGGATTGAGCTCGTCGCCCGTGAGCGGATGCTGACCGAAGCCCGAGAGATCCAGCGCGCCTGCGAGTCTGCGCTCCAAGGCGGCATCCACGGCGTTCTCATCGCCCGCCGCAATGATGGAACGCTCGTCAGCGCCGAGGTCAATCCCTTCGTCCCTTACGGCCAAATCTACGAGTTCATTAACCCGACACCCGACGCTGCCGCAGACCACCGGAGCCGGCGCTGACCGAGCCAACCGACGACGAGGTGTGGGTGACGGTCCGCGACGCCGCCACCTGGACCAACATCACCCGCCGCAGCATCTACCTGTGGATCAAACGCTACCAACTACCAACCCGCCTCAACGACGACGGAACCCTCCTCGTCAACCTCGCCACCATCGTCCACACCGAAGCCGCGACACGCCCAGAACGACACCGCAAACTTGCCTCCGGTGAGCGTGTGTGACACCTTCACCGACAAGTCCACCCTGCCCGAACACGGATGACCCCCGCGAGGCTGCAACCTCCGGGGGCCTGGCCAACCTGACGAGAGGTTGACGTGACCGAAGGTAGCGCAGTCCGTTCCGGTGCCGTCTATGGCACGACGGCGTTCAACGCCGACACCGATCCCGCAGCTCCTTCCGAGCCGTGCTCAGTCTGCGGCGCAGACGTCGTCCCCGGCACGCCACTCTGCCTGACCCACCTGCGCGTGGTAGCTCGCGTCAAGCACGGCGCCTCGCCAGAGCCACCCGAGCATCGGCAGCCCACCCACTCGCCGGTCGTCTACTACGCCTTGTTCGGCGACCGAGTGAAGATCGGCACCACGACGGACCTCGTTGGCCGGATGGGCGCGGTCCCTCACGACCACCTGCTTGCCACAGAGCCCGGCGGACGTGAGGTCGAACGTCGCCGACACGAACAGTTCGCAACCTGGCACGCGACAGGCGAGTGGTTCCACCACTGCCCCGCTATCGCTGCGCACATCGAGACGCTCATCTGAGCGTCTCCACTCATCTCCGGGGACCGCCGACGCGCGCGCACCTTGACCACGCCTGGCGTCAGAGCAGGTCCCCGGCCAACCCCTCGCGGAGGGCGGCGTCATGGCGAGCAGTCACACCGCCGAGCAACGCGCCGCCGCCCTCGCCCTGCTCCGCGACGGCGTCGGCGTCCGCGAAACCGAACGCCAAACCGGCATCCCCCGCTCCACGCTGAGCCAATGGGCGACTGAGGCGGGCATCGTCAACCCGCGCGCCACGCAAACCGCCAACGCTGTCGCCGCGACCCGGCTCGCCTGGACGCAACGCCGAGGCGCCCTCGTCGACAAGGTCGGGGAAAGCGCCGAGGCACTGCTCGAACGGCTCGTCGGTGAGGCTGACGCGGCTGACGTGAAACATCTGTCCGTCGCGTTCGGCGTCCTCGTCGACAAGGCGCAGCTCCTCTCCGGCGCGGCCACCAGCCGGCATGAGGTTCTCGACGCGCAACGCCGCCGGAACCGGGTCGAGGAGATGGCTGACGAGCTCGCCGCGCGCCGCGCCGCGAAGGACGGCACCACCGGAAGCTGAGGCCACCGATGATCGAGCCGCTGGCACCGGAGCTGCTCGACCTGATGACCCCGGGTGAGCTCGCCGAGTACGAGCGGATCCTCCTCGCCGAACTCGCTGACGTTGACGACGGGCCGGCGCTCATCGGCGACATCGACCTGGACAACCCGCCCGACACGCCAGGCGCGCTCGCCGCGGCGTTGACCCGCGGCCGGGAAGTGCAACGCCCACACCTGGACTTGATCGACGAGGTGCTGCTCCGCGCCGAAGCCGAAGGCCGGCAGCGGATCATCCTCAACGTCGGCCCCCGGTACGGGAAGACCCGGCGGATCCGCTGGGCGTGCGCGCACCGGCTGATGCGCCGACCGGAGACCAGGATCATTTACGGGTCTTACGGGAAGGCGCTCGCGCACGAGCAGACCCGCTGGGTCCGTGACCAACTCGAAGCGCACGACCTCGGCGTCCGGGTCCGCCAAGACACCCGCGCGGCTGACCGGTGGTATCTCGACGGGTACGACGGTGGGATGCTCGCCGCCGGAATCGGGTCGGGTATCACCGGTTTCGGTGCGGACCTGCTCGTCGTCGACGACGTGATCGCCGACGACCGGCAAGCCCAGTCGGCGACGTGGCGGGAAGCGGGTTGGCGCTGGTTCACGCAGACGGCGTTCGACCGGCTCGAGCCGGACGCGTCAGTCGTGATCGTGATGACACGCTGGCATGCCGACGACCTCGCCGGGCGCTTGCTCACCTTGCAGCCGGGGGTGTGGACACACATCCGGGTACCGACCGTCGCCGAGGATGATGACCCGCTCGGCCGCACGCCGGGTGAGCTGCTGTGGCCGGAACGGTACGACGCGGCGGCGGTCGCCGAGCAGCGGGCGACGTTGACCGAGCACGGGTTCGCCGCCCGGCATCAGCAGCGGCCGGCGGCGGCTGAGGGTGGCCTGTTCAAACGGGAGCATCTGCGCCGCACCTGGCAGCAAGCCGGGCCCGCCTACCTGGACGTGGGTGGGCAGCGGGTCGCGGTCGACGACTGCTGGCGGTTCCTCACCGTCGACCTCGCCGCCTCCACCCGCACCTCCGCCGACTACACCGTCGCCGCAGCGTGGGCGTTGACCCCGTTCGGTGACCTGCTCCTCCTTGACGGTCGGCGGGAACGGGTCGAGGCGGCGGGGCATTGGCCGCTGGTCGACGGGCTGCGCGGCAAGTGGGCGGCGGACGTGGTGTTCGTCGAGTCACGGATGTTCGGCACGACGATGGTGTACGAGGCGGGCCGGGCGAACGTCCCGGTCGCCGAGCTGCACGCCGACGTCGACAAGTACACCCGCGCGTTGCCGGCGGCGGCACGAGCCGAAACCGGCCGGTTGTGGCTACCGGACCCGGCGGGCGCCCCGTGGTTGCGTGACTGGGTTGACGAGCTGGTCGCGTTCCCGAACGCCGCGCACGACGACGTCGTCGACGTCCTCGCCTACGCCGCCAGGGTCGCGCTCACCCACTACGTGCCCCGCGGCGTCACCCCGATCCATGCGGCGCCGCTGGTCGACGAGATCGACCTGATGACCGTCCCGCTCTAACCGCGAAAGGGGTAGTCGATGCCCGGCTCCGTCTACCCCAACGTCCCGTCGACCACGTCGGTCGCCACCTACTCGGGTGCCGCGTGGGATTCGATCTTCGTCGACCTGCTCGAACACGTCCCCGAGCTGATCTGGCCGTCGTCGAACTGGGTGTACGGGCGGATGCGTCGCGACCCGCAGCTCACCGGCATCCTCGCCGCCTACACGCTGCCGTTGCGCCGCGCCGCCTGGCATGTCGACCCGGCCGGCGCCCGCCCCGAGATCGCGCAAGCAGTCGCCGCCGACCTCGGGTTGCCGTTGCTCGGCGACGACGACGCGCGCCGGCAGCACAAGTGGACGGAACGGCTCCGGCTCGCCCTGCTCGAGCTCGTCTTCGGGCACATGGCGTTCGCGAAAGCGTTCGACGTCACCGGGGCCCGCGCGGTGTTGACCCGGATGGATGAGCGGCTCCCCACGTCGATCGCCGACATCCGGGTCAACGATCAGGGTGACCTGGCGGAGATCGTCCAGTACCCGCGCGGCCACGCGAACACGGGCCCGACGATCCGCCGCGGCGAGCTGGCCTGGTTCGCGCATGAGCGGGAAGGTTCGGCGTGGCAGGGCCAGTCGATGCTTCGCCCCGCCTACGCGCCGTGGCTGCTCAAGCATGAGATGCAGCGGGTGCTCGCCACGTCGTCGCGCCGGTTCGGGATGGGTGTCCCGTCGGTGGAAGCGCCGCCGGGTGCGACCCCGGCGCAGGTCGCTGAGGCGAACACGCTCGCGTCGAAGATCCGGGTCGGCGATGCCTCCGGCGTCGGCCTGCCGAACGGGTTCAAGCTCGCGTTGCAAGGCTTGCAAGGCTCGGTGCCGGACACCCTCGGCTTCATCCGTTACCTCGACCAGCAGATGTCCCGGTCGGCGTTGACGATGGTCCTGGATCTCGGGGACACGCCGAACGGGTCACGCGCGCTCGGCGAGACGGTGATTGACCTGCTGTACCTGTCGCAGCAGTCGATCGCCGATCAGGTCGCGGACGTGTTCACCGAGGATGTGGCCCGCGACATCGTCACCCTGAACTGGGGTGAGGATGAGCCGGTCCCGTCGGTGACGTGCGCGGACATCGGCGCGTCGCATGTGGTGACCGCCGAGTCGCTGAACCTGCTGCTCCAGCACGGCGCGCTGCTGCCGGATCCGGCGTTGGAGGCGTTCATCCGCCGGGAGTGGAAGCTGCCGCAGCGGACGACTCCGGCGCCGGTGGTGCAGGAGACGGTCCCGCCGATCCGCGCGACCCGGAAGGCGCGGAAGCCGCGGGCAGCGGCTGGGCAGGATGCGTTGCCGTTGGTGACGTTGCGCCGGCAGCCGACGAGCGTCGAGGCGGCGTCCAAGACCGACTTCACTCTCGTCCAGCAGACGTGGCAGTCGGCGGTCGACCAGCTTGTCGCCCAGTGGCAGGCGGAGGTGACGCCGGCGCAGATCGACGCGGTGATCAGCCAGGTCGAGGCGGCGGTGAACGACGCGGATCAGAGCGCGTTGGCGGGGATCACGATCGACACGTCGCAGGCCGCGACGCTGGTGGCGACGGCTATGGGGCATGTGGCTGCTGCTGGTGCGTCGCAGGCGGCGGCGGCTGCTGCCGCGCAGGGTGTGACCGTCGATGCTGGCGCGGTGCCAGATACGGCGCTCGAGCCGGTCGCGACCCTCACCGCTGGGCTGCTCGGCACCGGGCTGGCTGCGGCGGCGGCGCGGGCGGCGTTGCAGAACTGGGGTCCGGGTTCGACTGCCGATGAGGTTGGTGCGGCGGTGCGGACGCAGCTCGAGTCGTTGACGGGCGCGTCGCTCGCGGACGGTCTGGGTGCGGCGTTGTCGAACGCGCAGCAGCAGGGGAACGTGGCGACGTTGGCGGACGCGCCGGAGGCGACCTACTACGCGTCGGAGATTCTCGATCAGAACACGTGCGCGGCGTGCGAGGACGTAGACGGGACGGAGTACGCGTCCCTGGCTGACGCGGAGGACGCCTACGCGTCGGGTGGGTTCTCCGGGTGCGAGGGCGGCTTGCGTTGCAGAGGCGTGATCGTTGCTGTCTGGAGCGACGCAGCCAGCCAGGCCGCCTGATGGCCACCGTATCCGTCAACATCGACCTTCGCGTTGTCGCCGTCCGCGCCCACTGCGAGGTGTGCGGCGCGCAGGTCGCACCGAAAGGCGACGGCTGCATCGAACGCGCCGCAGCCTGGGCGCAAAGCCACCGTCGGCCGGTCGTCGATGAGGCGGACGTGAACACCGGCAACGGCTACCGGCTCGGCACCTGGCGACGCCGTGACTGACCTCACCGTCCCCACCCCGCCCGTCCTCGCCACCATCGCGAACGTCGAACTCGCCCAAACCGGCACCTGGCAGCTCAAGTCCGGGCCCACCACGTTCACCCCCAACGATTTCGTCTCCGCCGTCGCCGCCCTCGACTGCCCCGCCGTCCACAACCCGATCGTCAAGATCGGGCACACCGACCCGCGGTTCGACGGGGAACCCGCCGTTGGCTGGATCGGGAACATGGCCTCCGTCGACGACGACCGGACCCTCGTCGGCGACTACAAGGGTGTCCCCGGCTGGCTCGCCGAAATCCTCCCCGCCGCCTGGCCGCAACGCAGCGTCGAAGGCGAATTCGACTTCCGCTGCCAGATGGGGCACACCCACCCGTTCGTCATCACCGCCGTCGCGCTCCTCGGCGTCAACCAGCCCGGCGTCGGCACCATCGCCTCGTTGCAAGACGTCGCCGACCTCTACGGCGTCGTCGCCGCCCACGCACCCACCGGGACGCCGGTCACCGTCCTCGCCTCCGAAAGGACCCCCATGCCCAACCCACGGCCGCTACAGGTCGCGGCGACGGTCACCTCCGACGACGTGCGCCGCGCGTTCTACGAGTCGCCGATCGGCTCCGACTGGGACGCCTGGATCGAGGAGATCCAACTCGACCCGATGCAGATCATCTACATCGACGACGACGAAGGCGTCCGCTACCGGGTGCCCGTCACCCTCGGCTCCGGTGACGGTGTCGACGCGGTCACCTTCGGCGAGCCGGTCAGGGTCGTCATCCGTTACGACGACGCCCCGCAGGTCGCCGCCGGCTCCGCGCCGGCTGTCGTCCGGTTCGCGTCCCGCGCCGAGTCCCGCCCCGGCGCGGCTCCGGCCACCCCTCAAGCCCCCGCCGCCAGCACCGGCAGCGGGTCCACCCCCACCGAAGGGAGTCCTGCCGTGGCGTTCAGCGACGAGCAGCTCACCACCCTGCGGCAGCGGCTCGGCGTCACCGACGACGCCGACGAGACGGTCATCTTGGCCGCTCTCGACGAGGCGCTCACCGAGCGCGCGGACCCGCCCGCCGCCCCGACCACACCACCCGCCCCTCCGACCCTGCCGGAAGGCACCGTCGCGGTCGACGCCGACCAGCTCGCCGCCCTCCAGGTCGCGGCCAGCGCCGGGCAGGAAGCCCGCGCCGAGCAGCTCCGCACGCGGCGCGAGACTCTCGTCTCCGCCGCGGTCGCTGACGGTCGGGTCGCCCCGGCCCGCCGCGACCACTGGCTCGCCCAGCTCGAAGCCGACCCCGGCGTCGAGACGGTCCTCGCCTCCCTCGCCCCCGTCGTGCCGGTCACCCCGGCTGGCTACTCGGCGACTGGCGACGAGGAGTCCAGTGAGTTCGACCACCTGTTCCCGCCGACCGCCAAGGAGGCGTGAGTCATGGCCGACTACACCCCGGTCTACCAGCCGGGTACCGCGATCAGCCTGACCGCGTCCGCCACCGTCACCGGCGGGCAGGTCGTCATGGTCTCCGGTTCCGGCACCGTCGCCCCAGCGACCACCGCCGGGCAGCTCAAGCGGTGCGGCGTCGCCGCGTTCGACGCGGCGAACGGAGCCGGTGTCACCGTCTTCGGGTTCGGCACCGTCCACGAGACGGTGAACAACGGCGGGGTCACCGCCGGTGACCTGCTCGTCGCGCAGGACACCGGCAACGTGGCGACCCTCGCCGCCGCCGGTGGCGCCACCGCCGCCGACATCAACTCCTCGCGTGCCGTCATCGGTATCGCCCTCACCACGGCCACAACGGGCAACAAGGTCCGTTGGATGGCCAACTAGCCCCGGAAGGGAGCAAAGGCAATGCCCGGTACCTACCCGGCTCCGCCGCCCACCCTTTCGGGCGATCTGGAGACCATCAGCCGGTTCCTCCAGTCCCCGACTCAGATCCGTCGGCGGCTGCGGAACTTCCTCGACCTGCGGTTCATCTCCGATCAGATCCTCACCCAACGGTTCCGCTCGAGCGGCGGCGCTGTCCTGTTCGAGCAGTCAGAGCCGTTCGTCACCGACCGGACCGTGGAAGCGGTCCAGCCCGGCGCGGAGTACCCCTACGCGAACACCCCGACCGGGACGGCCGCGATCGCGGCGGTGTCGAAGTGGGGTCAGGATGTCGAGCTCACCGACGAGGAGCTGGTCCGCAACGTGTACGCGGGTGCGGCTCTCGACCGGAAGCTCCGCAAGGTCGTGAACACGGTGATCAAGCAGGTCGACACGGTCACCCTGGCCGCGATCGCCTCAGCGGTCACCGCGACCCGCGCCGTATCGAACGGTGCGTGGGCCACGGTCGGGACGGCCAACCCGTTCCTCGACGTGCAGCTCGCCGTCGCTGACGTGCACGCGTTGAACCTCGGCTACACGCCGGACACGCTGCTCATGGGTGACACGAAGTACGCGTACTTCACCGCGAACACGGTCGTGGTGAACGCGTTGCGCCGTGAGACGACGGACAACCCGATCTACACCGGGCAGCTCCAGACGCTCGCCGGCCTCAAGGTGATCGTGTCGCCGAACCTGCCGACGGCTGACGTGTGGGTCGTCGACTCGCAGCAGATCGGCGGGATGGCCGACGAGGTCGACGGGGCGCCTGGCTACTCGGCGGATCAGATGGGGATCGAGGTCAAGTCGATCCGCAACGACAAGCGCGACAAGTGGGATCTGCGTGGCCGCCGTAAGACGGTTCCGGTCGTGCAGGAGACCGGCGCCGCGATCCGCATCACCGGCACGTAGGGAGAGGGCTGATCATGGCATCGAAGACTTACCGGGTGACGAGCGCGCTGGTGCAGGCGCTCGCCGACACCGTGACTGGCCGTTCCCTCGTCTACGTCTATCAGGGCGGGACGGTGCCGGACGGGCAGACGCAGGAGTGGATCGACCATCACTTGTCGATCGACGCGATCGAGGAGTTCGACGCTGGCAGCGATGTCGCGCCGGACATCAAGCCGGTCGCGGCGAAGGCCAAGTCGGACTGACAGTGGACGTGAGAGGCCGCGAGGGCTAGATCCTTCGCGGCCTCTCAGTCAACCCTCCCCTGACCTGGAGGCCCAGCACGCCATTCGATCGTCTCGGGACAGACGGTCACCCAGCCCTGGAGGGCGCGCACATGGCCAGCAAAGGGGGGGCGACGTTCGATGAGGTGCGGGAGCTGCTGGCCCGCGCCGCCGAGGTGTATCACGTCGTCCGCGCAGATCAAGCAACAGCACGCGCAGAGCAGTTCGACAGTCATCTCGCCACCGTGGCGATGGTCGTCGACTGCACCGACGACGAGATCACCCAGGAGAACTGATGGCCCGCTTCGCCCTATCCGCCGAATCCCAGACCGCGCAGCCCGCCGGTCTACCGGTCACCACCACGTTCAACGGCTACTTCGCCACCGTCATGGCGGGCGCGTCCGCGAACTTCAAGCTGCGCCGGGTCCTCCTCGGTGTCCGCGCGGGCGCGTCGGTGCCGACGTCGCAGCAGATGACGGTCGCGCTCTACCGGCAGACGGTCGCTGTCGCCGGTACCGGGTTCACGTTGACGGCCGGTGCGGCGTTGGACCCGCGGTCGGCGGCGTCCGCGATCGGTGGGCTCGGGATCACGACCGCCGCGACCGCAGGTACGACCGGGCCGACGCTCGCCGCGAACGCGCTGCACAAGTTCAGCTTCAACACGCAGTCGATGCTCGACATCCCGGCTGAGCTGTTGGAGGAGTGGATCGTCGATCAGGGCACCGCGAACGGGCTCGCGTTCGTCAACATCGGCAACGCGCTCCCGGCGGCACACCTGTTCACGATCTCGGCGGAATGGGAGGAGTAGCTGTCCGACCCGCCGAGTGTCTTGCCGGGTAGGACGGCGGTTCTCTGATGGCCGTCTCCTTCCCCGACAACGGCGCGACAGAGTTCCATGACGCGAACGCGTCCTCGACGACGGTCCCGTTCCTGCCCCCGACAACCATCGCCGCCGGGGACGTCTGGATCTGCTGCGCGGTGTTCCGCCTCGGTAGCGCCGGCACGATCAGCGGTGTCCCCGCCGGATTCCACCTGATTAGCCGCGTCGACCAAGGGTCCGCCTCGACCGCCTGCACCATCGTCGCCTACTGGTACGTCGCGACGGGCAGTGAGACCTCCGGCACATCGTTCGGGTCAATCACACTCAGCGCCGCGAGCAAGCACGTCACGACCGCCCTGCCCGTTCGCGGCGGGAGCTCGTCCACTCCGGTCACAGGGACGGTCGTCACCGGCACCGGGACGACGCAGGCAACGTCGACCGCGCTCGCCGCGCTGACGACGGGGCAGGCGTCGGTCGGTTGGGGCGGAAACCAAGGCGCCTCGACCTCTCAGAACATCACCGGCTCGGTCAGTGGCACGCACGCCGATGCGCCGTTCGGCGCGACGAGCGGCGGCTCGACGGCCACCAACGTCGATGAAGGTCTGGGCATAAACCTGGCCGCGACCAGCTCTGCATCTGAGACGTGGAAGTACCCGGACACCGCGCAAGGCTCGACCTCCTGCGTGATGGCGTTCATCCTCGCCCCGTCTACCGCCGCCGCATCGGCCATCCCCTCTACCAAGTTGCGCCGCGTCCAGCGGATCGCCCCGCAACCGGAACGGGCCCGGCATGACCAGCCGGTTCCGCCGCAGGCCGCGCCGAACACGAACCAGCCGGTGAAGGTCTCGCAGTCGCAGGCGCGCCGCAAGCTCGGCTTCGGTCGACGCGGCCGGGTAGCAGCACCACCATGGCCGCAGCAGGCCGCCCCCGTCGTCACCGCGGTCCCGGATTCGGGGCAGGCGCGTGTCTTCCGCGGCTGGCGTCTGGCCCGTGGACGCCGCGCTGAGGTCGTCCCGACGCAGGTGATTCCGCCCGTCGTCGCCTACCCGTTCACCGAGATCACCCGCCGCACCATCCGCAACTGGATCACCCGCCGGCCGCGCATCCTCCCGCTGCCCGCTGAGCAGAACATCCCGACTGTTGTCACCGCCCGCCGCACCGTCAAGGGCTGGTCACGGCGAGGGCGCACTGTTACCCCACCGCTGGCACAGGTCAACCCGCCCTACCCGGTCGCGGGCACCTCCCAGCGCCGCGCCTACCGCGGCTGGACTGCCCGCAAGAGTCGCCGCGCGGAGGTCACCGCCGCTCAACAGGCCGCACCCGTCAACCCTGCGTTCGTCACCGGCCGTACCCAACGGCGGGTCCTCCGCGGCTGGTTCCAACGCCACGGCGACCAGCCCGCTCCGATCCCCGCGCAACAGACCCCCGTCACCCCGACGAAGGTGTGGCAAGCCCCCGCGAGACGCCTCCGGTTCGTGACGGGACGCCGGAAGGCCGGCGTCACCCCCGTCGCCCAGCAGTCGATCGTGATCCCGCAGCAACGGCGCCGCCCCGCGACTGCGCCGAGCATTCGGCGGCGACGGACACTGCGCACCTTCGCTGTCCAAGCCGTCGTGGTCGCGGTCCGCGGCTTGTCGCGCGGGGCAGCCAGCAGAGCCGCTACCGGTACGGGTGGCGCAGTCCCCACCGACGACGCTCGCGCCTCAATCGGCCCAGCCAAGTCCGGTCGCGCCCGTCACTCCCGCACCGACATGAGCCGAGGAGGTCACCACCGGTGAGCTACCCGCTCGGACAACCTGTCCACCTGACCTTCGAAACCCGCAACAGCGCCGGGGCGCCCACCGATCCGACCGAGGTGACGCTCACCGTCACGAACTCGGCGGGTGTCGTCCAGACGTACACGTGGATCGCGGGGGCGCAGATCGTCCGTGACTCCATCGGCTTGTTCCACTACGACTACCCCGGCGCGGCCGATGGGCTCTACCGGTTCCTCTGGCAGGCGACCGGCGCGGTCGTCACCTCTGATGACGGCACGTTTGTCTACCGCCCGTCGGTGCAGTGGCGCCCGGACACGACCGACGTGGCGAGCTACATCCCGGAGCGGACTGTCGCGCTCACCGCACCGGGCGCGCAGACACCGGTCGGTGACTTCGACTTGACGACGACGCCGACGAGCGCGCAAGCCGAAGGGTTCATCGACGAGGCTGTCGACTACATCACCGGCCGGGTCGGAACGGTCAGCGTGTCGCGGTACACGCAGGCGTTGGAGGCGGCAGCGATGCGCGCCGCCGGGCTGATCGAACTCGCCTACCCGACCCGCCAGGACGACCTGAACACGGGTGACCGGTGGATCAAGCTCGCTGACGATGCGATCAGCCGGCTGCCGGCGAACACCGACCCGTCCGCGCCCGGCGCGTTGCTGCCGGTCTTCTCGTTCCCTGACGCGCCCGCCTACGGCGACCTACCGCTCTGAGAAAGGACCCGGTCTGATGACTGCACCGTCTGTCGAGGCTTACCCGTTCGTCGCGTTGCGTGACCTGTCCCTGCATGGCGTCCTCGCGTTCGTCCGTGGTGACCGGATCCCCGCCGACCACCCGGACGCGCACGGCTGGGAGCTGGGCGTCGACTACGCGGAGGCGGGCAGTGAGGTCGCCGAGGAGATCGTGGCGGGCCCGCAGCGGCCGACCAAGTCGGCGAGCAAGGAGGCGTGGGTCGACTACGTCGTCGCGTTGCACGAGGCGGGTGAGCCGCTCGGCTTGCCGCGCGACGAGGCGGAGGCGCGGACTCGTGACGACCTGATCGCGCACATCGACGAGACTGCCTGACCCAGTGGCTGTCGGCGGCCGGGTCATCATCAACCGGCAAGCCCTCAACGAACTCCTCTACGGCCGCACCGGCCCCGTCGCCCGGATGCTCGAACACCAAGCCGAACGCGTCACCCAAGAAGCGAAACGGCTCGCGCCCGTCTCCCCCGTCGGGGAGCAGGACCACCCGTCCGGGCAGCTCCGGTCCTCGATCGGCTGGGATCTCACCCACGACGGCAGGCAACTCGTCGCCGAAGTCCGCGCCGAAACCGACTACGCCCTCTACGTCGAAGTCGGCACCCGCCCCCACGACATCACCAGCCACGGCGACTACCCGCTCCGCAACCCGAAAACCGGCGCCGTGTTCGGCCGCACCGTCCACCACCCCGGCACGAAAGCGCAGCCCTACCTGCGGCCGTCGCTCGACGTGATCCGCGGCCGGGTCGACTGATGGCTGTCATCGCCGCCACCGACATCGTCGGCGCCTGGCGCGCCTACCTGAACAGCCTCACCGGCGTCGGGCAGCTCGTCGGCGCCGGCAACCCGATCGTCCTCGGCTTCTGGCTCGGCGACGGCCCCCGCGAAACCAGCCGGCCCCGCGGCCCCTACAAGGGTGCGTTCGGCGTCCTGTCCCGGATCGGTGGCGCACCCAACCCGCTCGACGAAGCACCCTGGGACTACCCGCGCGTGTCCGCGTCCCTCTACGGGGTGACGACGTTGCAAGCCGACACGGCGGCGCTCGCCTACGTCAACACCCTGCTCAGCCTCGACGGGACACCCGTCCGCGTCACCTGGACCCCCGACGACGCTGTCGCCCGGGTCGCGACGCTCCTGTCCGTCGAGTCGATCAGCGGGCCGCTGGAGATCCCCGGCCCGGAGCCACGGCGGCTCGTCGACGCCGTCATCACCTGCACCCCCGCGTAGCGCAGGGCTGCACCTTCACCACCCCACCCGATCCCGCGTAGCGCGGAGAAGGAGAGTCCGTCATGCCCGCACCCACCATGCCGACCGGCGTCCACGCGATCGGCCCCGGCTACCTGTTCTGGGCGCCCATCGGCACCGCCGAACCCGCGTCGACTGTCGCCGCGTCCGTGTTCTCCGACGTGTGGGCCGGCGCGTGGGTTCCGGTCGGCTACACCGACGACGGGCACGTGTTCACCTACGCGTCGACCGTCGACCAGGCCGACGCCGCCGAGTCCCTCGACCCGCTCGCCTACGCGACCACCGGCCGCACCGCCTCCTTCGCGTTCAGCCCGATCGGGATGACCGCCGCCAACCTCAAGCGGGCCCTCAACGGCGGCACGAGCACACTCACCGGCACCGGCGCCACGACGAAGACTGTCTACAACCCGCCGGACCCCGGCACCGA
>Ga0066684_10000337_pt1 | contig 15582 bp, 13 predicted proteins | sample GraSoiAngelo_133_FD_62301 | JGI IMG/M metagenome (GOLD analysis project Ga0066684, IMG submission 62301) | Grasslands soil microbial communities from the Angelo Coastal Reserve, California, USA - 14_0929_05_20cm | ecosystem: Environmental > Terrestrial > Soil > Grasslands | place: USA... | reverse complement strand
CGCCGCGAATCTCCAAGAGGGGACGCCGCAATCGTGCTCGGTAACGGCTGAATGCCGAACAAAAAAGGATCTGCGCAGACTAAACACTCACTCCATGTTCGCCAGCTATTGTAACCAGCGATTTTGCAACAGTAATGCTCAACCGGAGTTTTGCGGGGCGACACACGAGTTCGTCCTCGCTTGCGCTACACTGTTTGCCTCCCGAATCCCATCCGTGACCAAAGCAGAGAAGAAACGCCTGTCCGCGGTCCTCCGCGCACGGAATACCTATTCGTCGAAAACATTGCTCTTAAACTGGTGCTCGAACATCGTGCCGTCCCGAACTGGCAGAAGTTGGTCGAGCATCTCCTATCCGATAAAGAGATGCTGGCTGGCGTGCGTCTGAAATTCAGGGACCTTTACGACAAGATTGAGGAATCAGGCGATCCATCAGAGGCTCTGGAAGCATTCTTGGGAGAACTCCCCGCCCAGAACGCCCAGAAGAAGACGCACTAGCCCAGTGAGTGCAAAGGCGATTTAACAAAAGTTGTAGCGGCTACTCCCAAATGTGCTGCAGAAATTTTTCCCAACGGGTTACAGGTCGCGCAAGGAGTACGACCTCCCCCGGTCTTGCCTTAGTTTGGCTGGCTTGCTTGCTGAATTTGCAGCGGCAACCCTGAGACGGCTTCGAGCAATGTGTGGCGAGGCCAAATTCCCTCAATTGCTGAGTATCGGTTGGCTGCAAGTCGTAGCACGGGTACAAGTCGTACGCGGTTATGGAAACTTTCGGGGGTGTGGGGCTGGGCAACTTAAAGGCTGCGCTTCCGTTCGCATCCGCCTTGATTGTGAAAGTCTCGAAGTCCAGTAATCCTCCCGCAATCTTCCTATACTGAATCGTGACTGTTTGGTTTGGGAAGGGACGCCCGTTACGTACGTCAACGAGGCGAACCGAGAAATCCTGTGCCGAACAGATTGACATCTCTGCAAAAAGCAAAAACGAGACAAGCATCAGGCTGGGTTTCACCAGGCGTTCTCCAGACGAGACGTGCTGGCTGCACGTCCACCACAGGTTGGCGCAGTTCTACGAACATGGCAATACGCACAACCTAAAAAGAAGATAAAACGTAGATCATCTCGCATCATCTCTGATTCCAATAAGTTGCGAAGGAGAATCATTCACAATGCTGGATAGTTGACGCTATCAGGCGATTTCAACAATTGACCCAGTGGACCCGTTTCGAAGAAATTTGGTGCTCGTGCTGCCGTGAACCTCGTGTTTTAATTCACGGCATGAAGAACTCTTGGGTGCACCTCGTTTTTCCTCTTTGCTTCTACCTCGCAAGCGCACAAAGCCTGACCGAACCAACGTACTTGCTGCGTGCAGAAACTATAGTTTCCGACCCTGCCAATGGCGGGAGCAATGTCTGCGTTATCGTTCTTCCAGACGGTCACTATCGTTTGGAAAAATACCACTCCACTAGAGGAACTGGGGGAGCCTGGGTGTATTCCGACATGCTGCCAGAGGAAAGCATGAAGCAATTGCGAACCGTCCTTCTCGACCCCAAGTTTCAAGCGATCCATACGGGGCCAATCGTGATACCTGAGAATACATACAAGACTCTCGGCGGCTTCGTTACCGGCAACTTGGAGAGCATGGACATGCTTTCTGTGATCGTTCCCCGAGAACACGAGGTGCAAAAGTTTGCGTTTAAGAATTCCGAGGAGCGTAGACCCTACCAAAAGGACCTAAAGCCCTTTCAGAGATGGCTAAAAGAATTGGAAAAACGAAAATTAGTAGAGGATAAGAAAGAATCCAGGACGAACTGCTCAGTTCCACATGCCGTTGATCGAACGAGCGCGGGACCCAGATGATCCGGCCCGCGAGACCCTTTTTGGAACGATAGCAGAATGGTTGTTGTTAAAAGCCGATAGCGCTCAAAATCCCCCGCGTCGTTATCGTAAAGCGATATATCAACAACAATGCACGCGTCTCAGCCCCGCAGCTTGCGGGGCTCGAAGTCTCGCAGATGTACGCACCATCGACTGTATTTAAAAATAACTCGCTACCTGCTCGTATATTCGCCGAGCGGCACTGGAGCAGAAGCCGACGAATTCGAATTGCTCAACTTGGCAAATGCGGAGGAAGAGGAAAGGAGAGCAGGGAAATTCCGGATGTACGAGCTCATGGCGCGATGCCAAAATCCGTTGAAGCCAAAAAAGTACATTTCGTTCATCGCTTGCTCGATGGTCCATTTCTGAGCCGCCATACGGTAGGTTGCGACGAAAACGCCAGTACGGTCTACACCACGCCGGCAATGGACGAAAACGCGTTCGTTGGAGCGCCCGCCCAAGAGCGAAAGGAACTGCGTTACCTGATCGCTCGTTGGAGGAGACCAGCCGCCGATGGGAATACTGACAAAATGAATGCCTAGGGACTCGGCTTCTTTCCTTTCCTGATCGCGCATCCCGACATCCTCGCCGCGAAGATCAACGATCGTGGTAATGCCAAGCTCTTTCAATTGTGCGATGCTCGCAATGCGCGGCTGACCACCGCGGTAAAGCTGATCCGTGATTCGGCCGGCGTTAGGAACACCCGCGATAAGGAGTTTCTCGCCGTAAGGCGAATGTCCGGCGGAGATAGCGACTTGGGGAGCTTGGGCCTGAGCGACACCCATCCCAAGAGATAAAGAAATAAACAGAAAACTAAGGACTAATCGACGCATATTAATGTGATGCAAAGAACCTGCCATAAGTTGAAGAATAAAGGAGGAGGTATTGTTTCATCTGTTCGTTGTGGAACCTACCTGTCGAAAAGGCGCGAGCGCGGGAGAACGGGCAAGGCGCGCTGGAAAGTCACGGACGCGAAAGTGTGCGTCGACATATCGGGCACGGGGAGCAGGGGCAATTCTAAACCAGCGATTTGTGCAGCGTGATGATGGACGACATAACCACCGATTTAGGTAGCCGAAGACGCTCCCCGCAAGGCTCGCATCCGAATCCTCAAACTCGCTGGGGTTTAAAGATGACTGATCACACAAATATCATTGCGCCAAACTGAATCCCAATCAGCCCACCAAACATCTCATCCCGTATATCGCCATGGCGAAACAAAAGAAAAACGGAGACGGAGGAGGTACAAGTGTGTCATGGCGAAAAATCACTTTGTTAGGAGTGGCTGGACGGAAAAGTTCCAGCGTCGGTTCCTCTCTTGCGCTGGTGGTTTGACCCGGGTATCCCTGTGTCTACTGCTTTTTGGGTATCCAGCATCGCTGCTGGCCCAGGTGCAACAAGGTTCCGATCAGCAATCACCAGGTACCATCGTTGGAACCGTTGAAGATCAATCGGGAGCGGTCAGTGTGGGGGCCCGTGTACGACTTAACCGCGATGGCCAATCCGATGCACAAGAGCTTCTGTCGGGTAACAACGGGCAATTCTCCTTTACTCGCGTCCCTCCCGGGCCGTTTCATCTGACAATTACCTCGCAAGGGTTCAACACCCGGGAAGTTTCCGGAGTGCTGCAACCGGGAGGATTTTATATTGTCCCGCTGATTGCGCTCGCGGTTTCGGGCGGTGGAACTGAAGTGAATGTCGCACTCTCTCCGGTTGAAGTAGCGCAAGAACAGATTAAGGAAGAAGAGAAACAACGTGTCTTCGGGTTCATTCCAAACTTTTATGTCACGTACGATCCTGACCCAGCCCCGCTCAACGCGAAGCAGAAATTCGAACTTGCGTGGAAAGTAGCTGTGGATCCTGTCACCTTTATTGGGGCGGGCGTCTATGCGGGATTTGAACAAGCTGGAAATCGTTATCCGGAATACGGGCAAGGAGTGCAAGGGTACGCGAAGCGCTACGCCGCTGGCTACGGTGATGCGTTGGCAGGTATTTTCATCGGAAACGCGATATTGCCATCGCTTCTGAAACAAGACCCGCGGTATTTCTACAAGGGAACCGGCACGACACGATCGCGGATCATGTACGCGCTCGCGAGCCCCGTCATTTGCAAAGGCGATAATAAGCGCTGGCAGCCGAATTACTCATTCATCGGCGGCAGTATTGCGGTAGGTGGTATCTCGAATCTTTACGTTCCCGCACACGATCGCAATGGAGCCGGATTAGTGTTCCAAAACGCGTTGATCAGGATCGGTCAAGGTTCGCTTGGCGGTATTTTTCAGGAATTTGTTTTCCGAAGACTTACGCATCGCCGGTCACAATAGAGACTATGAATGAGGTGCTGAAGAAACGAAGTGCCCCGAACGCTTGGCAAGAAGAAGCGAAATAAGATGGCCGGTACGATCGAAGAGGTCACCCATTCAAACTCCACGTTTCAGTACCGAGTTTACTGTGAGAAGGCCTGGTGCCAAAGATTTTAGACAAGAACTGTCGAAATCCGGCGTTAGCACTCATTGACCCCATGGTGAGTGCTATGGCGATATTTCGACAGTCATCGAGTGTTTCGACGCCAGCCAGCCCGCTTGAAGTTCGTTGTAGTGCACGCCGAAGATGGGCTACGCCCCCGCTCACATCAATGCAGCTTCCTATCGCATTTCATGGAAATAGTGGCGCTTACCATCATTGTGTTCCTCGGCCACGATGATTTTGGGATGTTCGGCCCCTAGCAGCGCGTTGGCGATCATCACCTTGAGAAAGGTCTGGATCTCCGGATCCGGAATATCGGCCATGATCGGCTGCTGCAGTTCTGGAGCGATCCGGGTGGAGAGGTGCAGGCATTTTCCCCAAAGTTGCGTAGACGGCCAATTTCCCTTGAAAGCCTTGTTGGGATCCCCGAGATCGGAATCTTTCTTGTAGTGCTGGTCAATGCTGCGCGCTGCCTGCTTCAAAGTTGTTTTTGCGTTGTCCGTGTCGCCCATCTGATGGTAAAGATCGGCGGCTTGCAGTAGCAGGTTCGTGATTTCCGGCGTCTGATCGCTGCCTACCAGTTTGTGCATTTCCCACAGCGCGGAGCGGCAAATCTCCGGGCTTTTCTTGACGGTTCCTTGCGCAACCTCCATCAGCGCGCGCGGCCGCGGATGAAAGGGTCCCTCGCCCGTTGGGAACTCCGGCATCGCCAGCGCCATAGCTAACGCGTCTTTCGGCTCCCGCTTAACCGTCTCCTGCATGTGCGCGTATCGCTGCTGCAGGGAATCGTCGGCGGCATCATCAACGCCCGGTTCTATATCCAAAATTTCCCGATGTGACCCCTCGGTGTACGGTTCGTTCTTGCCGAAATCACGCTCAATCGAAAACATTCCGTCGGTATATTGCTTTACCAGATCCTGAAGGCCGATCTGCTCGCGCAGCAGGGCATCCGCGCGAGCGCTGTCCAGCTCGCGAAGCAAGGGCAATACCTCGAAGATGCGCACCTGGTAATTCGAAGTGAAACGGATGGAGCCGTGGTGCCGGGTATTGATGGTCAGCGGCTCTTTGTTTTCAGCGGAATCGATTTTCGATTTTTCCAGGATCGCATCCACCGCGTCGAGCGCCATCTCCGGGGGCAGGTCGCGCCAGCAGCGCAGCAGCATGCCGCCAAAGTCGCCTTCGTCCACCATAAGATCGGTGTTCAACTGGCTATAGTTAGCGAGAGCCTGGGAAAAGATAGCTGTCCTTTCCGCGGCACGCGACTTGGGGATGGCCTGCATCAGCTCAGCCGCTGCGCCGTAGGGATAGCCGTCGTCACCCGCCATGCGTTCAAGCATTTCCTTGGCTTTGCCCACATTTTTCTGCTGCAGGTAATAGCCCAGCAACCTCGTTTCAACCGCGGTTTGGAAACCTGGCTCCAGTCCCGAACTTAACTCCAGCGCCCGGTCCGGGGAGCGCTTTTCCATCTCCTCGAGGATCTTGTCTTCGAGCCAGTGCTTCACCCGGCACGCCTCATCGTGTTGAGTCCAGCAAGTTTTCCAAGTGCCGGTGCTGCTCAGCTCGCCGGTCGCGGTGAAGGCGCTTTCCAGCAGCGCGTTGGATTTTTTGAGATCAAACTTCTGGTAGCCCATCGAGGCCTGCCACTCGATGTAAGCGCGCATATCAGGCTGCAGATCCGCGGCTTCGACTTGCGCTTCATCGAGCATATGAAGTCCCCGCTTTTGCTTTTCCGTCAGCACGGGTTTCTTGGAATGCGTCTCTTGGGCTAGGCGATTCGGTGACGCGTTCGTAGATTTTTGGGCCAGAGCTAGAGTGATCAATTGCATGACGATCAGAAGCGCCGGCATTCGAAGCATTCGCATTTGCAATTGAAGATGTAACACAGATAGAAGGAATTTTACGCCAGCTGCCTGTGTCCTAAATTGTCGTCGTGGTTATAGCTGTTGTGAACAGCGTTATCGCTCATTGACCATTGACGGGGACTTTTTTTGATGAGGTCATCGCACAGGTGGTGTAAACCGATTGGGCATACATTCTTAGCATTTGACCGGATCGTATCTACGTCATCCCCGTTGAGGGTTTCATCTACGTGTTTTATTACGAAATGTCGAAATTCGTTGTCGTTGCGGGCAAGTTGAGCCAGTCGCGGCAGAGTGATCCAGTGATCGACAAGAATACGCGCAACAGATTCGCTGTACCCTCCGCTATGGCAGCGTCATCACATTGCCGGTAGAACGTGTATGACTTGTATAGATCGTCCCAGCTGCGAAGGGTTTCAGCCTGAGCTTCTGCACGCCGCGCCTCCGTGTTGCTACATCTAATTTGCTGAGTAGACCCACTAGCGACGAACAGTGTCAGACCCGCAATAGCTAGGCATCGAAAAACGCGCATGACTTCAATGGTACTTTTCAGCACGACGCGGCCAGAAGGTTACGGTAGTCATCGGTAGTTGCTGATCACAGGCGATTTGTGTAACTGAGAAGCGGGAGACTCACGAGAATTGCGGGGCGTGGGAGACCGCAGAGGAGACTTGCATCGCTTCAATGATTGAGTCGGCGAATTCAGATGTTTCCGCCTTGCCGCCCACGTCACGCGTGAGTTTATCGCGATCGCGATAAACTTTTTCCAGCGCATTGCGGATCTTCAGCGCTGCATCGAACTCTCCGATGTGGCGCAGCATAAGCAAAGCGCAGCGAATCACGGCGGTAGGATTGGCGATATTTTTGCCCGCGATATCCGGCGCTGAGCCGTGAACGGCTTCAAAAATCGCGCAACGATCGCCGAGATTCGCACTGGGCACAAGTCCGAGGCCGCCCACGAAGGCGGCGCATAAATCGGAAATAATATCGCCGTAGAGATTTTCCATCACCAGCATGTCGTACTGATAAGGATTCATGACCAGTTGCATGCACGTGTTATCAACGATGTGCTCGCCGTAGGTGATCTCGGGATATTCTTTCGCCACATTGCGCGCGCAACGCAAAAACAACCCATCCGACAGCTTCATGATGTTGGCTTTGTGGATCGCGTGGATCTTCTTGCGCTGATTCTTTCGCGCATATTCGAAAGCAAACCGCGCAATGCGAGTGGAGGCCTTCTCAGTGATAACCTTCAGGCTTTCGACAACGCCAGGCACGACTTCGTGCTCCAGCCCTGAGTAAAGTCCTTCAGTATTCTCCCGCACGATGATCAGATCAACGTCGGGATAGCGGGTCGGAATATGCGGCAAATTACGAATGGGACGAAAGTTTGCGTAAAGCTCAAAGCGCTTGCGTAATTCGACATTAATGCTCGCAAAACCGCCACCGATGGGTGTAGTGACGGGACCTTTGAGTCCAACCCTGGTTCGCTCGATCGATTCACTCAGCTCGCGGGGAATGTATTCGTGATATTTCTCGTAAGCATCAGCGCCGGCCTCGAAAGTCTCCCATTCGAACTTGACTCCGGCGGCTTCCAGGATGCGCACTGCCGCCCGCGTGACCTCCGGGCCAATGCCGTCGCCAGGAATTAACGTGATTTTGTATGCCATATCGGCTTGCGTAGGCCCGGACGCCCTCGTCCGGGCGGGCGAGCCTAGCTCGCCGGTGCACTTATGGCGCCCCCCTACGTCGTTCTTCCCACGCCTTTGCTGCGCGGCTCCGGAGGCTCTTTTGTTTTAAGGAGATCTTTCAGCTCCGCCATGAACTCCTGCACATCTTTAAAATCCAGATAAACCGAGGCAAATCGCACATACGCCACTTTGTCGTAGCGCCGCAATCGATTCATGATCAATTCGCCCAGCTCGCTGGTCTTGCGCTCGCGTTCCGGCGATTCAATTACGAATCCCTCCGCCTCATTCACAATCTGCTCCAGCTTGCCGATCGGTACGGGACGCTTTTCGCAAGCGCGCAGCAATCCGTTCAGCACCTTCTGGCGATCAAACTTCTCCCGCCGGCCATCTTTCTTGACCACCATGTAGGGAATTTCGTCGATGCGCTCGTAAGTAGTGAAGCGCTTGCTGCACTTCAGACACTCGCGGCGCCGGCGGATGGAATCGGCTTCCTTGCTTTCGCGCGAGTCCACCACCTTGTCATTTTCAAAACCACAGAAAGGACACTTCATGGCGCTGGGAACTGGTGCAATTGTAACAGGGGCAGAAAGTTGGCAGGCGCGTAGGGGTCCTCCCAAGTGCTACCCCAATTGGAGATGCAACTCTGGAGCTGACAGTTAAATTATGGGACCGACGAAGGCGTTACGCTGTCGGATTCATCCGCTTTTTGGCTCTCTTCAGAAAGCTTGCGCAGGGAAAGGTGTTCGCGGTGCGCGAGGCCCAGGCCCACGGGAATGCAGGCCATGAACGTGACGAGCCAAAGGAGAATTCCGCAACTAACCGCCAGTTCAGGTGGGATGCCGTAAACCACCTGCAACGCGCTGATCACGGCAAATTGGCTGCCGCCACCGACCGCGGGCAACTGCACCACCGAGCCGATCATGCTGAAGCCCATTAACAGCAGGACGTGAGAAACATCCATGTTACTCAGATGCGGCCGGTCGCCGACTTTCTTGATCCGCTTGCCGCGACGGAACAGCCACATATCACCGCGATGTTCCTTGATGTCGTAACCCTTCGGGTGCAGCGTACTGTTCAACACATCCACGGTATCGGGAGTGAGTGGTTGGCCTGCCTGTTCCGGCATCTCGGCCAATCTCGCCGTTTCCACATCCACCGCCGGCGGACCTTCTTCCTGGCCAGTTCCCGCGGCGGGCTCTGGCGGATAGGAGTGGGCCACCTGCCGATAGGCCAAGGCAATCATGAACCACATAACAAGCGAGATGGCCACCAACTTCAAAAACGATTTTCCGCTCGCAATGGTATTTAGGCCTTCGCCGAAGGCACGCACCTTCTGGTCAACATGGCGGGCTAGATTCCCCGAGATGCCTGAGGTGAGACGATGCAGGAAAGCCGCGACCAGGTGACCACGCTTGCGGATCATAATCGCGCACAACGTCATAAAGGCAACCAGTAGGCATAATGCGATCGCAGCCTGCCGAAAGTTCCCCAGATAGGGATTCCCTCGGATCGCGGACGAAGAGAAGACGTCGATAGTCATCAACACCGTGAACGCGCCAATGTCGAAGATGCGTTCCACCGTCCAGACGCCAATCTGGGAGGAAACTGACAGTTGCTCTTTTCTTGCGATCAGGTAAGGACGGATGAACTCGCCGGGGCGGCCCAGCAGCGCCAGCCCGGTGAACCCAATGAAAGTCGGTGCCATCAGGCGTGAGGTTCGCGTGTTGCGGGCCGGTTCCAGGAACACCTTCCAACGGAGCGCGCGCAGAACGTAGGTGATATAAATCAGCCCCACGGCGCTGGCGATCTGCAGCGGGTGCACGTGGCTCGCGTGGCGGAACTTGGCCCAATCGAAGGATCGCCAGTGCCGCACCTGGAGGTAGACCAGGGCGCACAGGATTGCCAGCACGATGGCGGTGGCCAGAATTCTTTTCTTTGTCATTTACCCGAGACGCCCCAAACCGCGAAACTCAATCCCGCAGAGGCTACACATTACTCCTCATGCCAAGGTAAATGACGCGAGCGAGAGGGTCAACGCAGGCAAGCTTCTTCCGGAAAGACGTTAACGACTCGCCACTTGGGAAGTTCCCGAGACTGAAGCCTGCTTTACAGTTGTGCCTGGATGCGTCCGGGTCTTGTTTCTTTTCGTAGCGGAAGAGGTCTTCTCCGCGAGCTTCTTGCGGTTGAAGTCGCGAACAATGCGGGCAACGTAGGCACGGGTTTCGTAGTACGGCGGGATGCCGCGATATCGTTGCACCCGATGCGGCCCGGCATTGTAGGCCGCGAGGGCTTTGATGAGATCGAAATTGTACTGTTCGAGAAGTTGCCGGAGATAGGCCGTGCCACCCTCCACATTGTCATGCGGATCGAAGGCGTTGCGCACCCCCAGTTGCGATGCGGTGCCGGGCATCAATTGCATCAGTCCTTGTGCGCCCTTCGGGGACACTGCACGTGGATTGAACGCGCTTTCCGCGTGAATCACGCTATTGATCAGATCGGGATCGAGATGGTGGCGATCGCTGATCGTATTGATGATCTCGTCAAGGTTCTTAGGACTTTCGTGTTTGGTGGCCGAGGGCGGGAGCGAAAAATCTTTCTCGAAATGATCGATCTGATCGGTGGAGACGTCGACGTAACTGCTGCCGTCCGCCACCACGTAGAGGCGCGTGACGGCGCCCAGCACCTCACGCCGCTCATGATGGATAGAGAAGCCGTTGCGCAAAATTGCCACATCAGATGCGGACAGTGACACCGCAGCGAGAAGGAATGCAACACCTGAGACGAATTTTGCGACCGTAAACATGATCTACGAAAGTACGCTCTCCCCTCCCAGCACCTGTTCAATCGCTGCTGCTACGCCGTTCTGATCGTTTGCCAGAGTGACCGGCCAGCCATTGCGACGCAGCTCCTCTGATGCGTTTCCCATGATAAACGGGAGTCCAGCAAAGGCAAGCATTTCTATATCGTTATAGTTGTCACCGATGGCCATGACCTGTTCGCGCGCCATGCCCCGGTAATCGGCCCAGCGCTCGAGCGCATGGCCTTTCGAACAGTTACGGTTGAGAACGTCAACGATGGAGAGATCACGCACCGGGTATTCGGTTCGCAAAATGGTCACGTCCAGTTTGGTGGCGGCGAGAACTTCCAGCGCCTGACTCATGCGCGCGATCGGGCCGCAGAACATCGCTTGTATCGGGTCTGCGGTAAGCGCATCTTCAATGGGAATGACGAACTCGATATACTCAAGATTCTTTTCCAGCCAGCGCTGAATGCTTCCATTCAGTTCATTCATATGTTCCAGCACCAGTGCGCCCTTGGTTTCTTTGTCGAACGTCAGGACAGTGTTCCCTCGGAACTCCCGCATGGAACTGCAGAGTTCCCGGCAGGTCTGCGCCGGCAACATATCGCGATGAAAAGTCTGTCCACTTAATGAACGCGTAACCGCACCATTGGAGCTGATAACCCACAGGTCGAAGCCGAGTTGCTGCACGATAGGCAGGGCGAACGTGTGCCGCCTGCCAGTAACAACGATAATTTCTATCCCTTCTGCGTGGGCGCGGCGCAGCGCGCGGAGATCTGCATCGGAGATCGAAAACTGAGGATTCAGCAGGGTGCCGTCAATATCGACGGCGATCAGGCGGATGGGGACTCTCACCATAGTAGATTCTAGCATTCGCGGACTTGCGATTATCGCGGGAGTCGGAAGGTCTTCAGTTGCTGGTTCTCAGTTCTCGGTCTTGGCTACCTGTAGATCGCGAACGCTCGTGATGCAGGTTACCACAGGAATTCGGACGATAGCGGGAACCCGTGCTATATTTTCGCACCGCTAAAACATGTCCGCACTTTTTTATTTGTTTTATCCCTGGGGCCTGATCCTGCAGGCGGTGGCCATTGTGCATTTCATTCGGCGGCGCCCGGATACCTATTGGCTGTGGATCATCATGTTTGGCGGCGGTCTGGGTGCGCTGGTTTACATCGCAATGGAAGTGTTGCCCGACGCCGGACTGCTTCGCCAATCATTCAAGGTATTTCCCCGCCGCAAGCGGATACGCGAATTGGAAGCGGCCATTCTGGATAATCCCTCCGCCGGAAACTACGAAGAACTGGCCGATCTGTATTCGGGGGAAAAGAAGTTCGCTCGCGCGCGTCTGTGCTACGACAAAGCGATTTCATCGCGCACCGATTCTCCGGATCCTTTCTACAGACGGGCCATTGCTGAGATTGAATTGGGGGATTTCGCCGCGGCCGTACCCGACCTCGAGCACGTGGTATCGAAAGACGGAAAGTACGACTTTCATCGCGCACCAAAGGACTGTTGGCCCACGCCTACGCCAACATCGGCCAACTAGACAAGGCAGAATCGCTCTTCCAGCAGGCCACTCGGATTTCCACAATTTCTGAAACCTATTACAACTACGCCTCGTTTCTCGCTGCACATAATCGCAATGAAGAAGCAAGAGAGTGGGCGCAGCGAATCCTGGCGAAAAAGCCGACTATGCCAGGATATCTGCGCCGACGCGAGCGGCCATGGTTCCGTAAAGCGAGCAGTCTACTGAAACGTCTAAATTGATAGAATCGGCATGAAAACTGGGACCTAAGAGGCAAACAGTTGGAACATGGCGCGCTACGCAGCACAAATAAGCAACGGTCGAATTATTTCTCGGAATCAGAGCTACTGCGCAGCCCTGTTAGACTCTAGCCACGATGGCCCCGATCACCTATCTGGAGTGCACCGGGTGTGGCACGCACATCAGCGCCAAGGAGCCCCAGACGGTTTGTCCTAAAGATGGTGGCGTGCTCTACGTGCGCTACGATCTTGAATACTTAAAGCATCACTTTAAGCGTGAAGCTCTGGCGGGGCGTCCGGCAACCATGTGGCGATATGCGGAAGTTCTGCCGGAAGCCGAACCCGCTTCATTAGGCGAAGGCTTCACTCCCATGCTGCCCAGTCGCGAGTTCCCTAATGTTCTTATCAAGGATGAAGGCCTGAATCCTACCGGTTCGTTCAAGGCTCGCGGCCTTTCCGCCGCGGTTACGATGGCGAAATATTACGGCCTGAAGAAGCTTGCGATTCCTTCTGCCGGAAACGCCGCTAGCGCACTGGCGGCCTACGCAGCCAAGGCTGGTCTCGAGGCACACATTTTTATGCCGAAGGACGTGCCGTTGGCGAACCGCGTGGAATGCGAGACGTATGGCGCACGGATCACACTGGTGGACGGGTTGATTAGCGACTGCGCTCGAATGGTCGCCGAGCGAAAAGAGCAGGAGGACTGGTTTGATGTTTCCACTTTGAAGGAACCATTCCGCGTGGAAGGGAAGAAGACGATGGGATACGAGGTGGCCGAGCAGCTTGGCTGGCGGTTGCCGCACGGGATTATCTATCCCACTGGTGGCGGTGTTGGGCTAATTGGTATGTGGAAGGCGTTTGAAGAGATGCAGACGCTGGGCTGGGTAGGTGCAGAGCGCCCTAAGATGGTGGTCGTGCAATCAGCAGGATGTGCGCCAATTGTTAAAGCGTGGGATGAGCAAAAGCCGTCTGCAGACTTCTGGCCGCGTGCTTCAACCCTCGCCGCTGGCCTCCGCGTGCCCAAGGCCTATGGGGACTATTTGATTCTCGACATCGTTAAGAAGAGCGGCGGCATTGCCGTTGCGGTGACCGATGACGAAATCATGGACGCGCTGCGGAACTGGGCGCGTGTAGAAGGAATTTTTGCCGCACCAGAAGGAGCGGCATCGCTAGCAGCTTACAGAAAACTGTGCGCCAATGGGTTCTTTGGACCAAAGGATGATGTGGTCCTCTTCAACACAGGGTCCGGATTGAAGTATCCGGATGTGATTGAGGGAAAGAAGGAACGCTTGGCGCCGCCGGCTTCACGCCAGATCGGCGGCATTATCGGGCCGTATTGAGCAAATCGAGAGTCTCCGCGCCGGATTCAAGACCGTGCTACATTTCTCTCAGCGGATCTCATGGAACAGCGCCTTATTCTCATCAATCTGCTCGTAAAGCTCGGGCTCGCCGCCGCCCTGGCAAGCGCACTGGTGCGCTCGGTGGAGTTCAAGTCTCTGTTATTCCGCGAAGAGCGCACACTAAAGCAACGCATTTACCTGGTTCTCTGGTTCGCTGTTTCGGCATGGATCGGTATCCATCTCGCACTAGGTGTATGGATCCGTATCGGCGCTGAAAGTTCCTTTGCCGGCGATTTATCTTTTGAAACGATCTTGCTGCTGGGGGTGATCGCTGGCCGCTTCACCGGCATACTTTGCGGAGCTCTTCTTGCGTTGCCCGCCGCGTGGCAAGGACAGTGGGCCGCCCTGCCGCTGAACGTCCTGATCGGTTTCGTTGCGGGGCAGTTGCACAGCATGGTGCCCAGTCACGAGATCTGGTCGTTTTCACCGTTTAATTATTTCAGCATATACCGCTGGTTTCGCCGTCAGTTCCCCAAACCACGGCCATTTGATTGGCAAATCATTTTCTTGCTGACTATTCTGGTCCTTCGTTTCGCGCACACCGAGTTCTCCAAACTCGTTCCTGGAGCCACCTATGGCCTGGAAAGTCGAAACATCTGGGTGGAGGCTCTAATCTATGCGAGCTCAGTTCTGGTTATCGTGATCGAACTGAAGATCTGGAACAGCGTCCGCATCCAGATCAAATTAGAAGAGCAGGAGCGCCTTCTGCTTCATGCCCGCATGGAAGCACTGCAAAACCAGATCAATCCCCACTTTCTCTTCAACACGCTCAACTCTGTTTCATCGCTCGTACGCTTCGCCCCGGACACGGCGCGCGAACTCATCATCAAGCTGGCCAGCATCCTCCGCCGATTGCTGAACAGCAGTGATGCCTTCGTGCCGCTGCGCGAAGAGCTGGAGTTTATCGATAATTATCTGGATATCGAAGTCGTCCGCTTCGGACGTGACAAGCTGCGAGTTATAAAAGAGCTGGACACCTCGTCGCTCGATACCATGATCCCCAGCATGCTCCTTCAACCGTTGGTGGAGAATTCCATTAAGCATGGGTTGTCATCGAAGATTGACGGCGGCAGCATCTACCTGCGAAGCCGCCTCACCAATTCCCATCTGATCATGGAAATTGAGGATGACGGCGTAGGCATGGGCGCAGCGAATTTGCTGGAGCAGCCAACCGGACTGGGTGGAACCGGCATTGGCATTGCCAATGTTGCTGAGCGGCTCAAGGTGCTCTACGGAGAGACAGCGCGAATGACGATTGACAGCCACGAGGGTAAGGGAACCTTGGTGCGTCTGCGGGTTCCGGTTTTGCAGAGTGACTACGCCACTCCTGCCGTAGTCTATGAAGAGCGCTCCAGCACGCGTCGATAAAAATCTTCGTACTGGGGAATGATTTTGCTGGAGCAGAATCTGGACTGAGCGACAGCCCGCGCGGCCTTCGCCATCTCCTGAAGCCGGCCTTCGTCGGTGAGTAATTCAACTGCGTAACGGGCCATCGTTGCCACATCGCCTACGTCAGCGAGATAGCCGCTCTTGCCATGTTCAATCACTTCGGGTACTCCGCCCACGCGCGTCGCGATCGGCACTACCTCGCAGGCCATTGCCTCGAGTGCCGCCAGTCCAAATGATTCCAGTTCACTTGGCATCAGCATAATGTCGGCGAGCGCGAGCTTCTCGCGAATCTCTTCCTGCTTGCCCAGGAAGAGCACGTCCTGATGCAGTCCTTTCTGCAC
>Ga0066684_10000333_pt1 | contig 15642 bp, 14 predicted proteins | sample GraSoiAngelo_133_FD_62301 | JGI IMG/M metagenome (GOLD analysis project Ga0066684, IMG submission 62301) | Grasslands soil microbial communities from the Angelo Coastal Reserve, California, USA - 14_0929_05_20cm | ecosystem: Environmental > Terrestrial > Soil > Grasslands | place: USA... | reverse complement strand
GATCGCAACCACCGAATTGCAGCTTCCTTCGCAGCACTCTGGGGAGTCCATCGAGCAAATCGTTCAAAGGGTTGCGGAGGTCATCAGCGAAGCCGCGATCGCCAAGATTCACCGAACCGGCAATTCCAATAGCCGTGCCAGGAACATTGGCAATTTATCGGAAACAAAAACCAACTGAGGGAGGATTTGTGAGCACTAAACCAAAAATTCTGATTGTCGACGACGATCCCGATTTAAGAAAAGGACTGAACCTTCGCTTGCGCGCCAATCACTACGAAACCTCGTATGCGACAGATGGCTTTTCTGCCATCGCCATGGCCCAGAAAGAGCGGCCCGACCTGATTATCCTGGATATCGGTCTGCCGGCCGGCGATGGGTTCGTCGTGCTGGATCGCTTGCAGCAAAGCGCCGCGCTTTCTGCGATTCCGGTGATTGTGCTGACAGCGCGCGATCCGCAATTCAATCGTGAACGCACATTGCAAGCCGGCGCAACCGCCTTCCTGCAAAAGCCGGCGGACAACAGCGAACTGCTGAATGTCATACGCGCCACTTTGAATCCTGCATGGCCGGGCACAGCCGGGGCATCCTAAGGCGCGGAGAATTGCGCAGATCAACTCCTCCTCCGAAACTGGATGGAGTTGATCTGCCCGTCAACCGCCCCACCGCAACCTGAAGACCCTCCTTCTTTCTGCCGATGAAACACTCGACAGGTAGTCACAACTGTGCCTCATGCCCGAACTTCAGGATCCGGACATCTTCCGCACGATTCTGGAAAGCCTCCAGACTGGTGTCTATGTCGTCGGACGCGACGGACGAATTCTTTTCTGGAATGAGGGGGCCGAAAAAATAACCGGTTACTTGCGCCACGAAGCCCTGGGACGCCTATGCCGCGAGAATGTCCTGGCTCATTGCAATGACCATAACTGCGTGCATTGTGGTGTCAGCTGCCCGATGACCGGCACCCTGCACGAGGGAAAATCGAGCGAATGCGAGGTTTATTTTCGCCATAAGAAGGGGCACCGCATTCTTGTTTACTTGCGGAGTGTGGCTATTCGCGACAGCCACGGCTCTGTGATCGGAGCTGCAGAAAGTTTCGACGAGCAGCGTCTGGTTTCAGAAATGGACAATTCCCAGACCAATCTTGCCGCCCACAATTTGCTCGATATCGGCAGTGGCGCCCTCACCCGTGAACTGGTCCAATCGCACTTGCGCGAAAATCTCGCCTTTTTTTTGCAATTCCAACTTCCGTTCGGCATTCTCTACATCCGCGTCGAGCAGATGGACGAGTTCCGTGCCGCGCATGGCCGCGAAGCTGGGGAAGCCATTCTCCACGTCATCGTTCAAAACATGAAGCACACGCTCGGCGCAGCAGGATTCATGGGCCGGTGGGGTGAGAACTACTTTTTGATCATTGTTCCAAACTGTGAGGCACGTGATCTCATCCGCGCAGCCGAGAACGTGAAGAGAATCGTGAACTCCTCTGGAATTCAGTGGTGGGGAGACACATTAAGCGTGACTGTCTCCTTGAGCCAAGCCATGGTCCAGCCAGGCGACAGCATGGAATCCATCATGAAGCGGGCTGAACGCATGCTGGAGCCAAAATCGCAGAATGAAAAAGCGGATCAACAAAATTCAAACCTTAAGAGTCGCGGTATATCAGCAGGCTGAACGATCATGTTTGCAATTATCGGCATCGTCGTAGTTTTTGGCTCCATCGTGGGTGGATACCTCATGGAGCACGGCAACCTCAAGGTGCTCATCCAGCCGGCAGAACTCCTGATTATTGGCGGGGCCGCGGCCGGAACCGTGCTGATCGCCAATCCGCTTCACATTTTGAAGCAAATCGCCGGTGGTGTGGGCGGAGTTTTCGGCTCATCAAAATTCACCAAACAGGTTTATCTAGATTCCTTGAAGACCATCTACGATTTGTTCAACAAAGCCCGCCGCGAAGGCCTGGTCTCTCTCGAGAGCGACGTCGAAGAGCCGGAGAAGAGTCCCATCCTGTCGAAAAATCCCGCCTTCATCAAAAATCACCACGTTTTGCAATTTTTTTGCGACACCATACGCATGGCCGTCACTGGTATGGAGCCATTTGACCTGGATCAGGGTCTCGATCTTGATCTCGAAGTTCACCATCATCAAGCGGCTATCCCGATCTCCGCTCTGAGCACGACCGCGGACTCGCTGCCGGGATTGGGAATCGTGGCCGCCGTGCTCGGCGTTGTAATCACTATGGGTGCGCTCGGCGGACCGCCGGAAGAGATCGGCCACAAAGTCGCCGCCGCGTTGGTGGGGACGTTTCTCGGCATTCTGCTCTGTTATGGCTTTGTCGGCCCGTTAGCTTCAAACATGGCGAAGGCCGCCGATGAAGAGCACGCTTTCCTTCATGTGCTGCGCGTTTTGATTTTCTCTTTTCTAAAAGGGACCGCTCCCATCATGGCCGTTGAAGTGGCGCGCCGCGCGATACCGGGGCACGTCCGTCCCACTTTCCAGGAGCTGGAGAAGGCCTGCCGCGGTGGCGGAGCCGAATCGCCTGCGCCCGCCGCTGAAGCTGCATCCGCGTAGGAACCAATCATGGAGAACAGCGCCCGCCCCATCATCATTATTAAAAAGAAAGTCGGGCACGGCGGACACCACGGCGGAGCCTGGAAGGTTGCCTACGCGGATTTCGTCACCGCGATGATGGCGCTCTTCATCGTGCTCTGGTTGCTCAACACCAGCAAGCCGGTGAGAGAAGCGATTGCCGGGTATTTCCGCGATCCTTCAGGAACGGCCAACAAGATGGGCAGCAAGAACGTGGGTTCCGGGGAGAATTTCACCATCACCAAAGATAACGTTTCCGACCTGATGCAGAAATTGCAGAAAACCATCCAGCAAATGCCCGACTTCGACAAATTGCAGCATCAGATTGAAATGACAATTACTTCTGAGGGCTTGCGCATCGAACTGCTGGAAACCGCGACCGGGACATTTTTTGATGTCGGCAGCCCGCGTCCGAGTGCCAACGGAAAAGAATTGCTCGTCCTGCTGGCGCAGGAATTAGGAAGAGTTCCGAATCGAATCTCTATTGAAGGCCATACCGATTCCAGACCTTTTGCGAAAGCCCGAGATTACGGGAATTGGGAGCTTTCCGTCGATCGCGCCAACGCAGCACGACGATGGATGCAGCAGAATGGAGTGCGTCCGGACCAGATCTCGCAAGTCCGAGGCTTCGCCGACCAGATGCTTCGCAAAGGTAACGATCCGCAAGATCCCTCCAACCGCCGGATTTCGCTCATCGTGCAGTACGTCAATAAAAAAGAGGAGCCGCGGAGCGAAGAAGCCAGCGGTGCAGAAACAAAAGCTCCAAACACGGCTCCCAGCGAGCGTTAGCCGGTATCGCTGCTTAAGCCGCTCCAGGCGAGAGGCATCGTTTTCAACGACTTACGACTCTCGCCACGGCAAGGCGCAGCCCCCTGCACTAAGTATTCTTTGACTCCGATTCATATTGATATAACATTAAGTGGGCTTGTTGACCGGGTCAGACTCTCGGGTTGTCGAAAGTTTCATTCCGAGCGTATGAGAACGCATTCTACTTTGTCTGCACGGCTGCTTGGTTATTCTGCCGCACGCTATGCCTTTGCCTTGCTGGCAGTGGCTTTTGCGTTTTTCGTCCAGTGGGTACTTAGGGGTGTTCTCCATGGCTACAGTCCATATCTCACCCTGATTGCAGCAATTGGATTTTCTGCCTGGTATTGCGGGCTGCTCCCGTCCGTTGTAGCCGTCACGATTTCCACGCTAGCTGCGCGGTATTGGTTCATTCGGCCTATCCACTCTTTCCAGATTTCTAACTTCGAGCAGGCGATCGGCCTGGCTACATTCCTCCTGGTATCGGGATTATTCATGCTGATGGGCGAGGCTCGCCGTCGAGACAACGAAATCTTACGGCTAGCTCACGCCGACCTGGAGAACCGCATCAGGCAGCGCACCGCTGAACTGGACGCCGCTAACCACGGTTTGCGCCAGCTCTCGGCGCGTCTCATGCAATTGCAGGATGACGAGCGCCGGCGCATCGCCCGCGAACTGCACGACAGCGTCGGGCAGATGCTGGCTGCCCTGGGAATGAATCTCTCCACCGTCAAAGCTGATTTGGAACGGCTCACCAAAGCGGTCAACGCTGTTACTGACAGCGCGGCTTTGGTCGACGAACTCAACAAAGAAATCCGCACAATTTCTCATCTTCTCCACCCACCGTTGCTGGATGAAGCAGGTCTTGCGTCAGCGCTTCGCTGGTACTCGGACGGATTTGCCCAACGCAGCAAGATCCAAGTCGATCTCGATCTACCCGCCCAATTCGGACGTCTTTCGGGCGAGTTGGAAACTACCATCTTTCGCGTGGTGCAGGAATGCCTTACCAATATTCATCGCCACTCAGGAAGCTCGGTAGCGAAAATTCGCCTCAGCCAGTCCGGCGACGAGGTCATTGTCAGGGTAGCGGACGAAGGCAGAGGACTTTCTCCGAAGAAGCAGGATGCCATAGCGGAGGCCGCAACTCCAGGGGTCGGAGTTCGTGGCATGCGCGAGAGAGTGCGGCAACTGGGAGGCACCCTCGAAATCAATTCTAACGGCGAAGGAAGGGGAACCGCCGTCATTGTTCGTCTTCCTGTTACGCAGGGCGCTTCCACGGTCGCGGCCTGAAGCTCCTGGTTTCGCTCCGCTACATATTTCCCTGTATACGCTGAAGAACCTATTCGCAATCTGCACAAACTGAATCTCGAATTGGAACCTGTTCCGTTTGCAGAGCATCAAAAGGCCCGGCTGGTGAACCCAAGTGACCTAAGTGACTGGAACAGGCTCGAGTCCGCGGGAGAGCATGGGGAGCGGAGAATTCAGTTTGCCGCAGGGGAAATCAGATGGTGAAAATTTTTCAAGCTAAGTGGAGCTTCATTGCGCTCCAGATCCTCGACCTCGCAACAACTCTGTTTGCGTTTCATCTGGGCGGCTATGAAGTGAATCCTCTGGTAGCTCGCATGACGGCCATTTTTGGCCCCCTCGGCGGTGTTGCCGTCAGCAAGGTGCTAGCCGTTCTCATTGCATGGCGAGTGCAGAAGCTGCTCTGGGTGGCAAACCTGTTCTACACCGGGATAGTTTCCTGGAATATTCTGCTTATCGCGGTGACGGTGGCAACGCTGAAACACTAACTCACCTGCAAGATCCTTGCGCCATTATTCGACCTTTTTCCGATTGCGCAATTTGTAGCGTTGCAGCTTTCCTGTGGCGGTCTTGGGGAGTTCCGGGAGAAATTCTATCCAGCGCGGGCGCTTATACGCGCCTAGCTTTTCTGCTACCAGGTCCTGCAGCTCGCCGGCGAGAGGAGGGCCGGGATGAAAATCTTTGTTTAAAACCACGTAAGCGGCTGGCTTCTCCAAGTCGTTCTCATCTTTGCGGGCAACCACTGCTGCTTCGAGCACGGCAGGATGCGAAATCAGCGCGCTCTCAACTTCGGCGGGACTGACCCAGCGGCCGTTTACTTTGAATAAATCATCGGCGCGGCCGGCATACCACAGATAGCCGTCTTCGTCCTGATAATACTTGTCTCCGGTTCGGAACCAGTGGCCCATGATCGCGTTTTTGGTTTTTTCGTGTTTATTCCAGTAGCAGGAGCATGTGGCGTCAGACTTCATCAGCAGGGTGCCGATCTCACCCGAAGCAACATCCCGATCCTGGTCGTCAACGATTCTGGCTTCCAATCCGGGGAGTATCTTCCCGCTCGATCCCGGCCGCACCTCGCCGGGGAGGTTGGAGGTGATCATATGCAGTGTTTCGGTTGAGCCGAGGGCATCCAGGATCTCTACGCCGAAGCGCTGCTTGAAGCGCTCAAACAAAGCCGCAGGTAAGGGTTCTCCGGCAGAAACCGCATGTCGAATGCTGGACAGATCAAATTCACGGCCGTCGTCGCGATGATGCGCCAGAAGCGCGGCGTAATTCGTCGGGACGGAGAAAAACAACGTCGGGCGGTAACGCTCGATATCTGCGTAGACGTTTTCAGGAGTCGGGCGGTGCGGCGAGAGGATGCTGGTCGCGCCAACGGCAAGCGGAAAATATCCGGCGTTCCCGAGGCCGTAAGCGAAGAACAGTTTGGCCACACTATAACAGCGATCATGCTCGTTAATACGAAGAATGGCTTTTGCGTAAAGTTCGGAGCACACCACCATGTCGTGATGCAGATGAACGCAGCCCTTTGGAGTCGCTGTGCTTCCGGAGGAGTAGAGCCAGAATGCGGGATCGTCTTTGCTAGTGGGCGCCGCGCGGTCCAGTTTGGGCGAGGCAGCAGCGATCAACTCGCGAAGATTGATAAATCCGCCGGTCGGCGCCCCAACAAGTACCGTCTTTCCCAAATATTGAAGTCTGTCTCTTGGAATTTGCTGCCATTGCGGGAGGAGAATTTCGCTGACGATGGCGATGCGTGCATGGGTGTCATTCAACAGATACTCATACTCGTGCGGCTTGAGTAGAGTATTCGTGGGAACAGCCACCGCACCGATCTTGATCGCGCCAAAGAAGCAGTACAGGAATTCGGGCGTGTCGGGAAGAAGCAAAAATACTCGCTCCTCGGCACGAACACCCAAGCCCCGAAGTGCGTTGCCTACTCGGTTTGTTCGTTCCAGAAGATCGCGATAGCTAACACGTTCATCGCCGCATTCAATGGCGATTTTCTCTCCTCGGCCTTCCGAGACATTGCGATCAACGAAGTAAGTGGCGACGTTGAACTGTTCCGGCAGGTCAAGCAAGGAGGCAAAGTCCTCACAACTGGCAGGAATACGCTATTGTTGAAAACGCCAGCGTGCGGGCGGATTATAGCACGAGCAAATTGGCGGGCTTCTTCTTGCTGGCTTTCATCTCGATCTGTATGCAACCGGGTCCGAAATTCGGTTCGTGAACAGTGGCTTCGCCACCATACGAACGTAAATGTTCCAGTTTCCTGCAGGCACCAAGCGCGCCAGATCAATCGAGGTCACGTTAGCAGAAATACTGTCCTTCGCGACGTACAGCGTGGCTCGGTCGCCGTAATAGATGGTGAAATGATCAACCGTCGCAGGAGTTGCGTAGGAACTACTTGCGTCTAGCGTCCAGTTCAGTTTGTGGCCGCTGATTGAGGCTGAAACGGTGTAGCAATTGTCGATTCCGGTTTCGACTTCGCTGCCTTCCTCGTAATCGTTCCAGGTCGGCACGCCAAGATATTCGAGCTGATAGCGCGAGTTGTAATAGTTCGAGATCAGATCCTTGGTGTTGAGCAGCGTCTGGCCACACTGTTGGGCAGTAACCCGATTCGTGCCCCAACTCGCGTTGTTGTCGTCGAAGCCTTTTTTGATTGCGCCGATGGCAATCTTTTCCGGATTCGCAACGGCATTCTTGTAGAAATCCTCGTAATACACAGGTTTCGGATTGCTGCTCGCGCCCCAGTCGAACTGGGACTGCGGAGACCATTTGGCTGGATTCATCCAAACATAGCAGCCATCGCCGAGGTAGTGACGCCAACAGTTCACGTCCTCTTCCTCAAAAACGAACTTAAACGGGCGCTCAAAAGAATTGGTGTGCGACTTCACTTCCGACCACACTCGCTGCCAATCCGTGCCGGACCATTCAGGCTCATGTAGAAAAAACAGCACAATCGGGTTATCACGATCAGTGAGGTACCAAGGTTCCTTCGCATAATGGTTGTTGATGTAATCCATGTCGCGGGTCAGGTTTTTTGTAATGCAGGAAGTTTGGTCCTTCTTTCCTTTCGGACACTGAGAAGAGAACGCGCCTTTGTCTACCATGATCGCCATGCGGAAGGGGCAGGTCGTCGAGAAGCAACTATTCAGATATTTGGCGATCACATTGGTCGTGTTCAAGTGGAAGCCGCGCGCCGGATTGGTGCTGCCGTACCAATCGACAATCACTCCGTAGCCACCCAAGGCAATCATTCTTGCGATCTGATTGGCAACGACAGTTTTGTTGTTCTCGTTGTAACCGACATCGATGTGCTCGGAACTCCCAAACCAGGGCTGATAGTGAAACAGGATTTTGCTCGTCGAGCCCGGGTAGAGCATGGAGTGGAGGTCAGAGAAATTCACATTGCCCGGGACGGGATTCACAACAACCGTTTGAGCTTCAGTATTCGCCGCCTTCGTGCTGTTGCCGGTGAATGGCGATCGGCAATACGGCGGCACTCCCCGCTCTGAGCATGCGCTGGTGTTGTTGCCAACGATTGCGGAATATGTAACTTGGGCGTGTAGGGAGCACGGTAAAGCTGCGAATAAGAAAGCGAACAAGAAAGAGATAGAAAAACACCTATGAGGTCGGGACATAACAGGCCATTTTCCGAAGCCGCGTTTAACGGCAATTGCTGCGGTCAAGCTGGGTAGCGGGTCCGGTCCAATCCGAAGCGGCCTTACTTCTTAAAGATGCAAGGTTCTTAGGACGGTTGGACTTCGGCCAGAAAATGGGGGCATTTGCAAGCTACAAATCTCCCGAACTCTGGCGCGAAGAAAATATTCAGCTAAGTAACAGAATTTATAAGCTCTTATGGCCCATCGCCAGAGGTCCTCGTGATGGGTTTTTGCTTTGAGAGGGAATTACGGTGGTTACCAGGAGGCAGAAGTGAGATCGATATTGACAGCGATTCGGGAAAATAGCTAAGATTCTATCAGCCGACCGACCGGTCGGTTCCTTAAGACTCGCGAGCATTTGGAATTCCAGGAGAAAACGTGGCCACAATTTTCTACGAACATGACGCCAATCCTTCAGCCCTGAAGGGCAAAACCATCGCCATTTTTGGATACGGAAGCCAGGGCCACGCCCAGGCACAAAATCTGCGCGACAGTGGCTATAACGTGATTGTCGGGCTCGATCCGCAGCGCGCCAGCGCCCAGCAGGCGAAAGCAGACGGCATGACCGTGTTGCCGCCGGCTGAGGCTGCTAAACGAGCCGATTGGATTCAGATTCTGACGCCGGATGAAACGCAAGGCGACTTCTATGAGTCGCAGATCAAGCCTGCTCTCCGCGCAGGCAAAATTCTTGGCGTTTCTCACGGCTTCAGCATTCACTTCAAAACCATCGTTCCGCCCAAAGACGTTGATGTGGTCATGATCGCGCCGAAGAGCCCGGGGCATCTGCTGCGGCGCGTCTATACAGAAGGCAGAGGCGTGCCGTCCCTGCTGGCAATTCATCAGGATGCCAGCGGCCGCGCCCACGAATACGCGCTCTGCTATGCCTATGGGATCGGATCGACGCGCGCGGGCGTTCTGCAGACGACCTTCAAAGAAGAAACCGAAAGTGATCTTTTTGGCGAGCAGGCGGTGCTCTGCGGCGGGTTGACTTCGCTCATCAAGAAAGGCTTTGAGACTTTGGTCGAGGCTGGCTACGCGCCCGAGATTGCTTACTTCGAGTGCCTCCATGAGATGAAGCTGATTGTCGATCTGATTTATGAAGGCGGACTCGCCCGGATGCGCTACTCAATTTCCAATACGGCCGAGTATGGTGACCTGACTCGCGGCGAAAAAGTTGTCGGCGACGAAACTCGCAAGGCAATGAAAGATATCCTCGCGCGCATTCAAGATGGGTCATTTGCCAAGGAATGGGTCGAAGAGAACAAGAAAGGCGGTAAGAATTTTGCCGCGCTTCGAGAGAAAGAAAAACAGCACCAGATTGAGCAAGTTGGGGCGAAGTTGCGGGGCATGATGTCATGGCTGCAGAAAGACACCAAGAAGCCCGGATTGGCTCAGAAGCCCGAGGCGAAGGTCGTGAATGCTTAGAGGAGCAGAAATCGTTCTGCAGTGCTTGCGAGCTGAGGGCGTTGATCTGGTATTCGGCTATCCCGGCGGCGCGATCATGCCGTTGTATGACGCGCTCGAGGGCAGCGGGATCAAGCACGTTCTCACCCGCCACGAGCAGGGAGCGGTTTTTGCGGCCGAAGGCTTGGCGCGCGTCAGCGGCAAGGTTGGCGTGGCCTTTGCCACCAGCGGGCCGGGGGCGACCAACCTTGTCACTGGAATCGCCGATGCGAAGATGGATTCGGTTCCGCTGGTCTGCATCACCGGCCAGGTGCGCAGCGCTCTTATCGGGACTGATGCGTTTCAGGAGACGGACGTCTTTGGCATGACGCTGGCACTGACGAAGTGGAGCCGGCTGGTCAAGAGTATCGAAGAAATTCCTGCGGTGATTGCGGAAGGATTTCACTGGGCGCGCAGTGGGCGGCCCGGCCCGGTGATGATCGACATCCCCACCGACATGCTGAAAGCGAAGATGGAATTCTCTGGGCCGGTGAAGTTCACGCCGCATGCCAAGCCTGCGGATGTGCATGGCGAATCGACTTTCGCAGAGACGCTGATCACACTGCTGGAACAGGCGAAAAAACCGGTCGCGCTGGTGGGAGCGGGAGTAAAACTTTCGGGCGCGGTTGCCGAACTGCGGCGGTTGCTGGATTACCTGCAGGTTCCGGCATTCGCGACGGTGCACGGGTTGGGCGCCATACCGCCTGAAACCCCCTATTACCTCGGCATGGTTGGGATGCACGGTACGCGCGCCGCGAATATGGCATTGCATGAGAATGACCTTCTCCTGGTTTTCGGCGCTCGCCTGGATGACCGTGTAACCGGCGATCCCACGCGCTTTGCGCCTCATGCTCGCATTGTTCACTTTGAAATCGATCCGGCGCAGTTGGACCGCGTGCGCCCTTGTGAGCTGCCGATAATTGGCGACCTGGCAGAAACCATTCCCACCTGTCACAACGCGCTCCGCCAGGTGAAGCTGCCTGACTGGAGCGATTGGCGCGCGGTCGCCTGCGGCCCAGAGCGCGCGGAGCTCGATCCCCGTGGACTGGCGCAGCCGACCATTCGGTTTCTCGATGAGCTTTTCAGCCGGCTTCCTGAGAACAGCGTGATTCTGGCGGACGTGGGCCAGCACCAGATGTGGGCCGCTCAGCGCTACCGCTCGTCACTGCCTCGCGGATTCATAACATCCGGTGGGCTAGGCTCGATGGGTTTCGCTCTGCCTGCGGCGATTGGAGTTCAGTTGGCAAAACCGGACGCGACCGTACTCTGCGTTTCTGGTGACGGCGGCTTCCAGATGAACATTCAAGAACTGGCCACGGTGCACCGCCTAGGGCTGCCGATCAAGATGGTCATCATCGACAACAAATATCTCGGCATGGTGCGGCAATGGCAGCAGCTTTTTTATCAGCGCAATTATGCTGAGACCGACTTAAGCGACAACCCGGATTTCGTGGCGATTTCGAAGGCATACAAGATCCATGGGCAGCGAATTAGCGAAGCGGTCGTGCGGGAATTTCCGGTGTCGCAAGAGACGGGAGATGAACTGGATCGTTTTTTGAATTCGTCCGAGCCGGAGCTGCTAGTGTTCGACACGCATCCAGAAGCGAACGTTTTCCCAATGGTGCCGGCCGGGGCAGCGTTGTCAGAGATGATGTTCGAAGAAGAATAGTCGGCGGGCGCGGACGCCCGTCGCACAGCCGGCCAGAGGCCGGCGCTACGGAGAACTATATGCATGCCTTTCATGTCCACTATCGCAACACGCAGGGCACACTAATGCGCATACTGAACGCGATTTCGCGCCGCGGAGTCGAGATGCCCTATGTCCAGGCTGAGCCTCACGGGTACAACCACAGAGTTTCGCTGTTGCTTGAACTTAATACGAAGCAGATCGGACAGCTCTTCCGTGACTGGCATGCGATCGTGGATGTCGTAGAGGTTCGCGCCGGCGCTCCTACGGAGGACATGATGGAGCTGGCGGAGAGCTGGGACGCAGCCCGGCATCCACCGGCCTCGGCCGGCGCAGGCGGTTCTGCGCGTGCCGCGATGGCGTAATAGTGTGTGGCTGTTGTATCGATGCACAGATTCTTCGCTTCGCTCAGAATGACATCGTATTCGTAAAGCATCAGATCGAGCGACCCGCAACTCTCCTTCTGGCATAATCATTTCCCATGGACCCCAAACACCGCAGCCGTGGTATCACCGATGGACGCGATCGCGCCGGCGCGCGCGCCATGTTCAAGGCCGTCGGATTCACCGACAGCGATCTGAGTAAGCCGATCATCGGAGTAGCCAACACCTGGATCGAAACCATGCCGTGCAATTTTCATCTGCGCCGGCTTTCGGCCAAGGTAAAGGAGGGCATTCGGGCCTCGGGTGGCACGCCGATGGAGTTCAACACCATCGCGATCTCTGACGGCGAGACGATGGGCACCGAGGGCATGCGCGCGTCGCTGGTGAGCCGGGAGATCATTGCAGACTCGATCGAACTGGTTTGCCGCGGGCAGATGTTTGACGCGGTGGTTTGCGTTGTCGGCTGCGACAAGACTATCCCTGCTGCGGCGATGGCTCTGGCGCGCATGAATCTTCCTGGGCTTGTGCTCTACGGCGGCACGATTGCGCCAGGAAGCTACAAGGGCAAGGATGTCACTATTCAGGACGTCTTCGAAGCGGTGGGAGCGAACGCGGCCGGAAAGATCACTGACAATGACCTGCGCGAATTGGAGAATGTTGCTTGCCCGGGCGCGGGCGCGTGCGGCGGACAATATACGGCGAATACGATGTCTACGGTCATGGAGATGATCGGGCTCTCGCCGATGGGCTTCAACAGTGTCCCGGCAATGGATCCGGCCAAAGATCAAGTTGCTTTTGATTGCGGCAAGCTGGTGATGGATCTCTTGAAGAACGGAACAACGGCCCGGGACATATTGGTTCGTCAGGCGTTCGAGAATGCCATAGCAGGAGTTGCCGCTACCGGCGGCTCAACCAACGCGGTCCTACATCTTCTGGCGATTGCTCGCGAGGCGGGCGTCCCACTCGATATTGACGATTTCCAAGAAGTCAGCGAGCGCACGCCGCTCCTGGCTGACCTGAAACCCTCCGGGCGATTTGTTGCCACCGATATGCACCGGGCCGGAGGCGTGCGCCTGTTGGCTCGCCGCTTGCTTCGGGGAAAGCACATTCATCCTGAACCGCGTACAGTGACAGGACTGACGATCCGTTCGGAAACCGAAAGCGCCCAGGAGACTCCGGGCCAGGAAGTCATCGCGCCCTTGGAGAAACCTCTCAAAGCGACAGGCGGTCTGGTGATCCTGCGAGGCAACCTTGCACCCGAAGGTTGCGTGGCCAAAATCAGCGGGCACGAACGGCTGAGTCATCGCGGGCCGGCACGGGTTTTCGAATCGGAAGAAGAAGCCATGGCCGCCGTGACTGCAAAGAAAATTCGGCCAGGCGATGTTGTTGTGATCCGTAACGAAGGACCCAAGGGCGGGCCTGGAATGCGCGAGATGCTCAGTGTGACCGGAGCGATTGTCGGCGAAGGTTTGGGTGAGTCGGTCGCCCTTCTAACTGATGGGCGCTTCAGTGGTGCCACGCATGGACTCATGATGGGACATGTCTCGCCCGAGGCTGCGCTCGGCGGGCCAATCGCCGCCGTGCACCAAGACGATACTATCCACATCGATGTAAACCAGCGCGTCCTGGAGATTGAGGTGAGCGACGCGGCTTTGCATCAGCGTCTATCGGAATGGAAGCCACCTGAGCCGCGTTATCCGAACGGAGTATTCGCGAAATATGCGGCACTGGTCTCGTCGGCGTCGGAAGGGGCAATCACCAGGGCGGCCAAATCCAATTAGAGTTTCCCCGATAGGAATCAGGGCTGAATCCGGCTTTGCGTTTGCGGCAAGCGGCCCAGCGCGGCTTTCAACTCCTCCGGTTTAAATCCAAACGGGCCGGGCCGGCTCTTGTAAGCGATTCGTCCGTTATTGTCGATGAGGTAAATCCGATCAGGCCAGCCGGTGTAAGCCTTTTCTGCGGTATTCCCAAACCCATCGATCACGGCAGGAAACTTGATTCCTAGTTTGCGAACACAAGTTCCAGCGACAGAGGCGCGCTCCTCAAAGTCTTTGGGGCTGGCGAACACCACTTTGTCGCGTACATTGCTTTCCATCTGCCACACATCGCTGGGATGTGCTTCGAGAATGTAGACCGCAAGGAAAGAAACGTGGTTCCCATATTCCTCGTAGAGTTTGTTCAAGGCAGGAACCTCCCGCCGGAACGGAGGTCAGGTGTAGCTGCCGAATACCAGCACGACTGGTTGCTTCGCGGTCAAGGCCGAAAGCTGAACGGTACCGGATCTGTCTAACTTCGTGAGCGAGAAATCTGGCGTTGCATTCCCGATTTGCAAATTTCCAGCGCGGGCGTGAGTCCACATCGTCTCAAACGGCAGAAGTAGGTAAGCAACTCCTGGCATGCGCGACATGGCCCGGCCGAATGTTTCCGGCGGCTGACGCATGGCCCACCAGATGGCCGCGATGAAAACCAGGTAAATCAGGGCAATAGCTGCGCCCAGCCGAAGGAGTAATTTTCGAGTAAATACCCGCGTCATGACCCGCCTAGCATACCAGTTGTGCGTCATTCCATCTCTAGTAGGTTCATGTTAGGAACAGCCTAAACAGCCAACCAGCTCTGCCCTCTGCTCATCCAAATCCAGCTTCAACAAAGGTGAAGTTGAATGGGAATGTTCGCCAAAGTGAGTTTTGCTTGCGTTACGATTTGCGCGGCTCTGTTTCTGTCGGGTTGCCAGGGGTTGGTTCACAATTCCGGCCCGTTTACCTTAAATGTGACCGTAGCTGGAGGCGGCTCGGGCACAGTGTCGAGCAATCCGTCGGCGATAAATTGTCCGACAACTTGCAGCGCGACTTTTCAGTCCGGATCGCAGGTAGCGCTAACAGCCACGGCCGATACCGGCTTCACTTTTGCAGGCTGGAGCGGTGCTTGCACGGGAACCGGCTCCTGTGACGTGAATGCCAACAGCGGCGGTTCGGTGACAGCGACTTTCGGAGCCAGTCTGCAATCCGTTAATCACATTGTTTTCATGGTGCAGGAAAACCGTGGGCTCGACCACTACTTCGGCGCGTTGCAGCAGTATCGGACACAAAATGGCATTCCAGGGACTTTCGACGGTCTGCCACAGTTCAATACTCCTCCCGGCGCCGCAGCCACCAACCCGGGCTGCGATCCAGCTTTTCCGTTCCAGCAATCTCCCGCGCCTTTCAACGATTGCGTTACGGTTGTTAACGGCGTAATTGATCCCAACAGTCCGTTGGTCCCCTCGCAAAAGCTGATCACGCAATGTGTGGAAAATCCCAGCCCATCATGGAACGAATCTCACGTGGACTGGAATGTCGTCGATCCGCTTTCTGCAACCGCCACGTTGGATGGCTTTGTGCACACGGCAGCCCACGACGTCAGGGAATTACAGTACGTGCCCGGAAGCAACCCGCCTGAGAGTGATGTGAACGGCATTCGAGCAATGGGATATTACGATTCCAGCGTTCTGCCGTACTACTACTTCATGGCTTCGAATTTCGCCACGTCGGACCGATGGTTTTCGCCGGTCATGACGCGTACTCAGCCCAACCGGGAATACCTGATGGCGGGAACATCTCTGGGGCACGTGTATCCGCCTCTCTCGGGCGCCCCGCAGTTCACCAATAAGACTATTTTTGAACAACTCAACGACAACAACATTTCCTGGCGGATTTATGTGTCCGACTCTGGTGGCTCACTGCAATCTCACACTGAGTTGGGCATGTACACCTTCGCCAATTCGCACGGCTCAAATTTC
>Ga0066684_10000320_pt1 | contig 15898 bp, 13 predicted proteins | sample GraSoiAngelo_133_FD_62301 | JGI IMG/M metagenome (GOLD analysis project Ga0066684, IMG submission 62301) | Grasslands soil microbial communities from the Angelo Coastal Reserve, California, USA - 14_0929_05_20cm | ecosystem: Environmental > Terrestrial > Soil > Grasslands | place: USA... | reverse complement strand
GTCGATCGATTGCGCGCCCTTGAATGCGAAGAGCTGGATGCGTACAAGCTTTTCCTATTGGGAAGGGCCGATCGGCTTTGCCGGCAGCCATAGCGGCGTGGGATATCTGGAGCTGACGGGCTATTGATCAGCCTTCCCCACCAGTGCATACCAGTTCTCAAGGCTCATCTCGGCCGCAAGATTCCGGGCTTTGAGCCCCGAACGAAACGTACTGCTTGGGGACCACATGCAACGGCGTGAGTTCATCGCTTTTCTCGGCGGCCTGGCCTTCGCTGCGCCCCGAAATGCGGCCGCCCAGACGCCGGCAAAAGTCTATCGCCTTGCGCTGATCAGCCCGCAGGGCGTGATGCCGGAATCGCACCCCAACGCGAAGTTTCTGCTCGGCGCACTTGCCCGGCTCGGCTATGCGCTGGGGCAAAATCTGGCGTTCGACCGGCCGCCCTCCGCGGCCGGGCCGGCGATCCCGTTTGCCCAAGTGATGGAACAAGCCAGGGCGGACAAGGTCGACGTCATTGTGGCGTGGGGCTATCCGGTTGTGCTCGCCGCCAAGGGCAGCGGTATTGCGACGGTCGTTGCGTTCGGCGTCGGCGACCCCGTTGCGACGGGCCTTGTCGCAAATCTGGCGCGACCCGCGAGCAACATCACCGGCATATCGGATGTGGCGACGACGCTTAGCACCAAGCGTCTCGGATTACTGAAGGAGCTGCTGCCGAACCTTCACCGTGTTGCGATGCTGTGGAACAAGGACGATCTCGGCATGTCGCTGCGCTATGAGGCTTCCGCAAAAGCGGCGCGGGAGATCGGCGTCGAGGTCCAGGCGGTCGGTGTACGCGAGCCCGACGACTTCAACGAGGCCTTCGCGGTCATGGACCGCGAGCCGCCGGACGCCATTCTGATGGTTTCCGATTCTCTCACCATGCTCAACCGCAAGCGTGTGTTCGACTATGCTATCGCGCATCGCCTGCCGGCGATCTACGAATACGATCTGCTGGTTCGCGAAGGCGGCCTGATGTCCTATGGGCCGGATCTGAAGGAATCGTTCGAGCGTGCCGCCGCGATGGTGGATCGCATCTTCAAGGGCGCCAAGCCAGCCGACCTGCCCTTCGAGCAACCGACACGCTATCCTTTTGTGATCAACTTGAAGGCGGCGAAGGCAATCGGCCTCGAACTTCCGCCGACGTTGCTGGCGCTCGCCGACGAAGTGATCGAATAAGAGGAATTCTCGCGATGTACCCTTTCACCGCGCTCGTGACCTTGCTTGCGGTCTTGTTCTACTTCTTCACTTCTGCGCGGGTGTCGAAGGCGCGCGGGACTTACGGCGTCAAATTGCCGGCGATTTCGGGCCACCCGGATTTCGAGCGGGTATTTCGCGTGCAGATGAACACGCTGGAATGGCTACCGATCTTCCTGCCGTCTCTGTGGCTGTTTGCGATCTATGTCGGCGATCAGGTCGCAGCCCCGATCGGCCTTCTCTGGATCGTCGGCCGCATCGTCTACATGATCGGTTACATGCAGGCGACCGAGCGGCGAAGTCCAGGCTTTTTTATCCAGGCACTGGCGTGCGCGGTGCTGTTGTTCGGCGCGCTCGGCGCGATCGCCTGGCGGCTTGTTCACGCGTGAATTGACGTGGTGATGGTTCGCGTCAGTCAATTCTGGACGTACGGCAAGGAAGCCTTCCTTGCTAGCCCGGTTTATTCGCGTGATTTTCCGCCGGCCAGGTATCTGGAGCGATAAACCTCACTTCGTCAGCGGGCAGCCGCTATCCTTGGCCGACGGGAAAGCCTTCTCGCCCGGCACGGTCGCGAGCAGCTTGTAATAGTCGAATGGCTTTTTGGATTCGGCCGGCTTCTTGACCTCGAACAGGTAGAGGTCGTGCACCATGCGGCCGTTCTCCTGCACCTTGCCCTGCGCGAACGAATCGTCGACGGGCAATTCTTTCAGCTTCTTGGCGACCGCATCGGAATCCTTGGTGCCCGCCGCCTTGACCGCCTTGAGATAGCTCAACGTCGCCGAATAGGTGCCGGCGTGGATCATGCTCGGCATCCTCCCGGTGCGCTTCATGAAGCGTTCGCCAAATGCGCGTGCCTTGTCGTTGAGGTCCCAATAAAAGCCTTCGGTGAGGACGAGGCCTTGCGCGGCCTGCAGGCCAAGGCCATGCACTTCCGACAGCGTCATCAGGAGACCGGCCAGCTTCTGGCCGCCGGAAACAATTCCGAACTCCGCCGCCTGCTTGATCGAATTGGTCGTATCAAGCCCGGCATTGGCAAGACCGATGACCTTGGCTTTCGAGCTCTGGGCCTGCAGCAGGAAGGAGGAGAAGTCCGACGAGTTCAAGGGAATGCGGACCGAACCGAGCACCTTGCCGCCCTTGGCGTTGACGATGTCGGTGGTGTCCTTTTCAAGCGCATAGCCGAATGCGTAATCCGCGGTCAGGAAGAACCAGGTGTTGCCGCCGGCCTCCACCAGCGCGCCGCCGGTGCCGACCGCGAGCGCATGGGTGTCGTAGGCCCAATGGAAGCCATAGGGCGTGCAGGCGTCACCGGTCAGGCGCGAGCTCGCCGCGCCCACGACGATGTCGATTTTCTTCTTTTCCTTGGAAAGTTCCTGAACCGCGAGCGCCACCGACGAGGTCGTCAGCTCGGTGATCATGTCGACGCCTTCGACGTCGTACCAGCGCCGCGCGATGCTGACGCCGAGATCGGGCTTGTTCTGATGGTCGGCGCTGACGATTTCGACCTTCTGACCGAGCACCTCGCCGCCGAAATCTTCCACCGCCATCTTGGCTGCTTCAAGCGAGTATTTGCCGCCGTAATCGGCGTAAACGCCGGATTGGTCGTTCAAGATGCCGATCTTGACGCCCTGCGCCGACGCGGGGGCAGGAAGGAAAAGACCGCTCACAGCGATAAGCGCCAACAATCCCGTTTTCATAATTGCCTCCCGGCCGTTTCTCGTAATGGGCAAAGCTATATTTTATAACCCTGCCGCTGCCCATCTATTTCAAATAGGCCAATAGTATTGGGGAGTTGCGGGGCGAGCGTCCTAGGCCGCAGGCTTCGCTTCTTCCGGCTTTCCGCGATCCGCCAGGTTGCGGACCACCATGTAGAAGATCGGCGTGAAGATCAGGCCGAACAGGGTCACCCCCAACATGCCGAAGAACACGGCGACGCCGACCGCCTGCCGCATCTCCGAGCCCGAGCCGGTCGAGACCACGAGCGGCAGCACGCCGAGGATGAACGCAAACGACGTCATCAGGATCGGCCGCAGCCGCAACCGGCAGGCTTCGATCACGGCATCGAGCCGCTTCTTGCCCTCGAGCTCGATGTCGCGCGCAAACTCCACGATCAGGATCGCATTCTTGGCGGCAAGCCCGACCAGCACCACGAAACCGATTTGCGTGAGGATATTGACGTCCTGCCCCATGATCCGCACGCCGATGGTCGCAGCGAACAGACACATCGGCACGATCAGGATGACGGCAAACGGCAGGCTCCAGCTGCCGTATTGCGCCGCCAGCACCAGGTACACGAACAGCACGCAGATCGGAAACACGTAGAGGCCTGTGTTGCCGCCGGTCACCTGCTGATAGGACAGATCGGTCCATTCATAGGAGAAGCCGCTCGGCAGCGTTCCATCCGCGATCTGCTTCATTGTGGCGATCGCGGTCGCCGAGCTGATTCCCGGCAGCGCCTCGCCCTGCAGCTCGGCTGCGGGATAGAGGTTGTAGCGCGCCACGCGATCGGGGCCGGAGGTGTCGCGGAAGTTCACGACGCTACCGAGCATCACCATGTCGCCGGCGGCGTTGCGGGTGCGCAGGCGCGCGAGGTCCGCGGTCTCCTTGCGGAAGGTGAGGTCGGCCTGCGCGGTGACATGATAGGTGCGGCCGAGAATGTTGAAGTCGTTGACATAAGCCGAGCCGAAATAGGTTTCGATCGCGTCGGTGACGTTCTGGATCGGGACGCCCAGCTTTTGCGCCTTGACGCGGTCGATGTCGACGAACACCTGCGGCGTGCTCGCCGAGTACGGCGAGAAAACAGTAGGGGCGAGCAGCAGAGGCGACTTGCGCGCCGCAGCGACCAGTTCGTCGGTTGCAGCCGCGAGCAGCTCGGGCCCGCGGCCCTGGCGGTCCTGGATGCGCATGGTGAAGCCGCCACCGGTGCCGATGCCCGGGATCGGCGGCGGCGGAATGACAATGATGAATGCACCCTGGATCGCAGAAAGCCGCTTGCGCAGCTCAGCGGTGATCGCCGCGGCGGTCAGGCCCTTCTTCAGGCGCACCTCCGGCTCCTCGAATACCGGAAACAGCGCGGCTGCGTTGCTCGCCTGCGTGCGCGTGGCGCCCGATAGACCGGCAAAGGCCGCGACGCGGATGATGCCCGGCGTATCGAGCGCGGTCTTCTCGATTTGCCGCACGATCTCGGTGGTGCGAGCCAGCGACGCCGCGCCCGGCAGCTGCGCCGACACGATGACATAGCCGCGGTCCTGCGCCGGAATGTAGCCTTGCGGCGTGGTCGCGAGCAGCCAGCCGGCGCTGCCGATCAACGCAACATAGAGCAGGAGCATTGCGGCGCGATGCCGGATGACGAAGTCGGCGGTGCCGGCATAGCGATGGGAGGCCCAATCGAAGCCGCGGTTGAACAGCCCGGTGAATTTCTCCCAGGCGCGGCCGATCAGATTCCACGCTGCCGGAGGCCGCTTCTCCTCGTGCGGGATCAGAATCTGCGAGGCAAGCGCCGGCGACAGCGTCAGCGAACAGAAGCAGGAGATCGCAGTCGCGACCGCGATGGTCACGGCGAATTGCTGGAAGAACTGCCCGGTAATGCCGCCAAGAAATGCCGTCGGCACGAACACCGCGCACAAGACCAGCGCAATCGACACCAGCGCGCCGCCGACCTCCTCCATCGTCTTTAACGCCGCATCGCGTCGGCTCAAGCCGTGCGCAAGATGTCGCTCGACATTCTCGACCACGACAATGGCGTCGTCCACCACGATGCCGACCGCGAGCACCAGGCCGAACAGCGTGAGATTGTTGATGGCAAAGCCGAGTGCGGCCATCGCCGCAAAGGTGCCGACCAGCGATACCGGAATCGCAACGATCGGGATTATCGCCGGCCGCCAGCCCTGCAAAAACACCAGCACGACGATCACGACGAGCAGCATCGCCTCATAGATGGTCTTGATCAGCTCGTGGATCGATTGGGCGATGAACTCGGTCGGGTTGTAACCGATGTTGTAATCGAGCCCCTTGGGGAAACTGGCCTTCAGTTTCGCCATGGTGTCGGAAATGCCTTTTGCCGTAGCAAGCGCATTCGATCCCGGCCGCTGCGTCACCAGCATCGCGACCGCGGTCTTCCGCAACATGAAGCTGTTAGTGGAATAGTCCAGCGCGCCCAATTCGATCCGGGCGACATCGCGCAGCCGCACAGTGCGGCCGCCTTCGCCGGCCTTAACGACGATGTCCTCGAACTGCGACACGTCCCTCAGCCGTCCCGTGAAGGTGAGATTGGGCTGGAAGGCGCGGTCGGAGATCGGGGGACTGGCGAGCTGGCCACCGGTGATCTGCAGGTTCTGGGCCCTGATCGCGGCCAACACGTCGCTTGCCGTCATGCCGAGGGTTGCGATCTTGTCGGGATCAAGCCACAGCCGCATCGAGTAATCGCGGGCGCCGAAGATCTGGATGTCGCCGATGCCGTTGAGCCGCAGCAACTGGTCGCGAATCTGCAGCAGCGCGTAGTTTGATATATAGAGCTGGTCGAGGCTGTCGTCGGGCGACAGCATGAACACGACCATCAGGATATCGGGGCTGTTCTTGCGCGTGACGACGCCGTTGCGCTGCACCTCTTCCGGCAATTGCGGCTGTGCGATCGCGACGCGGTTCTGCACCAGCACCTGCGCCTTGTCGAGATCGGTGCCGAGCTTGAAGGTCACCGTGATCGTGAGCTGGCCGTTCGAGGTCGCCTGGCTGTAGAGATACAGCATGTCTTCGACGCCGTTGATCTGCTGCTCGATGGGAGCTGCGACCGTGTCGGAAATGGTCTGGGCCGAAGCGCCCGGATATTGCGCTGTGACAACGACGGTTGGCGGCACCACTTCCGGATATTCGGCAACCGGCAGCGTCGTGTAGGCGATGGCGCCGACAATCAGCAGCACGATGGATAATACCATCGCCAGAATTGGCCGGTTGATGGAAAGCTGACCGAGGTTCATGTCTTGCCGCCGGCAGGAGCAGCCTGCGCGACATGCGGGGTCACCTTTGCCCCGACACGCGCGCGCTGCAGACCATCCACGATCACGCGATCTTCAGCCTTGAGCCCTTCGCGGATCACCCGCAAGCCTTCATCGAGCGGCCCGAGGACGACCGGCTTCGCCTCCACGGTATCGTCATCCTTGACCACGAACACGATTTTTCGCGACTGGTCGGTGGCGATCGCGGTATCGGGCAGCAGCAGCGCTTCGTAGGGCGAGCTGCCGATCAGCCGCACACGGCCGAACTGGCCGGGCAGGATGGAAAGATCTTTGTTTGGGATCACCGCGCGGCTGCGCAGCGTCCCGGTCGAGACATCCAGCCGGTTGTCGATAAAATCCATCTTGCCTTCGTGCGACGGCTTGGTCTCGCCTGATAGCGTGACCTGCACCGGATTGGGCGTGTCGCGCGAGCTTGGCCGCTTGCCCTCGAACCAGAGCCGGTTGTTCTTCAGGTACGTCGCCTCATCCACGTCGAAATAGATGTAGATTGGATCGAGCGAGACGATCGAGGTCAAAAGTGTGCTGGCACCATTGTCGCTGCCTTGCACGAGGTTGCCGACGCTGACGAGATGGCGGCTGACCCGGCCGGTGATCGGCGCGATCACATGGGTGAACTCGATGTTGAGCTGGGCCGCCTTGAGCGCACCTTCGGCCTGCGTCTCGGCGGCGTGCGCCGCCTGCAACGCCTGGCGGCGCTGGTCGACGGCCTGTTCGGAGACTGCACTGGTCTGGACAAGGTTCAGGCCGCGGTCGAGCTCGCGCTTGGCGAGTTCCGCCTTGGCGCGCGCATCGGCAAGCTGGCCGTCCGCCTGCTCGGCGACCGCCTCGAACGGACGGGAATCGATCACGTAGAGCAGGTCGCCGGTATGCACCATGTCGCCGTCCTTGAACTCGACGCTGGTGACGAAGCCGCCGACCCGCGCGCGGACCTGGACCTCTTCGACCGCGTCGAAACGTCCGGTGAACTCGTCCCAGTCGGTGACGGTGCGCCTGGTCGGCTGCGCGACCGTCACCGGCGGAGCAGCCGCCGCAGCTGCAGCTGGCTGCGTCGGCTTTTCACCGCAGCCGGACAATGTGAGGGCGAGCAGAACGATCAACGGGCGGATGCCGCGGAGGGAATGGATCGTTACGCTTTTATGAAAACGTTGCGATTTTTCAGTCGCGTACAATGCCATCTCCTTTTTGCGTGCATGCCACGATCGATCGATGCGGCTGGCCGCCCGGGTAGCTTGAGCGGAACCAGGAAGAGCCGGTCCCAGTCTGTTCAAGGGCGTGCCGGGATCAAGCAAAATCCTTGTGCATTGAAAGCTCTGTCTTGTGCCGGTTTCATGGCGTGGAATCGATTTTCTCATCGGGGGCGGACGGGGGATTCATGCCGACAGCCCGGTAAGCACGGTCACTCGCGTTGGAATAGCCGGTCAGAAGGCTAGTGTGGTGAGCCCACTGCATTGGCTGCCCGGTTGTCGTAAATGCCGCGGCGCCGACTGGAACCAGCTCGGACATCGCCGCGCTTGCTCCGTAAGCAATCCACGAACGCGTCCGATCCGCCGGCAAGGCGCGGCCAATCAACCGCTGTCGCGCAGCACCAGCTCAAAACCGAGGTCGACGTGACGTGGCCCGTCGCGGGTCAGGATCAGCTTGGCGGCGGTGCGGCCGATGGCGTCGCCATGAACACGGATGGTCGACAGACTCGGCGCGATCAGCCGGCCCATTTCCAGATCGCCAAGGCCGATCACGGCGACCGGCTGCTCGGTCGCCGGGCCGTTGCGCAATAGTCCCGCTGCGCGCAGGCCCGACAGGAAGCCGATGGCATGCGCGTCATTGGCCGCGAATACCGCATCGACCTCCGGGAGATCCGCCAGCGCAACCACACTGCCCGAGGCGTTGCGATCCAGCACCAGGCGGCGCGGCGGCTTCACGCCCGCGGCAAGCGCGGTTTCCTTGAATCCGTTCCAGCGCCGCGTCGCGCGCGGATCGTCGCCGCCGATGAAGGCGAGAGCCTTGCGGCCCTGCGCCACGAAATGCCGCGCGACCGCGACGCCCGCCTGGTAATTGTCAAATCCGGCAACGGCGTCGATCGGCTGGGGTGGAAGCTCCCAGGTCTCGGCGACCGGGATGCCCGAGCGCCGCAACAGCCGCGCGCCGTCCTCGGTCGCCGGCGATCCCACCATGATGATCGCCTCCGGACGCCGCGACAGCAATGCCGCCAGCACGTGATCTTCACGCGCCGCATCGTAACGCGATTGCGCCAGGATCACGGCATAGCCGAGCGGCTCCAGATGGTCGGATAGGCCTTGCACCGTGTCGGCGAAGATCGAGTTCGCGATCGTCGGCACCAGCACGCCGACCGAATTGGTGCGGCTGCTCGCCAGTGCCCCCGCGACAAGGTTGGGGACATAGCCGAGCTGGCGCATCGCCGCCTCGACCCTGGCGCGGGTCTCCGGCGCGACCATTGCGGGCAGCCGCACCACGCGGCTGACGGTGATGGCGGAGACGCCGGCAAGGTCCGCCACGGCGGACAAGGTAGGCGCGGCTTGCAGCTCTGATTCCGGAATCGTCATCGCAACTGACTGTCAGAATGGTCGAATCTGCAGGCATCAAAGCACTTGCGGGGGCATAATGATAGCGCTAACATCATCGATGATAGCGCTGTCAAGACCGATTGCGCGACCTACGGAGCCTTTGCGATGATTTCGGACAAGGATGTCGAGACCTACCGCCGCGATGGGGTGATCGTGGCGCCGGAAGTGCTGGATGGCGGAACGCTCAGCAAGGTGCGCCAGGTCATCGCCGAACTTGTCGCCGGCGCAGCCGAAATCACCGAGCATACCGATGTCTACGATCTGGAACCCGGCCACACCCGCGAACATCCGCGGGTGCGGCGGATCAAGACCCCGCACAAGGTTCATCCGATCTTCGACGAGATCGTCCGCTGCGCGCCCGTCATCGATATCCTGAAGAAGCTGATCGGACCCGGTCTGCGGCTGCACGGCTCCAAGCTCAACATGAAGTCGGCGCAATATGGCTCGCCGGTCGAATGGCACCAGGACTGGGCGTTCTATCCCCACACCAATGACGATGTGCTGGCGATCGGCGTGCTGCTTGACGACTGCGATCTTGCCAACGGGCCGATGCTGGTGAGCCCACGCACCCATGCCGGCGAGGTCTGGAATCACCATGGCGACGACGGCTGCTTCGCAGGCCTGATCGATCCCGACACCATCAAGGACGAGATCGAACGCGCCGTGCCCTGCATGGGCAAAGCCGGCAGCATGTCGTTCCACCATGTTCGCGCCCTGCACGGATCCGCCCAGAACACCTCGGACCGCCCGCGCAACCTGCTGCTCTACGAAATCGCCGCCAGCGACGCCTGGCCCTTGATGGGGGTGAAGGATTTCGACGAGTTCAATAGCCGCCTGTTGACCGGCGACGTCGTGGTGACACCGCGGCTGACCAGCGTTCCGGTGCGGATGCCGCTGCCGCCGGCCAAGCGGCAGGGATCGATCTACGAAACCCAGTCGGCGTCGAAGAAATCGTACTTCACGCGCGCGGCGTGACGCTAACCAACGCGCCCCTCGGGCTCATGCGGGCGCGCCACTCACGAACCGCTAAAATCTCGAACAAGTAAAATGACAAAAAACCAGAACGGGGGAAACGATGACGGAGACGACAGCCGGTAGCACCGGACAATCGCGCCTGCGCGTGATCATCGCGGCCTGCATTGGATCCGCGCTCGAATGGTATGACTTCTTCCTCTACGGCACTGCCGCCGCGCTGGTGTTCGGCGATCTGTTCTTTCCCAAGAGCGAGCCCATCGTCGGCACGCTCCTGGCGTTCCTGACTTTCGGCGTCGGCTTCGTGGTGCGGCCGCTGGGCGGCGTCGTGTTCGGCATTCTCGGCGACAAGTTCGGGCGCAAGCCCGTGCTGGTAGCGACACTGTTGATGATCGGAATCGGTACCACCGCGATCGGCCTGTTGCCGACCTATGCCCAGATTGGCTACTGGGCACCCGTGCTGCTGGTGCTGATGCGGGTGATCCAGGGCTTGGGCGCCGGCGCCGAATATGGCGGGGCGGTGATCTACCTGGTCGAGACCGCACCGGCGCATCATCGCGGCTTCTGGGGCGGCTTTGCGCCGCTTGGCGTGTCGGTCGGCAACCTGCTCGCGGCCGGCGCGTTTGCGCTTGTCACAACGCTGCCGCGCGAAGATCTGATGACGTGGGGCTGGCGGCTGCCGTTCCTGGCAAGCTTCCTCTTGATTCTGGTCGGCATTTTCGTTCGCTTGAGGGTTGCGGAAACGCCGGTGTTTACCGAAGCGGTGGTCGCGCGCGGCAAGATCGAGCGCAATCCCGCGATGGAAGCGCTGCGCCGGCATCCCAGGAACTTCCTGGTCGTGCTTGGCGCCCGCATGGCGGAAAACGGGCTCGGCTATTTCTTCCCGGTGTTCGGGCTCAGCTATGTGATCAACACCGTTGGCGTGCCCAAAGCGGATGCGCTCAGCGCATTGATGCTCGCCTTTGTCATCGAACTGTTCGCGATCCTCGGCTTTGCGGCACTCTCCGACCGGATCGGAAGACGGCCGGTCTATATGTTCGGCGCACTGTGCGGCATCGCGCTGGCGTTCCCGTTCTTCTGGATGGTCGGGACCAAGGAGTGGATATGGATCGCACTCGCCTTCATCCTGGCGCGCGCGGTGGTGACGGCGGCGATGTTCGGGCCGCAGGCCGCCTATTTCGCCGAGTTGTTTCCGCCACAGCGGCGTTTCGCCGGTTTCGCCTTTGCGCGTGAACTGGGCTCGCTGCTCGCCGGCGGTCCGGCGCCGTTCGTCGCGACCTGGCTGGTGGCGCTATCGGGAAGCTGGTGGCCGGTGGCATGCTATGCCATTTTCCTTTCGGCCTGCACCGTGATCGCGATCTGGGCCGGGCCCGAGACCTATGAGGAGAGCATCACGGTCGACAATACCGCTGATGGCGCGCTGCACGCGGCGGCCGCCGTGCCCGCATAGACGCAGCGGAGGGGACGCGTCAGACCCAAACTCGCCGTTTTTTGGCTCCCCTCGCCGCTTCTACTCCGCTAACCTGTCCTCCCAAGACGACCACAAAGACGACCCCAAAAATCGTCCGGGGAGGACCGCGTGCACAGAGGGCGTGTCGTTTTCGGCACCATGGAGGAGGTCGTGTTCGGCCGCCCGGCCGCGATGGCGGTCGTCGAGCAAACCGACCGCCTGCGCGCTTCCAACGCGTTCCTCATGGTCTCCGGTACGCTCAACCGGCAGACCGACGAGATCGACAAGATTCGGCATGCACTCGGGCCGCGCTACGCGGGCACCTTCGATGCGATGCCGCCGCATACCCCGCGCGAGGCTGTGATCGCAGCCACCAATCAGGCCCGTGCAGCGGATGCCGATCTCATCGTCACCGTCGGCGGCGGTTCGATCACCGACGGCGCCAAGGCGGTGCAGCTTTGCCTTGCCAACGACATCGGCACGGTCGAGGGCATCGATCTGGTCCGCGCCGTCAAGGGCATCGCGCCGCCGATGACCGCGCCAAGAGTGCGGCAGATCAGCGTGCCGACCACGATTGCCGGCGGCGAGTTCAGCGCGATTGCCGGCGTCACCAACGCGCCGATCAAGGTCAAGGAGATGCTGCGGCATCCCCTCGTGATGCCGCGCGCGGTAGTGCTCGACGCCGCCATCACCGTGCACACCCCGGAATGGCTGTGGCTTTCGACCGGCATCCGCGCCGTCGACCATTGTGTCGAAGGCATCTGCGCGCACGAGGCGCACCCTTACGGCGACGCGCAGGCCTTGAAGGGGCTTGCGATGCTGACGGACGCGCTGCCGCGGGTGAAAGCTGATCCGCACGATCTCGACGCGCGGATGGATTGCCAGATCGGCACCTGGCTTTCGACGGGACCATTGGCTTCGGGGGTGCCGATGGGCGCGAGCCACGGTATCGGTTACGTACTCGGCGCCGAGTACGGCGTGCCGCACGGCTACACCTCCTGCGTCATGCTGCCTTACGTGATGCGCTGGAACAAGCCTGAGAACGCCGAGCGTCAGGCGCAGGTCGCGGCGGCAATGGGACATCCCGGCGAGGACGCCTCCGACGTGCTCGACAGCTTCATTCGCGGCCTCGGCCTGCCGCGCAGCCTGCAGGATGTCCACGTCGGCCCCGAACACTTCGACCATATCGCCGAACAGGCGATGGCGACGCCATGGGTGCCGCGCAATCCGCGCCAGATCGATCGCCCATCGCAGGTGCGCGAGATTCTTGGCTTGGCCGCTTAGGAGATTGCACCACGATGTATACCGGCAAGCACGCTCATCTGCGCCCACTGCAGCCCGCCTTCATCATGGCTCGTACCGGCGAGACCGTGACTTACCGGGAGCTGGAGGCGCGCAGCAACCGGCTGGCGCATCTGTTTCGCAAGCACGGGCTCAAGCGGCTCGATCATTATGCGATCTTCATGGAGAACAACAGCCGCTATCTCGAGGCCTGCGGCGCCGGCGAGCGGTCCGGACTGTATTTCACCTGTGTGAACTCGTATCTGACGCCGGGTGAGCTCGCCTACATCGTCAACAACAGCTGTTCGCGCATTCTCATCACTTCCGTGGCCAAGCTCGACGTCGCGCGCCAAGCACTCAAGGATTGCCCCAAGGTCGAACTCTGTATCGTCGCCGACGGTCCGAGCGAAAGCGAGTGCATTGTCGGATTGCAGGCGGCGACCTCCGGACTGCCGAACACGCCGATCCCGGACGAGTCCGCCGGCACCGCGATGCTGTATTCGTCAGGCACCACCGGCCGCCCAAAGGGCATCTTGCGCCCGCTGCCGGAGCAGCCGCCGGCGCAGAATCTCCCGATATTCGATTTCCTGCAAAAACTCTGGCAATACCGCGAAGGCATGATCTATCTATCGCCGGCACCGCTTTATCATTCGGCGCCGCAGGCCGCCGTCAATCTCACGATCCGCACAGGCGGCACCGCGGTTATCATGGAGAGCTTCGATCCCGAGCGGTATCTCGAACTGGTGCAGCGCTGGGGCGTCACCCATACACAACTCGTGCCGACGATGTTTTCGCGGATGCTGAAGCTGCCGGAACACGTGCGCGCGGCCTACGACCTGTCGTCGCTCGAGATTGCGATCCACGCCGCTGCGCCCTGCCCGGCGCTGGTGAAGGACGACATCATCAAATGGTGGGGACCAATCGTCCACGAATATTATGGCGCAACCGAAGGCTTGGGCTTCACCGCCTGCAACAGCGAGGAGTGGCTGGCCCATCCAGGCACGGTCGGCCGGGTCTTGTTCGGCGACCTCCACATTCTCGACGAGAACATGAAGCCGTGCCCAACGGGCACGCCCGGCACCGTATGGTTCAAGACCGCCACACCGTTTGAATATTTCAACGATCCGAACCGCACCAGGGAGGCGCGCTCGCCGGACGGCAGCATGAGCACGGTGGGCGATGTCGGCTACGTCGACGCGGACGGCTATCTCCACCTCACCGACCGCGCGACGTTCATGATCATCTCCGGCGGTGTCAACATCTATCCGCAGGAATGCGAGAACCTGCTGATCACCCATCCCAAGATCGCCGACGCCGCCGTGTTCGGCGTTCCCAATGCCGATCTCGGCGAGGAGGTGAAGGCAGTGGTGCAGCCGATGCCCGGCATCGTGCCCGGGTCCGATCTCGCCGAAGAACTGATCGCTTTTTGCAGCAAGGCGTTGTCGCGACAAAAAGTGCCCCGCTCGATCGATTTCGAGGCGGAGCTGCCACGGCTCCCGACCGGCAAGCTCTACAAGCGGCTGTTGCGCGACCGTTACTGGGGCGACAAGCGGTCGCGGATCGTGTGAGGCGCGTCAGACGACAAAACGGCCGGACTACAAAGTCCGGCCGTCACCAATGAGGTCTTGATCAAGTTAGTTCGGCCAGCACCGCTTGCCTTCGGGTCCGATATGATAGCCGGGAGGGCACAGCCGGCCCCTGGCGAAGGGATGGCAGGCGCCGTGAGGTCCGCGCCAAAATCCCGGGCCACACCCTTCGGCGACACGGATGGTGAGATCGGATCCGGTCCCGACCGGCATAGGCGCGATCGCCGCGCTGGACGCCGTTGCGAAACCAAACGCCAACGCCGCACCAAGGACCATTGTTCTAATCATCAATCGCTCCTTTTTTCTTTTTTTGCAGATCCCCAGCCCGCTCGCCGATTCGAAAGCCGACTGGCGCGAAGCTACCGATCGAACATGACAAAAACAATGACGCCGATAATCGGCCCGCACGTTTTCATCTAGATGAACGCATTCATCTGGGTGAATGACGGCCGCAATGGTGCCCGTTGCTTGCCGTTCATCCGAGCACCCCCTATCGCTGCAAATTGAGGCTGCGCGGAGAATCGTTCTGCCCTCTAGCTGATCGTGGCACGCATCTGTGTGCCAGAAACTTGCCCTCCCTCGCCAAACCGGTGCACGACAAAGGCGATGATCAAGCCGAACACGACGTTTGCCAACAGGTTCCCCATGAAGGTTAGTGGCGTGAATACCACCTTCGGCACGGCCGCCGAAAGTGGCACGACGACGTAGTTCATGACGAAGAAGACGACGAGGCCGTAGAGAATTCCGCTCGCAGTCCAGGAGCGGCGCGACAGCGGCAACAGCCGGCCTCCGATCAGATAGATGAGTGCCGCGATCGACGACATCATCCACTGCAAGCCAAGCCCCAGCGCCACTCCGGCCAAGCCCGCATGGTAGGCCGTCTTTCCCAGAATTCCGCTCGCGATCGAAAGCAGCACGACCAGCGGACTGACCGAGTTCAAAAGCGCCGCTGCGCCGATATCGAGGGTGCCGGCGAAAACACCTCCGCACAGGGCGGCAAACAACAAGCGGCTGCGCATCGCGATCTCCTCCTGTCAAAAGAGCAAGGCCGGCCGGCTACATCGATGCTGGCCACCGCCATGCCGATATTGTATAGATCAATACATACAGCAATCATGCGGCTTTTGTTTGGCGGTCGATATGATAAATCTGCAACGCCTGCGAACCCGCCACTTGTTGGACCGATTGCAAGAGAGGAACGGAATTGATGTCCGAGACCAGGGACCGATTGTTGCGCGCGGGGGAAAGACTATTTCGCGCGCAGGGCTATTCCGGCACGGGTCTCAAGCAACTCGCCAGCGAAGCGCAGGCGCCCTGGAGTTCGATGTATCATTTCTTCCCGCAGGGAAAAGAGCAGCTCGCCGAGCAGGCCATCCGCTATGGCGGCGAGCTTTATGCGCAAATGATCAGGCAATGCTTCGCGACTTATCTCGATCCCCGTAAGGCCGTGGCCGCGATGTTTGCCGGCGAAGCCCGGATTCTTCGATCCTCAGGATTTCGCAACGGCTGCCCGGTGGCGTCCGTCGCCCTCGACGTCGCCAGCACGACCGAAAGGGTCCGCAAGCCCTGCGCCGAGGTGTTTGCCTCATGGATCGCTGCGCTGGCCGAGGGTATCGCAGCGTCCGGCAAGCCTGAGGAAACTGCAACGGATCTCGCGACTTATATCCTCGCCTCGCTCGAAGGAGCCATTGTCCTGAGCCGCACCTCAAAAAGCGTGAAACCGCTGGAGCAAACCGCGCAATTTGTTTTGCGCAGCCTTGAGGAAAAATTGCCGCGGCGTGCGC
>Ga0066684_10000308_pt1 | contig 16160 bp, 10 predicted proteins | sample GraSoiAngelo_133_FD_62301 | JGI IMG/M metagenome (GOLD analysis project Ga0066684, IMG submission 62301) | Grasslands soil microbial communities from the Angelo Coastal Reserve, California, USA - 14_0929_05_20cm | ecosystem: Environmental > Terrestrial > Soil > Grasslands | place: USA... | reverse complement strand
TCGCTCGAAGCTCTGCTTCATAGGACCAGCCAGTCGATCTGCCAACGCGACGAGCGCCTCCGCCTCGATGCGAACTACGCTTTCCCCAGTAGAGGACATGGATGAAGAGATGGTAACAAAGCCAGAGAGACACGCATCATGCTAGGGCCAGGGGTCAAAACACAACCCAAATGCTCGTCCCCGCTTTCCCCTTGACAGCTTAGGAGAGCCACGCTAATCTCCTAAGCACGTTAGGAGTACACAATGACCGAACAGGCCCAGCTCCTTCCCGGGACCCTCGATCTCCTCATACTGAAGACTGTTTCTTTAGGTCCTCTTCACGGCTACGGAGTGCTTCTGCGCATCGGGCAAATCTCCGGGAAGGCGCTGCTCATCGAGCAAGGAGCGCTTTATCCCGCGTTGTTCCGCCTGGTGCGCCAAGGGCTATTGAAGGCAAGCTGGGGGACATCAGAGAACAATCGTCGCGCCAAGTTCTACGAGCTAACTACCGCCGGACGTAAACGCCTTCGGGAAGAAACCGAGGGATGGAATCGGCTGGCTACGGCCATCGGGTCAGCGCTTGCGGCCCAACCGGAGGAAGTATGAAACTCCTGGCTTATTTTCGTTCCCTCGCCGCGAAGTTTCTTCATCGTGATGACCTGGACGACGAGGTAGAGGAAGAGCTTCGCTCTCACATTCAGAGCCGAGCCGATGATCTCGAACGTTCAGGTCTGAGCCGTGCCGAAGCCGAGCGCCGCGCGGGCCTCGAATTTGGCGCCAAAGAGCGTGTGAAAGAGGAAATTCAGGAAGCACTCGGCGGCAATTTTCTCGACACACTTCTGCAAGACGTGCGCGTGAGTCTTCGCGTGCTGCGCAAGTCTCCCGGATTCTTAACCGTTACCGTTCTGACGCTCGCATTGGGAATCGGCGCAAACGCAGTGGTATTCAGCGTGATCAATGCCTTCATCCTGCATCCGCTTAATGTCCCGAAAGCGGAAAGCCTCTACCAACTTGAGCGCGGTAAGGACAAGGCAGGCAATTTCTCGTATCCCGACTATCTCGATCTGCGCGATCGCAACCGCAGCTTCGATGGTCTGATTGCTTGGAACGTCACTGCGGTTGGATTGGATACCGGCAAGGATCCGTACCGCTCCTGGGTAATTGAAACGAGCGGAAACTATTTCGACGCTCTAGGCATTCAGCCCTATCTGGGCCGGTTATTCCACGGTTCCGACGAGCATGGCCTGAACAGCGCTCCCTATGCCGTACTGAGTTACGAGTGTTGGCACACTCATTTCCACGACGATCCCGGCATCGTCGGCCGGACCATTCAGCTCAGTAAACAGCCCTTTACCGTTCTCGGTGTAGCGCCTCCTGATTTTCATGGGGTACTGATGTTTTTCCATCCAGATCTGTTTGTGCCGATAATCAACCGGGAGCAGATAGATGGATTGAGTCAGCTGGATGAGCGCGGCGTCCGCTGGGTTTTCATGGTCATGGGACATCTGAAGCCGGGAGTGACTCGGGCGCGGGCAATCGCAGATCTAAACTCTATCGGTTCCTATCTGGAAAAGAGTTATCCCAAAGAAGATAGCAACATGACCTTTTCCTTGGCGAAGCCAAGTTTTTATGGCGACTATCTTGGCCCGGCTGTACAAGGCTTTCTCGCAGGATTGATGCTGCTGGCAGGACTGATTCTGCTGGCCGCATGTGCCAATTTGGGAAGTCTGTTTGCAGCCCGTGCGGCTGACCGTGCCCGCGAGGTTGCCCTGCGGCTTGCGCTGGGATCGAGCCGCACCCGCATTCTTCGGCAGGTGTTCACTGAAGCCGTGCTGATTTCCCTGATCGGAGGCGCTGTCGGGCTTTGGGGCAGCGTTCTGCTGTTGCACGGTTTGAGTGCGTGGCGGCCCTTTGCCAACTGGCCAATCCAGGTGCCTGTGAACCCAGACGCGAATGTTTATCTCGTCGCTCTGTTACTGGCGCTAGTCAGCGGTTTCCTCTTCGGCGCAGTCCCAGTGCGGCAGATACTGCGCACCAATGCGTATGAGATCGTGAAGGGCTCCAGTGCCATAGTGGGACAACGGATTACCGTCCGCGACCTGCTGCTGGTAGTGCAGATTGCTATTTGTGCGGTGCTTGTGACCTCGTCGATGGTCGCGGTGCGCGGCCTGGTGCGTTCGCTGCATAATGATTTCGGATTCAATCCGGAGAACGCAATGCTCGTAGATACAGATCTCATGATGGGCGGCTACAGGGGCGAGGGCGTTCGCAAAATGCAGCGGCGCATGATCGAGGTTCTACAGGCAATTCCCGGAGTCGAGTCGGTTGGGCTCGCGGATTCGGTTCCCTTAAGTGATGGTGCGAACAGCGCAATTGTCTTTACCGACAAAACCACGGATTTGCGTCCAGCCAACGCTGCCACTGAAGCCGCAATGTTCAGCATATCTCCCGATTACTTCCGAGCGGATGGCACCTCTCTATTGTCGGGACGAACGATTACCTGGCACGATGACAAGCCTGCTCCGCGCGTTGCGGTGGTTAATCCGGTGTTTGCGCGGAAGATCTTCGGCTCGGTAAACAACGCGATCGGCGCCTATTACAAGCTGCGGGACGGAAGTCGTATTCAAGTGGTAGGCATTGTCGAAGACGGAAAATATAACAGCCTCACCGAAAACCCAACACCCGCGATGTTTTTCCCGATCTTGCAAGCTCCAACGAGTTCAACATGGCTAGTGGTGCGTTCCAGCCGCGATCCCCTGCAACTGGGATCAGCCATCAGAAGCACGCTGCATGATCTGGATGCAGGACTGCCTATTTACATCCAGACGCGCTACAAGGAACTGGACGCAATTCTGTTTGGGGCGCGCATGGCGACCATGGCTCTCGGTGTGCTGGGACTCATGGGCGCGATGCTGGCGATCACCGGCATCTTCGGAATGGCGGCCTATTCGGTCAGCAAGCGCCTGCGAGAGCTGGGAATCCGTATCGCCCTCGGCGCAGAGCGCAAGCAAGTGTTGCACGCGGCACTCGGACGAGCATTCAAATTGCTCGCTCTCGGCTCCGCCGCAGGACTGCTCCTCGGAATTCTCGCAAGCCGCGTGCTTGCCTTCATCGTTTATTCGGCAACTCCCCGCGATCCTATCGTTTTGGCGGGTGCTGTCCTGACAATGTCACTGCTCGGACTACTCGCAACGTGGATCCCAGCACAACGAGCGCTGTCCGTCGATCCACTCATCTTGCTGCGCGAAGAATGACCTCCGAAAACAATACATGGCCGCCGGAGATACATAAGCCAATTACAAACTCCACTTCCAATCCTTAACCTCGGGCATGTCTTCGCCATGTTCTGACACGTAAATCTTGTGGCGCTGCATCTGCTCGTAGTAGCGTTCTGTGGCCTCGGGAACGAGGTGCGCGAATCGCGGAATACGGCGAATCGCATCGAGCTCAAGTTGGAAGCGATCGAGGTTATTCAGCACGACCATATCGAATGGCGTCGTCGTGGTTCCCTCTTCTTTATATCCGCGCACATGAATGTTGTCGTGATTGTGGCGGCGATACGTGAGTTTGTGGATCAGAGCCGGATAGCCGTGATACGCAAAGATCACGGGCTTGTCGGTAGTAAAGATTGCGTCGAAATCCTCGTCCTGCAAGCCGTGCGGATGTTCTTCGTAGGGCTGCAGCGCCATCAAGTCGACGACGTTTACAACGCGAACGCGAATGTCGGGAACGTGCTTTCTTAAGCCAGTGACTGCTGCGAGCGTCTCTAAGGTTGGAATATCTCCGGCGCAAGCCATCACGACATCAGGATTGCCTGCATCGTTGCTGGCCCAATCCCAAACTCCAAGTCCCGTTGTGCAATGGCGCACGGCGGATTCCATGTCCAGCCACACCCATGCAGGTTGTTTGCCCGCGACGATGAGGTTCACGTAGTTCCTACTGCGAAGGCAGTGGTCTGCGACCGAAAGCAGCGTGTTCGCATCCGGAGGCAAATAGACGCGCACGATCTCCGCTTTCTTGTTCGAGACATGATCGATGAATCCCGGATCCTGATGAGAAAAACCATTATGGTCCTGCCGCCACACATGCGAGCTGAGCAGGTAATTCAGAGAAGCGATCGGCTTCCGCCACGTGAGATGTCGCGTCGTCTTCAGCCACTTCGCATGCTGATTGAACATTGAGTCCACGATGTGGATGAAGGCTTCGTAGCAATTGAACAATCCATGACGTCCGGTGAGTAGGTAACCTTCGAGCCAGCCTTCGCACATGTGCTCGCTCAAGACTTCCATTACACGGCCGTCACGGGCCAGGTTCACATCTACCGGCTCGATGGCCGCTTCCCATTCCTTGCCAGTAACTTCGAAAACAGCATCAAGCCGATTGGACGCAGTCTCGTCAGGCCCCATGATGCGGAAATTGCGCTTCTCCTCGTTGAGCTTTAGAACATCGCGCAAAAATCGCCCAAGCACCCGCGTCGCCTCAGCTTCGACTGTGCCCGGACGATCGATCTTGACCGCATAGTCGCGGAAGTGCGGCATAGTGAGTGGCTCAAGCAAGAGTCCACCATTTGCGTGTGGGTTCATGCCCATCCGACGTCGGCCTTTGGGAGCAAGCGAAGTGATTTCGTCGCGGACCTTGCCGTCTTTATCAAAGAGCTCTTCCGGCTTATAACTTCGCAGCCAGTCTTCAAGGATCTTCAGATGCGCCGGATTTTTACGCACGTCATCCACCGGTACTTGATGCGAGCGCCACGTTCCCTCCACCGGCTTGCCATCCACTTCTTTCGGACCAGTCCAGCCCTTCGGGCTCTTCAAGATCAACATTGGCCAGGAGGGACGCTCCGGGTTCTGCTGCTTCCTCGCCCGCTGCTGAATCGACTGAATGTCAGCCAGAATCTGATCCAGACTCGCCGCCATCATTTGATGCATCTCGGCAGGATCGCTCCCTGCAATCAGCACCGGATGATAGCCATATCCGCGAAACAGATCGAGTAGTTCATTTTCGGGAATGCGCGCGAGCACAGTGGGATTCGCGATTTTGTATCCATTCAGATGCAAAATCGGCAACACCGCACCGTCCTTGACTGGGTTGAGGAATTTGTTCGAGTGCCAACTGGTGGCGCAGGGACCCGTCTCCGCCTCACCGTCACCGACAATGCACGCGACGACCAGACCGGGATTGTCGAATGCAGCTCCGTAAGCGTGGAGCAATGAATATCCCAGCTCTCCGCCCTCATGTATTGATCCGGGAACCTCCGGCGCCACGTGACTCGGAATCCCATATGGCCATGAAAATTGTTGAAATAGGCGATACAGTCCATAACGGTTCTGCTCGACGGCAGGATAGATCTCTGTGTAGGAGCCTTCGAGATACGTATGGGCTACGAGTCCGGGACCGCCGTGTCCTGGCCCAATCACGTACATCATGTTGATATCGTTCTTAACGATAAGCCGATTTAAGTGGGTGTAGATAAAATTCAGGCCCGCCGTCGTTCCCCAATGACCCAGTAGCCGCGGCTTGATGTCGTCTGCTGTGAGCGGCCGTTCAAGAAGAGGATTGTCCTTAAGATAGATCTGCCCGACGGTCAGGTAATTGGCTGCGCGCCAATAGGCGTGCATTCGCTGCACTTCCTCGTCACTTAGGGGATGAGTTGAAGTCTTGTGTTCTTCTACTGTTTCCGCGTATGGCATTCCAACACCTTCTTCCTTCGTTCAACGATGGTTTTTGGATGTTCCGATGTCGGCAAAGTTCACTTCTATCGACCATTAGGTTACCCTTTCGTGACCTGGATCACAGCGGCCATAAAAAAGAAAAGGCCGGCATGGCAATGCCGGCCCAAAGCAGTCAGAGACTTGTTCGACTAGAAGCTGAAGCGGAATCCGAATTCACCTGCCAACGAGCGCGGAATGTTCGTGCTGGTTGGATTGATGAATCCGGCAGGAGTACCGAAGTTGTTGTTACCGTTCTTATCTTTACCGTTGACGTTCGTGTTGACGTCATTGCCGTAATTAGCGCGATTGGTCAAGTTGAATGCCTGAGCCATGATCTGCACGTTGGCTTTTTCGCCTATCTTGAAGTTCTTGCTCAATCGCGCATCAAGTTGGGCGAAGGTATCTCCACGGAAGTTGTTGAACGGCACCAGGTGGCAACTTCCAGCAAAGTAGCAGGCTTGCCCAGCAGCTTTCGTCATGAAAGTATTCGGGCTGCTGTTCGGTACGACTACAGCGCGATTGTCCTCACCCGAACCGAAACCGAGCGTATCCGTGGGAGCCGCAGCATTGTAAGGACGCCCAGAACCCACTTGGAGGATCGGGGCGAACTGAATCTTCCATGGCAGGTCGGCAACCGCACTCAGAGTCAGGTGATGACGTTCATCGTTGAAGGTTGGACCGTACTCAAACGGCGAGAATGGATTGTGGGGGTCGCGCGGATAGTGGCGGAATGACGTTCCGGTATCGCCGTACGCCATTGCGCGCGCCAAGGTATAGTTAGCTCGCAACGAGAAGTGGCGAACCATCTGCCGCCTGTAGCTGAGGTTCATGCCATCGTAGCGTGAGCGCCCAATCGATTGCTCGTCCCGCACACTATGAAGTACGGGAACCCCTGCTGCCGCAAATGCCGCGTCAAGCGGACGGGTAGTGCCATCACCGACCAAAGGTAACTGCGGATTGATGTTGATGGTTTTATTCAGGTGTAGGCCAAGCACATGGACATACTCGGCTTCGAATACCGAAGAGTTGTTAAGTTGCCAGCTATAGCCAATGTTCTCTTCCTCGGTCATCGGGTTCTGGTAGAGCGGATCCATGATGCGTCCAGTGCTGCCATCAAGAAGTTGGCTCGACGGAGGACCGACTGTCGGCAGCGGATCGACCCCATACCGGTAGTTCCCCAACGGAATTCCTGTTCCGGGAACGACCTCTCCGGGAGTCCCGATTGAGAACTGAGTCTGGAAGATGGTGGCGTTGCTCATCTGCTCCATGAACAAGGGGATATTCTGGAAGATGTTTCCGTAGTAAAGACCGAATCCTCCACGAAGGACATGCTTTCCAGCTCCGGTCAGATCGTAAGCGAAACCGATTCGTGGACTGAAGTTCTTATTGTCGTCACTTGGTTTTCTTGAGGTGAACTGCTTGGCTAGTGGACTGATGCTGGAGATCGCAACCAGTTCCTGGAAAGTGCGGCTCTTGTCGATCGCCGAGCCGCCGATAAAGTTGAAGTCCTTGTCCCAACGCAGGCCGAGATTCAACGTCAAGCGCCTTGAAATCTTCCAATCGTCCTGGAAGTAAGTTCCGAATTGCTTGGTTCCGCCTGGAACGTTCGTCGCCGGATCGCCATTCGAAATGGACATTCCGACAACCGCACCTGGAGAAGCGAATCCTTGCGGAAAATTGGCTTTGTCAGTCGTGATTTGGCTTGGATCTGCCCCAAAATCGACCTCAAGCGTGTCATTGAACTCGAAGTATCCACCCAGAGTTGGATTGTGAATGTAATCCACTCCGAACTTGAAGTTGTGATTGTTCCAGCTCTTCGAGACGTCGTCCTTGAACTGCCACTTGCGCTGGAACGACTGTTGGGGAACGTTGGCGTTGGTGCCGAAGCAAGAGCCGCCGGCGCCGCAGTTGTTGCTTCCGCCGCCCGGGAAGGTGATCAGCGGTACGCGAATCTTGCTGTCGATGACGTTGTTCCAATACTGGAAGCCGAAGGTGAAGCTATTTACTGTCGTGTTCGACAGGGTTGAATTCAGCGTCAGGTTCGCCAGTTGCAGCTGGTTAGTGGTGAAATTTCCCGCGGTGGCATCCTGGAAGCCATCCGACTGATCGTTGTTGCTGTCGTTCCCCTGCGAGTTATAACTCAGATAGGCAGTATTTTTCGAGTTGATGATGTAGTCAGCACGTCCGTTATAGCGCGTCTCAAAAAATGGCGTCGGCACGATTGAGATCGGCTTCGCACCCAGCGGCTGAGCAAGCGTCAATTCGTTGAAGGTGTCCGGGCTCTCCTGGATGCTGGTGTGCTCGCGCTGGCGCTCGTACGCAAAAAAGCCGAAGAGCTTGTCCTTCACGAACGGTCCGCCTATGCTGCCACCGAACTGCTGGCGCGAGTACGGCGGGTTCGCGGTCTGTCCCGGCTGGGGATGCTGATCGGCATTGAATGTCTGATCGCGGAAGAAGCCGAAGATCGAGCCGTGGTAATTATTCGATCCTGATTTGGTAATCATGTTGATCGCCGCGCCCTCTGACCGTCCATTGGCCGCAGAGAATCGCTGCGTGGAGATGGCAAACTCCTGCACGGCTTCCAGTGGAAGCTGCATTACCGGCCCGCCGACGGTGTTGTCCTTGTTATCGACGCCGTTCACGGTCACGTTTACGTTACGGCCACCGTCTCCGTTGACGGAGAGAATCGCGTAGCGATTCTTCGTGGGATCGTAGGAATCCGCGGCTTTCACGCCGGGAGTAAGGTACGCGAGGTTCGCAACATCGCGGCCGATCAGTGGAAGATCCTGCACTTCCTTCGGCGTAATGTTTTGACTAACGTCGGTTTTCAGCGCGTCCACTAGCGGAGCTTCCGCGCTCACTTCGACCGTCTCAGTTGCAGAACCCACGTTGAGAGTAAAGTTTTGCGACGTGGTGGATCCGACCAGAGTTTGCACTCTCTCGGCGCGTGCCTTGTCAAAACCCGTCATGCTCACAGACAGGCTGTAGACTCCGACTGATAGTGGATCGAATCGATAACTGCCATCCGCTCCGGTCTTCATGGAGCGACTTACTCCAGTTGCTGCGCTGGTGACCGTAACTTCTGCGCCGACGATAGCAGCGCCGCTTTTATCAGTGACTGTGCCTTGAATGCTCGAGCTGGCAGTAACTTGAGCAAATGCACAGTTGGCGGCAACTAACAAGCTACAAAGCCACAGAGATAATTTCCTACACATTGCCTCTTCTCCTTAATATGTGCTTAGCGAGAACAACTCAGCGGCGATGACCTCTGTCCCTACCCCTGACCGCAGAACTCTTTTCGCCATTTGGTCCCCGAATTTTCAGACACGTTCATCGACGAAATCCAGACTCCGAGCGGAGAAACATGGCGCTTCAACAACATTGATGGGACAAGGCGCGGAGTCTCAGGGACGACGTCGGAAAGCATCCTCAGTCTGCGGGAGAGCCGGAAGAAATTCCGTGTCAAACGTGACTGGGGACTACTCTACATAGTTAGTGCATGACAGTTTCGTTGTTGTAACTGAGACTGCGCAGAAATTGATGGATCGGCTGTATCTATAGCGATGCACTATTGTTTCCTTCGGCGGACGTAGATGCAGTAAATGCGCAAGGGCTCTTAGTGCCAGTTCGGTTCCACACTAGTGGCACATCTCACTCCTGACGCAAGGCCTGCGAAGGATCGATCAGCGTTACTCGATGGGCAGGAACAAAGCATGAGATTGCCGCGGCTACAAGAAATACAACTGCGACGGCAGCATAAGTGGAAACATCAGTTGGACTGGTCTTGTAGAGCAGCGAAGATAGTAGCCGAGCAAGAGCAAGTGCTCCGATGATTCCCAGAACAGTACCGAGGACGGCGAGGCCAAGCCCTTGGCGAACGACCATCTGCAGAATGGAAGTTTTCGATTCTCCCAGAGCCAAACGTATGCCCAGCTCGTGCGCTCTCTGATTGATTGACAACGCCATGACACCAGCAATGCCCGTAGCGCTGATCAGCAGAGCAAGTCCGGCGAATATTCCAAGCAGGATTGTCGTCGTTCGAGGCGAACTCATGGAATCTTGTTCGAGACGATCCATGCTCTCGACTCGATCGATCGCCAACTGTGGATCGACATTATGAAGAGCGGCCTGAACCAGCGGAACCATGCTCATAGGATCTGTGGCAGTGCGCACAATAAGCTGGCCAGCGCCTCCGAACTGCTTTACCGGAACGTACAGCTCGTCCAGAACATCGCGCTGTAAGCCGTACTCTCGCGCATCACCCACTACGCCGGCTATTTTGATCCAGCTTTGCCCCTGGTCCAGAGAAAGGCGCTTGCCGATCGGATCTTCGGTGGGCCAGAAGTGCCGCCGCATCGTGTCATTCACGATGCCGACGATAATCGCCTTGTGGTCGTCATGATCACTAAAGAATCTTCCTGCAAGCAGCGGCTGGCGAATCGCGTTGAAGTAATCGGGAGAAACCAGTGTTAGATCGATTTGCGGCGGCGTCTCTCCCGGAGCAAGTAGCCGGCCCTCGATCTGTATGCCGGTGTTGCCAGGTCCCGAAATGATCCCCTGTTTGCTGAACGGATAGTTGCTCGCGATGGCTGCCGACTGCACACCACCGACCGTGCTCACCCTACGTAATATGTTATCGGCAAGCTGCTCGAAGGCCTGATTGGTTGTGTACTTCGAGAAATTTGCGCTCATTCGCAGAGTAAGCAAGTGATCCACGCGGAATCCCGGATCCACTCTCTGCAAATTCGCGATGCTACGCAGCATAAGGCCTGCGCCAACCAACAGCATGAAGGAGACTGTCACCTGAGCAACGACGAGCGCGGCTCGCATTCGCTGGCGACTGCTACTCGCGGTGGTCTGCCCGGTAGCTTGCTTCAGTACGTCAGTAATTTGATTGCTGGAGGAGATTGCAGGCACAAATCCAGCCAGAATCCCCGCTGCTATGGAGGCAAGGAGGGTGAACAGCAGCACCGGCCAGTCGATCTTCACTTCAACGGCTCGCGTTGTAAAGCGTGCCGCAAACTTCACCAGCAATCCCAAAGCGGGAGGAGCGATCAATAGTCCCAAAGCGCCCCCGGCAACAGCAAGCATGACCGCTTCGGTCAATAGCTGGCGTATTAGACGTAGCTTGCTGGCGCCTAAAGCGCTGCGCACGGCCAGTTCACGTTCTCGCTTCAGAATTCGTGCAAGCATCAGGTTGGCCACGTTTGCGCACGCAATGAGCAGAACGAAACCCGCAGCTCCAAGAAGCACGATTAGCGTCAACCGAGCTCGCTGGATCAGCTCGTCCTGCAATGGAGCTATTGTCAGTCCGTAACCATATCCGCTTGGATAGTCCTTTGCATAAGAGCTCTCGAGTTGACGGGCGATCGTCGACAGATCTGCCTGTGCCGACTGCAGAGATACGCCGGGCTTGAGTCTGCCAAAAACAGCCGGCAGCATTCGCGCTTGCCGGTTCTCAATTGTTCGTGGATTCGACCGGAATGGGCATTGCGTGGTCGGCATGTAGACATCGTTTTCCGACGGATATTGAGGAATCGGAGGCAGAACACCAATGACGGTGTGCGGGCGGTTGTTCATCTGAAATACTTTGCCCACAACATTGGCATCACCGCCCTGGTGACGCTGCCAATACTCGTAGCTGAGCACCAGCACGGCGTCAGCGCCCTTGGTCTCATCGGCCGCTACGAATGTTCGGCCCAGCAGCGGCTTGGTTCCGAGGACGTCAAAGAAGTTTGCGGAAACAACCCCAGTCTGAACCCGCTCTGCGCTGTCCTTTCCCAAAAGGAGGAAGGACATGCTGTGATACTCGACTACGGATTGCAAGGTATGGTTGTAATCGCGATAGTCGAAAACCTCTTTGGGAGAGAACGGCACGTTATTGAGCTTCGCTTTGGTCGCCTGCTGCTTCAACACCACAAGCTTCGATCCGTCCGTGTAAGGCAGGGGACGCAGCAACACGCCGTAGACAACGCTGAAGATCGCAGTATTCGCGCCGATACCGAGGGCAAGCGTGAGCACTACCAGCGCCGAGAACCCTGGATTGTGAATGACCATCCGCCAGCCGAAGCGGAGATCTTGCAAGAGGCTCTCGGCCCATGCCCCGGCACGCACTTCACGCACGTGCTCCTTCACCTGGTCGGATCCGCCGAGCTCGATCTTGGCCGCGCGGAGAGCTTGCTCGCGGCTCATGCCGGTAGACATCTTTTCATCCGCCAGCAGTGCTACATACGACGACACTTCCTGATCGAGCTGTTCGTCTATGTCTTCCCGACGAAACAGGTTGCGAAAAAAGCTGCCGATCTTTGTAAGAGACATGAGTGTTAATCCTTGGCTCATTGCATAATTCCCGGATTGGAACTAGACTACTTCGGCAAGCCGCTAGGTTGCATTCAGATACTTGTCGGGCGAAGCATCGAATGCCTGCTTATGGTCCTGCATGCAGAAGTGATATGTCTTGCCTTTGTAAACTGACTTCGGCGAACCCGCCGCGTTTACTTCCATCTCGCACACCGGGCAAAGCGGATGATCTTCGGTGGAAACTGGGATCTTCGCGTATGCCTCGTTCGAATCCGGATTCATCCAGCCTTTGCCCTGATACTCCATGTCGTACGCCGTGCGCTCAGCGGCTTCGCGGCCGTAGTAGCGCTCCACTACTCGCAATGCCAGATCGATTCCAGACGAGAGCCCACCAGCGGTAGCAATGTTTCCGTCCTCGACAAACCTGGCTCCGCGCTTCACGTGAATGTCGGGATTCTCCATGGCCATCACTTTGTAGGAGCTGTGATGAGTTGTTGCCGTCTTTCCCGACAACAATCCCGTTTCAGCTAAGACAAAGGCGCCTGTGCAGACCGACATGGTTAGGTCAGCGCTCTGCGAGGATTTGCGAATCCAATCCAGGACAGCCTTACTTGCATGGTGTTGCGCGGGAATAACAATTACCTTCGGCGCTGGAGCGTTCTCAATGCTGTAGTCAGGAATAATCTTCATCCCGGCGCTCGCCTTGATTGGTTTAGTGGTTTCGGCCACCGTGTAGAGCTTGAAGGCTTCCACCATTTGGCCTGGGTTCGTGGCCATACCTGCGTCCTGAAAGACCTCCCACGGACCCGCAAAGTCGATCATCACGGCTCCGTCTGAGATCACGAAAGCCACTGGGATGCTCCCTTCTTTTGGCGGTTGCAACGGATTCGCAGTCGGCGGCGGCGTGTTCCGTTCTGGTGCTGCCTCCACAATGGAATTGAGCTTTGCCACCGACAGCGGCATGGCTGACGCGAAACCAAACATTGCCGCGTTCTTGAGTAGTTCCCTTCTCTTCATGGCATCCTCCTTGATTTAAGAACTTGCCAGCGCCTGGGCGATGGCTAGCGAAATGCGACTCCAGCGCTCACTTTCAGTCTCGAGTTGTTTGCGTCCAGTTTTCGTAAGCCGGTAGTACTTCGCTCGGCGGTTGTTCTCCGACTCGCCCCATTCCGACGTTACCCAGCCTTCTTCTTCCATGCGGTGCAAAGCAGGAAAAAGCGATCCGGGCTTTACTTGAAAAGTTCCCCTGGTAATCTGCTCAACCCGTCTTGCAATTCCCAGTCCATGCATCTGGTCAAGCGCGAGAGATTTCAAAATGAGCAGATCCAGAGTTCCCTGCAGTAATGCGGTTTGTTCAGGCGCCACGTGCACGCTCCTATCGACGTTCTGTAGGAGGATAGGTTAGCGACCTATAGAGAATCAATAGGAAAATCCGCTTAAGTCACTCTCAGCAGACAGCTCCAACTGAAACTGATACACGGATTCGCTTTCAAGATTGTTCAATTCCGAACACGTGCGTCTGAATGTGAACATCGGAGTCGCAGCTTGCGGAGCCGAAGAATGGGGGACAGCGGATAGAAGGTGGGACTCAGCTCTTCGCCGACCGCTCTGGACAAATCTCGCACCAGCGATCTGCATTCACTTCTAACGGCAGATGCTCTCCAGTTCTTTGAACGGCTTCGGCGGGAGCTTTGGGTAAGGCAGCTTCTTCACGTTCATCATCTGCTCGAGCAACGAATCGCCGAATCGTGAGGTTGGGACATCAGGATCGATCTGGTAAGCAGGATCGCTCTCTGCTTCCTCGAGCGTTATGAGACGCATGCGCTTTTCCTGCAGCATGTCCAGAAGTTGCGGCAGGATCGTGCTGCTGAATGCGCCCAGATGCAACAACAGGACATGGTTGATATCGTGTCCGTAAACGAGCTTAGCCATGGCGCGATCGCCATCGATGTAAGCCGACGCGATGCTCAGGTAATTCGAGATAAGCCACTCCATCGATCGTGCGTCCCGCTTCGCCGCGCAGCGAGCGTACGGAGTATTCCAGGCGTAGTCCTCATAGTCGAGGGTGACCTGTGCGATCTTGTATCCGCGATCGCGCAGATACCCTCGGACGGCGCGGCGCTTCTCCATGGTGTCGCCTTCGCGAAGAAATGGATAGCGCAACCAGTGCCAATCATTTGCGGGAGAAAGCAGTTCCAAAACGGGCTCGTCCTGAGCCAGATCGCGCTCGAATGCCTCCGCCGTATTCTGCTGGAGATTCATGTGGGAGTAGGTGTGATTGCCGACGCGCTCCCCACCCGCGACCCACTCCGCCAAGGCAGCCGCTGCATCCGGATTATTCTCAAGCTTGTTGGCATTCACAAAACCAAAAACCTGAGGCGTCTTGCGCTGCTTCAGTATCGCGAGCACATCCTTGACGATTTGCACTCGCGTCACGCCCGGCGGCAATTCGCCGTTCAGCGGCAAATCATCGAAGGTGATGGCCACGCCCTGGGAAAATGCACGACCCGGGGCAAGGGAAAAGAGAAGAATTACCCAGAGTAAGATCCGCCGCATGATCGACATTCTATCGTTGCGGGGCGGCTTCCCTGATGACGCGCATGGCCAACAAGACACCCAGAGTCGCATCGAATGCTAAACAGAAACCCGGCCACCACGGCGGTACTCCAGGATTTCCAATGAACAAGTGATGGAAGAAGTCAAAGGCTGCGTGCCCGATGAGGCCGGCGATTACGAACCACAAACTTCGTTTGAAACCGACCACCGCAAGAACCAGGAAGCCACCGGCGATGACACTTTCCATGACGAGTGTTCGCACAGAAGCTCCCATCACGGCAAACAACGCATAGTATGAGGCAATTACGATCAGCAGCGTCGGATAGAAGACCCGCTCGCGGTCAAAGCCCAAAACCGCCGCGAAGCCAGCCACCGCCAAAGCCAATATCAACCCAATCAGATATTCCATAATGAAACTCGACCTCTGTGCGGGTGTTCCGTCCTTCGCTGGTTTCGCCAAAGGTGGATAGCCACACGTTCAGACTTAAGACTCTTGCTAACTTTATTGCGAATCTATCCAAAACGGAACTGCCCCAGACCACGAACTCGATATATTCTCGCAACCCCACCCTTGAACCCCCAGAGGGTAGAGCATCCGGCCTTGACATTTTCGTTTCGCGACATACACTGGCGGCCTAATGGCGACTGGGAGCGCTTCGCTGATTGGGCGTGCCGCGAGCATTATTGGGCGGCGGGGAACAGTGTTGTTTGGAGTCTCCTTGTGGCCGTTCGCATTGAGTTTCGCAGGGCTGATGTTACTGGTACGAACGACAGGATCTACCGCCTCCGATGGTTCCTTGGATCCGATCCAGGTTTGGAAAAGCATGAGCTGGCTCATGAAATCTACCTGGATACTTTCCTACATATCCTATTTTTTTCTTTCACCGATGCTGGCCTTGGCCGGCATTTCCGAGATTGTCTCTGCCGAGCAGGAAGGAACGGAGCTGTCGTTTGGTAGCGCGCTTCAGAGAGTGGTGCGGGCTCTGGGTCGCTTGGTCGCTCTATCGTTTGCGGTGGGAATGTTAGCCACTCTTGGGTTTCAAGTCTTTGTGCTTCCCGGATTGGCGGTGCTTGCGATCACCACCTTTGCCGTCCCGGCAATCATGCTCGAAGGGAAAGGGATGCGCTCAGCGTGGCGGCGGAGCGCCGCGTTAGTACGGCAATCTAGAGGCGCAGTGCTTGCCCTTGGTGGTGGGCTGCTGCTCACCGCAATACTGATCTTCTTCGCGATCTTTGCCCTTGGTCTGGCAAACCAAGAGGCAGCGAAACTCGTTTCCAGATTTTGCTTGCTCCTGGTTGCTCCGCTGGTTGCCGTGGTCTTTGGAACGCTGAATACGCTTCTTTTTCTCGACATCAAGGAGCGCGAGACCGCGGCGGCTCGAGCCGCCGCGACTGGCTCGAGTATGTAGGCAGCATTCGCCGGCGGGTGGCCTAGCCGGGAGAAAAAGTGGGTGCCCTAGCATCGGCGGTTTCCGAGGACCAAAAGGGGACGGCCTGATCTGGGCGATTCTTTTGTGTTATGCACAGCGATCCCCTTTTCCCTCTACTTTGGAAAGAGTAGTTGACTTGCCTTCGCAGCGCCCCTAACATTCCCGCCCATGGCTACGCCATCCC
>Ga0066684_10000290_pt1 | contig 16582 bp, 18 predicted proteins | sample GraSoiAngelo_133_FD_62301 | JGI IMG/M metagenome (GOLD analysis project Ga0066684, IMG submission 62301) | Grasslands soil microbial communities from the Angelo Coastal Reserve, California, USA - 14_0929_05_20cm | ecosystem: Environmental > Terrestrial > Soil > Grasslands | place: USA... | reverse complement strand
TTCAGACACTCCTTGGCTTCGGGACCGCTCACAGATCAACTATGTACGAGCAGATTCGGGGAGCGAGGGATCTCAACCCCAACCTGTTGGGGCTTGCTGAAGCAACCAGATAATCAGAAGTCAACTAGCAAGTAATGCATTGCCGAGTTGCGCCTTCGTCACTGACAAGAATCCCTTATAGATCTCGACTTCTTCCGGGGGTCAATATTCGGTGATCATCACTGGCACACGCCGATAAGGAAAACACAATGCAAGTCAGCAGCGTTAAAAAGGAGACGGTCGCATCACAAGGCTTGATTTTGATTGGGATTCTATTATTTCCAGAACAGTGGAACTGCAAAAAGTCTTTACTCGATGCATGTACGCGCCTCACTTCGGACCTCGTAGTCTATTTCGTGGTCAGTGGCGCGATTCCGGTGAGCAGCGACCGTTGCTTTTCAAACAAGATCTCCAGTCCCTTGCGCGCCAGCAGCATCATGCTTTGTAGCTGTGCTTCGTCGAATACCTGACGCTCGGCGCTGGCTTGCACCTCGACGAATCTATTGCTTCCGGTCGTGACCAGGTTCATGTCAACATCGGCACGAGAATCCTCTTCATAACACAAATCAAGGAGCGGCTCGCCATCGACCACGCCAACGCTGATCGCGCACACAAGATCGCGCAGCGGCACCGTTGTCAATGTTCCCGCTTCCACCAATTTCTGGGCAGCGAGCCCGAGCGCCACAAAGCCGCCGGTGATCGCCGCTGTCCGTGTGCCGCCATCGGCCTGGATTACGTCGCAGTCGATCAGAATGGTGCGTTCGCCAAGCTGTTCCATGTCGGTCACGGCCCGGAGAGATCGCCCAATCAGCCGCTGAATTTCGTGAGTGCGGCCTCCGATTTTTCCACGCGCCGCTTCGCGCGGGCTTCGCGTCAGCGTCGAACGTGGCAGCATGCCGTATTCAGCGCTCACCCATCCGCGGCCGGAATTACGGAGGAAAGAGGGAACAGTTTCTTCGACTGAGGCGGTGCAGATCACGCGAGTATTTCCAACTTCAATTAGGGCCGAGCCCTCCGCGGTTGCAATGTAGTCAGGAATAATGTTGACCGGGCGCATCTGGTCAGGTGCACGGCTATCAGAGCGATAGAACATGAATGGATTTTAGCAGCGCACGACTTGTGTTCGCGGAAACCGGACCGCCACAACATATTCACGCACTGCGTCTTCTTGCCTCCAACGTGAACAGCGCGTGCAAGGCTCTGTCCAACTGCTGGGCCTCCCGGGAGTCGGTATCCCGAATTTCGTCCAGGCGCCGGTGGATGGCTCGGCGTGCCACCTCAATTTTGATGTTGAGTTTGCTCGGATCGGATTCGGACAATGCGGCCGTGTAGAGCGCTTGCCAGTTCGCGTCGGACATACTGCCTCCCGGGAAAAGACGAACGCGGCGGGATGATTATAGCTGACGAGAAATCGGGCATTCCACAGGAGTTGCACAGGATTTAATTGATAACAGGCGCGGAATGCCGATTACCTGGATTGCAACTGCTTGGCTAATTCGGCCACTGAAGCAACATCGTAGATCCCCGAAAAATCGGCGTGACCTGCCAGTGTTTCCTGCTCTTTTCCATTGACAAGAATTTTCACCTGAGTCAAGTCAGGAACATTCGTTGCCAGGGTCTCAATCATGGAGGCGACCATCAGCTCCTCCGCCAGCACGCCGGAAATTTCGCCGTCCACAAATGCGGAGTTCACATCAACGACTGCCAATCCAGGATCAACCAGAAACACACTACGCACTTCGGCGCCCGGCTGCAGAGGATGTGGAGAATTCTTGCTGATGCAAATTTCTGTGAGACTCCGCAGCACTTCTTCTGCGCGTTCCTGACGGCTCGACGAAGCTGGAACCGCAATTGATTGCGCTCGCAATGTCCCCGATGAATCGTAGGCAAGCCAGACCGTTATCTGCTCACTAGGTCCTGAAGGCGGGGGGCCGACGTGTTGAGGAACTCTTTCGAGATTCGGCTGCAGAGTTTCGCGTTCTCTCAACTCCAAGACGTACACAAACATCCCGATCGCCAGCAGGACCAGAATCACGGTCGTGAATAGAAGCTGGCGCGACATCAGGGCGCAGCCGTTCTTGACCGGAGCATGGGCACAACCGCTGCGATTGCATTCGCCAGAGCCGCGCAGGTCATCTGCTGGTAGTCGGTTGATGTTAGTTGAGAGACGTTGCCAGTCGTTGGTGCGAATTCAAAAGCTAATGCGGGAACGTTGACGTTGTTTAGCGGTCGAAGCGGCGCTAACAAAGCGCGAACCGGAAATCCGGTCTTCCGTATAGCGGAAGCCAGTTCTTGCTGTGCCCACAAGCTCTTTGTAGCACTGCCCGCCTGCGCAGCTTGCCAATTCACGAAGGGACCGCGACTATCTTTCCACGAGAAGGGCATCGCGGCAAAAATGCTTACGCCCGTTCCGAGAGAGCTCGCATGGACGGCAATGTAAAGAACCGGGTGTACAGAATTGACGGTTTCGGCGCGTTGATCGGCACTTATTGTAACGTCGTTATCCCGAATGATTTGCGTCGATATTCCGCGTGACCCAAGTTCCTGGCGTAGCCGGCGCGCAAATACCAGGGTCACGTCTTTTTCCGGGACCGCGGGATTCAGCATTGCGCCCGGTTCGCTGCCGCCGTGAGCGGCATCGATCATGACTACAGCCGGGGCTGGCGGTGCAGGTTGCAGCGGTGCCGCAGGCTGCACGATTTGGGTGTAAGAATTCTGAGTACCGTTTTGCGCCAGCGTCGAATCCGGAAGTATCGCCGCAAGCAGCGCTCCGATGACCAGGCTTCGCGCATACCTACTCCAGCGCATAAATCGTTAAGCCGCTGAGCAGTTTGGGATAGAAATCGGTTGATTTTTGCGGGAGTACCTCGCCAGCGAATGCAATGTCGCGCACCTGTGCCATACGCGCCGGATTCATGAGGAAGGCAACGTCGGCTTTTCCCTCACGCGCCATTGCCATGGCCTCCCTGGCCTCGCGAACATAAGCGACATTTGTCTGCTCGCGAATGGCATTCTCAGAAATCCCGAGCGCGCGTTCAAGCAGGCATTTGTGTAACTGAACGACATCGAGCCCTTGCTGTCGCAGTGATACTCCTGCGAAGGCAAAATCCGGAGACTTAGGCCGGCTCAGCAGAAAGACGCGGTCACGCGCGACCGCTAGAAGGGAAGTACCTGTGCAGGCTGCTTCCTTCAGGATTGCTGTCGCTCTCTTTGCATCCAGAGAAGGATCCACTTCATCCACGGTGAAAAACTCGGCGGCATTTACTCGAAACGTGTCCATCGAAAACGATGGGAATCCATGAACTACCCGATGCGTGGGAAGGATCAGCAACCCTGGACTATCCATGTTTACGAAGGTCATCATTACGAACTCATATACCGACGCAGGATCGGCGTCCGATCCGGCAGACGCGCGCCGCTCATTCCGGTAATTCAACGCGGTTTCGTAACGATGATGGCCGTCCGCAATGATCAATTTCTTGTCCTGCATCGCGCGTTGGACAAGTTCAATGGTTGCTGGATTCGAAATTCGCCAGAGACGGTGCTGCACTCCATATTCGTCGGTCAGTTCTGCAACTGGAGGATTGGCTGGCTGCAAGGCCTTTTCAATTTCAGCAGCCGGATCGGAGTAGAGCATGAAGATCTGGCCAAAATGGGCGCGAGTGGCACGGAGTAGATCGAGCCGGTCGGCTTTGGGTTTAGCTAGAGTCTGTTCGTGCCGGAAGACAATGCCAGCGGCATAGTCCTCGATCTTTCCGAGCGCAATGAATCCATGCCGCTCGATCTGGGCGGTGCCTGTGGGGATGGTAAAAGTTTGGCAATAACGGTAGAGGGACGGCTCCGAATCCTGCAGAAATATACCCTGGCGCCGCCAATCGGAGAAGAAACCCGCGGCCCGGGTATAGGGATTGTCGGCCGGACCGTCTGTGGCAAGCCGCTTGCCAAGAATAATGCGGACCAGGTTATAGGGGTTTGCGGCATAGTAGTGCTCCTGCATCTGGGAAGTGATCTTGTCGTAAGGCTGCGTAGCAGCCTGGGAGACCGCAACCCGAGCGGGATCATAGCGAAGCGCGCGGAAAGGCTTAATATGAGCCATTTTCGGGAACAGCAGATTGTATCAAGCCGAAGAAGTCATCTTCGAGCAAGTGGCGGAACGAAGATGACCTGCCGTAAGCAATCGGGAGCAAACTTTTGCACAACCCGGGAATCCAACCTGCCGATAGATAGATCAGGCTTCGGAAAGGGTTACAAAGATTTGACGAGCCCTCTTCTGACCTGTGCTAACATGCAATCAATTTCGTGGTCCCTTATGACGCGCCAGCACCAGCGCGGGTTTCAGAACACCCTGACCGAGTTTCGGAAGCTATTTCTCTGCGGATTCCGCCCTCCTCCTGCCGGACCGAACAAGTTTTATGCACTCATTGCGGCCTGCGTTCTGGCGATGGCGCCAGCTTTACTCTCGCAAACCTCTGACGTAGATGACATCCATGTGCAGCCCCGGATTAGTTCCGACGCAATCTCAAAGACCACCATTGACAGCGCATTGTCCGACACCGTGCGTCCGCACTCGCCCACCATAAAATCGAAAGTTGACCTGGTTCTGGTGCCCGTCACAGTCACCGATCCCGCCAATCGTTTGGTTACGGGATTGGACAAAGAGAATTTTGAAGTTTACGAAGGCAAAGACCGTCAGGAGTTAAGAAACTTCTCCAGTGAAGACGCACCGATCTCGCTCGGCGTCATTTTCGATATGAGTGGCAGCATGTCGAGCAAGATCGAGCGGGCCCGCGAAGCCGTCATACAGTTTTTTAGGACCGCCAATCCGCAGGACGAGTTCTTCCTTATTACCTTTGCGGACCGTCCTGAAGAGATTTCCGACTTCACTCAGTCGATTGACGACCTGCAAGGCAAGCTGGTCTTTACTATTCCGAAGGGCCGAACGGCATTGCTGGACGCAATTTACCTCGGCGTAAGCAAGATGCGGGAGGCGAAATATCCTAAAAAGTCTCTCCTCATCATCTCCGATGGTGGTGACAACCACAGCCGCTACACCGAAGGCGAGATCAAGTCTTTGGTGAAGGAAGCCGACGTAATGATCTACTCCATCGGCATATACGATCATTACTTCCAAACCGAAGAGGAACGCCTGGGGCCGCAATTGTTGGGGGATGTTTCCGAATTGAGCGGCGGCCGCGCCTTCACCATCGATAATCCTAATGATTTGGGAGATGTAGCTACAAAAATTGGGATTGAGCTACGCAACCAATATGTACTCGGATACCGTCCAAAGAACCCAGGGCACGACGGCAAATGGCATAAAATAAAGGTGAAGCTACTTCCACCTAAGGGATTGCCGCCTCTGCATGTTTATGCAAAAACTGGGTACTATGCGTCTTCGCAATAGACTTCTCCACGCGAAACTAACCGGGCTTATTTTAATTCTCGTGCTAGGGGCGAGCCTCGCCGCACTGTGGGCGCAGTCTGCACCGACGCAGCCCTCGCAAGACAATTCGACGACCACTCAGCCGGGCACTACGGCACCGTCTCAGCAGGCACCAGCAACCAGCACGGCACCTGCGCAGTCGCCGGGAACACAAGTTCCTGCGGGCGCAAATCAACCCGCTGGACAGCCGCCGGCCGGACAGACACCTGGAGCGCAGACACCTGCTCCGGATCAAGGACCAGCGCAGGGACCGAGTGCTACTGACAACGGCACGTTTGTCTTTCGAACTGAAGCCCGTGAAGTAATTCTTCACGCGACCGTGGTAGACGAGAGAAATCGCTTGATCACCTCCCTCACGAAACCGGACTTCACCGTCTTGGAAATCGGGCAGCCGCAGCAAATTGGGCAATTTAAGATGGAAGATTTTCCCGTTGCAATGGGAATTGTGGTCGACAATTCCGGCTCGATGCGCGAAAAGCGGGAAGAGGTCAACAAAGCCGCGCTCAATCTGGTTCGCTCGAGTAATCCTGACGACCAGGTTTTTGTCGTAAATTTCAGCGATGAGTATTTTCTCGATCAGGATTTCACTTCTGACATAAAGAAACTGCAGGCCGCGCTCGAACACGTTGAATCTCGCGGTGGCACCGCTCTTTACGACGCGGTGGTCGCCTCCGCTGACCAGTTGGCGAAGTCGCCTTTGCAGCGCAAAGTTCTTTTTGTGGTCACCGATGGCGAAGACGACGCCAGCCAGGAAAGTCTGGAAGATGCTGTGCACCGTTTGCAGCAGGAGAACGGTCCAGTGGTTTATGCGATCGGGCTTCTCGGCGATGACAAGGCTCGGCGCGCCAAGCGGGCCATGGAAATGCTTGCTGAGCGCACCGGCGGCATTGCCTTTTTCCCGCCGACGCTCGGGGACGTGGATCAGATCAGCACGACTATTGCGCACGACATTCGAAACCAGTACACCATTTCATATCAGCCGAGCACGCCTAAAACTGTCGGAGGCTTCCGGACAATCCACGTAGATGCCCGCGCGCGAGCATACAAGAAGCTCACTGTCCGTACCCGCAGCGGATACTATCCGGGGCAGGAAAAGGCGGCGCGGTAGGGCCACCTCATTGCATGTTCAGATTGCAGATTTCGACTTGCGATTGAGCGGACGAAGGCTTGGGCATGAGGTTCCAAACTGAGATCGCAAATCTGAAATCTGATCTGTCGGGCCATAGATTATTGACCTGCCTGGCCTGCTTCCGTAACCTGTAGAGTGCCTATTTCATCCAGCACCCGCCTGCGCGTTGCCGAAAACATCACTGAACTGGTTGGAGAGACGCCCATGCTCCACTTGCGGCGTCTTGAGCCTGTAGGCGGAAGCGAAGTTTTCGCCAAACTCGAGTACTTGAATCCCGGCGGCAGCGTTAAAGATCGCGCTGCAATCGGCATTATTCGGCAGGCCGTGCGCGACGGACGTCTCACGGCGGGCGGGACAATCGTCGAGGCCACGGCGGGCAACACTGGTATCGGACTCGCGCTCATCGGCGTGAATCGCGGATACGAAGTCGCGCTCTTCGTACCCGAACGATTCTCGGAAGAGAAAGTCATCATCATGCGCGCGCTGGGCGCGGACGTGACGCGCACCCCCGACGATGAAGGCATGCTGGGTGCTATCAGGCAGGCACAAGCGTTTGCAGCCAAGACTCCCGGCGCGTTTATGGCCGGCCAGTTTGAAAATCCTGCAAATCCCGAATATCACTACCAAACCACAGCCGAAGAAATTTTTGAGCAGATGGAAGGCCGGCTTGACGCAGTTGTCATTGGTTCCGGCACAGCGGGCACCTTCACTGGCGTCTCACGTTTTATGAAAAAGAAGCTGCCCCATGTGCTGACGGTAGCGGTTGAAACGCAAGGCTCAGTGCTCGGTGGTGGCGCTCCCGGTAAACACAAAGTCGAAGGCATAGGGGCAAGCTTCGTTCCGAAAAACTTTGATCCGTCAGTTTGCGATGAAATTCTGATGGTGAGCGACGAAACCGCTTTCAAAACTGTAAACGATCTGGCGGCTAAAGAAGGCGTGTTTTCCGGATCGAGCGGCGGCGCCAACGTGTTTGCATCAATACAAGTCGCGAAGAGGCTGGGAGCAGGGAAGCGCATCGTAACTGTAATTCCCGACTCGGCCGAACGATATTTGTCGAAGAAGATTTTCGAGGGCGGAATTTGAAGAACAAGTTATCGCAATCCCGTTTTTCCACGCGCGCCATTCATGATGGACAGGAGCCCGATCCCGCTACCGGCGCCGTCTCCGTTCCGATCTACGCCACATCGACCTACGTTCAAGATGAACTTGGCAAGCCGCGTAAAGGTTACGAATACGCGCGCGTTTCAAATCCTACTCGCGATCGGCTGGAGACGAACCTAGCTTCGCTCGAAGGCGGAGTCGCGTCGCGCGTTTTCGCCAGCGGAATGGCAGCGATTAACGCGATCTGCACGATGTACAAGTCCGGCGATCACATCGTGTGTGGCAACAATCTCTACGGCGGCGTACCGCGCCTCTTCGATCAAGTCCTCTCCGGCTACGGATTCGAGTTCACATATGTGGATACGTCCGATGCCCGCAATGTGGAGCGCGCCCTGCGCAAATCCACGCGCATGGTTTACGTTGAAACGCCGACCAATCCACTGATGGCGCTGAGCGACATCTCTGCAATTTCGAAAATCTGCCGCAACAAGAAAGTCGAGCTCGTGGTGGACAACACTTTCATGTCGCCTTATTTTCAGCAGCCGATTGCACTCGGCGCCGACATGGTCGTCCACTCGACCACCAAGTTCCTCAACGGCCATAGCGACGGCCTGGGCGGAGTGGTTGTCTGCACGCGCCAGGAGCAAGCTGAGCAGCTTGGTTTCGTACAGAAGGCAGCGGGCGCGATTCTCTCGCCATTCGAGTGCTGGCTGGTGTTGCGCGGAACCAAGACGCTTGCCGTTCGTATGCTGCAGCATGATTGCAATGGCCGCAAAGTGGCCCAGTTCCTGGCGGGTCACAAGAAGGTGAAGAAGGTCTTTTATCCCGGGCTAATGGATCATCCTCAATACGAACTCGCCAAGAAACAAATGTCAGGTTTCGGTTCGATGATCACCATTGAAACCGGATCTCTCGCTAACGCCGCGCGCATGCTGAAGCGCGTACGGGTTTGCACGCTGGGCGAATCACTCGGCGGAGTTGAAACGCTCATCTCTCATCCTGCGACCATGACCCACGCCGCTCTCGGCGAAAAGGGAAGGGCCGCCATCGGAATCACCGATGGCATGGTCCGCATCTCGGTCGGAATCGAAGATGTCGAAGACATCATTGCCGACATGGATCAGGCCCTCGCCTAATCGGATGGATCGGAGAATCCTGTTCAAGCTGCTACAATCCGGCGCTGATACTGCTCCACTTACCTGATGAAAAAACCATCCTGGAAAGCGCTACTCGTCGCCGGTATTCCATTCATCGCGATGTGCTTCACTGTGCCGCTCTGGGATCGCGTTTACCCCATGGTGCTCGGCTTGCCCTTCAATCTTTTCTGGCTCATGTTGTGGACCCTGCTGACGCCTGTCTGTCTGTGGTGCGCATACCGCTTCGAGGCTTCGCGAGATACGAAGCTGTCTAATACCCAATCCACAGGCCGTGCCCGATGAGCGCCGGCGCGATCGCACTTACCATCATTTGCGTAATCGTTGGTATCGGTTCGTTCGCCGGCTTCTACGCCGGTTCGCGTCACAAGATGGATTTGGAACAGTGGGCAGTAGCCGGTCGCGGCTTCGGGGTCGTTTTTGTCTGGCTGCTGATGGCCGGCGAGATCTACACGACGTTTACTTTCCTTGGCGCAAGTGGCTGGGCCTACTCCCGAGGCGGACCGGCTTTATACATCCTCGCCTACATGCCGCTTGCTTATTCAATCTCATTCTTTGTCCTTCCACCGATATGGGAATTGGGGAGGAAGTATCAACTCCAAACCCAGTCTGACTTTTTTCAACTTCGTTATCGGAACAAGTGGCTCTCCTCGTTCGTCGCTTTGATAGGAGTGATCTTCATAATTCCGTATTTGCAGCTTCAACTGGTCGGGCTGGGGATCATTGTTGAGGTTGCAAGCTTCGATAGGATCCATCGCGCGCCCGCAATGATATGCGCCGCAATTCTGGTTGCAGGATTTGTATTTTTGAGCGGCGTCCGTGGAGTCGCATGGGTGAGCGTGATCAAAGATTTCTTGCTCCTGTTCGCCGCTCTGTTCATTGCATTCGCCATACCGCATATCTACTTCGGCGGCTTTGGTCCGATGTTTGCGAAGCTCGCAGCCGCGAAACCGGGTCACCTGGTAATGCCCGGCGCAACCCGGAACCTGGGACATTCCTGGTATGTGTCTTCGGTGCTTCTGAGCGCCGCGGGTTTCTACATGTGGCCGCAGTCATTTGGCGCCTGCTTCACCTCGCGGAACTCCGACATCTTGAGGCGCAATGCGATTGTTTTACCTCTCTACAACATCACCATGCCGCTGATGTTTATTGTCGGCTGCGCCGCCTTGCTTGTTGTTCCCGGACTACGCGACGGCGATTTGTCCTTACTCACAGTCGTGCGCAAGACCTTTCCCGCCTGGTTTCTTGGCCTTGTCGGTGCAGCCGGAGCGCTGACTGCGATGGTTCCGGCCGCCATTCAAATTTTGACCGCAGCTACGTTGTTTGCGAAAAATCTGATTCGGCCTATTGTCGCTCCCGACATGAGTGATACCCGAATCGCGCGTCTCGCCAAAGTCATGGTCCTCGTGATCACAGCAGCGGCGGTCACCTCGGCCGTTTTCAGCCACGCGACGCTGGTTTCACTTCTGCTCTTAGGATATTCAGGCATTACTCAATTGCTCCCCGGCGTGGTGCTCGGCCTCTTCTCCAAAAGAGTCACGACTTCGGCCATTCTTACAGGCCTCGTCACCGGGATTGCCATTGTCGCCGTCCTGGGCCTCAGCGGCCACGATCCCTTTATGGGTATCAACGCCGGCTTTATCGCGCTCTGCTGCAATATTGCTTTGACATTGCTGTTGACCTGGCTGTCGCCCTCAAAAACGTCGTCGTTTGATCTTGATTTCGAGGCGATCCCATCTCTCTCAAATAGTTCTTCCGCGGAGTACCCAACTTCGTAATTTCTTGATTTTGTATATTTTGGCGAACTCTCTTGTGCTCCTTGTAACTTTGCGAATCTCCCTGGGTTTGAACTGAGCACAAGGCCACAGAGCCTTGGGAAAACGAGAGAGGCGATATGCGACGACGAATTATTGGTTTGCTGTGTTTTGCGGTTTTGGGATCGGCTTTTGCCTTGGGCGCTGACCGCCGGGATGTCCGGCGCGATCTGAGACACGACAGAATTGATCGCCGCACTGATCGGCGTGATATACGTTCAGACAGGCGCGATATTAGGCGCGATCGACATCAACTGCGGCGCGATCTGCGCAATGGAAATTATCGGGCTGCGCGACGTGAGCGCCGCGATATTCGTCGCGACAGGCGTGACCTGAGGAGTGATCACCGCGATCTGCGTTCAGACCGCCGTGATATCCGCCAGGACCGTAGAGATTTTCGAAAGAGCGTCCGGTAAGGAACAAGACCGGTTGAATTTCGAACCCAAGGAACGGCGGCAGCAAATCTGCCGCCGTTCTCTAATCCCTCACACACTCCTCAATCCACGCCAAATAGTCTGCGGTGCCTCTTTCGATTGAAATAGCAATGAATTCAGGCAATTCATAGGAGTGTAGCTTCCGAATTGCTGACTGCACCTCCTCCTGGCGTGCCTTCACAGTCTTGATCACCAGCAGGAATTCCTCCGCAGATTCGACTTTGCCCTCCCATCGGTACACAGACTGAATCCGCGGGATAATGTTGACGCATGCGGCCAATCGTCGTTCCACCAGCGCAGTCGCAATCTTGTTCGCTTCTTCTTGTGATCCGGCGGTACTCAGGACAACCACTTTGTCTGTCATATAAAATCACCGCTGAAAAAAGAGTACTTGTCAGTTGTTAGTTTCCGGTTGCCGGTTCTGAGATTTTTGCATCGAATCCATTCTGTCTAACCCGATCTGGGTCGGCGCAGCAAAAGGTCCTGGTAATGATGCCCACACAAATCAAGTTTGGCACATCCGGATGGCGCGCAGTGATGGCCGAGGAATTTACCTTCGAAAATGTCCGCCGCGCGGTCACCGGTATTGCCCGATATGTCAGTTCGCAAAAATCGCAGGGCGCGCGCGTTATCGTCGGACGCGATCCGCGATTCCTTGGCGAGACTTTCTGCTCCATGGCGGCAGAAATCCTCTCCAGCTATGGCATCACTCCGCTGGTGATTGCCGACGCGGCCCCGACCCCAGCTATTTCCTACGCCGTCATTCGCGAGAAGGCCGACGGCGCAATCAACTTCACCGCTTCGCACAATCCGCCGGAATACAACGGAATTAAGTTCTCTACCCCTGACGGTGCGCCCGCTCTTCCGGAAGTCACGAAACAGATCGAAGCCGAAATCATGGCCGGTAACGGAACGCAGAGAGCTGTGAAATCAAAACCCGAGACACTGGACGCCAAACCTGCATATCTCGCCCGCCTTGCTGAAATCGTAGATTTCACAGCAATCAAGCAAGCCGGGCTGCGCGTAGTCTTCGATCCGTTGTGGGGCGCAGCACGCGGATATTCAGACTCTGTTTTGCGCGATGCTGGTGTCGAAGTGGCGACCGTGCATGACTATCGCGACGTCCTATTCGGCGGACATGCGCCCGAACCTGACGGCCACCTGCTTGAACCTATGCGCGAGAAGATGCGCGAAATGAAGGCGCATATCGGGATTGCGACCGACGGTGACGCCGACCGCTTCGGCATCATGGATCAGGACGGAACGTTTCTCCAGCCCAACTACATCATCGCACTGCTGTTTGACTACCTTGTCGAAAGCCGCGGCTGGAAGAATGGTGTGGGAAAGTCTGTAGCGACAACGAATTTGATTAACGCCCTGGCAAAGTTCCATAACGTCGAGTTGCACGAGACTCCAGTCGGCTTCAAATACATTGGCGAGCTGATCAAAGCCGACAAGATTGCCATCGGCGGCGAAGAAAGCGCCGGCCTCTCCATCCGCTATCACGTGCCCGAAAAGGACGGCATCATTGCAGGCCTGCTTTGCAGCGAAATGGTGGCAAAACGAGGGAAGTCTCTGGGCCAACAACTGAATGAGCTGTTTGCCAAAGTTGGTTCCTTCTATCCAATTAGGGAAAACTTCCGATTGACGCCGGAGGTCAAGGCGAAGTTTACTGAAAAGTTACGTCTTGATCCGCAGAACTTCTCCGGTCAGCGCGTAACCGAAGTTGTACGCAAAGACGGACTGAAACTGGTTCTCGCTGACGGTTCCTGGGTGTGCTATCGGCTGTCTGGGACCGAGCCGGTAGTCAGAGCTTATTCCGAAGCGCCTAGCGAGCACGAGTTACAGAAGCTGAGCGCGGCCGCCAAGCAATGGATTTTCGAGTAGGACTTCCCAAAATTCGCATCCTGCCTTCGCCGGAAGCGCGGTTGCGCTCATTGACCGAACGCGCCGACCACGCGGAAGCGCTCGCCACGCGCGTGCGTTCGCGAGTTGAACCAATACTTGAGAAATTGTTCGTACTTCGTACTCGCCTTGCGACCGTTGCAGTTGGTCTGATTGCAGTCTGGCTCTTCCTGCACGTGACCTTTGGCGCCAATGGCATGGTTGTTTATCGGGCAAAACGCGCGGAGTATCAGCGCCTGCAGAAAGACATCGCCGGATTGCAAAAGGAAAACGCGCAGTACACGCGAGACGTAACCGAGCTTAAGACCGATCCCAAACGTATCGAAAAAGAAGCCCGCGAGCAGTTCCATTATGCGCGCCCGGGCGAGGTGATTTACGTATCGCCTGATCGTCCCGCAACGCCTCCGCCCTCGAACCATAGTGCCCACAAGTGATCCCGGTCTTAACAAACTGAATTGCTGGCTGTGGTATATTTTGGCCGCATCGCTAAAAGTGCTTGCGGCAACGCCGCGCATTCAGGAGGAAATCTGATATGAGAAAGCTATTGCTGATCTGTCTTGCTCTTTCCGTTATGTTCATGTTCGTTGGCGTAACCTTTGCCGCCGATAGTTCGACGGTAAACGGCTGGGTGGCGGATTCCAAGTGCGGAGCCAAGGGAGCAAATGCCAAGGGCGCAGAATGCACCAAGAAGTGCCTGGCCGCCGGAGCCAAGATGGTCGTCGTCACCGACACTGACCAGAAGGTTCTCACGGTTGATAATCCCGACAAGCTAAAAGGACACGAAGGACACCATGTGGCTGTGACCGGCGACGTGAGCGGAGATTCCATTCACGTAAACAGCGTCAAGATGTTGTGAGCTATTGAGTTTTGGAATTGGAAGGGCGGCGAGAGCCGCCCTTTTTATTTTTGGGAAACTAGTCGGACGTCTGCAAGCTACGATACTGCCCACCCGACCAGTAGTACAGCACACTGGCTTTTTTTCGATCGATTCGACATCGACTGCGTCCAATTTGATGTCGACGGATTCTGTTTGTTCGAAATCAGAGAATTTTCCGGGCTTTGCTCTTGAAATCACCATCCCTGCTGCACTCTGAGTGTCATTGTTATCCAATAAATCAAACTCGTAAGTGTCTCGAGAGTTTTTTTTAGCAATCAGTAGCTTGTAACCGCCCGCTGGATTCGATTCCCTTAGGAGCAGTAGAGCGTATGAAACCGCTGAGGGATCTTTAAAGTGGCCAACAGCAATACCCGGGCACTCTTTGGGGTGGGCTTCCAACCAAAGTTGATGATCGTCAGTGCCTAAGTCTGAAACCTCTTCAGGTCGCCAGCCTGGGAACTTTGCGTGCATTTGATCAAGCAACGATCGGGGAGGAGCTGTCGAGTAGGCCCGTGACTCTTGGGCCAATGCTGGTAACGGCATCGCGACTACGATCCCAATAATAACGAGGACCAGCAGACCTTTATGCCAGGAGTTCCGCAATTTATCTGACCACGCCTTCCAGCGGCGAACTTGCGGTCGCATACAGCTTCTTCTCCATGCGTCCTGCCAGGTACGCTTGTCTTCCGGCAATCACGGCATGCCTCATCGCTTCCGCCATGAGCACAGGATCTTCAGCATTGGCAATGCCGGTGTTCATCAGCACGGCATCCGCACCGAGTTCCATGGCGACAGTTGCATCAGAGGCCGTCCCAACACCCGCGTCAATGATCAGCGGGACGCCGGTTATAACCTCACGCAGTATCTGCAGATTGGCGCGGTTCTGAATTCCCAAACCGCTGCCGATCGGCGCACCGAGAGGCATAATCGTAGCGACACCCGCGTCCAACAGTCGCTTGGCAAAAACGACATCATCCGAGGTGTAGGGAAGCACCGTGAATCCTTCCTTCACCAATACACGCGCGGCATCAAGCGTGGCTTGAACATCCGGATAGAGTGTCGCCTGATCGCCAATCACTTCAAGCTTTACCCAATCAGAGATGCCGACTTCGCGTCCCAGTCGCGCGGCTCGAATGGCTTCGTCAGCCGAATAGCATCCGGCCGTATTGGGCAGCAAGAAATACTTCTTCGGGTCGATGTAGTCGAGCAGCGACTCTTTGCTGCGATCCAGATTTACCCGCCGCACGGCAACAGTGACGATCTCGGCTCCGCTCGCCTCCAGCGCACGCGCCGTCTCCTGAAAAGACTTGTACTTTCCTGTGCCAACAATCAGCCGCGAACGAAATTCACGCCCGGCAATAACCAGAGGATCAGACATGATCTCATTGTAAATCTCTCAAGCACACGTAGGGGCGGGTGCCCTCACCCGTCCAGCATCCGTGTCGGGCGGACATCCTGTCCGCCAGCCTCACGACCCCTGTTCCTTATAAATATCCTCGATCGTGGATGTGAAACGCTCCTCCACCGCTCTTCGCCGGACCTTAAGGCTCGCGGTCAACGTGTCCGTCGAAGACGAAAGCTCTTCTGCTATCAGTCGAAATTCCTTCAGCTTTTCAAAATGCGCCAGATTTTCGTTGAGTTCCTCGACAATCTCTGCGTAGAGCTTGCGCACCGGCTGCAATGCTAGGAGTTCCTCACGAGACGAGTACTGCAGGTCCTTGTCCTTCATGCGCTCTTGCAGCGGACCAAAGTTGGGAAAAATCAGCGCTGCCGGAAATTTGCGCTTATCTCCGACTACCACTGCCTCTGCGATCAGCGGATTGTGCTTCAGTGCGTTCTCAATCGGCTGCGGCGCAATAAACTTCCCGCCAGAGGTCTTGATCAAATCCTTCTTGCGATCAGTGACATACAAAAATCCGTCGCGATCCAAGCTCCCAATATCACCAGTCTTGAACCATCCATCGATGAATGCATTCCGGGTCTCGTCCGGTTTATTCCAGTAACGGTGAAACACTGACGGCGCGCGTACCAGAATTTCTCCATCCTCTGCGATTCTGACCTCAACGTTCGAGAGCGGCTTGCCTACGCTGCCAATCCGGTGCGCCGCGGGAGTGTTCACCGCAATGACCGGCGACGTTTCGGTCAATCCGTAGCCTTCATGGATGCGAATTCCAACGTCTGCATACCATTCCGCGAGATGTCTGCCAAGCGGCGCGCCGCCAGAGATATAAATGCTCACTCTCCCGCCAGTCCCTTCACGTATTTTCGAGAACACAATCCGGTCCGCCAACTCCCAGGAGACCGAGCGCGGTGTTTCTCCGGCGAGAACCTGCTCACGGTACTTTCGCCCGGTTCGCATCGCCCAGCGGTAAATCTGCTTTTTCGAAAATGCATTTGCCCGCAGTTCGACCTGCGCGTGAACTTTTTCGTACACCCGCGGTACGCTCAATAAAATGTCCGGTTTGATCTCCAGCAGTGACTGGGCCACTTGGTCAACTGCAGGCACGTGCGCCAGCGTGACTCCGCGATAGATCAACCCCATATCCACGGATCGAGCAGTCACGTGTGAAAGCGGGAGGAACGACACGCAGCGCATACCCATGCGAAAAGCAAACGGACTCAGGAACGCCTCGATATTGGACGCCATGTTTCCATGGGTCAGCATTACGCCCTTGGGAACCCCAGT
>Ga0066684_10000289_pt1 | contig 16585 bp, 18 predicted proteins | sample GraSoiAngelo_133_FD_62301 | JGI IMG/M metagenome (GOLD analysis project Ga0066684, IMG submission 62301) | Grasslands soil microbial communities from the Angelo Coastal Reserve, California, USA - 14_0929_05_20cm | ecosystem: Environmental > Terrestrial > Soil > Grasslands | place: USA... | reverse complement strand
CTTCACTTTATATATTCGGTGCAGGGCACGTAGCAGTAAATCTTTACAAGATTGCGCACAATGCCGGATTCGATGTGACAGTAGTGGACGATCGCGAGACCTATGCAAACCGCGAACGTTTTCCGGAAGCGAAAGAGGTCATCGCAAAAGATTTCGACGAGGCAATGGCGCGGATTAGTCCGGCGGAGTCGTCCTACATCGTCATCACCACCCGCGGCCACCGCGACGACATGCGCGTGCTGCGCTGGGCGGTGCAAACCCAGGCACGGTACATCGGGATGATTGGGTCCAAGCGCAAGACGATCGCAATTTTCCGTGAACTAACCAAAGAAGGCATTCCGGCGCAGCTTTTCGAACGGTTACATGCACCCGTAGGGCTGGACATAGGCGCAGTCACGCCGGAGGAAATCGCGGTGGCAATTACGGCGGAGTTGATTGCTATGCGGCGGCACGCTGAGCGAGAGTTGCCGCACATGAGCTGGTTTCATTCGCGTAGGCTTGAGTCCAAGGATGCCGAAACCTCGGCTGAAGCCCTCGAAGACACAGAACTCAATTCCTAATTCCCAACTTTCAAGTGCTGACTGGTGATTTCGCGCGGTTCTATCGGCAATTGAAAAAATGGCAATTGGAAATTTACATCTTTCTGCTATCTTCCCCACATGAGCAGGGCTCCGAGTTGGTGCGGCCTTATTCTTGCCGCGGGGGAATCGTCGCGCATGGGGCGTGATAAGGCACTGTTGCCATGGCCGCCCGCCGCTTCTACCAGCAGAGATACATTTCTGTCATCTGCAATACGCGCACTCAGCCTGACAAACGACCTGGTGGTCGTCGTCGCTGGGGACAACGAATCGTCGCTGGCGCCGGTGGTGTACGGATCAGGGGCGTTTCTGGTGAGAAATCCCGATCCGGCGCGTGGGCAGTTCAGTTCCCTACAGATCGGCTTGCATGAAGTGTTGAAGCGCGGACGAGATGCGGCAATGATTACGCTTGTGGATCGGCCTCCCCCGAGCGCGGCAGTGTTGCAAAAACTGAAAGCCGCATTCGAAGATGCGTCGCCGCACAAGTGGGCAGTTGTGCCGGAACACGGCGGCAAGCATGGACATCCCATTCTTATCGGGCGCGAGATGATTGAACTTTTCTTGAAAGCTCCTGTGAGCTCTAGCGCTCGCGATATCGAGCATCAAAACCGCGAGCACATCGAATATGTGGCGGTCGATGATCCGAGTGTCACTATCAATGTAAATACGCCGGAGGAATACGCGGCGCTCGCACAATCGGGTGCGCAGATCAAATGACCTCACCAGGAACGAATCCCAAAGCTCTGAGTCCTACCGCCTCAGCCCAGGCAATTGAGTTCGTAAATTCTGTATTACAGCCTCAGCCTCGGGTTGCAGTATTCGATTGTGACGGCACACTGTGGTCGGGGGATGCGGGCGAAGGGTTCTTTGACTGGGAGCTGCAACAGAATCTTCTCTCAGACGAAATTCTGCGCTGTGCGCGCCCGCGCTACGCGGCATATAAAGCGGGAAAGGTGACCGAGGAGCAAATGTGCGGCGAGATGGTCACCATGCATCGTGGGCTGACGGAAGCCGAAGTGCAGCGCGCTGCCGACCGGTATTTCGAAAAATATTGTGTAGGCGACATCTTTCCCGAGATGCAGGTTCTGGTGCACTTGCTGCAAGGAGCGGGATGCGAGGTGTGGGCGGTTTCGTCGACCAACGAGTGGGTGATCCGGGCAGGGATGCGGCATTTCGGAATCCCTGAAGAGAAGATTCTTGCGGCGGCAGTAAGAATAGTAGATGGCAAAGTTACCGACGGTTTGATTCGCGTGCCCAGCGGCGAGGGAAAGTCGAAAGCTATTCATCAGGCGATCCGCCGCGCTCCGGATGCCGCTTTCGGAAATTCGATTTGGGATGCAGCAATGCTGGGAATTGCGCGGAAGCCATTCGTCGTCAACCCCACGCCGCAACTGCAGAAAATCGCGAGTGAGCGGCGCTGGCCAGTTTATTTTCCAGACTCGGTGCGACCTGAACCGAAAGAGGATTAGCCGCGGATTTACACGGTTCTTCACGGATTAAAGCCCTCTGAAATAGTCCGTGTCGATCTGTGGCTAGTTTTTTATTTCTTTCAGCGCCGCAGCCAGCGCATCCATAGCGAGATTGCTGGCGTGAGTGGAAGCTTCGGGCAGACCGCCTATGGTTTGCACCAATTCTTGCCGGCTCAATTTGCGTGCTTCGCCGAGAGTCTTCCCTTTTACAAGTTCTGTTACCGCTGATCCGCAAGCCATGGCGGGGACACAGCCTTTGGCTCGAAACTTGATGTCTGTTATTTGGTCACCACTACGTTTCACGGTGAGCTTCAAAATATCTCCGCAGGCGGGATTTTCGAGCTGAACGGATGCATCGGCATCGGTGATCTCGCCGGCATTGCGCGGGTTTTGAAAATGATCCAAAACTTGCGGGGAATACATTGGGAGATTGTAACTGGAACAGTCGAACTCCCGGGCGGCTGTGCTTACGCGAACGCGATAAGATAAGTTGGTGTGGAGCGATTACAGCCCGCAGCGAGTAGTCAGCCTGCAGCCGAGCGCCACCGTGATCCTGGCGGCGATCGGAAAATTGGATCGCGTTGTCGCGTACACGAAATATTGTGCTGATGTGCTGGTGTGGGGGCGGGTCTTCGACCCGCCCAGACGGGGCAAAGCCGCGTCCCCATACGGGCTGAAAGGTCGCATCATTGTTGCTGATTCGTGGACCGCGCAAAGCGAGCAGATTGTGAAGACACGGCCCGATCTGGTGATCGCCTCGGTTCCTTATCAAGAGAAGGCAGTCGTCGAAATCCTGAAATCTGGCGCTCGTTTTCTGGGATTCGCCCCGAAAACTCTGGCGGACATTTACACTGATATCGCCTGCATTGCTGGCATCATGAATGTTCCGGAGCGCGGGGAGCGGGTTATCGCAGAGATGCAACGCGAAATTGGAGCGGTACGCGCGCAAACAAATGGCAAAGCGCGTCCGCGAGTCTACTGCGAGGAATGGGGCAAGCCGCTCATCACGTCGCAAAAATGGGTGGCTGAGCTCGTGGAGGCTGCTGGCGGCGAATTCGTGGGAGAACCTGGCATACAACGATTGTCTCAGGACATTCTGCGCGAAGATCCTGATGTGATTGTGACAGCATGGTGCGGCGCCGGAGACCGTGTACCGCTGGAGAAGGTTGCCCGCGACAGAGGATGGAATGAGATGCGGGCCGTCAAGACTCGACGGGTGTATTGCATTCGCGATGAGTTTCTAAATACACCGGCGCCCACGCTGGTTTACGGCCTTCGGGCGCTGGCGGCCGCCATTCATCCCGAACTTTTTCCACAACCTGACGGTCTAAGATGTATTGCGGATTCACCAATCCCACTAAAGGAGACTCAGCCCTTATAACGACCTATGCCCACGGGATCCAAGCTGGAAGAAATAATGAACGAACTGGAGAGACTTACTCAGGCCGCAGGATCGGTTGAAGACTTTATGTGGGAGATCGTGAAGCTGCTGCATGATCGCATGATGAAATATAACTGGGTTGGGTTTTACATGCTGGACAGAGCGTCCAGCTCGCAGGCGCCTATGCTGGTGTTGGGACCGTTTCAGGGCGCGATGACGGTGCATACGCGCATTCCGCTAAATATGGGAATTTGCGGGGCGGCAGCGTCGACAGGTAAGACAGTAGTGGTCGATGATGTGAAGCTCGACCCCCGCTATCTGGCATGCTCTACCGAAACTAAATCTGAAATTGTGGTGCCGATTTTCGTGCGGGGCCGGGTCGTGGGCGAACTCGATATTGACAGCCACTTCCCGGCTGCTTTCGCGGGGGACGACCGCGAATTGGTTGAATACTGCGCCGGGCTGGTCGGCAAACAACTGGAAAAATCTGCTGCCTGAGCCAGAAGGATTAATTCCTTCTCGCGAGAACGAAATCTCCTGTGAAGCGCGTGGTTGCGGCATTAATTTTGAAGAATGGCAAAGTTCTGGTGTGCCAGCGGACGCGGCACCAGACGATGCCACTGAAATGGGAATTTCCCGGCGGCAAGATCGAAGAAGGCGAGCAGCCGCGCGACGCGCTGCGCCGCGAGCTCGATGAAGAGCTTGGGATCGACGCGCGGATTGGCGAAGAGGTAGCGCGCATTCGCCATGAATACAAGAGCGGGGGCGTGGTCGAATTGCGTTTTTACGTAGTGCAGGATTTCAAGGGCGAATTGGACAACAGAATTTTCCGGGACGTTCGCTGGGCGAGGCGGTCTGAATTGCCTTCATACGATTTTCTGGAAGCAGATTTGGGGCTAGTGAAAGAGCTTGCGAAGGGAAAGATCGTGTAGGTTCGAGAAAAAGCAGGTTCCTCGGAGCTAAAGCCCACTCGGAATAACAAATTAGAAGGCTTGGCGGAGCCTCAGGCCTTGTGCTTTTTCCCGGACGCACCGAATCAACTTAGCCTAAGAATCCTAGTCGGGCGAATTGCCGCTCCGCCTCTTCAGCGTAGGACGATCATCGTCATTTCCGGATTTCCCGGTACCCTCATCTGGATTCGAATTGCCGCGGCGACGAAGAGTCGGGCGATTGCTATCTCTTCCGTTGTCGATCTTGTGACGATTGTCGATTTGCGCTAGGCGCCCTTTCACCTCCTCGAACTCGGAAGTGTCAACTTTGTACTGCTCGCGCGAGGGCAGAAGCGTGTTGATCTCGTGCTGAGATTTTTGAATCCGATCCGGCGTTTGGGGATGCGTTTGAAATGCTTTGGCCAAAGTACCGGGGCGTTGCTTCTCCAGCGTCTTTATTTTTTCGAAAAAAGCAGTGAAGGCCTGGGGATCGTATCCCGCTTTGTACATATATTCAAGGCCGAGATAATCGGCTTCACTTTCGAAGCCGCGTGAGAATTTCAAAAAACCTAGCGGGAGCGCCAGTCCAGCGAGGTTTTGCGCCGCGTAGCCGACTCCTCCACCAACAAAAATAAGCGGAATCGAGGCTAAGTTCATCAGTTGGCCACGGGTGTTCTGTCGAGCGGCATGGCAGGCGGCCACGTGAGCGATTTCGTGCGACATCACACCGGCGAGCTCCGCTTCGTTGTCTGCCGCAAGGATCAGACCTGAATCCACGAAGAAAAATCCGCCCGGCAGAGCGAAGGCATTAATGTCCTCGCTATCGACAACTTTGATGGTGAATGGCACTTGCGAATCGGAGTTTCTGACCAGGTTCTGTCCAAGCCGGTTGATGTACTCGATAACCACGGGGTCGGTGACGAACTTACTGGTTGTCTCCACCTGCTGGGCATAGTCCTTGCCCATCGCGATCTGCCGGTCGAGGCTGTACCAGTTGCCGAAGCCGCGTCCGCAGCCTACTTTGCGGTTGCCGATCGCCTCAAGATCGCGAATCCCGCCGTCGTGATAGGTCTTTACAGCATGTGCCGATGTGGTTTGAGCGGCCGCAAGAACAGGTATGAGAAAAATACTGAGCGCGAGGGATGACCGCAAATAACGCATGACCCGAGCCGTCGGGAATTCTTCGGCTATTATAGTTCGAGTGAGTGCGCGAAAAAAAGAATAATCGGGCGCCAGATAGTGTCCTAAATTAACCACGAAGGGCACTAAGGAACACGAAGGAAACCATTAGGATGCGGCCTTCGTGTAACTTCGTGTCCTTCGTGGTTCATGAAATTAGGACACCACCCGGGCGCGCCAGATAGTCGCGCACTATCGGCCGATTGCAGTTGTCCAAATCCAGGCCATCGTGAGCACAATCAAGACTGTGCTGGTTCCCCAGGCGATCACGTTAATCGGTCGGGAATTGCGATAGGTGCCCATCAGCTCTTTCTTGTTGACGAGGATGAGCATGAATATCAAAAGGAAAGGCAGCAGAACACCATTCACGACCTGCGAATAGAGAATGACCTTCAGAAGCGGGAGCCTCGGCATCAGCACTACGCCGGCCCCGAATGCGATCAACAGCGTGTATAGCCAGTAAAAGGCAGGCGCCTCAGAAAACCGCTTATTGACGCCCGACTCGAATCCCAGCCCTTCGCAGATGTTGTAAGCCGTTGCTAAGGGCAGAATCGCCGCCGACAATAATGAGGCGTTTACCAGGCCAACGGCAAAGAGCAGGAACGCCCATTGCCCGGCGAGCGGCTTTAGGGCGGCCGCAGCATCGGCAGCGTCGGAGATGTTGCGGTATCCAGAGACATACAACGTTGCCGCGCACGCCAGCACGATGAAGAATGCGATCACATCGGTAATAATGCAGCCTACGATGACGTCCCAGCGGCAGAGTGGATATTGCTTCTTGCCGATTCCCTTCTCAACCACGGATGCTTGCAAATAAAACTGCATCCAGGGAGTGATCGTCGTCCCAATCAGGCCAATCACCATAACCAGGTATTCGGAACTTCGGCTGATGCTGGGCACGATGGTGTCGTGAATGGCAGTCCGCCAGTTGGGATGTGCGAGGAAGGCCGATATCACGTAGGTGAAATAAAGGAGCGAGAAGACAATCAGTATTCGCTCTACAGGTTTGTACGAATTTCCAACAACCATGATCCACACCAATGCCGCGCCAAGCGGCACCACGATGTACTTACTCACCCCGAAGAGACCCATGCCGGACGCGATGCCGGCAAACTCAGCCATGATGTTTCCAAAATCGGCCACGCCCAGCACGAGCATGGTGAAAAATGTGACCCGAAAACCGAATTCCTCCCGAATCAGATCGGACAGACCCTTACCGGTAACCGCGCCCATTCGCGCCGCCATCTCTTGAACGATGATTAGCGCGATGGTGGTGGGAATGAGCGTCCAAAGCAGCGCGTAACCAAACTTTGCGCCCGCCTGTGAATAGGTGAGGATTCCACCGGGATCATTGTCAACATTTGCGGTGATGAACCCTGGACCAAAAACAGCAAAGAATGCAAGCAGGCGAAATCTGAGGACGTTGACGAGTTTCCGTCTTCGTGGCTTCTTTGCGCGCCGGATTGCTGGCCACAAGTCGGCTAAACTTAGCTTGCTCATCTCAAGGCTCTATCTGTAAACGGACAGCAGGCAACCCGAGGGCGTAGAGCGCGCGCTGGTAGTTTTCGCAGGACTTTCACTTGGCACCGGTTTAACACGCACAATGATGACGAATTCTGGTGAAAATGGCCCAGCTCGACAGCATGGGTGAAGCGACCGATCAGAATAAATGCAGTTGATGGATTCTGGATAGAAGAAACTAATTCTTGAGCTTGACTACGAAGATCAAAAGTTTGCAAGGCTACAGCTTGGCTCGCAACAAACTGATAATGTCGTCCGAGGTAATGACGCCGGTTAGTTTTTTGTTCTCGTCCACAACAGGCAGGGTAAGCAAGTTGTATTTGTCAAAAAGCTCAGCCACTTCGTGTTCGTTAGCGCCGGCGCGAATCGAGATCAGAGGTTCCTGAACTAGAGCGAGCAGCGGCGTATCCGGTTCAGCCAAGACCAGCTTTGCCAGCGGCACTGCGCCGATTAACGTACCCAGAGAATCCACGAGGTAAATCGTGCTTACAGTTTCTACGCCGCCTTTGAAGTTTCGCAGAGCCTCCACGGCGTCGGCCGCGGTGTTGTCGGGTCTCAGCGCCAAGTATTCGGTCGTCATGCGGCCGGCAGCGGTGTCTTCCTTGAACTCAAGGAGTTCAACCATCTCCTTGCGCTCTTTCGGCTCCATTTCCAGCAGGATTTCAGAGGTACGCTCTTCCGGCAGATCGGCCAGCAGGTCGGCAGCGGCATCGGGCTCCATCTCTTCTACGATATCGGCGGCGCGCTCGGAATCGAGCGACTCGACGATCGCCTTTTGCACCTTGGGATGGACTTCTTCGAGAGCTCCGGCCGCCACTTCCTCGTCCAGCGTCTGGAAGACTGCTTCGCGCTCATCCGGAGCGAGATCTTCAACAATGTCGGCGATGTCCGCGGGGTGAAGCTTGGCCAGACGTTCGTGAGAGATCTTGAGCTTCACACGGCGGGCGGGATCGGTTTCAATGAGATCGACAAAATCCCAGGGAATCGGTCGGGGAGGAATTTTCTTCAAAAGCGCGTGCAACGCCACCGCGGGCACGACACCTTTCAACAACCGGCGAATCGCTCCGCGCGGGCCCACGTCTACCGAGGCGACTTTCAGGCTCGGGCGGTTGCCGAGTGTCTCCTGGTGCAAGTCGACGTCGTTGACCCTTACGACTTTGCGGCCAAAGACGTCGATCACCTGCTGGTCGAGCAGGTCGCGCGCGAGCAGCAGCCAACCTTCCGATCCATCGCCCTGTGACCATTTGTTGCAAGCGGCGTCGCTGCGAATCCCACCATTGATGGCTGTAACCGAACTGAACGGAAGTATCCGGTCGCCAGATTTTGTGCGGACGATCAGCATGGCGACGCGCTCACGATCCTCCTGCGGAAGCATTGCCAGTTCGCGCACACGCCCGCACCGGGTTCCGGCGGTATCAAAGACCGGAGCGCCGAGCAGTTCGGTGAGGGCGAGAGTGGACACGATTTTGAGAATACTCAAGAGTTAGGCCAGAATCCAGGTGTTTTGCGCGAATTGCAGATTTCGTGCAGCGCATGGGGCGGACCGGGTTCACAGACCACAGTTTGGTTTTGTGGTAAGCATCCTATTTCTAAGGAAGTGAGCCCGTCCGGAATTACGACGATGAATTCGGGAATGGTGGCGCAACTCGTAAGCCAACCGTGGCCAACACTATTTTGATGGCGGTCATGGCCTTCTCAGCAAAACTGCGCTTGCGCGTTGACATTTCCACAGGGGAAGTTCAAACTACCGCATTCGCCGCGTATCCTCTCTGGCTTGATGAGATAGTTTGGCAGGGGCGTGGCGTGCGGTGGTTGTCCCAGGTCGCGCCGATTCACAAACCTTTTGCCATGACCGAACACCGGGTTTCCTATACGCTGGATTCGACACTGGAGACCGTCGACAGTGCGGAGCAGGCAGCCGGCAAAGTCGCCATTGAGGCGGGCTTTGATGAAGACGAGGTGATGAGAATTTCCATGGCGGTGCGGGAGGCGGCGGTGAATGCTGTGCTTCACGGCAATGCCTACGATCCCGGCAAGAAAGTGAGCCTGGTGTTGGAGAGGACCAGCGCCGATCTGGTAATCACGATTCGCGACCAGGGCAAAGGGCTGGACATGAGCAAGATTCCCGACCCCCTGGCGCCGGAGAATTTGCTCAAGACTTCCGGACGCGGAATTTTTTTGATCCGCTCGTTCATGGACGAAGTGCAGATTCATCCATCGCTAACGGGCACCGAAATCAAACTTATCAAACACGTCCGCGGGACATCCGAGGGCGGCAAGGAGGCTTCCCAATGAGCATGAAGGTCAGTACTCGCCAAGTGGATGGGGTAACCATTGTGGATTGCAGCGGCCGTATCACGCTCGGCGAAGGCAGTATCATCTTAAAAGACACGGTGCGCGAGCTGCTTTCCAAGGGCCAGAAGAGGATTCTCCTCAATCTTGGCGATGTGAATTACATCGACAGCTCGGGGATCGGCGAATTGGTCAGCGCATTTACCACGGCGCGCAACCAGGGCGGCGAGCTGAAACTGCTCAACCTGACCAAAAAAGTTCACGACCTGCTGCAGATCACGAAGCTGTACACCGTCTTTGACGTGAAAGACGAAGAAGCAGCCGCCGTGAAATCGTTCGCGTAATTCCCTTCTTTTCTTTGTGGCGACGGGCCGGGGTGTAAACTCGGCCCATGCTCCTTTTCTATTTTGGGAAATCTGAAGATTTGTTTTGCCGATCGCGGCTCTGCGAGAGATTATTTGCCCTAAAATCTGGATTCTGAGGCCATTTTTGAAGGATTCAGATGCACCGAACCCCTGCGCTTTTGCTGGCTGGCCTGGTTCTCTCGTCTTCCCTCATCCATTCCGAGTGCATCCCTTTCGACCAGGCTCGGCAACACGTAGGCGAAACACGCTGTATAACGGGCAAAGTGCTGCGCATCGAGCAGGGTATGAAAGGAGTGCACTATCTCGATTTCTGCGAAGACTACCGGCTGTGCCCTTTTACCGCCGTGATTTTCCCAAGTGATTTGAAAAGTGTAGGTGATGTGCGGCAACTGCAAGGACGAGTGGTGGAGATCCACGGAGCGGTAAAGGAGTACGACGGCCGGGCAGAGATTGTCTTGCAGGAGGCGAGACAACTCGGCGGTGCCGGGGTGAGCATTCCTCCGCTTCCAAAAAATTACGATGTCGAGAAGCACGGGCACTTCAGCGCGGGCAAATTCAGCCATCCGAAAGCTAAGAGAAAGACCTCAAAAAAGCAGGAGCGGGCCAAGCTGCCAATCGAAGTACCGGAGGATGATGAGGATTAGCTTGTGTGGCGCGGACACTCCTGTCCGTGAGCAAGGCCGTGGCACACAAGATTGTGTGGAACAGAATCGTTAGACGAGCCCGCGCCTTAGTTCCTCCAGCGGATAGAACGTTCCACGCCAGTCCACGCCGCCGCGACCAAGGGTGAGGATCATCGAGCGCAGCATCGTGTAGACGAACAAAGTCGTGCTCACCGGATGCAGCGCGAAATAATACGGCGGCACATCTGCGTGCTTGGAGATGCCAACGTAGATGGAGAACATGGACGCGAGTGCGATTGCGTATGCCAACCGAGCCCAGCCATGGGCAAGAAGCACACCGACGAAAGGCCAAACGTTGAGAAACACCAATGCTACGCAGGAGGCCAGGGTCCGTGGCCACTGGAATGACATAACCGCGTAGAAATTTTTTGTCAGATTATTGACCATGCCCAGAGCGCCCTTGGCCCAGCGAATCGAAATCAGGTCTGCGCCGAAAACGTTGCGCTGCGCGTAGCCTGCGTTCTTCACCACTTTGCCCAGCTTCATATCGTCCAAAATTTCCATGCGGAGAGCTTGATAGGTGCCGATGGCTTCATATACGCTGCGGCGGATGAGGTTGAAAGCGCCTACCCCCATGTGGTCGCGAGCACTTGGATCGGCGACTTTCCAGGGACGATGACCAAAAACAAAAAGAGTGTGAAAGAAGGCGGTCATCATTTTTTCGCCAGGCTGATTCATGATCATGCGCGGAAGAAGGACGACGTGATCGGCGCGGTCGGCTTCGGCGTAAGCAATCGCCCGCCGCACTGAGTCGGGCTTGAATTGGACGTCGGCGTCGGTGAAAAGCAGCCAGTTGCCGGTGGCCTGCTGGCCGGCGGTCCACATGGCGTGCGTCTTTCCAACCCAACCTGAAGGCAGCGCCTCAATGTTGACGGCTTTCAGAATGCCCTGCGCTTCGGGGCTGGACGCCAAACGAGTGATGATTTCTCCTGTCCGGTCGGACGAGCGGTCGTCGACGGCGATGACTTCATAGTTGTCGTAATCGAGGGCGAGAAGCCGGCGAAGCGTCTGCTCGATGTCATGTTCCTCATTGCGCGCAGGAACGATGATACTGACGCGCGGGTTGTTACTCGAAGTTCGATTCCACTCCGGACGGGATATGTCGGCGATGCTAGGAACACCCAGCGCCGCGTCAACCAAGCGTGAGAACCACACGACGCCCAGCAGGCAGCCTGCAATCCAGTGGAAATAATTCATCCTGCCGGCGCTCCCAGTGAATCGGCCGCTTTGCCTATGCGCAATTCCGGAGCGAAGCGCATCCCGTAAAAGAGTATGGCAGAAGAGATGACCATCGCGATCACCGGCAAGACGAAAGCCGCCTGCAAAGAGCGATGATCAGCCACCCATCCCATCATGGTGGGGGAAGGCACGTCGCCCAGGATGTGAATGATAAAGATGTTCACTGCGATCGCCGTGGCACGTATGTGAGGACCCACAGCGTTAATGAGGGCGGCATTGAGCGGAGAAGTATTGAGCAGAAGAAAAAATGCCGCGACAGCAATGGCGGGCACCATCACCGGTCCGGCGACAAACAGCGCGACAATCATGACGGGAACGCCGAGAGCCATGCTGGCAGCCGAAATCAGATAGTAGGAACTCTTCGTCCGGCGCAAAAGATAGTCGCCCAGCCAGCCGCCCGCCAGTGACGCGAGGATCCCGTCGACGACAATGATAATGCCAAACGTAAAATTGGCGGCCTCGAGCGAGTAATGACGTTCGCTGTACAAAAACTGAGGTATCCATACTTGTATGCCACCAAGGGAAAACGTCATGGCTGCCATGCCTAGAGTGGCAGTTAGAAATGCGCGATTGCGTGCCAACCCAAAAATCGTCCCGCGCTCCGGCGTTTCTTTGAGGGAGTCGAACTGTCCTCTCACCGGCTCTTTGAGAAACAGGACCGCCAACGCCAGCAGGAAGCCCGGAGCTGCGGCTATATAGAACGGAAATCGCCAACCGTGCAGTGGGGCCAGGTGGCCGCCGAGTAGATAACCGCCTGCAGATCCGACTGGAATCGCAAGATAAAAAATACCCAGAATGCGGCCGCGGCGGTCTTCTGCAAAAAGATCGGCAACGAAGGTCGGCGCGATAGTGGCGAAGGTCGCCTCGCCAACGCCGACCAGCGTGTGGCGAATCAGCAATTCAGTATAGGTGTGTGTTACTGCCGTAAGCAGGGTGAGTCCGCTCCAGAAAATCGCGCCTAATCCGATAATAAGTTTGCGTGAGTACCGGTCTGCCAGCGGCCCAACGAATGGCGCAGCGAACATGTAGAAGAGCAGGAATGCGCTGGTAAGGTAACCAACCTGTGTCTTGCTGATGTGAAATTCATCCTGTACCAGCGGCTGCACTGCGAACAAAACATTGCGATCCACATAGTTGAGCAGATTGAGCGCAGTAAGCAGGACCAGCGCGGTGCGAGGATAGAGCTTGTCTTGGGGCACTTGGGCAGGGAATATAACATGGGAGAAGCGTTTTAACCGCAGATGGGCGGGAAAAAGCTCTTGACCGCAAAGGCCGCGGAGAAATCCGCAAAGGGCGCGAAGAACACTTCTGCGTTCTCGGCGGTTAAAGGTTCTTGTTAGATTATCAACAAGAGTTCCGTATGGAGACAGAGGTTAACTTAATGAGCATCACCCGAAGAGGCACACCCAACTGGAGGGTTCATCCCGGCGAGATTTTGCGGGAGGAATTTCTGAAGCCGATGAAGATGTCTGCCTATGCGTTGGCTAAGCGAATTCACGTCCCTGTGCCTCGGGTTAACGATATTGTTCTCGAGAGGCGCGGTATTAGTGCGGACACGGCGCTTCGCTTGGCCCGATTTTTCAAAACTACCGAAATGTTCTGGCTTAATTTGCAGGACGCCTATGATGTAAGCCGCGTTAAGGCGGAATGCGGCGCAGAACTGGAGCGTATCGAACCCCTGAGCGGGTCATCGGTAAGGCCTTGAACTATCGCTGACGCTTTGGCCTTGGCCAGCGTGCAGTCACAACCGTGGAAATTCCTCCGCGTGGACGAAAGTCGCCCTTTACTTCCGCCCACACAGGACGCGCCCAGCGCACTACGTCCTCTAGCACACGGTTGACGATGTTTTCCTGGAAGATTCCCAGATTTCGATACGCCTGCAAGTATTCCTTCAGTGATTTCAACTCGAGGCAGCGCTTATCTGGCATGTAGCGAATGGTGAGCAGGCCAAAATCGGGCAGCCCAGTTTTCGGACAAACTGAGGTGAACTCTGGGTCGTCGACGACGATCTCGTAGCCGGGAAATTGATTGGGCCAGGTCTCAATCTCTGGAAATTTCGCATCGAGACCTGCTTGCGCGTGTTCTGGCGTGTAGCCTGGCTGCTTGGGCATCGGCCTCATTCTATCGAGAGGAGCACCTCGGAAATCACTATAAAATTTGGGGTTCCGCAAGAATGCTCGCGCATCTAACGATTAAGGCTTGCTCCATTGCAGATGATACAGTATTGCGTTTAGCTAATGTCGAACGCAAACAATAGCGCGAGTTTTATCGCACGACACCGCTGGCTGGTGTGGGGCGGCGGAATTGTTGCGGCCGTGATCGTGCTAGCGTCGTTCATGTCTCATGACGATCCACTACCTATACGGGCGGCCACCGTGCAGCCGGGCACTATTCGCAGCATTGTTTCGACAAACGGGAAAGTCGAACCTCTGCAGAGCTTCGAAGCCCACGCCCCGGTCGGGACCACAGTGAAAAAGCTGCTGGTGAAAGAAGGCGACCAGGTAAAGCAAGGTCAGCTTATGGTGGAACTCGATGACGCCGGGGCGCGCAGCGAGGCGGCTAAAGCGCTTGCCCAAATACGCTCATCCGAGGCTGATGTGAGCGCCATTCAGAGCGGCGGAAATCGCGAAGAGGTGCTGACGCTCGAAGCCCAGCTTGCAAAGGCACAAACTCAGCGCGACTCCGCGCAAAGAAATGTCGAGGCGCTGCGGCGTTTACAGCAGCAAGGCGCGGCATCTCCCGGTGAAGTAAAGTCGGCTGAAAACCAGTTGGCTGCGGCCGAAGCCGATCTCAAATTTCTTCAGCAAAAGCAAAAAGATCGTTACTCCAAACCGGAAGTTGCTCGCGTGCAGGCGCAGGCAAATGAAGCGCACAGCGCTTACCAGGCGGCTGAGGACATCCTCAGCAAGTTGAACATTCTGGCGCCGTCTGACGGCATCGTGTATTCCCTTCCCGCGCGCCAAGGGGCCTACGTAAATCCAGGTGATCTAATTCTGCAGGAAGCCGATCTGTCTAAAGTGCTGGTTCGCGCGTTTGTGGATGAGCCTGACGTCGGTCGCCTGGCGCCGGGACAGAAGATTGAAATCATCTGGGACGCGGTTCCTGGGCGAATTTGGAATGGCGCCTTAAGCACGGTACCCGCAAGCGTAAAGTTGCGTGGCACGCGTAATGTAGGAGAAACGACCTGTGTGGTCGATAACAACGATTTCAAGCTGCTGCCAAACATTAACGTCGGCGTGACGATTGTTACCGCCGAGCACCATGACGTGCTTACCGTCCCGCGTGAGGCGATTCGTCAGGAGGACAACAAGGTTTACGTGCTCCAGGTAGTGAACAATGCATTGCATCGCCGGGATGTTCAAATGTCGATTTCAAATCTCACGCAGGTCGAAATTACCGGCGGAATCCCGGCGAACTCGGTGGTTGCGCTCACTTCAGTCAATTCCAAGCCATTGCGGGATGGCTCAGCAGTGAAGGTGGTTCATTAGACAATGCGGTGCTTACATTCAGCTTTGATATTAGTTCTAATTTCTTCTTGTTTTGCGGCGGATTCGGCTCCAACTCTGCTGGCTGCGGGCCGGGTTGACGATGCGATCACCACTTTGCAGCAGGAGATTAACGCCAGCCCGAACGACGGGGCAGCTTACAACCTGCTATGCCGCGCCTATTTTTCATTGAGCCAGTGGGATCGTGGAATTGCCGCTTGCGAAAAAGCAGTCGACCTCGCTCCCAATAACAGCAGCTATCATCTGTGGCTGGGCCGCATTTATGGAGAGAAAGCCGATTCGTCCAGCTTCTTTACCGCAGCAGGGTTGGCCAAGAAAGTCCGCAATCAATTCGAACAGGCTGTTCAGTTAAGCCCGAGCAGTGTGGATGCTCGCACAGATCTTGCAGAATTCTATCTGGAGGCTCCAGGCATTGTTGGTGGCGGACAGGATAAAGCCCTTGCGCAAGCCGCTACGCTGGCCAGACTTGATCCTGCAAAAGCCCATTGGGTGAATGCCCGGATTGAGGAGAAAAAGAAAGATTTTACGGCCGCCGAGCGCGAATATCGTGCGGCAATCGAGGTCAGCCACGGAGACGCCAGCGCGTGGTTAAACCTTGCGCTCTTTAATAAGCATATCGGGCGTTTCGATCAGATGGAAGACGCGATCAACCACGCCGCCTCGGCGCAGGTGAATCATCCGGTTGTGCTTGTGGATGCCGCTGAAACCCTGATCCGCACCGGCCGCAATTTCCCTGCCGCCATTCAATTGCTGCGCCGTTATCTCTCGTCGAGCTCAACTGTCGAGGAGGCGCCCGCCTTCAAAGCCCATTACCTCTTGGGTACCGCGCTCGAAAAACAAGGCGACAAGCAAGCTGCCGCCCAGGAATACCGTACGGCACTTTCTATGGCCAAGGGATTTTCCCGGGCGCAGGAAGCGCTGGATCGGGTTAGCCGATAGCGAGTCGGATGGGCGGGTGAGGGCACCCGCCCCTACGTGAGTCATTTAATTCTCCTTCAGTCGATTGGGCAGGAAGGCCTGGCCTTCGTGAGCCATTCGATCCTGTTTCAACTGTCCCCTCATTTACAATCGCGTTTTCTGCCGACTCTCGCTGTTCCGAAGGTGAAAGATGAAACCTGCCGTGCGGTTGTGGATTTTGTCTGTGTTCTTGATCTCACTCAACTCAGCGCCTCCAAAGGCCCATGCCGAGCCTCTGCCATTAAAGCGGATCGTAGAGCTTGCTCTCAGCCACAGCACGGTAAGTGGGGCTACGGCTGCCGATGAGCAGCGCGCGTTCGCGTCATATCATGAGACACGCAATCAGTACATTCCGCAGCTGGTGGCGGGAGCAGGGCTTGGAGCTTCATGGGGATTTCCGCTGAGTCTGGAGGGCGCGGCGCCTTCGATCTTCAATCTCAACGCGCAATCTGCGCTGCTTAATCCGTCGCTGCGGCAATTCGTCAA